>MAAC01016219.1_pt1 | contig 40224 bp, 36 predicted proteins | sample 1115981 | NCBI WGS metagenome assembly MAAC01 (sample SAMN04961126, study PRJNA320927) | seawater metagenome | isolation source: sample BD02T64 sea water enriched with oil for 64 days | place: USA:Gulf of Mexico | collected 2013-07-27 | reverse complement strand
GTAGAAAAGCAAGCCTCTAGCGAACTGTTCAGCCTACTGAAAAGACCCGATGAGAAATACGTGACTGAGTTGGCCTACGACAACCCAAAATTTGTTGAAGACGTTGTCAGAGATGTTGCCAGCGAACTCAATGAGGACTCTCGAATTCTAGCCTATACTTTAGAGGCAGAAAACTTTGAATCTATACACAATCACTCTGCTTACGCGGTGATTGAAAATAATAAATTAACTAAATAAGACCGGAGCACCAGCAATGTCTAACACCTTAGACCTATCCCAATACGGAATAACGGACGCCAGCGAAATCATCCACAACCCTTCATTCGACGTTTTATTTGAAGAAGAAACCCGTGATGACCTAACAGGTTATGAAAAAGGAACAATCACCAACCTAGGCGCTGTTGCTGTCGACACAGGTATTTTTACTGGACGCTCACCTAAAGACAAATACATTGTCATGGATGATGTATCGCGCGATACCGTCTGGTGGTCCACACAAGGTAAAAATGACAATAAACCTTTATCCGAGGAAAACTGGGGCAACCTTAAGAAGATTGTTACTAAACAACTATCAGGTCAACGCTTATTCGTTGTTGACACCTTTTGCGGTGCTAACAAGGACTCTCGCCTAGCAGTCCGCTTTATTGTTGAAGTCGCTTGGCAAGCTCATTTTGTTAAAAATATGTTTATCCGCCCGACTGAAGAAGAGTTAGCAGATTTTGAACCTGACTTTGTCGTCTTAAACGGTGCAAAAACAAATAACCCCGACTGGAAAGAACACGGCCTTAACTCAGAAAACTTTATCGCCTTCAATCTCACTGAAAAAGTGCAGCTCATTGGTGGCACTTGGTACGGCGGTGAAATGAAAAAAGGCATGTTCAGCATGATGAACTACCTCCTCCCCCTTCGTGGCATGGCATCTATGCATTGTTCCGCCAACATTGGCAAAGAAGGCGACGTGGCTATTTTCTTTGGCTTATCGGGTACCGGCAAAACAACGTTATCAACCGATAAAGACCGTCAGTTAATCGGTGATGATGAACATGGCTGGGATGATGATGGCATTTTCAACTTTGAAGGTGGCTGTTATGCAAAAGTTATTAACCTAAGCAAAGAAGACGAACCGGAAATTTATGGCGCTATTCGCCGCGATGCTCTATTGGAAAACGTCACTTTATCTGATGATAACGTGATTCAGTTTGCTGATAATTCTAAAACTGAAAACACCCGTGTTTCATATCCCATTGAGCATATTGAAAATATCGTTAAACCAATTTCAAAAGGTGGTCACGCTAAAAAAGTGATCTTTTTAACCGCCGACGCCTTCGGTGTAACACCGCCTGTTTCTAAATTAACAGCCGAACAAACGAAATATTACTTCTTGTCTGGCTTCACTGCCAAGTTAGCCGGCACAGAACGCGGAATTACCGAACCAACACCAACGTTTTCCGCAGCCTTTGGCGCCGCTTTCTTGTCATTACACCCAACAAAGTACGCACAAGAATTAGTCAAACGTATGGAAGCCGTTGATGCTGAGGCATACTTGGTCAACACTGGCTGGAATGGTACCGGTAAACGTATTTCTATTAAGGACACTCGCGGCATTATTAATGCGATTCTTGACGGTTCTATTGAAACGGCAGATACAAAACACATTCCCTTGTTCAACCTCGAAGTTCCAACATCTCTACCTGGTGTAGACAGCAATATCCTAGACCCAAGAGACACTTATCAAGACCCAGCACTGTGGGATAAACGAGCGCAGGAACTGGCCCATCTTTTTATCGCTAATTTCGAAAAATATACCGACAACGACGAAGGTAAATCACTCGTTGCCGCTGGCCCGAAGGTTGATTAACCTCTAGCAAAAACACAAAAAAGGCCGTGCAATAGCACGGCCTTTTTTGTGTTATCTTGGCTCTTATCAACCGAGTTCTTATTACTTAACGTTTATATGCCCAGCAACGCAACAAACAATATACGGCCTGGAAATAAAAAAAAACGCAAAGGGCGCATTTTTCAGCGTGGACGCCAGCTTGACGCCACCGCTCAAGTCGAGCTTAAAGAACTGCTAGGCTCCAAGCCCCGACGCAAAGACCTGCTAATCGAATACCTCCATCTGATACAAGATAAATGGGGATATATAGGTTCTTCACATCTCATGGCGTTAGCCAGCGAACTCCAACTATCTCAAGCATCTGTCTATGAGGTGGCCAGCTTTTACCACCATTTTGATGTCGTTAAAGAAGACCAAACACCCCCGCCAGAACTAACCATTCGAATATGTAACTCGCTCAGTTGCAGCATGACGGGGTCAAGTAAGGTACAAGATGAACTCAACAGCCTAGCACCTAGTAATATTCGCATCATACCGGCACCCTGCATGGGCTTGTGTAACGAGGCACCCGCGGCTGCCATTGGCAAGAATTACGTCGGTCATGTATCCGCCGCCTCACTGCTTAATGATGCAAACAATAAACAAGTCAGCCCAGTGTTACCGAGCTATCAATCCTACGAACAATACATAAAAAACAAGGGTTACCAGCTCTTTCAAAAGCTAGTTCAACAAGAGCTAAACAGCAACGACATCATCGACACTCTTGAACAAAGTGGCTTAAAAGGCCTTGGCGGTGCCGGATTCCCTACCGCTAACAAGCTAAGAATTGTAAAAGAACAACCGTCGCCAAGGTATTTCTGCGTTAACGCCGACGAAGGTGAACCGGGTACCTTTAAAGACCGGCATTACCTCTCAACCGAACCTCACCAGTTTTTAGAAGGCGTGTTAATCGCCGCTCACATCATTGATGCGAGCAAAGTGTATATCTATTTGCGTGACGAATACGCCGCCATCTATCAACTATTGAAACTTGAACTTCAAAAACTTATTGACCACTCGCTCATTGAGGACGGTTATATTGAACTGAGACGCGGTGCAGGCGCTTATATCTGCGGAGAAGAATCCGCCATGATTGAATCCATTGAAGGGAAGCGCGGATTACCACGCCAACGGCCACCCTACGTCGCCCATCAAGGGTTATTTGACCGGCCAACTCTGGTGCAGAATGTAGAAACCTTATATTGGATACCAAGCATTTTGCACAAGGGCGCCGAGTGGTTTAACAAGCAAGGCAAAAACGGCGCTTTAGGCATTCGTTCATTTTCCCTATCGGGTAGAGTTAAAAAGCCCGGCGTTATTAAGGCAGCCGCTGGCAGTACAGTTCGCGAACTGATCAAATTAGCCGGAGGCATGCTTGACGGGCATCATTTCAAGGCCTATTTGCCCGGTGGTGCTTCGGGTGGAATTTTACCCGCTTCGTTGGATCAATTACCGTTAGATTTCGGCAGCTTAAGCGAGTACGGCTGCTTTGTTGGCTCGCATGCCATTATTATCTTATCGGATAAAGACAGCATCAAAACCACTAGTCAGAATTTATTACACTTCTTTCAAGATGAGAGCTGCGGCCAGTGCACGCCATGCAGAGTTGGTTGCGAAAAGGCCAGCTTATTGCTATCCGAAAAACAATGGAATAAACCCTTGCTAGAAGAACTTTGTAGCACCATGGCAGATGCCTCTATTTGTGGTTTAGGGCAAGCCGCACCCAACCCCATTCTGACCAGCATCAAGTACTTTGCTGATGAAGTTTAAATGAGTCGTTTAATTTCATTTTCTTTAGATGGGGAAAAAGTATCAGCTTCACCCGACGAGAGTCTTTGGCAAGTAGCAAAAAGACTTGGCACGATCCTGCCACATTTATGTTTTAACGATTCTAGCGACTATAGAGCAGATGGTAATTGCCGCGCATGCATGGTCGAAATTGAAGGCGAACGAGCCTTAGCCGCTTCGTGTTGTCGTCACCCCAGTAACGGCATGGTTGTTAACACACAAAGTAAACGCGCTACGAGCGCTAGAAACATGGTCATGGAATTGCTGTGCACAGACATGAATTCAGATGTAGTGGCTGGATCAAGTTTTGCTGAGCTAGCCAGCTCGATGCAAATCAGACCCTCTCGGTTTCCGAAAAGCACACAGTCACACAATAACTCTGACCTATCCCACCCTGCCATAGCCGTGCAGCTGGACGCCTGTATTCAGTGTAACTTATGCGTCAGGGCCTGCCGTGAAATACAGGTTAACGATGTCATTGGCCTGTCGAATCGTGGTTCTAGTGCAGAAATCAGTTTTGACTTCGCTGACTCAATGGGTGATTCAACTTGTGTCGCCTGCGGCGAATGCGTCCAAGTTTGCCCGACCCACGCGCTGAAGGGAAACGCCGTTGGCGCGAATAAAACCAAGCCCGCTATTCGCTCTGTATGTCCTTATTGCGGTGTCGGCTGCCAAGTAAGCATCCATATACAAAATAACAAGATTACCTCTGTTGATGGCGCTAACGGTCCTTCGAATCAGGGTCGCTTATGCGTCAAAGGTCGATTTGGCTTTGACTACATCTCATCTAAACAACGATTAACCGAACCCCTGATCAGAAAAACCGGTTTAGAAAAAGGCATTAACATTGACCCTGAAGAGCCTCTAAGCCATTTTAGAACCGCTTCTTGGGAGGAGGCGCTAGATATTGCTGCTAATGGTTTTGCAGCCTGCAAACAACAATACGGCGGTGACGCGCTAGCAGGATTTGGTTCCGCAAAGTGCTCAAATGAAGAGGCTTATATTTTTCAAAAGTTGGTTCGTGTGGGCTTCGGCACCAACAATGTAGATCACTGCACACGCCTGTGCCACGCTTCATCCGTTGCTGCACTGATGGAAACTATTGGCTCAGGCGCGGTGACCGCACCTTTTACAACGGTTAAAGACAGTGATGTCATCATTGTTATTGGCGCAAACCCCACAGAAAATCACCCTGTTGCGGCAACTTTTTTTAAACAGGCCAGCCAGCTAGGTGCTGAACTTATTGTTATGGATCCCCGTGCGCAAGCGTTAAAGCAGCACGCCACTCATATGTTGCAGTTTATTCCTGGTACCGATGTCGCTTTGCTCAATGCCATCATGCACGTCATCGTCGATGAGAAACTCTACAATCAAACGTATATTGAGCGCCACACCACGGGGTTTAAAGAACTCAGCCATCACCTGAAAAACTTCTCGCCCGAGCTGATGCAAAATATTTGCGGCATTGATGCTAACACTATAAAAACCGTCGCTAGAAAGTATGCGTCTGCTAAGTCCGCTATTATTTTTTGGGGAATGGGCATCTCGCAGCACACCCACGGTACCGACAATGCCCGCTGCCTGATTTCATTGGCTCTTATGTGTGGACACATCGGCAGGCCCGGCACTGGGTTACACCCATTACGTGGACAAAACAATGTCCAAGGTGCCTCTGATGCCGCCTTGATTCCAATGTTTTTTCCTGACTACAAGAAAACAAACGACGCCGAGGCCTTGGCTTTTTTTGAATCGTTATGGCACGCGAAACTTCAATCGAAGGCAGGACTCACGGTTGTCGAAATTTTGGACGCTATCCATGATGATAAAATAAAATCCATGTATATCATGGGCGAAAACCCCGCCATGTCCGATCCAAACTTAAATCATGCGCGGGCAGCCTTAGCAAAGCTGAAACATTTAGTTGTACAGGATATTTTTATAACCGAAACGGCAATGTTTGCTGATGTCATCTTGCCTGCTGCCGCTTGGCCAGAAAAAATAGGAACGGCGACGAATACTAACCGCCAAGTTCAAATGGGCCGCCAAGCCGTTAAACCACCCGGTGATGCAAAAGCCGATTGGTGGATCACAAACCAAATTGCCCAACGTTTTGGGCTAGACTGGCGTTATAACGAACCGAAGGACATTTACCAAGAAATGCAAACCGCCATGCCGTCACTATCAAACATTAGCTGGGATCGACTCGAAAACGAGCACTCAGTGACCTACCCCTGCTCAGCTCCAGACAAGGCCGGTGACGATATCGTTTTTGCTAACGGTTTTCCAACAGACAATAAACGAGGCAAATTTGTTTCCGCTAATATATTGCCACCTAATGATCCGCTAGATAAGGAATACTCGTTTATTCTCACCACAGGCCGGTTATTAGAACATTGGCACACAGGCACTATGTCAAGACGAAGTGACGTGCTCAATACGCTAGAACCTGAAGCCTTCGTACAAATGAGTCAAGCCGATTGTACGCGGCTTAATATTAATGCGGGTACGATGGTTTGTATAAAAAGTCGCCGCGGATTCATTAACATAAGAGTACGTATCGATGACAAGGTACAAGCAGGCTTAATCTTTATTCCATTTGCATATGTTGAGGCCGCCGCTAACATTCTGACTAGCCAAGAGCTTGATCCTTTTGGGAAAATACCCGAATACAAGTACTCTGCCGTTAATATAACGCCGTGCTCTTAAAACATGCTTGATAAAAAAAATAATATTGTTGGCGTCATTCTCGCCGGTGGGCTCTCACGACGAATGGGGAATCAAAATAAGTCCTTTATGCCACTCGCAAATAAGCCTTTATTTGAACACGTCTTGGAAAGGTTCCTCCCACAATGTGACACTGTCTTGATAAACAGTAACAGCCAGAGCAGACAACTAGCTTCGTACAATTTGCCTATTATAAAAGACACCTTGGAAGGCTATCTTGGGCCGTTAGCCGGAATACTATCGGCAATGGAATGGACTAAGCAGCAGCTGCCGGAAACACAATGGATTGCATCGGTACCCGTTGATACGCCATTCTTACCAAAAGATTTAGTCTCAACGCTATACCAATCCATTGAAAAAAAACATTCCACATTAGTAGGTGTTAGCTCTAATGGCCGTACACACCCCGTCATTGGCCTATGGTCTACCCGTTTAGTCGACGACTTACGGCTCGCTTTAAATGACGAAGGTCTGCGTAAAATTGATCTGTGGACAGCTCGTTACAGTATTTCTCATCAAGATTTCAGCAATGAGGTGTTCGACCCATTCTTTAACATCAACAGTCAAGAGGACCTGATACAAGCCGAATCATTAATAAAGAAAAACCCCCGTTTAATCGACATCTAGCAGCACGTTATCAATTCCATTTAGAATTTGAAAGTGCTTACCTTTGGCCCTCGAAATTAGCGTTACACCAAACTGCTTCGCTATATCAAACCCCATCTTGGTGGCACCGGAGCGCGACAGTAGAATAGGTATTGTCATTTGCGCGACTTTAATCACCATTTCAGACGTTAAACGCCCCGTTGTATAGAAAATACAGTCATCACCTCTAATCTCGTTCAACAACATATAGCCAGCGATGGTGTCCACCGCATTATGCCGCCCAACATCTTCCACAAAAAATAAAATTTCTTGCCCCCTGCATAGCGCACAACCATGAACAGCCCCCGCCGTTTTATACACTGTATTGTGTTGTTTTAAATGATTAAGCAATGCATAAAGAGTCGATTGCCTAAGCGAGTGCTTTGCTAACACCTGCCCTTTTAGTTCATCCATCACATTGCCGAACATCGTGCCTTGCCCGCACCCCGTGGTAATAATTCTGCTTTTTTTAAGAACAGCTAAGTCTTTGCCCGCTTGATTCGATACAACGGCAACGGCTGCTGTTTGCCAGTCCACCTGAACGGTTTTTATCTCGTCAAGTTTTTCAAATATAAGTTGGTTTTTAAGATAACCGATGACTAATAACTCGGCAAACGACCCCATCGTCATCAAAGTCACTACTTCTTGCTTATCAACAAAAATCGTTAATGGCCGTTCTTCAACGAGCATCACATCAACAGCTTTGCCCTGTTCATTTATCACTGATACTGTTGATGTCCCTGGCAATATTGATTGCGTCATCTCAACCATAAATTAACTCATATATTGTTTATTGAACTGTTATAACACGCAAAAAAAAAGCCATGCAAATGCATGGCTTTTTTTAACTCACATAAACTTTAAAGCAGATGCTTCACACCATCACGCTCTTCTTTTAGCTCGTTTTCAGTGGCTGTCATTCTTTCGCGGCTGAAATCATTAATTTCAAGACCTTGAACAATTGAATACTCACCATCTTTAACAGTAACTGGGAATGAGTAAATTAAACCTTCTTCGATGCCATAACTGCCATCACTAGGAATACCCATGCTCACCCAATCGCCATCAGCCGTACCTTGAACCCAAGTACGCATATGGTCTAGGGCTGAGCTCGCTGCAGATGCTGCGCTTGATAAGCCACGAGCTTTAATAATAGCAGCACCACGTTGTTGAACAGCTGGAATATACTCGTCGGAATACCAACTCGCATCAATTTTAGATAAGGCGTCTTCACCACTTACTAATGCATTATGAAGATCTGGGTATTGTGTTGCAGAGTGGTTACCCCAAATAGTCATTTTAGTAATGTCTGTATTGTGAGTGCCTGTTTGTTCCGCTAAAAGGCTCATCGCACGATTATGGTCTAAACGAGTCATCGCAGTAAAGTTACGCGGGTTAAGGTCTGGTGCGTTATTCATAGCAATCAACGCATTTGTGTTCGCAGGGTTACCAACAACCAATACTCGAACATCACGTTTAGCCACTTTATTTAATGCTTTACCTTGAACGGAGAAAATAGCAGCATTCGCTTCAAGCAAATCTTTGCGTTCCATACCAGGACCACGAGGGCGAGCGCCTACTAAGAATGCAAAGTCGATATCTTTAAAAGCAACTTCTGCATCATCAGAGATTTCTACACTTTGTAACAAAGGAAACGCGCAATCCTTTAATTCCATAACTGCACCTTCAAGCGCACCTAGAGCTGGTGTAATTTCTAACAAGTGTAGACAAATCGGTTGCTCTGGACCCAAAAAGTCACCTGATGCAATACGAAATAATAATGAATACGAAATTTGACCGGCGGCGCCAGTAACTGCTACATGAACAGGTGCTTTCATTTCTAAAAATCTCCTAAATATAAAAGATGCAATTATAGCTGATAAACAAGCATTTTAGCTTTAAATAACAAGCCATTACCCACTAAATTTATAGCTAAAAAATATAAAAAACTTAATTAGCGAAGCTTAAGAATTTTTTTCAAGTCGTAATGGTAAAGAAAACCTGGCAAGGCAAAAACGATAAATAGGCAAAGTGTTATCACGTAAAACTCCCAATCTTGCGTACTACGTGTACCCATTATTTTATATTCTAGAGCGAATCCGGCAGCGAAAGAAACAACATACCAAACCAACATTTCAAACCAACGAAGCCAGCCTGATTTATTAGCTAATTGTCGAATACAAAAAAGCCTATCACTTAACCAAGGAAGGTTTGCAGCGATAATCGTCAAGAAAAGAAATATAAGAATGGGAGTTTGATTATTCATCAATGAGCATTAAAGCATATATTGTTGGTGCCGAGAGCGGGACTTGAACCCGCACGTCCATAAGGACACTACCCCCTCAAGATAGCGTGTCTACCAATTCCACCACCTCGGCAATCAATTACTCAGGGATAGGCACATCAGCAGGTTTCATGCCTTCTGCTTCTGTCGCCTTATCACTTGGTTTAACCAAACTATTTATTAAATCAGCAGGTGTTGCATCTATAGTTTGCGCTGCTTTTAGGTTACTTAAACCATCGATAATATCGTCTGGCTCTGCTCTATTGCCGCCTAAATATGCTAACGCTAAACTAGTTGAAAAAAACATCGCTGCTAAAATAGCTGTCGAGCGACTTAAAAAAGACGATGAGCCTTTCGCACCGAAGACAGTGCCTGAAGCGCCGCTACCAAAAGCTGCACCAGCATCCGCACCTTTGCCGTGCTGAATTAAAATCAAACCTATCATCAATGCAGCAATTAACACATGCACTGATAGAACTATTGCAAACACACTCATAACTTTATCCTTTATGCCTTTTGGCAAATTGAAATAAAGGCTTGCGCATCTAGTGATGCACCGCCAATCAAACCACCGTCTATATCTTTTTGTGCAAATAATGACGACGCATTATCCGCTTTAACACTGCCACCGTATAAAATTCGAAGCTTTTCAGCAGAATCCACACTTCTTTCTTTAACTAAGTCTCTGATAAAAGCATGTGCCTTTTGTGCTTCTTCGGGAGACGCGGTTAAGCCTGTCCCGATAGCCCAAACTGGCTCATAAGCCAGAACAAGTCGAGCCAGATCTACTTCTTTAGAACTTAATAACGCCCCAATTTGATCCTTAATGACCTTAAATGTATTGCCTGACTTATAGTCAGCCTCTGTTTCACCGACACAATAAACAGGTACTAAACCAGCTCTCTGAGCCGCCAGCACCTTTTCAACTAATGCGTCATTAGACTCGTTAAAAAGTGTTCGCCTTTCTGAATGCCCTACTAGCACACATTGACAACCAAGTTCTGCCAGCATCTGCGCAGAAACCTCACCGGTATAAGCCCCTGATTGGTATTCAGAAACAGTCTGAGCACCGACCCTTATGGATGTCTTATTAACGATACCATTGGCCAAATCTAAATAAACAAACGGCACACAAACAGCAACTTCGCACGCTATTTTATCATCAATAGCACCTTCAATTGCATGTAAAAGATCACTCGTTAATCCGAGCGAGCCATTCATTTTCCAATTTCCAATAACCAGTGACTGGCGCATCAAGCTTCTCACCCTAAAAAACGAGAGAGGTTAGCGAGTATTGAGCAATAAATCAATCTTATTAATGCCTAATAAAGCCTAACAATGAAATTGCTTAGGAATCGAGTAAACGTTCAACCGTTTTACTCAGCTCTAATGCCAACGATTCAACTAAAACTATGTCTTCACCTTCCACCATAACCCTAACGAGTGGTTCTGTACCAGACGGCCTTAACAACACTCTGCCAGTACCATTCAAGGTACCTTCAACCAAAGCAACGGCTTTATCAAGCTCATCGCTCATTACAAACTTTTTATCTCCCTTGAGCCGCACATTGATCATGCATTGAGGATATTTTTGTATGTCGCTTTTTAACTCATTTAATGATTTTGATTCGCGCGCCATTATTTCAAGAACTTGTAAGGCCGATATAATACCGTCACCCGTAGTTGTTCTATCAGCGCAAATAATATGGCCAGAGCCTTCGCCGCCCAGAATTGATCCTGATTCATTCATTAGCTGAAGAACGTGCCGGTCACCCACTGGTGATCTCAATAGATCCACACCTAACCTATTCAATGCGTGTTCAACACCTAAATTAGTCATTAATGTGCCGACAACGGATGAGCCAAGGCAACCTTGATCTTGCCTAGTTTTAGCCAAGATATACAGTATCTCATCACCATCTAAAACCTCACCTAAATGGTCAACCATAATTAAACGGTCACCGTCACCATCCAGTGCCACACCAAAGTCTGCTGAATTTGATAACACCGCTTCTATTAACGCATTAGGGCTAGTGGCTCCACAACCGTCATTAATATTAATGCCATTTGGCTCAGCACCAATTTTAATAACGTCTGCACCCAGTTCGCTAAATACAAACGGGGCAATGTGATAAGTCGAGCCATGAGCACAGTCAACAACCATCTTCAACTTGGATAGATCCATCATTGGTGGGATGCTGCTCTTACAAAACTCAATATAGCGACCAGCTGCATCTTCCACTCGACTAGCCTTCCCTAAGCGTGATGATTCGACTACGACCAGAGGTTCATCCATTTTCTGCTCTATCGCTTGCTCAATATCATCAGCGAGTTTCTTACCCTCACTAGAAAAAAATTTTATACCATTATCATAATGTGGATTATGGGAGGCACTAATAACAATACCTGCATTAGCACGCAGCGTTCTGGTTAAATAGGCTATCCCAGGTGTTGGCATCGGCCCTAATAATTGCACATCGGCTCCAGCGGCAACTAAGCCAGCTTCTAACGCAGACTCGAACATATAACCTGATATACGCGTATCTTTACCTATAATTATTTTGCAATGACCCCGCTCTTCAAACACCTTGCCTGTTGCCCAGCCAAGTTTCAAAATAAACTCAGGCGTAATCACACCTTCACCGACCAAACCTCGAATACCATCCGTGCCAAAATACTTTCTTGTCATATTTTTCTCAATCCGCGTTTTGAACGGCATTATATATTTTTAGTGCATCCGAGGTTTCAGCTACATCATGAACACGCACGATAGAGGCACCTCGCGTCACCGCTAATAATGCAGCCGCCACACTGCCAAACGTTCTTTCTTCAACTTGTTTGTCTAGTATTTCACCGAGCATCGATTTTCTTGATAGTCCAGCCAGTATTGGACAATCGTGACGACTAAAAGAGTCTAAGTTCGCCAATAAACTTAAATTGTGCTGTAGCGTTTTGCCGAAGCCAAACCCCGGGTCTAAGATAATTTTATTTCGTGCAATACCCACATTTTCACAAGCCAATATTTGTTGGCTAAAGAAGTCATTAACTTCTTCAACCACATTTGAATAACTCGGCTTATCTTGCATTGTTTCGGGGCGAGCTTGCATGTGCATCAAACACACGGAAACGCCTAAAGTAGCTGCCATTTCAAGAGCACCCGGCTTTCTTAAGGCATACACATCATTAATCAGATCAGCACCCGCATCTACCGCCGCTTTCATAACATCGGGCTTGCTAGTGTCTATTGAAATAGCGATATCTGACTTTAATCGAATACCTTTTATGACCGGAATAACTCTATTTATTTCCTCTTCAATAGAAACCGGCATCGCATTAGGACGCGTAGACTCACCGCCAATATCAATAATTGATGCGCCCAAGTCAGCCATCGCTAACGCCTGTTGAACAGCCGTTTCTACAATGGTGAAACGCCCTCCATCAGAAAAAGAATCTGGGGTAACATTAAGAACCCCCATAATGCTGGGGGACTTATTATTTAACAATGGAATCGTATTGGTAGCCTGTACTAAATTAAGGCTGCTCAGCCGGGCCACCCACAGTTGGTTTGCTTACTTTATCTTCAACCTCTTCTTCTTTTGATGCCGCCGCATTGCCAGAACCTGATGCATCACCGTCTTCCCAATCTTTAGGTGGACTCACGGTAGTACGCGCCATTAATTGATCGAGTTGATCGCTATCCAGTGTTTCGTATTTCATTAAGGCGTCGGTCATCGAGTGCAAAATATCAATATTATCTTTTAGCAATGCCTCTGCACGAGCATAGTTGCGATCGATAAATACTCGGACTTCTTGATTGATAAGCTCCGCTGTATCATCAGAAATCATTTTAGCTCTGCCGCCAGAATGACCCATCGCATTTTCATCTTCACCGTAATTTAACGCGCCTAGTTTTTCTGAGAAACCCCATAAAGTCACCATATTACGAGCAATTGCAGAAGCACGTTCAATATCGTTTGATGCGCCCGTTGTTACCGCCTCTTCACCAAAGATAATTTCTTCTGCCAAACGCCCGCCATACAAACTAGATAACTGACTTTCTAGTTTCTGCTTGCTAATACTAATAGCGTCACGCTCGGGCAAAAACATAGTCACGCCCAACGCACGGCCACGAGGAATAATAGTCACCTTGTAAACTGGGTCATGCTCTGGCACTAAACGACCAACAATCGCATGCCCTGACTCATGATATGCCGTACATCTTTTTTCTTCGTCACTCATGACCATAGAGCGACGTTCAGCGCCCATTAGGACTTTATCTTTAGCGTTTTCCATGTCGTTCATATCAACGACCTTCTTGTTTGCTCTCGCGGCAAATAAGGCCGCCTCGTTAACAAGGTTAGCTAAATCAGCGCCTGAAAACCCAGGTGTACCACGCGCAATAACATTAGGACTTACACTGTCACCAGCAGGTACTTTTTTAAGGTGCACTTTTAAGATCTGCTCACGCCCCCTAATATCAGGCAATGGAACAACCACTTGACGGTCAAAACGACCGGGACGAAGTAAAGCAGGGTCTAATACGTCAGGCCGGTTGGTTGCCGCAATAACAATAACGCCTTCGTTACCTGAAAAACCATCCATTTCAACTAATAATTGATTGAGTGTTTGCTCTCGTTCATCATTACCACCGCCTATACCGATACCGCGGGAACGACCTACCGCATCAATTTCATCGATAAAAATAATGCATGGCGCACTTTTCTTCGCTTGTTCAAACATATCGCGAACACGCGAGGCACCAACACCGACAAACATTTCTACGAAGTCAGAACCTGAAATACTAAAAAATGGTACTTTTGCTTCACCAGCAATTGCTTTAGCCAGTAAGGTTTTACCCGTACCCGGTGAACCCGACATTAAAATGCCCCGAGGAATCATACCGCCTAGCTTTTGAAATTTAGCAGGTTCTCTTAGAAAATCCACCACCTCTGCAACTTCTTCTTTAGCTTCTTGAATACCAGCAACATCATCGAACGTTACTTTGATTTCATCTTCGGTCAGTAGCTTCGCTTTACTTTTGCCAAAAGACATTGCACCACGGCCACCAGCACCGCCGCCGCCCTGCATTTGACGCATAAAGAAAATCCAAACACCAATCAATAACAACATTGGGAACCAAGAAATCAAAACTGACATGATTACCGACTGCTCTTCAGGTGGCTTTGCAACAACTTCAACACCATTTTTAAGCAGATCATCAACTAAGTGAATATCACCCGGGCTACGTGTTTTGAACCGTTCACCTGACGCTGTTTGACCGATAATATTAGGCCCATCAATAGAAACCTTACTAACCTGACCAGCATTAACAGAATTAATAAACTGCGAATAACTTAAGTTATTAGTAGATGACTGTTTAGAACCACCAAAATTATTAAATACCGACATTAATACGAAGGCGATCACCACCCACATAATAATATTCTTAACCATTTCGTTCAAAGCGATACTCCTCGTTTATTTTATAACAGTAGCAATTATCGGACTGCTACATATAGATTTCGTTCAACTATATGTATGGGGTTAGGTTACTACAATTTCAAGCCCTTTGCCAAAAGGTAGACCTCTCGACTGCGTGCCCGCGAGGCCTTTGGTTTGCGAATGGCAACACTCAAGAATATACCCTTGACCTCTTTAATATACTGGTCAAAGCCCTCGCCTTGAAAAAGTTTTATTAAAAAGACACCTTTATTGGCTAAACCATTTTTCGCAAAATCCAATGCCAATTCGGCTAAATACATCGATTTTGGTTGATCAATAGCCTTGCTACCGCTCATGTTAGGTGCAATATCAGACATCACAACATCAATAGGCTGATTGTTAATTAGGTTTTGCAACTCATCGAACACCCCATCATCACTAAAATCACCTTTGATAAAATCTACGCCATTAATTGGCTCAATATCCAATAGGTCTAATGCAATAACACGTCCATTGCCGGTCACTTTCTTAGTTGCGTATTCAGACCAGCCGCCAGGCGCAGCACCTAGATCGACAACGATTTGGTGCGGACGCAACAGCTTGTCTTTTTTATCGATCTCTTCTAGCTTAAAAACCGCACGCGAACGTAAACCCATTTGCTGAGCCTTTTTAACGTATTCATCGTTAAAGTGTTCATCCAGCCATTTTTGCTTATTCTTATGTTTTGTCATAGTCATTATTTTAAAGTCAGTCAAGACAACCATTTATGTGTAAAATGCCCGTCCTAACCCAACTCCTATTTAATTAAACATCATGGCATTATCAAACCAACAGAAAAAGAAATTAAAGGTGCACGCACATAGCTTGAAGCCAGTCGTTCGTGTAGGTCAAGCAGGTTTAACAGATACTGTACTTGATGAGATTGAGTCAGCGATAGATCATCATGAACTCATTAAAGTTAAAGTATCCGCTGCTGATCGTGAAGATAAAAAGACTATCATCCAGAAGATTGCCGAGCAGACTCAATCGGATATTGTCCAAACTATCGGTTTTACGGCCGTTTTTTATAGAGAAAACAACGACAAAAAGAACTATTCGTAACGAACGTCTATAATTTCGAATTCCGTGATGCCGCCTGGTGCTCTCACCTCGGCAATATCCCCTTCTTCTTTACCAATTAGTGCCTTTGAAAATGGCGATGCATACGAGATTAAATTGTTTTTGATATCTGCTTCATCTTCACCCACGATGGTATAGGTGATGGCATCTTCTGTTTCGATATTTTCCAGCTCGACGGTACAGCCAAAAACGACTTTACCATTAGCATTAACTGTCGATACATCAATAATTTGAGCATTGCCCAACTTGCTTTCAATATCTCTAACGCGCGCCTCTACTAAGCCTTGCTCCTCACGAGCCGCGTGATATTCTGCATTTTCTTTTAAATCGCCGTGCGCACGTGCATCTGCAATCGCTTCAGTAATTCTTGGACGTTTTACATTCTTCAGCTCATCAAGTTCATCTTTTAAACTTTGTGCGCCTTTCTTCGTTAATGGTGTCTTACTCATAAGTAACTCTCAATTTTTACTTCTTAGTGCGTGCCTGTAAAGCGTGTAGCTCTCTTACTTCTTTTACAGTAATATCAGCTAAGGCATCAATCGTTGCTTTTGCACCGGCTATGGTGGTGCAATAAGTGGCTTTTTTTTGTAAGGATTCTCGGCGAATTGAAAATGAATCCATTATCGCCTGCTTCCCTTCTGTGGTGTTAACAACTAGCTGAATGCCTTCATTCTTAATAATATCGACGATATGCGGGCGACCTTCGTTAACCTTATTAACTACTTCACATTCAATACCCGCGGCTTTTAATGCCTCAGCGGTACCTCTCGTTGCTAAAATTTGCTTGCCACGAAACTCCAGTGTTTTCGCCAACTCAAGCATTTTCACTTTATCGGCTTCTCTAACACTAAATAACACTTTATCTTCGTTTGATAACTCAATGCCCGCAGCACGTTGTGATTTACCAAACGCTTCGCCAAATGTTTCGCCAACGCCCATCACTTCACCAGTTGACTTCATCTCTGGACCTAATAAAGGATCAACATTTGGGAATTTAACGAACGGGAATACAGATTCTTTAACAGAGAAATAATCTGGAATAATTTCTTTTGTTGTACCTTGTTCTGCCAACGATTGACCCGCCATGCAGCGTGCGGCAATTTTTGCTAATGGATAGCCCGTTACTTTAGAGACAAACGGTACCGAACGTGAAGCGCGCGGATTAACTTCCAATATGTATATATCGTCGCCTTTAATGGCAAATTGAATATTCATTAAGCCAAGCACCCCAAGTTCACGCGCCAAATCTTTAGCTTGAACGCGCATTCTATCCTGCACATCTTGGCTCAAATCAAAGGGTGGTAATGAACACGCAGAATCGCCTGAGTGCACACCCGCTTGTTCGATATGTTCCATAATGCCGCCAATCAACAGCTCTTCACCGTCAAAAATAGCGTCAACATCCACTTCTACCGCATCATCTAAGAAACGGTCCAGTAACACAGGTGAGTCATTCGACACGCTGACTGCTTCGCGCATATAAGTACGTAATTCAGTTTCGTTGTACACAATTTCCATTGCACGACCACCTAATACATAAGACGGCCTAACAACCAACGGATAACCAATTTCTTCAGCCAGTAAAACAGCTTGCTCAGGTTCACGCGCCGTTCTGTTTGGTGGTTGGAGTAAACCTAATTTCTCAACTAATTGTTGGAAGCGTTCACGGTCTTCTGCCAAATCAATCGCTTCAGGTGATGTACCAATGATCGGTACGCCAGCCGCCTCAAGGTCTTCGGCCAATTTAAGTGGTGTTTGCCCACCGTATTGAACTATCACGCCTTTTGGCTTTTCAATATGAACAACTTCCAGCACGTCTTCTAATGTCAACGGCTCAAAATATAGCCGGTCGGATGTATCAAAATCGGTAGAAACGGTCTCAGGGTTACAGTTGACCATAATGGTCTCGTAACCGTCTTCACGCATTGCTAAAGCAGCGTGCACACAACAATAATCAAACTCAATACCTTGCCCAATTCTGTTGGGTCCGCCACCTAACACCATGATTTTTTCACGCTGGCTTGGTTGCGATTCGCACTCTTCTTCATACGTTGAATACATATACGCAGTAGATGATGCAAATTCACCCGCGCAAGAATCAATGCGTTTATAAACTGGGCGAATACCCATTGCATGACGAGCTTGCCTAACCGCGCTTTCATCAATCTCTAGCAGCGCTGCAAGACGAGCATCGGAAAAGCCTTTACGCTTAAGCCCGAACATGGTTTTTTTATCAATAGAGCTTAATGCCTTACCTGATAAGGCCGCTTCATCATTCAGTAAATCTTCAATTTGAACCAAGAACCAACGGTCAATTTTGGTTTGTTCAAAAATGCTTTCTAGGCCAAACCCTTTTCTAAACGCATCCGCCAAATACCAAATACGGTCCGCGCCTGGTTGTTGGATCTCGTGGCGCAATACTGCATCTACATTTTCTTCGTTTAAATCGACGATGGGGTCTAACCCATTCATACCCGTTTCAAGCCCACGTAATGCTTTTTGCAACGACTCCTGAAACGTTCGCCCTACCGCCATTACTTCACCTACAGACTTCATTTGTGTCGTTAAACGGTCATCGGCTGTCGGAAACTTTTCAAACGTGAAACGCGGCACTTTTGTTACCACGTAATCAATAGACGGTTCAAACGATGCTGGCGTAGCACCGCCTGTAATTTCGTTGCTTAGCTCATCTAGCGTGTATCCAATCGCTAATTTTGCCGCCACCTTTGCAATTGGGAAGCCCGTTGCTTTTGACGCTAACGCAGATGAGCGCGACACACGCGGGTTCATCTCAATGACAATCATCGCGCCATTTTCTGGATTAATGGCAAATTGAACATTTGAACCACCCGTATCAACGCCAATTTCACGCAATACATCAATCGAGGCATTTCTAAGAATTTGATATTCTTTATCAGTCAAGGTTTGAGCTGGTGCTACGGTTATCGAATCACCTGTATGCACACCCATTGGGTCAAAATTTTCAATGGAACAAATAATAATACAATTGTCTTTGTGGTCGCGAACCACTTCCATTTCGTATTCTTTCCAACCGAGCACAGATTCTTCAATCAGCAATTCATTCGTCGGTGAAAGGTCTAAGCCACGTTCACAGATTTCTATAAATTCTTCACGGTTATACGAGATACCACCGCCGCTACCACCCATGGTGAACGATGGACGAATAATGGTTGGGAAGCCAATATCATCAAGCGCAGTAAACGCTTCTTCCATATTATGGGCAACAAAGGAACGAGGAGTTGATAGGCCAATTTTGGTCATCGCTTCTTTAAATAAAGCACGGTCTTCGGCTTTATCAATCGCCTCTTTAGAGGCGCCAATCATTTCAACGTTGTGCTTGGCTAACACACCGTGACGATCCAAATCTAAGGCGCAATTAAGCGCAGTCTGACCACCCATCGTCGGCAACAAAACATCTGGTTTTTCTTTCTCAATGATTTTTTCAACCGTTTGCCAATCAACCGGCTCAATATAAATTGCATCGGCTGTTTCTGGGTCCGTCATAATGGTTGCCGGATTGGAATTAACCAAAATAACGCGATAACCCTCTTCTCTTAGCGCCTTACACGCTTGTGTTCCTGAATAATCAAACTCACAAGCCTGTCCAATAACAATTGGTCCAGCACCTAGGAGTAAAACTGATTTTATGTCGGTTCTTTTTGGCATAATTCTCTTTTATGAATTCTTGTGCGACTGCATCATCGCTGTAAATCGTTCAAACAAATACACAATGTCTTGCGGCCCTGGGCTGGCTTCAGGGTGGCCTTGAAATCCAAACGCTGGACAATCGGTACGTTCAATACCTTGTAAGCTTTTATCGAATAACGACAGGTGTGTTGCTGTTAAATTATCGGGCAATGAATCTGCATCCACTGCAAAACCGTGGTTCTGACTGGTGATCATCACGCGCTGTGTCGCCAAATCTTGTACTGGGTGGTTGGCACCGTGGTGACCAAACTTCATTTTGACGGTAGATGCGCCACTGGCTAAGGCTAATAATTGATGCCCCAAGCAAATCCCAAAGGTCGGTACTTTTTTCTCGAGAATAGTTTTAATCGCATCAATGGCATAATCGCAAGGTTCTGGATCACCCGGGCCATTGGATAAAAACACGCCGTCAGGAGACATCGCCAACACTTCAGATGCCGGTGTTTTTGCAGGCACCACATGTACTTCACAGCCTGACTCGACTAATAAGCGCAAAATATTACGTTTAACGCCAAAATCGTAAGCCACTACTTTAAAACTGGGCTTCTTCGTTTGCACACTTTCTTTAGGATCAAGTTGCCACACTGAATCTGTCCAGTCGTACGCAACATCAGAGCTAACAAGTTGAGCGAGATCCAAGCCTTTTAATGAAGCTGCCTCTTTAGCAGATTCTAAGGCCAAGGCTTCATCAACCTCTGGGCCCGCAATAATACAGCCGCGTTGCGCACCTTTCTCACGTAAGATTCTAGTCAGTTTGCGCGTATCAATATCTGCAATTGCAACAATATTGTGGCGAATCAAATAGTCAGATAACGACTCTTCTGAACGCCAATTGCTATGCACTAGCGGCAAGTCCCTAATAACTAGACCACGCGCATGCACCGCTGTTGACTCTTCATCTTCAGCAGTAACGCCCACATTACCGATGTGCGGGTAAGTTAGCGTCACTATTTGATGTGAATATGACGGATCTGTGAGTATTTCTTGATAACCCGTCATCGACGTATTGAAAACGACTTCGCCTGTCGTAAGACCTTGAACGCCAATTGATTGGCCGTGAAAAACACTACCGTCTTCGAGAACCAGTATTGCTATGTCAGACAAATTACACCACCTTTAGATATGCAAAACGGGAAGCGCCTTTTTCTGGCGCTACCCGTTTTGATTGTTAATATGTATGACCGCGAATTTTACTGGATTTAGTACCTTATTGTCCATTACAACACGAGCATATTTTTACTGCATTACCGCGCGATATCGAGTGATTGAGCTAAATACGCGCTCATAATCAACGTTGGGTCTTCAGTTAATTTTTCTTTCCAATCGCCTAGGGGTACTTCCGATTGAATTAAACCACGCATCACACCAATATAATCAGTCCGGCCGACAGTGATTGCACCTACTAATAAATCACCCTTAAAGTTCAGTCGAACATATTTGTAATTATCATTATCCACTAGCGTCGCTGTTTCCCCACCTTCTACACCACCCCAACTACCGAATGAGGTTGACACTAAGCCGGCTGTATCTAGTACATTCATGCTCAAACTGCCTTTATAGTGTGCCGAACCACCCATCATGTTAACCGCAGCAATACGGCCGTGATCAACTGCGGTCGGCTGAATAGCGTGTACAGACTGACCACCTGTTGAGAAATCAACACCTTGAGCAACGTCACCTGCTGCATATATATCGTCAACATTGGTGCGCAAAGCCGAATCTACAATAATACCGTTATCGGTTTCAATGCCACTGCCTTCAAGAAATTCAATATTTGAATAAACACCTGTTGCAACGATAACCAAGTCAAACTCAGTCAAACTTCCATCGTCTCGTTTTAATGCTGGACCAGGCTCAATGGATTTAATGCTTGATGGCAATATCGTTGTTACGCCTTTGGCTTCACACCATGACTTAATCATATCACCAGCGGTCTCATCCATCATGCGACTAACCATTCGCCCTGTTCGCCCCAACATCACTGTCAGATCAACGCCCCTTTTAAGCATCGCTTCAATAATAATAGACGCCACAAAGCCCGCACCCAACAAAGCGACTTTTGAACCTGGTTTAATCGTATCAAGAATTTCCCTGCCATCTGCTAAAGTCCAGCAGTTAACAACGCCGTCATTATCAGCGCCTGGAAAAGGCGAGTTAGCCGGCCGAGACCCTGTCGCGATCATTAATTTATCGTAAGTATGAGTCTCGCCATTATCTAGCGTCACTTGATGGCTATCGGAATTAATTTTTTCGACTTTGGCATGAACATGGTCAATGTTCAACTCTTCAAAGTGCCCTTCGCTTTTCCTCAGGTGCGTACCTTGCTCTTCAATCATACCGCTAAGGTAATAAGGTAACGCCATGCGAGAGTATGGCGATTCTACTTCTAAGCCAATCATCGTAATGACGCATTCGGCGTCTGCTTTGCGAAGCGTTTCGGCCGCACGGACAGATGCAGGGCCCGCACCAATCAATACGTATTTTTTTGCACTTGATACTGCTACCTGCACCGCTGACTCGGATGATTTTACTTGTGACATATCTTCATTCTCCTGTTCAACGGGTTCCGGTGTTACTTCTTTTTCACATGGACCAAAGCCAAACATTGACGCTATTTTACAAAAAATACCCATCGTTAACCTCCCCCGAAATTTTAATTTTTTTATACTAGTACTTACTCTAAATTTCTATTCCTCTGAATACTAACAGAAAATCTTTATTGTGAAACACGCATTTAATCGTTCAAACCCAACACGTCTTGCATATCATACAAACCCGCTGGCTGTGTCGCAGCCCAACAAGCCGCTCTTATAGCGCCGGTGGCAAATGTCATTCTACTGGTTGCTTTATGACTAATTTCAATGCGTTCACCCTCATCAGCAAACATCACCGTATGCTCCCCTACGATATCGCCCGCTCTAATGGTAGAAAAGCCGATGGTTCCTTCCTCACGTTCTCCGGTAATCCCTTCACGTGCATATACGGCACAATCGTTCAAGCTCTTGCCCATCGCTTCCGCCACTACTTCACCCATTTTAAGCGCAGTGCCCGATGGCGCATCAACCTTGTGTTTATGGTGTGCTTCGATAACTTCAATATCAACTGATTGACCAATCGCCTTAGCCGCCAATTCAAGTAACTTCAGCGTCACGTTCACACCAATACCCATATTCGGTGCAAACACAACCGGTATTGATTTGGATACGGAGGTTATTTGATCTTTCTGCTCGTCAGTAAAACCCGTCGTGCCAATGACAATCGCTTTTTTATTCTCCTTACAAAAAGCCAGTTTTTCTAAACAAGCCTCAGGGCGCGTGAAATCAACCAAGACATCAAACTGAGCGGCTTCATCCTGAAACACGGACACAACATGCACCTGCTGAGCGCCTATACCCGCTATTTCACCCGCGTCTTTACCTATCGCAGGTGAACCATCACGTTCAATTGCCACGCCAAGCGTTGCCGTTTTGTTTTGTTGACAAGCTTTAATTAAATTAAGCCCCATTCGTCCGCTAGCTCCAGATATTGCTATTTTCGCCATCTCTTTTCCTTACCCCAATCTCTTTTTCAGCCTAAACATAATTTATACTCAAACAACCTTTGCCTCATTGCAACGAAAGAATATTCACTTCCGTTATTTCAGCTTTAAGCAGTTAAGACTTCATCTTATCAAAAAAACTTTTAACACCGTCCAACCAAGAGTCCTCTTGCGGATTATGTCGTGTACCACCCGTTTTAAAGGATGCTTCCAATTGCTCAACTAGGCTTTTTTGCTCACTTGTTAAGTTAACAGGTGTTTCGACATTAACACGGCACATTAAGTCACCAACAGGGCCACCTCGCACAGGCTTCACCCCTTTGCCGCGCAATCTAAATAATTTGCCTGTTTGCGTTTCAGCTGGAATCTTTAATTTTACTTTCCCGGTCAGCGTTGGTACTTCAAGCTCACCGCCTAACGCTGCTGCGGCAAAGCTAATCGGCATATCACAATACAAGTTTGCACCATCACGGGTAAAAATAGCATGATCTCGAACATTGACTTGGACATATAAGTCACCTGATGGCCCACCGTGTTCGCCAGCTTCACCTTCACCACCTAAGCGAATTCTGTCCCCAGTATCCACACCCGCTGGGATTTTGACCGCCAACGTTTTTTGCTCTTTTGTCTTACCGCTGCCTCGGCATTTTCCGCAAGGGTCTTTAATTTCAGAGCCTGAACCACGACATGTAGGACATGTTTGCTGAACAGAAAACATGCCTTGTTGCATACGAACTTGCCCATGGCCTCCGCAGGTTGAACAAATACCAGACTTACCACTTTTTGAACCCGTACCCTTACAACCTGTGCAATTAACAGACGTTGGTATTTTAATTTTAGTTTCCATCCCGGAAACCGCATCTTCTAATGATAAATCCAAGTTGTAGCGCAAATCGGCGCCACGCGTTACTTGGCTACGACGGCCGCCACCGCCTCCACCGAAAATATCACCAAACACATCACCAAACACGTCACTGAAAGAATCACCACCTGGGTGTCCACGCCCGCCACCCATCGACTGATCTACACCGGCGTGACCAAACTGGTCATAAGCCGCGCGTTTTTGCTCATCACTTAAAATCGCGTAAGCCTCTTGGATTTCCTTAAACTTCTCTTCCGCTTCCGGATTATCGGTATTCCTGTCAGGGTGATGCTTCATCGCTAAACGGCGGTATGATTTCTTTATTTCCCGCTCGCTGGCATTACGTGCAACGTCTAGTGTTTTATAAAAATCTGCTTTTTCCATAATTCTCAAATCTTGAATACGTCAAAGCCACCGATAAATCGGCGGCCATGTCGCAGCCCTAAATCGGGCTATATTAAGTAACTTAAAACTAATGTTTTAAGGCTTATTTCTTATCGTCTTCTTTCACTTCTTCAAACTCGGCGTCAACAACATCATCCGCTTTTGCGTCAGATTCTGCTTCTGCAGAGGCACCTTCAGCCGCCCCTTCTGCACCCGCATCAGCGTACATTTTTTCAGCCAACTTTCCTGATAAGGCCGTTAACGCTTCAGTTTTCTCTTCAATCGCTTCTTTATCGTCGCCTTTGATCACTTCTTGAAGCTCAGCAATCGCTGCTTCTATCTCTGCTTTCTCAGAATCGTCAACTTTATCACCCATTTCTTCAATAGATTTTTCAGTTGCGTGGATCATGCCATCAGCTTGGTTTCTTGCGGTCACAAGTTCGTGCAATTTTTTATCTTCTTCAGCATGCACTTCAGCATCGTTAATCATTGCATCTACTTCTTCATCAGATAAACCACTAGACGCTTTAATAACAACCGATTGCTCTTTGCCTGTTGCTTTGTCTTTAGCCGACACATTTAAAATACCATTCGCATCAATATCAAATGACACTTCAATTTGTGGCGTACCGCGACGTGCTGGTGGGATGTCTTGAAGGTCAAAACGGCCCAATGATTTATTGCCTGAAGACATTTCACGCTCACCTTGTAGAACATGAATTGTTACTGCTGTTTGATTATCTTCGGCTGTTGAGAACGTTTGACCCGCTTTACTAGGGATAGTTGTATTCTTTTCAATCAGCTTCGTCATTACGCCGCCCATTGTTTCAATACCTAGCGATAAAGGTGTTACATCCAATAAAAGAACGTCTTTAACATCACCTGCTAGCACACCCGCTTGAATCGCTGCGCCTACGGCAACCGCTTCATCAGGGTTAACGTCCTTACGCGGCTCTTTACCAAAGAATTCAGCAACAACTTCCTGAACTTTTGGCATACGTGTTTGACCACCCACTAAAATCACATCATCAACTTCAGAGGCCGATAGTCCAGCGTCTTTAAGTGCTGTTGCACAGGGATCAATCGTGCGTTGCACAAGATCATCAACCAATGATTCAAGTTTTGCACGCGTCAATTTAACGTTTAAATGCTTAGGACCTGTCGCATCAGCAGTAATGTATGGAAGGTTTACATCAGTTTGTTGATTAGACGATAATTCGATTTTTGCTTTTTCAGCAGCTTCTTTTAAACGCTGAAGTGCTAGTGGGTCGTTGTGTAAGTCCACGCTATTTTCTTTCTTAAATTCATCTGAAAGAAAATCAATAATACGCAAATCGAAATCTTCACCACCTAGGAATGTATCACCATTAGTTGATAACACTTCAAACTGGTGCTCGCCATCAATTTCTGCAATTTCAATGATTGAAACGTCGAATGTACCACCACCTAAGTCATACACAGCAATGGTACGATCACCGGTCTTTTTATCCATGCCATACGCTAAAGCAGCCGCCGTTGGTTCATTGATAATACGCTTAACTTCGAGACCTGCAATTTTGCCAGCATCTTTCGTTGCTTGACGTTGTGAATCGTTAAAATAAGCCGGCACTGTAATCACCGCTTCAGAAACGGTTTCACCTAAGTACGCCTCGGCATCTTTTTTAAGCTTCATCAAAATACGCGCAGCAATTTCAGGTGGCGCCATTTTCTTGCCTTGCGCCTCAATCCAAGCATCGCCATTATCAGACGCTAGAATCTTATAAGGCACCATGCTGACGTCTTTTTGAACCACGTCATCTTTGAATTTACGTCCAATTAAACGCTTCGTCGCAAACACTGTATTTGTTGGGTTTGTTACCGCTTGACGTTTTGCTGATTGACCAACAAGCACGTCATTTTCCGCTGTAAACGCAACAATAGAAGGCGTTGTTCTTGCCCCTTCGCTGTTTTCAAGCACTTTCGCGCTGTCGCCATCTAACACGGCCACACACGAGTTTGTTGTTCCTAAGTCAATGCCAATAATTTTAGCCATTTGAATATCTCCGAAATTTAATCATTAAGTTTTGTTAGTTATGATATGCGGGCTCTAAATAGAGTTTTCAAGCCTGCTCATCAATTTTCTTTGTGTCTTCCGGTGCCGAAGGTTGCGACACAATAACCATTGCAGGACGCAGCAAACGGTCATTTAATGTGTATCCTTTCTGAAAGACTTGGATAACGGTATTAGGCTCGTGATCAGGGCTAGGAACCATTGATATTGCTTGATGAAAATCCGGACTAAAGCTTTCTCCCTCAGGGTTAACTTGTTTAACGCCCGACTTCTCTAAGCTAGAAAGTAACTGTTTATAAGTTAACTCCATACCCTCTTTAATGGCCGTCACGTCGCCCTCAGAAGTCGCCGCTGAGGCCAAACCCATCTCCAAGCTATCAACCACTGGCAACATATCTTTTGCAAACTTTTCTATTGAAAAGCGGTGCGCTTTTTCGACATCTTTCTGCGTGCGTCGACGTATATTTTCCACCTCTGCTTTAGCCAATAAAACCTTTTCCCAGTTTTCGTCAGCTCGAGCATTTGCCGCATCTAGTTCTGACTGCAAATCGACAGCCTCTGCTGGCTCCTCTACAGTCGCCGTTTCATCAACCAGCTCGCCAACAATACTCTCGTCTTTATCAGCGGCTGCTTGTTCAATATTTTCTTGATCTGTGTGTTCTTCAGACCCCATAGTCTTTCCTCATTATTTTTTAAACTGGAATGGTTATCGTCGACCTACTCTGTGCAAGCACAACGATGGTACTTGCTTAAATGGTGACGAACTTTATGATTTCAAGGCTTCGCCTAAAACTTTAGCGGTGACATCAACTAATGGAATAATCTTGTCATACGACATACGTGTTGGGCCGATAACACCTAAAACACCGACCATTTTATCATCAACTGTATAAGGCGCCGTCACTAAACTACACCCTCCAAAGGGCTGGTAGCCAGATTCTTCGCCAATAAATATTTGAACGCCATCCGCATTCATGCAGCGATCGAGCAAGTGCATGATGTCTTGTTTTTGACTAAACGCCTCAAATAAGTGACGCATATTATCAACATCAGCCAGTTCTTCAAAATCCATTAAATTGGTTGCACCGGACAAAACCACATCTTCATTTTGCGCACTTGGCACACTTTGATGCGCCAAATTAATCGCATCAATCATCATTTGATTAACTTGCTTACGTGTCTCGCTCATCTCATAAGCAATAATTGACGTTACCTGACTAAGGCTTTGGCCAGCAAATAAAGAATTTAAATAGTTAGACGCCTGCTGTAAATCGGCCGTAGAGAAATCTTTTGATGTTTGGATGACACGGTTATGAACCTCGTCATCATTTGTGACCAAGATGACCAACACCTGCCCTTTTGATAACGGCATAAATTCAATATGCCGAAAATTAGCACTGTCTCGTTTCGGCATACTCACCACACCCGCCAAGTGTGTAATGCCAGACAATAGCTGCGAAGCGTTGGTAATAATTTGGCTACTCCCCCGCTCTTTTTCAACATTTATTTTAAGCTGGCTTAATTGCTCTTGTTCCGGCTGCCTAACCGTCAACAACGAATCAACAAAAAAGCGATAGCCGCTATTGGTAGGTACACGTCCAGCTGATGTGTGCGGAGAATGAATGAGGCCAAGCTCCTCTAAATCCGCCATCACGTTACGAATGGTTGCTGGGCTAACGCCTAAACTTTTGTCACGAGAAAGCACAGCCGACGCAACTGGCTGTCCATCTGCAATATAACGCTCGACCAGTAACTTCAATAAGTGACGTGAACGTTCATTCAATTCTTGCTTTAAAGGACTCATAATAAGCATATTATGATTGAATTTAGCACTCAAAAACAGAGAGCGCTAAAAATAATTATTGATTTAAGTTTTACATTTTAGGCGCAAACTAGCCGACTTCGTGTACACTTTTCAGCTCTAAAAGAGGAGCAAAATGAATACGCAATTTAGACGAATCGGGCTTATTTCAAAACCCGACGCCACCGACATCTCCGACACTGTACAAGCGCTACACACGCTTTTAAAGCAGGCTAATATTACCGTCTACATAGACCCAGAAACTGCTCAGCATATTTCGCTGCCTAGCGATCAAATCATGGCGACCGATTCATTGGCCGAAAAATGCGACCTCATTATGTCAATCGGTGGTGATGGCACCTTGCTGTCAGCAGCCCGTGCATTGGTCAACACAGACGTACCTCTTATAGGAATAAACCTTGGTCGACTTGGCTTCTTGGTGGATATCTCACCTGAAGAAATGGACGTCGAAATTCAGCAAATCTTACAGGGCGAGTATCACGAAGAAGAACGCATTATTTTAAACACACAAATCATTCGTGACGACGTTGTGATTCACGAGCAATCCGCCTTTAATGAAGTCGCCATTCACCGATTACAATCACCCGGTTTAATTGATATTGAGACATACGTTAACAATAATTTTGTAAACGCCCAACGTTCAGATGGGCTCATTATTGCCACACCCACCGGCTCTACAGCGTATGCGCTTTCTGGCGGCGGCCCATTAATGCACCCCTCATTGGACGCCTTGGTACTTGTACCCATTAACCCACACACCCTCAGTAATCGCCCTATCGTGGTTGATGGGAAAAGTGAAATTGGCGTCAGATTCAGCCAACGAGATAAACACAAAGCTCAGTTAACCTGCGATAACGTCATCCTACCGAGCATCCTCGAAGGCGACTTTATTAATATCAAGCAACACAGCAAGAAAATACGTTTATTACACCCAACTGACCATGACTTTTTTAACATCTTGCGTGTAAAACTTGACTGGAGCAAAGCCCCTCAAGCTTAATAGTACATGCTTAAATCAATTGACATAAAAGGACTTGCCGTTGTTGATCAATTAAACCTTGAGCTTGAACAAGGCATGACCGCCTTAACCGGAGAAACCGGCGCCGGTAAGTCTATTTTACTCACCGCAATGAAGCTCTGTATTGGCGAACGGGCCGATGCTAACTTACTACGACCCGGCGTTAACAAGGCTGACATCAGTTTAGATTTTGACATCAATAACACGGCCACTGCTTATCAGTGGTTGGTTGAAAACGACCTCGACGATGACCGTGATTGCTTAATTCGCCGAACAATTAGCGCAGATGGTCGCTCAAAAGCCTATATCAATGGCCAAGCCGTTAACCTAAAAACACTGCAACAACTATCTGAACACCTCATCAGTATTCACGGTCAACACGCGCACTTGGACCTGCTCCATACAAACAAACAATGTCACCTGCTAGACGCATCACTGGCCTCACAAACGACCTTGCATAACTGTCGCGATAGTTTTGAGCAGTGGAAAATATTAAATAACGAGCTTCTCAATTTAACCGATGGCAATGAAGATAACGACAGCGAGAAACAACTTCTAGCGTATCAAATTAATGAGTTAGAGCAAGCTAACATCATTCATCTCGACTACGACAAATTAGTACAAGAGCATTCGCTTGCATCGAACATGAGTAAAATCATTGAGCTTTCAGAAAACCAGATTCACACACTTTATGAAGCGGAAAGCAGCTCCATTCATAGCCAACTCAGCAACGTATCACATGAATTAGAAGTGCTAACCGAGTTATCTGCTGAGTTTTCAGTTGTCTCGGAACAGGTCAAAGAGTCAGCGATTCAAGTTCAAGAAGCCTGTAGAGATTTAAGAGCCTTAATTGATAAACAGGAAGACGATCCTGAGCGACTCAGCTTACTTGACCACCAATTAAGCGTCATACACGAACTTGCACGAAAACTTCATATTGAACCACAGCAGCTCGTTGAGAAATATGATGAATTGAGCTCTCGGTTGGAATTACTTGAGCACCGTAATGAACGCCTAGAGAGTATTCAACAGGACATTGCTAGCGCTGAAAAGCACTATGAAAAGGTATCTAAACTACTCCATCACGAACGAGTAGAAGCCGCATTGAAACTCAGCGCTGATATTACAAAAACATTAAAAACACTTGGACTTCCTGATGGCCACCTAAACATCGACGTAGCGTATTCCAAACAACAGAAACCGCAAAAAAACGGACTGGACGATGTCTCGTTTTTAGTGACGACGAACCCTGGAATGCCTGCATCTCCAATCGGAAAAGTTGCCTCTGGCGGCGAGCTTTCTCGCATTAGCCTCGCTATCCAGGTGGTCACCACAAAAAGCAACACAACCCCCACTCTAGTTTTTGATGAAGTTGACGCCGGCATTGGCGGCGGCGTAGCAGAAACAGTTGGTCTTTGCTTGCGTGACATTGCATCCGACCGACAAGTCCTTTGTGTCACCCATCTTCCACAAGTTGCAGCCCAAGGCCATCAACATTTATTCGTCAGCAAACACAAAGATAATAAGCAGACTAAAACTCAAATAGACTCACTTAGTCAAATGGAGCGCATCAATGAAGTCGCTCGCATGCTGGGTGGCATCGACATGTCAGACAAGACCATCGCACATGCGAAAGAAATGGTGGAAAAAACTATTTAGTACACTCAGAACAAACACCATAGATATATAAGCTATGGTCGGTCATCTGGTAACCTTGCGCTTTTGCAATTGCTTTTTGACGCTGCTCTATCACTTCGTCACAAAATTCGTCCACACGGCCACATTTAACACATAAAATATGGTCATGGTGTTCTTCTTGGCATAACTCAAAGACCGAATGTCCACCCTCAAAGTGGTGTCGACTGACCAAGCCCGCGCCTTCAAATTGGGTTAACACACGGTAAACCGTTGCCAAACCAATTTCTTCGCCTTCCTCTAAAAGCGCTTTATACATGTCTTCAGCAGACAAGTGCTTATTGCCACTGCTTTCTAACATAGAAAGAATTTTCAACCGAGGTAAAGTAACCTTTAAGCCTGCAGCCCTTATATCTTTCGACTCCATTTCAACCTCGAATTTATGGTGGGATATAAAAGTGAGATAATGTATCATCACTAATTCACAATCATACACAGAAGATCCTAAATGCGAAAGCTTCTCATTTCATTAATGATACTTATTTCGAGCTCACTTTTATTAGCTTGCTCCACGACTAAAAGCCTAAACGACAAGATGCTTGACGTTGCTGATAACTTGCCTGGCGTATATAAAGTTAATGTTCGCCAAGGCAATTCTGTCACCCAAGAAATGATTAATCAACTTCGCCCTGGCATGGATAAAAGGCAAGTCAAATTCATACTCGGCACACCCTTATTGGTTGACCCTTTCCACAAAAACCGTTGGGACTATTTTTATTATTTAAACATCGCCGGTAAACAGCAGAAAAAAGAACGCGTGACCGTCATTTTCAACGCGGACGAACTCGTTAGTATAAAAGGTAACTTCAAACCAAGTAATGAGTTTAAGCCGATGACCATTAACACAGAGGTGGTTGACGTACCTAAACGGGAAGAGAAGAAGAAAAGCGCTATTGAAAAAGCACTACAGGCTGTTGGCATCGAGTACGAAGAAAAATATTAGAATGGCTATCAACCCCTATTTAGAAAAAATAAGTCAGACGCCTCACGCCAAAAAGCTAAAGCTACAATTGGTCTCTGCAGAAAAATCCTCTGTGATATTAAAACTACCGTTTAGCAGCGACATTATCGGTGACTCGGTTAATAACTACATTCATGGTGGCGCTGTGACTACCGCTATCGATACTGCTTGTGGCGCCGCTATCTTTCAACTGCAAAACAATTTACGCGCTTTGGCAACACTGGACCTGAGAGTAGACCATGTTTGCCCCGCCGCATCAGGCGTCGATGTCAACGTGTTCGCAGATTGTTACCACTTAACACATACCATCGCTTTTGTACGTGCCACCGCCTATACCGATGATATAAACACCCCGATTGCGACAGCCATCGGCACCTTTATGCGTTCCAACAAAGAATTCCCAATAAGCTAATGCACTTGGTCAAAAAAATAAATGAAATAAAATCACGTTATGACTACGAGGCCATCGTTGATTTGATTCCGTATGCTAAAACGATTGGCGTAGAAACCAGTATGGTTGGTGAAAGCCTTGTCTCTAGCCTGCGTTTTATGGAAAGCAATATTGGCAACCCTGCCCTGCCTGCACTGCATGGAGGTGTCATCGCTGGGTTTATGGAAAATGCGGCGTTGCTACATTTAATTTGGGAAATAGAACTTATCAACATTCCTAAAATAGTCGATTTTTCTATTGACTATCTACGCCCCGGCCAAACATCCACAACCTACTCGAAATGTGACATTATTCGCCTAGGAAGCCGAGTCGCTTTATGCAACGTCGTCGCTTGGCAAGAAGATATTAACAACCCTATTGCACAGGCCAGAGGGCACTTTCTATTATCAGAAAATAAGCCGGTCTAAACCCTCGCTTTTTCAAGTGAGCGCTATAATTTAATCACACAGGCAGTAAATCTACTCGCTTTCTTACCCCAATTACTTGATTGACTTCTCATCGCCGTGATAACGAGAAGTCGTACGCTTATTTTAGCTGCTCACCCACCAACATTAACCTACTCAGGCTCTCAGCTAATGGCTAAAGAGCTTGTTCAGAGTAAGTCAGTTATCTTTCTCAAAAAGCTGTACTTATAACCCGGTTATGAGATAGTTAAGGGATAAATAACTGAAAATTCCCAAGATGAGCACAACAAAAAAACTACATTTCGGCGCCTTCATGCGCCCCGCCAGTATTCATAGTTCAAGCTGGCGTTACCCCGGCTCTTTTTCTGATGCCAATTTTAATTTCAAACATCATGTTCGCTTTGCACAAACCTTAGAAAAAGGACTCTTTGATGCCATTTTTATGGCCGATCACCTTGCTCTGATGAATATGCCTGCAGAAGCACTGAAGCGTAGCGCCACAGTCACTTCATTAGAACCTTTAACTTTATTACCTGCATTAGCCGCTGTCACCGAACACATAGGGCTAATAGCGACCGCATCAACCACCTATAATGAGCCATACCATATTGCACGTAAATTTGCTTCGCTGGATCACATCAGTGATGGCCGCGCAGGCTGGAATGTTGTCACATCGGCAAACCCACTTGAAGCACTAAATTTTGGCCTAGATGAAGCGGTTGAACACGACACTCGTTACCGTAGAGGACGTGAATTTTACGAAGTCGTTACTAAACTGTGGGATAGCTGGGAGGATGACGCCATCGTTCGCGATGTAGACAGCGGCATTTTTGTTGATTTGGAAAAGCTTCATCCAGCGAAACATAAAGGTGAATTTTACTCTGTAGAAGGCGCACTAAATGTTGCACGCCCCGTACAAGGTTGGCCGCTAATCGTCCAAGCAGGTGCCTCCGAAGCAGGCAGGCAATTTGCCGCCGAAGTAGCAGAGATGGTTTTTTCTGCTGCAAGCACCCTTTCAGCGTCTCAAGAATATTATGCAGACGTGAAGAGGCGAGCAAAAGCTTATGGGCGCAACCCTGATCACCTTAAGGTCTTTCCAGGCTGTTTTGTTTATATTGGCGATACCTTACAAGAAGCAAAAGATAAAAAGCGCCGCTTAGACAGTATGGTAAACCCAAATTCTGGCATGGGCTCCCTTTCTGTGCTGCTCGGTTGTGACGCCAGCAAATTTGATCTAGATGGCCCTTTACCAGAAATTCCCGAATCAAACGCCACACAAACAAGCCGTCAAAAACTCGTTGATATGGCGAAAGAAGAGAATATGACCGTACGCGAACTGGCTCAGCACGTGGGCGGCTCTTTTGGTAGTTTGGAAATGCTCGGCACGCCTGAAATGATTGCCGACCAAATGGAAGAATGGTTAGTGTCTGATGCCTGTGATGGTTTCAATATCATGTTTCCTTACTTGCCCGATGGACTCGATGATTTTGTTGATAAGCTAGTGCCTGTACTGCAAAAAAGAAACCTATACCGTACTGAGTACGAAGGTAAAACATTACGAGAAAATCTTGGTTTACCACGGCCAGCAAACCGCCACATAAAAGAACCTGCCTAACAATATTCCATAAACGAGCATCGCATGCATCATCATATTAAAAACATGATGATCAACAAAGACTACTTTTAAAATGCACAGTATAAAAAAGGCGCACTACTTCTAACAGTAGTGCGCCTTTAAGCTAACGAGCTAAGCTTATCTTTTTAATAAAGCCTAACTATCAAACTCCCTGATGCGCTTGAGGGTGAATACGCTGATTGGGGTTAAACAACCTATTAAGTGCATTCACGTAAGCTTTTGCAGATGCTATAACAATATCCGTGTCCGAACCATGACCGTTAACGATACGCCCACCTTTTTCTAACCTCACAGCAACCTCACCTTGAGAATCTGTCCCTTCGGTCACATTACTCACCGAGTAAAGCTGTAACGTAGCGTCACTAGCCATCACTTGTTCAATAGCTTTAAACGTTGCATCAACAAGCCCGCTCCCTTGAGAAGTTGCTGACTTCTCAGCATCTTCCACCATCAAGGTAATGCTGGCCTCTGGCATTTCACCCGTTTCAGAACAGGCCTTAACTGAGACTAATTTAATCGCTTCACTAAAAGTTTCTTCCATTTGGAAGTCTGATAATAAGGCTTGGATATCTTCATCAAAAATCTCTGATTTCTTATCCGCCAAATCTTTAAAGCGGCGAAAAGCATTATTTAACTGCTCTTCGCTATCAACCGTAATATTTAATTTCTCTAGGCGGTCTTTAAAAGCACTGCGCCCTGATAATTTACCCAATACTAATTTATTAGAGCTTAAACCAACATCTTCTGCCCGCATAATTTCATAGGTTTCGCGTGCCTTTAGCACACCATCTTGGTGAATGCCGGATTCATGTGCAAATGCGTTTGCACCCACAATCGCTTTATTCGGCTGCACCGCAAAGCCCGTAATGCTCGACACCAACCTTGAACAAGTCATTATTTGAGTGGTATCCAATCTAACATCACAAGGCAATAAATCCTGTCTTGTGCGCACCGCCATAACAATTTCTTCAAGCGCCGCGTTACCTGCCCTTTCACCCAAGCCATTAACAGAACATTCAACTTGTCTCGCGCCATTCATAACACCCGCCAACGAATTAGCTACAGCCAAGCCTAAATCATTATGGCAATGCGTTGAAAAGATAGCATTAGCAGAATTTGGTACTCTTTCAATTAATTGTCGAATGGTGTTGCCATACTGCCCCGGCAAGTTATACCCCACTGTATCGGGGATATTAATGGTTGTTGCACCAGCATCAATCACCGCTTCAATCACACGACATAAAAAATCAAGGTCTGAACGACCCGCATCTTCAGGTGAAAATTCAACGTCATTGGTGAAGTTTCTTGCAAGCTTTACCGCATCAATCGCTTGTTCAAATACCTGATCCGGTGTTAATTGCAACTTCTCTCTCATGTGTAGTGGCGAGGTCGCAATGAAGGTATGGATACGCGACGCATTGGCATCTTTCAATGCTTCACCAGCGCGTTCAATATCTCCTTTATTGGCACGCGCCAAACCACACACAACACTATCTTTAACGGCTCTAGCGATACCCTGGACTGCGCTGAAGTCCCCATTACTTGAAATGGGAAAACCCGCCTCAATGATATCTACCTTCATTTTTTCCAACGCCTTGGCAATACGCAATTTTTCCTCGGGGGTCATCGCCGCACCGGGACTTTGCTCGCCATCGCGCAAGGTTGTATCAAAAATTATTAATTTTTCTTTACTCATTTCTATACTCCACGTGTCATAACTTTATGACAAATATTTACTCAATAGGTAAACGCGTTTCACCTCGCCAGGATTTACTGTTAGCCGCGCAGCGGCAGTCGAGGGAGGGTACGCAGACAGGCAATATGCGTTACAAATGAACATGAAGACGCCTCACTTAACGTGATAGTAAATGCGATTTTGTCATCATTGAAATTCATGTCATTAATATAATCTATTTCCCTGTTATTTCAAGCCATATCAGCTATTTGCTGAACGCGCGCCTTTCTTAGTCACTTTCCCTGCTTCAGCACGTTGCCGCCTCACTTCTTTCGGATCCGCTATCAGCGGGCGGTATATTTCAACTCGGTCACCTTCTCGTAACGGCGTATCCAATTTACAAGGCTTACTGAATATTCCAACCGAACTGGTTGCTATATCTATGTCAGGGAACCGTTGTAAAATACCCGACTCCTTTATCGCCTGTTCGGCCGTTAGAGCGTCTTGGAAAGGCACCACTAAAATTAATTGTTTTTCCGGTGTCGCGTAAGCGACCTCAACTTTACCCATAAATATCGTCTGCTCGTTTTATAAAAGAGTCCATTAAAGATCCGCAAATTTGGCTGAAAATAGCTGAAAAAACAAAATTACTCACGGAATTTTTAAACTCAAAATCAATTTCCATTGTTATTTTACAGGCATCTTCACGCAGGTGCTTAAAATGCCACTCACCATACATCGATTCAAACGGCCCATCTAACAACTCAAGCTTTATACTTTCGCCCTCTTTTAAAAGGTTTTTAGTACTAAATTTTTTATGCAAGACCTTCCAAGCGACCTCTAATTCAGCCGTCATTTCTTCAGCCGTTTCAGACAAGACTTTGCTGGTCTTACACCACTTCAAAAAGGCGGGATATGAAGCCACATCGTTGACAAGATCGAACATGTCTTTGGCTGCGTGACGTACTAGCGCACTGCGTTCAATTTTATGCATGACTCTAAATCAAATCAATCGCTTTTAAAAACACAATAATAACCGCTACTGGGGATATAAACTTCACTAAAATCTTCCACCCGCTATATATCAGTGGCCGTTTTAAATTTAATTCACCCGCACTGTTTTCTTTGCTCATCACCCAACCGGCAAAAACAGCAATACATAAGCCACCCAGTGGCAACATAATATTGGCTGTTAAATAATCCAAAACATCAAAAAATGTTTTGCCAAAGATTTTAATATCAGCGGCAAGGTTAAAAGACAACACAGTGCCTATGCCTACAACCCACGTCACTAGACCCGCCCAAATACAAGCGCGCATCCGGCTCATGTTTTTATTTTCTACCAACCAAGCGACTGCGGGTTCTATTAATGATATTGATGATGACCATGCAGCGAAAACAAGCAGTACAAAAAACAAGCATCCAAAGAAAGAACCGTACGCCATATGACCAAAGGCAATCGGTAAGGTTTGAAAAATAAGCCCTGGGCCACTACTGGGCTCCAAACCGTTGGCAAAAACAATCGGGAAAATAGCCAACCCTGCTAACAAAGCGACTGCTGTATCGGCCAAAGCAATGATGACAGCTGTTGAGCCAATCGACACTTTTGATGGTAAATATGATCCATACACCATAATGGCGCCCATACCCAAACTTAGCGTAAAAAACGCATGCCCCATAGCGGTTAAAACACCTTCACTGGTGATTTTGCTAAAATCTGCTTTAAACAAAAAAGACACACCTTGTTCAAACGCACCTTGATCCATCGCATAACCAACCAATAAGATCAAAATAACGAGCAACGCTGGCATTAAAAATTTTACCGCCCTTTCCAACCCTTTAACCCCGCGAGCAACCACTAACATCGTCAAGATCATAAACAAACTATGCCAAGCTAATAACTTCTCGGGGTCAGCAATAAATTGCCCAAAGATGTTACTAACGCCATCAGCGGTAGCTCCTTCAAAAACACCCGATGCTAAGCGCACAACGTACGCCATCGCCCAACCGGCAATCACGCTGTAATAAGATAGAATTAAAAAACCTGCGATCACACCAAGCCAACCCAACCAAGACCAAAACCGGCTAGCGCCCGCTTCTGCTGCCAAGTCTTTCATGGTATTAATGGGGCTTTGCCGTCCCCGGCGGCCCAACATAATTTCAGCCATCATGATGGGTATACCAATCGCCAAAATACACAACAAGTAAATTAAGACAAAGGCACCACCACCATTTTCACCCGCAATATAAGGGAACTTCCAGATATTACCCAAACCTACGGCCGAGCCTGTTGCGGCCAAGATAAAGGCTAAACGGGATGACCATTGACCATGTTGCGATGCATTTCTCATAAAACAATAAATCTAATTTTTATCGTTCATAAACTAACCCAACTTCAACATTTAACCAAGTTATTAACTGACTTTTATAGCGCTATTTTGCCTGCTCGCTTAGAATACCGTTATGGCAGGTAAAAAGAAAAAAGCACACCCAAATTCCATCGCATCCAACAAAAAAGCAACGCACGATTATTTTATCGAGCAACGTTTTGAAGCGGGTATGGTATTAGAAGGCTGGGAAGTAAAAAGCATCCGCGATGGACGAGTACAATTAAAAGAAAGCTACGTGGTAATAAAAAATGGCGAGGCGTGGCTTGCTGGTGCGCACATCTCTCCTCTGTTATCAGCCTCAACACATATTGACCCAATCCAAACACGCTTGAGGAAGCTGTTACTCAACCGTAGAGAGCTTATTAACCTTGTCGCCCTTGTTGAACGCAAAGGTTACACCATCGTTCCCTTATCCATGTATTGGGTAAAAAGCCGTGTGAAGCTTGAAATAGGCTCAGCTAAAGGTAAACAATTACACGATAAGCGAGCCTCATCAAAGAATAAGGACTGGCAGCGTGAAAAACAACGCATTATGAAGCACGCAGGCTAATACCAAATAGTAAAAAGCACTTCATCCGTCAACTGGCCTTATATCCCTAGTGTCTCGCTACATATCACCCTAAGGCTCGATCACCCCTTTAAGAATTTCTTGCACTGACTTAAGAATTAAAAACCCAACACCCCAAATAATCCAGCTTATGCTTAATATCCAATAAGCAGCTAAATAAACCAACTCCATAGCATCCACTCCACCAGCCATCATATTTGAGTCGTAATAAGGTAAAAAGGCCAGCGGCGCAAACGTCAGCACCATAAAGGATGTTTCTTTGTTTTTTACAAAATGAGGTAAACGCGTCTTCGCATAAAGAAACGCACTCCCCCCCCAAAACAAATACATGGGATAACAAATCAATAAAATAATTGCCTGAGCAGGCATCACCTCATTACTATTATGCAACACTTCATACCAAGAAGCGTCTTGGTGCACCAAAAATCCGCCTGCTAAAGAGCCAACGAAAACTTGTCCAAGATAAAACATCACTAATATCAAATGCCGCCTGACATAAGTATCTCCATCAATTCTTTCCGTCTTCTTTGAATAACTGATCAACACCAGCCAAACAACGATAATGACTACCAACTCAGCCTTAAAAAAACTCAGCATAGAAATATTATGATATTTCGCCTTTTCAGCATACAAGAACAGATCACCTAAGCTTAAAAAACTAGGAACCCAAATCACGCCTAACATTAAAAACAAAATAATGAACACCACAGGAAGCATTTTGTTTGATAACACCATTAACCTCTATTTAATGAACTAATCATCCGGTATAGTATCAAAATCTTACCAAAGGGGACGACCTGGCTTCGACGTGGGTAGCAAAACCTAAGGTGCATGTCGAGCTTTCAGGAACCTCGTAAAACATCTGAAAAATTATAGTTGCAAACGACGACAACTACGCAATCGCTGCTTAAGAACCAGTAGATTGCTGTCTGACTGGAGCCGTGCTTATGCGTCCAGAGACTTTCGAGTCATTCAGGCATCATAGCTCATAAGATCGCAGTGAAGCTTGTTCGGGGCGGATCTACTAAAACTTTACCGGAATCGTTTTTGGTCTTCCTAGCCTATCGGGTAGCCACTGATTAAACTAAAAGTTATAGGATAAACATGTAGAGCCAAGGGCGGAGTGCTTGCGGACGCGGGTTCGATTCCCGCCGTCTCCACCA
>MAAC01018472.1_pt1 | contig 40228 bp, 31 predicted proteins | sample 1115981 | NCBI WGS metagenome assembly MAAC01 (sample SAMN04961126, study PRJNA320927) | seawater metagenome | isolation source: sample BD02T64 sea water enriched with oil for 64 days | place: USA:Gulf of Mexico | collected 2013-07-27 | reverse complement strand
TATCGACGCCCTCCGCCACTTCCAGCGCAGCGAGGTCGCTCAGCACATCGGCACTGTCATCTTCAAGAGCCTCGTCAATCTCAACCGCAGCCAGGCTCCCCAAAGCGTCGGCCGCACCCGTATCGACGCCCTCCGCCACTTCCAGCGCAGCGAGGTCGCTCAGCACATCGGCACTGTCATCTTCGGGAGTCCCGTCAATCTCAACCGCAGCCAGGCTCCCCAAAGCGTCGGCCGCACCCGTTTCGACGACTTCCTCCACTTCCATTGCAGCGAGGTCCCCCAGCACATCGGCGCTGTCATCTTCGGGAGTCCCGTCAATCTCAACCGCAGCTAGGCTCTCCAAAGCGTCGGCCGCACCCCTTTCGACGACTTCCTCCACTTCCATCGCAGCGAGGTCGCTCAGCACATCCGTGCTGTCATCTTCAGGAGCCTCGTCAATCTCAACTTCGGCCAAGCTCTCCAAAGCATCCGCGGCACCGGTGTCGGCAACCTCAGCCACCTCCTGCGCGGCAAGAGCATCCAGAACTCCGGTGCTATCATCCTGAGAGATTTCGGCAATTTCCACTGCAGCAAGGCTTGCCAGTGCCGCTCTCGAGGCATCTACTTCAGGCGTGTCCTCCGGCGCGCGGACGCTCAGATCGGCCAAAATGGCACCGCTTTGGTCCACCTCTGCCTCCGGCAGCTCGACACCGCGCAGGCTGTCCAACGCCGTTGCCATACCGGCCCCAGCATCCGGCCCGTCGGCGGACAAGGCCGACAACAGTGCGGTATCGCCGAGGATTTTTTCGATCAACGTCTCGGCGCCGGATTTTCCATCCATATAGGCCATCAGATTGCTCAACTGACTGCGCGCCTCTAGCAGAGGTTTTAACGCGTCCACCTTGGACGCAATTGCACCGGGTGAAAAATCAGACATCTTCTCAAACGTCAGATCAATAGCCAGGTTACCCTCGCCGGTCAGGGTGTTGGGCACCGTAAAGGCCGCCCGAGGCGCCATCCCCCGCATCCGCTCGTCAAAATTATCAACGTCGATCTCCAGGAACTTACGATCTGCTACGGCGGGTTGTTCAACCTTGGACTTACCCGTCAGATCGCTCATCACCCCCATGACAAAGGGAAGCTGCACCTTTTTCTCAGAGCCGTACAACTCGACATCATATTCGATCTGCACCCGGGGTGCGCGATTTCGGGCGATGAATTTCTGCGAACTATCAGCCATTGGCGCCTCCTCTGGATTCGGCCAGTTCTGCCCTTAGCGCGCGAATTTCCTGCATCAGCTCAAGCACATGCTCGTCCACCACATCTGTTTCCGATTTCACCAATTCGCGCAGCTTTTCAAATTCAGCCTCATCATCATCTTCCACCGCCGTCTGCATGGTGTTGACCAACAGGCCAATGAACAAGTTCAGCACCGAAAACGCCGTGATGACGATGAAGGGCACAAAGAAGATCCAGGCCATCGGGTAGACCAGCATCACCGGTCGTACGATCCCCATCGACCAGCTTTCCAACGTCATGATCTGGAACAGCGAGTAGAGCGACCGCCCCAGGGTGCCGAACCATTCGTTAAAGGCCGCGCCGTACATCAGCGTCGCCATCACCGCAAAAACGTAATAGACAATCGACAGCATCACGATCACTGCACCCATGCCGGGCAGCGCATCCAGCAAGGCCTGCACCACCGAGCGCATCTGCGGCACCACCGACAACAACCGCAGCGCCCGCACCACGCGTAGTCCCCGCAAGGCCGACAATCCTTGTTTATCGGGTAGCAGCCCAACCGAGACCACCAGCAGGTCAAAAATATTCCAAGCCGAGGCAAAAAACCGCCAGCCGTAGGCATAGAACTTGAGCGCCAGCTCCATCACAAAAATCGCCAGCACCGCACGGTCAATCACTGACAATAAACCTCCGATGTGATCTGTCACCGTCGAAGAGGTGCTAAGCCCCAGTGTGATCGCGTTGAAAATGATGACGCCAAGAATACTGTTCCTGACGCTATCGCGCTCCACAAACTCACGGGCTTTGTCCTGGCGTGTAAGGGGTTGAGTTTCAATCATTGGTCTAATGTCTTTTGGCAGTGAACCAAGAGGCCGGCGCAACCGCCGCCCTCTCTCTCATCGTTTTATCACAACACGGGCTAGCCAAGCGTTGCCTCTAGCTGAGATTTGCCTTCGAGGGCGATTTCGTTGAACAGACCCAGACCTGTATTAACGCTCTCAAGGACACTTTTTGCCCCGGCGAAGCCAACACCTGCACTGGCGCCAGCAAGGGTCAGATTGACCACCGCCGGGAACACCCGATCAAAGATTTCAGCATATTTCGGGTTCTGCGCCGACAGCGCATCCAACATGCGTTTCAGCTTGGGCATATTGGTTTCAGCATTCGACACCCGTGTCATCATGTCTGAACAGCCGTTCAGTGCCTTGTCCAAACTGGCACGCGCCTTTTGCAGCTTAGCCAGCACCTTGCGCACCTCTTTGTCCTGTGACCCCTTCAGCATTTTATCGAGCTTATCGCAAGCGGCCAGGCCCTTGACGATTTGCCCTGACAATTTGCGCCCAGCAACCGCCAACCCGGCGACCTTGTTGTCCCACAAACCATAGTTAGAGCTGCATTTGGGTAAGGTGGCCAAGAAGGGCGCATCCACCCCCAAAATTCCCTTCAACACCGAAGCCCCAACTTCGGCGCCACCTTGAGTCTTTTTCTTGGCCTCACCTTGTGCATTCTGGTAGCGCTTCATCAGCGTATCCAGATCACTCTTGAGCACTTTTTCGACCTTTTCAGCATCGCGTGCCGCGTCTTGGATCTGTTTGGCCAGGGCCGCGATGCCGCGCACCAGACCAACAATCCCCAGCACCAAAGAGGCACCACCCGTTGCCGCAGATCCAGCCACCGCAACCGCACCGCCTGCTGTCGACAGCACACCAATGGTGATGTCGAGCCCGGTTTTGATCTTGTACTGCTTGTACTGTTTCTTGCTGGCGACAAACTTCTTCCAGCGCGCCTCGGGGATCTTTTCAAACACTGGCTGGTACTTCGCGACCGCGGTCTTCATCTGCTTGGTCAGCAGTGCGTCGATCTTAGCCACATCCTTGGGGTCGCTGACCTTTTCATAGGCCTCGTCAAATTTACTGAGCATTCCGGCGATGTCAGTGATCAGCCTTTGGCCCAGTTTTTCAGCGTCTTCCGCCATATAGGCCGGTGTGACCAGATCATCCTCTGCCTCGAGCACGTCAAGGATATCATCGTTCAGCTTCAGCTTCACCTCATAGCCTTTGAGCGAAGCGATGTTCTTAGGCTTGGCTTTCTTCAGCGCCTCAACACCGATATCGCGCTTCCAGATCACCACATCCTTGCCGACCTTCTGCTTAGGAGCAGGGGCAGATGACGCATCCTTGGCGCGGGCAATCTCGTCCTTCAGCTTGCCTTCAAGCTCCACCTGCTTTTTCTGAATGACGCCTGGGTATTTTTTCAACGCCGCAATGGTTTCGGCGTGGGTTTTGGCATCGCAGCAACCGATGGCAACAACAACTTTTTTCTTGACTTCAGACAAGGCCTTGAGCGACTTGGCCCAGTCCATCTGATCTTCGGCAGCCTCATAAAGGGTCAGAACTTTGCCCAGACCAGACGTCTTCATCGTCTTGGCTTTATTCTTCTTCCACCATTTATAATTCAGTTCCGGTACAGCGTTTTTCTTCATCGTCTTACCCCTTACAAACTTGGCACGATTGGCCACCCATCATTCAAAACTGTAGGCAAACTCTCCCTCTGCGATGTCGATACTGACTTTTTCGACTTCCTTGCCCTGCATCAGGCGACGCAGGAATTCGGCCGAGATGTCGGGCAGCATCGTATTGGTCACAATCGCGTCAATCATGCGACCGCCGGACTCCAATTCCTGGCAGCGTTCAACGATCTTATCGACCACCGCATCGGTGTATTCAAACGGCACGCTGTGCGATTCCATCACCCGCTTCTTGATCCGGTTCAGCTGCAATACAGTGATCTTCGCGATCATGTCCGGGCTCAGCGGATAATATGGAATGGTGACCAGTCGTCCCAGCAGCGCCGCCGGGAAGATCTTCAGCAGTGGATCGCGCAGCGCCTTGTTGATGCCCTCAGGTTCGGGCAACAGGTCCGGATCGCTGCATAGATCCATGATCAACTCGGACCCAGCGTTCGAGGTCAGCAGGATCAGAGTGTTTTTAAAGTCGATCACCCTCCCCTCGCCATCCTCCATTACGCCTTTGTCGAAGACCTGGAAAAAGACCTCGTGCACATCGGGATGCGCCTTTTCCACCTCGTCCAGCAGCACCACCGAATAAGGCTTGCGCCGCACCGCTTCGGTCAGTACTCCGCCTTCGCCATAGCCGACATAACCCGGAGGTGCGCCTTTCAGGCTGCTAACCGTGTGCGCCTCTTGGTATTCGGACATGTTGATGGTGATGACGTTCTGTTCGCCGCCATACAGCACCTCGGCCAGCGCCAGTGCGGTTTCGGTTTTACCAACACCGCTGGTTCCGGCCAACAGGAAAACCCCGATGGGTTTGGACGGATTGTCGAGCCCCGCACGACTGGTCTGGATACGTTTGGCGATCATCTTCATCGCATGGTCCTGTCCGATCACCCGTTTGGCCAAGTGTTCTTCCAGGTTCAGAATGGTCTCGATCTCGTCGCTGAGCATGCGACCCACCGGAATACCGGTCCAGTCGCCGACGACACTGGCCACCGCCTGATGATCGACAATCGGCAGGATCAACGGGCTTTCGTCCTGTAGCGTTTCCAACTCGACGTTTTTATCGCGCAATTGCTGCATCAGCGCGGCACGGGCTTCGTCGTCCAGCGGGCTGTCGCCAGCCTCTTCTTCGCTATCAGCAGGCGCATCAACCGGGGCAGCGCCCTCCCGTAGTTTGGCGCGCAGGTCGAGAATATCTTCCACCACCGCTTTTTCCGCGTCCCAACGCCCATTCAGTATTTCCAGCCGCGCCTCTTCCTCTGTCTTGGCGGCCTCGGCATCGTCGCGCCTGCCGCCAATGTCATAGCCAGCAGTTTCATCACGACCAATAATGTCCAGCTCGGTGGTCAGCGCCTCGATACGACGGCGACTGTCATCAACCTCTGCCGGCACCGCGTGCTGACTGATCGCCACGCGCGCACAGGCGGTGTCTAGCAGGCTGACCGACTTATCCGGCAATTGCCGCGCTGGGATATAGCGCGCCGACAGGCTAACCGCCGCCTCGATGCCTTCGTCCAGAACCTGCACTTGGTGGTGTTTCTCCAACATCGACGCAATGCCGCGCATCATCAAAATGGCCTTGGGGACCGAGGGTTCATCCACCTGAACCACCTGGAAACGCCGGGTCAGCGCCGGGTCTTTTTCGATGTATTTCTTATACTCGGCCCAGGTGGTCGCGCCGATGGTGCGCAGGGTTCCCCGCGCCAATGCCGGCTTCAACAGATTGGCCGCATCGCCAGTGCCCGCCGCACCACCCGCGCCAATCAGTGTATGGGTTTCATCGACAAACAGCACAATCGGCACATCGCTGGCCTGCACTTCGTCAATCACCTGACGCAGACGGTTTTCAAATTCACCCTTCATGCTGGCACCGGCCTGCAACAGCCCCACGTCCAACATCAGCAGCCGTACATCCTGCAAGCTGGGCGGCACATCGCCACGGGCAATACGCAGGGCGAAGCCTTCGACGATCGCAGTTTTACCCACCCCGGCCTCACCAGTCAGGATCGGATTGTTCTGGCGACGGCGCATCAGTACATCGACAATCTGGCGAATTTCCTCGTCGCGACCCACAATGGGATCTATATCGCCGTTCTTGGCCTGCTCGGTCATATCGGTGCAGAATTTCTCCAGCGCCTCACCCTTGCCCATCGCCGCCGGAGCCAGCGCATCCGAGGCCTCGCCCGGAGCCGCGCCACCGCCGGTGGTCGAACCATCCTGCGCGCTCATTCTTTCCTCGGGTGATCCATCGGTGGCCGTGTTGAAATTGTCCGCCAGATCATCGGGGCCGATGCTGGCCAATTCTGGCGAAATCCCAATCAGGATATTTCGTAAGGCCGGAGTTTTGAGCATGCCCAGCAGCAGATAGCCACTGCGCACCTGATTGGCTGAATACAGCAGGGATCCCCAAACCCAGCCGCGTTCCATCGCGTCCATCAGGTGATCCGACAGGTCCGAAATGGTCGAGGCTCCGCGTGGCAACATATCCAACGACCGCGTCATTTCAGCCGCAATTTTGCCAGGGTCCAGATCATAGTGCGCTACGATCCGGTGCAGATCGCTGTCCTGCCCTGCCAGAATCTGATGCATCCAGTGCCCCAGTTCGACATACGGATTGCCCCGCATTTTGCAGAAAACGGTTGCGCTTTCGACGGCCTGATATCCCAGCTTGTTCAGTTTACCAAACAGGGCCACACGGCTGATCTCGGTCATGTCAAATACCTCCCTCTAAACTCTTATCCTGTGCGGACCCAAGGCCCGGATACAGGTACAAATCACTCACATCCGGACGTTCGGCATCGGGGTCAGGGCGGCTGCCGATCCAGCTGGTGTGCCCCAGCCGCGTGCTGCCCCCTAGACTGGCGCGCGGCACCTGATCGCCGGCCAGCACCAGATTGACGTCCCAATCCAGCACATCGCCAACATAAGACCGCACGATGGCGCGCAGCCGAGTCAGGGCCGCGCCGCCTGGTAACAGGCGTTCGTATTCCTTCAAGGTCAGCGGCCCAATCTGCAGGCGAAACTTGGCGCTGCGGCTCCAGACTTTTTCACCAACACTGGTCGAGTGTCCCAGTCCCCCGGCGCGACCCAACTGCCAGCGGTCATCCGGTTCCAGATCCAGCCAGCTGCCAATGAACTCTTGTAGTTTTACCGGCACATCAAAGAACGCCGACAGGATCGACACCAGACCCTCGGGGTTGCGGGCACCCTGCCCCAGATGGCCGGCGAAATGCAGCTTGGCCAAATCCGGCATTGCATCGCGGCCCTGCAGTTTGTCGCCGTGATATCCGGCCAGCGCAGCCACCTGCCGCGCCATCGGATCATCCGCCCGATCAAAACTCACCGCAGGCTGGCCCTGTCCCCAGGCCCGGTACAGCAGGCTCATCAACCGGTGCGTCAGCATATTGGCAAATGCCACCAGCGTCGGATCGCGGTGGTTGCGTTTGCGGTCGCGGGCGTATTCGGTCAGGTGCAGCGGCAAGGGGCCCTGCGGACCAAACAGCCCAAAGAACCGATTTGTCAGCTGTGCGGGCTGATCCCCCCGCAGAGGCTTAAAGTCGGCAATAGTGCTTGGCGGAAAGGCCAGCTCGGCTTCTTGCCCAAGTCGGACTTGATCCTGACGCGGCCGTCGGCTCTCGCCCAGGCGTGGAGCCTCGGCGTAATGGGCTTCCAACACTCTGAGCGCCTGAAAAACGTGGTGTTTCCCAGGGTTCTCGACCAACCGGTCGAAATGGCTCAGATCATCCGGCCCAGACCTTTTTCGGGTCGCCATCGCGCAATTTCCCCACGTTTTTCAGTTGTAAGAACAGTTTCCGTAAATGAGTTGATGGTGGCATAGCGGCGCAAAAACCGCTCAAGTACCGCGCCAAGTGCATAGATATTGCTGCCCTCAAAAAAGCTTTCGTCAAAGCCCAGAGTGATCTCTAACCCGCGCACTGCAGTGGACAGCACCTCGTCACTCATCCGCCGCACGATGGGCCGGGTCGAAATCGACACGATGCCCTCTAGCTGCTTCTCGGTCACCCGATTGCCCAAAGGCGCGTATAGCCCGACCAGTTCGCGCAATGCTTCGGCTGAATTGCCCTTACCGGTCTCGGTCACCGACACATAGTTCAGGCTCAGATGGGAAATCAGCCGCCAGGCGGTATCGCCCTGCGCCAGAGTTGGACGTGGACGGGTTGGCGACACCGGCAGTGAGATTTTGGTGACTGGGCCACCTTCGGGTAAGTGGAACACATTGGCATCCCCAGTCGCCAGCAACATCGGCAGATCGCGGTTCGTGCACAAGGCCTTGACCGCCAGCTGTTCCAGATGCGGCGAGTACGGCGCTTGCGAGCGGTCCACCAGCGTCAGATAAGTTTCAGACCCCAGATACGAACTGCGTACCCCGCGCAAACGTTCCTTCTCCGAGCGCTGCCGCATCCGGCGCTTGATGGTGTAATAGGCCGGGAAAGTTTCGCCCGAGGCGGTGAAATCGGTGGAGGAGTAAAACGGGCGAAACACCACATCATCCTCGCCTTCGCCGCTGATGCCGGTGACCGAGTTCAGGCTGTAAATCTCAAAATCCAACCCGGCAGTGCGGTTGGGGATCACGTGATGTTCGGTGTCATGCGTGGCGACCTGCACCCGGTCACAGCGTTTTTCGAACAGGTTCACCGCAGGCACCGCATTCAGCGTAAACACTTCGGGCGTCACCACGGGGGCAATTTCGCTCATACCCTCGCGCAGGAGGATGTAGATATCGACCTCAGGGCCTGTGGCCTTTTGCAGCGCCGGACGCAGGCCCTGCAGCTCGATAAAGCGAAACCGCTCGGGCATAGCAAAGAATTCCTGCAACAGGCGGTAGCCGTCAAACACCTGACGCGGCGTCGGCAACAGCGCCTCATCCGTTTCAAATCCGCGTTGTTTGATCCGTCCCTCGGGCAGCGGCAGGTGCCAATCAGCACGTCGGTCGGTCGAGCGCGCCACCAACCCCTGCACCTGAGTGGACAGCAGTTCCAGCAGTGGCCAGCTGTTGCCCGCCGCGTTGCTCAGAAACAGCGTCAGATTGTCCATCGCCAGATCCGAGATTGCCTCGCCGTCACTACGACGCAAACGCAGTCGGATTCCGGCGCGGGCATCGACACCCGTGGCGACACCTGCCGCCACCAGCTCTCCACGCCCATCGATATAGGCGGCCTCGGTGATCTCAATCGGCCACATGGTCATCTCAGAGGCAGTGCGGAATTCGCAAGCCGTCTGCTCGCCCTCGGTCAAACGGCTGCGCAACACGGAATGACGGGGCAGCACATACCCACTTTTGACGGCTGAGTTGGTGACATCCGGGGTAAAAGCCGCAATCATCATCGACGGTGTTGGCGCCAGATAATGCGGGTAGATAATTTCCAACAGGTTCGAAGTGAAGTTGGGATATTGCAGCTGCAGCTCCAGCTGCACCCGCGCTGACAGGAACGCCACACCTTCCAGCAAGCGTTCGACATAGGGGTCCAGAACTTCGACCCCCTCCATACCCAGCCGCGAGGCGATTTTGGGATAGGCAGCGGCAAACTCTGCGCCCATGTCGCGCAGATAGTTCAGCTCGTTTTCATAATGCTCCAGAAGTCGGGTATCCACGTCACATACCCCTTTCTACAGCCACTTCGCCGGTGGTCAGATCGACCTTGCTGCGCAGGTAAAGCTCCAGCGGCATCGGTTGCGCCCACATGTCGGCGCGAATATCGAGACCAACCGTCATTTCGGCATCATCAGTCTCGCTACGCAGTAACACATCAACCGAACCTTCGATGATACGTGGCTCGTAGGCTGCAATGGCCTGCTCGATTGAGCGCCGGATTGCTTCGGCTTTTTGGGCAGTGGAATATTCGCCCGTCACCTCGGCCAAGCCGAAATTCAACACCGAACGTGCCACCGCCGGGTATCGTTCAGTATCAAAATGCGTCTCAGCGTTATGAGTATTCAGTAACCAGGACAAATCCCGCTGAATGATCTCACGCAGGCGGTTCAGGTCGATAACGCGTGAATCCCGGGTTTCCTTCAAATTTCCGGGTTGCTGATCGGTGAGGCGGTCTAGCAATGAGGGCTGTAGGCGTTCGGCTAGTGTCTTGTCAGCCATCGTCAGCCTCAAAACCATCCATCTGCAGGCTGCGCAAATCCATCAAGGCAAAATCACCCTGATCGGTGGTCAACAGCCGTTGGCCCATCCCAACAAATGTCTCATCTCCGGCATCGCGCCAATCTGTGGCTCGTGCCAACATCAGCGCAGCATCCGCCTTGGCGGAGCCGGGGTAACGGGTGGGGATTAGCACTGCAAGTTCGCCGCCATTGGCCAGGGTAAGGGTACCAGCGGTCCAGACCGCGTCACGCAAGTCACATGGTTCTTCGACCTCCAGCTTGCCGATCTGTGCGAAAGGCAGCCAGAAATAGCGCCCGTTAATAATCACCTCAAGCACCGGGCCCAGCCGCATGTCGGCGTCTGCAATCCAGTCGAACCGCTCGCCGTTAATCTCACCGGTACTTGCAGGGGCACCGTCAAAGGCGCGGACGCGCAACTCGGCCGCCTCGCCCAACTTTCCCTGTGCCAGTAATTTCTGTGCCTCGATCAACAACGCCAGCCACTCCCCGGGTTCGCCAAAGATCATCGGGTCCTTTTCACCAGCGAATACCTTTTCGCGATAAACCTCGCAGATAATCGCCTCGCGGTATGCCTTGGCCATCATAGTGGCGCCTTCGTCCAACTCGGCACTGAGTTTCAACTGCGCAATGGCGCGTTTCCAATCGCCAAGCACACACAGAAGCTGGAACAGAAAGATGCGCAGTCTGGCATCCGAGGGATCGGCGCGCACCAAGTCTTGCAACGCTTGCAGCGCAGCAACGGGATCACCGGATTTCAGATGCTCTTCGGGTGTCATCACAACTTGCTCCGTCGCTTAATCCATTGGACAAGGGGCTCCGGGCGCCAAAAGCGCCCGGAGCAATAGTACTGGATTATTCGACCTTGCCGGTTTGGACGTTCCACTTGAACGTGCCTTCGGTGGTGAGTTTGCCGGTTTTCTGATCGGTCGACTTGTATTCGATCTCCATCGCGGCATAGGCCAGTGACCAGGTCTCTTCTGGGATACCGTCCTCGCTACCCGACAGCGAATAGCTGTCAATCACCACATCTTTCAGCTTCCAGATGCAATAGACCAACAGGCCCTCGGATGCGCTGTCACCTGAGCGACACCAATGCATGATGATTTCAGGGCGCACGGTGCCGTTGGCCACCGACAGCGCCAGATCGTTCGACGCCTTGCCGAACTGCGAAGTCAGTTCGACCTTCCCAAAGTTCGAGTTGGCGTGCATCCGCTGGGTGGAGCCAAGGTCGGTCATTTCCACCGCCCGTTCGACATTCCAGCTGGCCGATTGCACGACGATCCACTTTTTGTGACCGTCTTCGGTGGCATCACCGTCAACGTCCGATATTTGGACAAACATATTGGCAGCCATTTTCTATCCTTTCAAATTCAACGACTCGTTACGTGTTTTGCTGGGTGAGCCTAATGTGTGGCAAATCAGGCTCCTTTTTCCGAGGGCAGCTTGGATACCAGCCGTAACGAGACAGAAAGGCCTTCAAGCTGGTAGTGCGGACGCAGGAAAAACTTAGAGCTGTAATAGCCCGGATTGCCCTCGACCTCTTCCACCACCACTTCGGCAGCGGCGAGAGGCTTGCGCGCCTTTTCGTTTTCCGAAGAAATCTCGGCGTTGAAATCAACGTAATTGTTGATCCAATCCTGCAACCAGGACTCCATCCCCTGGCGGCTTTTGAATGATCCGACTTTATCCCGAACCATGCATTTCAGATAATGTGCAAACCGGCAGGTGGCGAACAGATAAGGCAGTCGCGCACCAAGGTTGGCGTTCGACGTGGCGTCGGGATCATCATATTCTGCCGGCTTATGCAGCGACTGCGCGCCCATGAATGTTGCCACATCGGTGTTCTTACGGTGCAGCAGGGGCATCATGCCGTTCTTCGCCAATTCCGCCTCGCGACGGTCATCAATGGCGATCTCGGTCGGACATTTCTGATCGACCCCGCCATCGGTGGTCGGGAAAGTATGCGACGGCAGTCCTTCCAGCGTACCGCCACTTTCAACGCCACGAATACGCGAGCACCAGCCATAAGCTTTGAACGACCGGGTGATGTTCATCGCCATGCCATAAGCGGCATTGACCCATGAGTAGTGGCCACTATCGGCACTGCCGGTATCTTCCTCAAAGGCAAATTCCTCAACCGGATCGGTTTTGGAGCCATAGGGCATCCGGCCCAGGAACCGCGGCATTGCCAGACCGACGTATTTGGAATCCTCACTTTCGCGCAGCGAGCGCCAGGCGGCGTATTCCGGGGTTTGGAAGATCTTGGTCAAATCGCGCGGGTTGGACAGTTCCGACCAGCTGTCCATCTGGAACAGCGAAGGTTTCGCGCCTGTGATCAAAGGCGCATGAGCTGCAGCCGCAATCTTGGACATCTCCCCCAGCAGTTCGATATCCGGAGGCGACTGATCAAAGTGATAATCCGCCACCAAGGCACCATAGGGTTCACCACCCAGCTGGCTAAATTCCTCGGTATAAATCTTCTTGAAGATCGGCGACTGGTCCCAGGCGGTGCCTTTGAACTTTTTCAGGGTTTTGTGCATCTCTTTCTTTGAGATCGGCATCACCCGGATTTTCAGCTGCTCATCGGTCTCGGTGTTGTTGACCAGATAATGCAGCCCGCGCCAGGCGCTCTCCAGCTGCTGGAACTCTTCGTTGTGCAACACCAGATTGACCTGTTCGGTCAGCTTCTTGTCAATCTCGGCAACGATGCTTTCGATTGAGCGCAGCGCGTCGTCACTGATCAGCCCGGTATTGGCCAGCGCCTGTTCGGCCAGCGTCTTGACCGCGGATTCCACCGCTGTCTTGGCCTGGTCCGATTTGGGCCGGAATTCCTTTTGCAGCAGGTTGGCAAATTCACTGGAGCCAAACGCTTCTTCGCCACCAGCGGCTTCTGCTTCGAGTTGTTCTTCAGCCATTGTTACCCTCCTTACTCTTCAGCGTCGCTGCTACCACCCGGTGCGGCCTGCGCCGCTAGGGTTTTCAACAGGCTTGGGTCTTGGATAATCTTCGAGATCAGATCCTCGGCACCGGTTTTGCCGTCCATATAAGTCATCAGGTTGGACAGTTGGGTGCGCGCCTCAAGCAGTTCGCGCAGCGGTGCCACCTTGGCGGCAATGGCTGCGGGTTTGAAATCATCCATGCTCTCAAATGTTATATCGACCGCCAGATTGCCTTCACCGGTCAGGGTGTTTGGCACCGTGAACGCCGCACGCGGCGCCATCGATTTCATCCGGTCGTCAAAGTTGTCGACATCAATTTCCAGGAACTTGCGATCGGCAACGCTGGGCTGTTCCACCTCAGATTTGCCAACCAGATCGCTCACCACCCCCATAACAAAGGGAAGCTGAACCTTCTTTTCGGCGCCATATAGTTCGACGTCGTATTCAATCTGAACTCGCGGCGCCCGGTTTCGTGCGATAAATTTTTGTGAACTGGTGGCCATCTGGTACTCCTTACTCGTCAATCGTTACGCCACCGCCCTCAACATAAAAGGGTGCGGGTGGCCATAATTCAGTCGTCGTCGTCAATGCCCCCGATCAATTGAACATTGCTGATACCCTGTGGTGCCAATTCGCCAACGATGGTCAGGAAATCAGCCCCGACCAAACGTTTGGCGCGATCCAGCAAAATCGGCAGCGGGCTGGACGGTTCGGCGCGCTGGTAATAGCCAATGATCCGATCCAGTGCATTGACCACATCCGAGGGCGAGTTGATGCCACCCATCCCACCAGCCGCAGGCCCCACAACAGCCGAAGAACCAGCCTCGACCGTGTCAGGATCGTCATCACCCTCGGGGATTGCTGCCGCGATACTGCCATAGTCGCGCAGTCGTTTAGCCATCTGCTGCAACAATTTGACCAACGGTCCCAGGTCAGGTCCCTGCCCCGGTGTCTGCTCGTCAAACACTGCCGAAATGGCACGGACATTACTGATCGAGGTTTCGATTGCCGCCAAACGCGCCGCCAGATCATCATCATCACTGTCCTGAAAGGCCGCACTGACGGTGGGCGTGTCAGGCACCGAGTCCATATTCGCCGGAGCCGTCATCAGCCCCTCGGCAACCTCGATATCGCGCAGGGAGAACCGGCCAAAGCCGCGACTGTCACTAAGCGCGGCACGGCGCAGCGAGCGGTACACTGGCGAGGGGCCAGCCATGTCATCGGGTTGACCGCACAGATCCTGCACCGCGTTGATCCGCATAATCGGATCGCCGTCGTCTTCGTCCAGCTCGGGGTGGCAGGTCTCCCAGTATTGCTCCAGACAGCCACGCAACAACGTTGTGGCATCGGCAAAACCGGTCAGTCCTTCGGAATGCAGGATGGCGTCGGCCAGAAATACGGCGGCGCGAATATCATGGCTGCGCTCCAGCACCGCCAGTGCATTTTTCTCAACTTCGCGGTAATCAGGGTCTGTGGCATCGGTGGTTTCATTACCCAGCACCGTTTCTTCGCCTGGCTGTGCGGCCAGTTCCATATCCGTAAACGTCGGATCATATTCGAGATTGTCGCCACTAGGGGCGTCATCCTCTTTGGACTGCAGCAGAACAGCCGGATCCATGCAAGCAACCTCCAAAAAACATCGGTCTTAGCAATCCACGTGTCGTAATCGGAGCAGTGTGGCAGCACCGTTTTGGAGGTAGGATTGCAAAACAATAAACAATAACTTGACCACAAGTGAGCCTTATCGTTTTCTTAAAGTCAATTGGTTTCACCGGTTTTGTGAGTGCTTTGCTATGGTTGCTACCCGCGTTGAAGGAGAAGATGTCAAATCGATGGTGCGCAAGGGCGCCCAAAAACGCATGTGTTTTGGCTTTTGTCAGGATGGTAAAAACGACCCCCTGCTGATGATCGAACCGGGCAAAAAGCCCGAAGCCCTTCGTGCGCCACTAAAAAAGGCGGGCGGCGGTCCACCAATGATCTGGGGCACCTATGTTGTGCGCTCGGATCAGATGGAGATGATTGTCGAAAAAGTTTCGACCAAGGTGATCACCCAACTGAAGAAATTCTTCCGCAAGAATCGGCCGAAGGTCAACGTGCTGTTCTACGATAAGGGCGGCAATCTGCTGGACAGTCTGAAGCCCGAGAAATCCGAGGCCGTGGTTAGCGAAGACAAGGTAGCAGATCTGGCCCCGCCCAGTGGCAGCGGCAAAGCCGCGCAAGAGCTGGTGAAACGGTTAAAGAAGATCCGCCCGCGCATCGCTCTTGCCCCCGGCAAGCTGGAAATGAAGCTGAAACGCGGGGTGGCCAAATCGGTCAAGCTGATCAACGACGGCAGGCTGCAAGAGGCCGAGACGCTGATCACCATGATCGAAATGGCCATGGCCAAGATCGGTAAAACGATCGAAAGCGAACAACTCACCCAAAAACGTGCCCAGCAAAGCCGGGACCGGATGTCGCTGGGGGCTGGTGTTAAACGGGCGCAGGCCCTGCGCGCCAACGTCGCCCGCGCCCCTGGATCATCCCGCAATAAGCTGGATCGCGCTGTGCACAAGGCCGCAAGGCTGTTGCAATCGCGCGATCTGAATGGCGCCAGCAAGATGATGGACCGCATAGAAAAAGCGCTGATGACGATCATCTGACCAAAACCGCAAACCGGAGATGCAAATGATATTGAAACCAATGATTACCGCCTTTTTGCTGACAATGCTGCCGCTGGCCTCGCAGGCAGAAACCGGCCAATTGCAGGTCGAGTTGAACAAGGTCGAAGAGATCGACGGTGGCGGCTGCCGGGCGTTTTTCCTGTTTCGCAACCAGACCGGCAAGAGCTTTTCCGGGTTTGAGATGTCACTGGCCATTCTGGACGGCCAAGGGGTGATTGATCGGCTTCTATCGATAGACGCTTCGCCACTGCCAGTCCAACGCACCACCCTGAAACTGTTTGAGATCCCCGAGATCGCCTGTAGCAATATCTCGGAAATTCTGCTGCATGACGTGACCTCATGCCAGCCACAGAATGAGGACCAGATGGATTGTTTTCCGATCCTTGATCTGGGTTCAAAAACTTCCGCACAGCTGGTGAAATAGCCATGACTGCAGTCTGGGAGATGGTGAGCACAGGTGGGCCGGTGATCATGGTGCTGGCGTTGATGTCTGTGTGTTCGCTGACGCTGATCGGGGTCAAACTGACACAATTGTGGGCAGTTCGGTCCGGCGAAGACAGTCGCAGCCAGGCGCTGGAGCATTGGCAACAAGGCGACCGTCATGCCGCCATTGCAGCGGTGACTGATGGGCGGTCCCCTGCTGACCGAGTGATGGGCTATGCCATGCAAGCCCTGAGTGATGGGTTAAGCGGTCCTCGCCTTGAGGGTGAACTAATGCGCCGTGGAAACGAGGAAGTGTCGCAGATGAACAGCCTGATTCGGCTGCTGGAGCTAATCGCTATGGTGTCGCCACTACTCGGATTGCTGGGCACGGTGCTGGGAATGATCCAATCGTTTCAGGAACTGGAACTGGCACAGGGTGCGGCCAATGCCTCTGTTCTGGCGGGCGGCATCTGGCAGGCGCTGCTGACCACTGCCGCTGGATTGCTGGTGGCAATTCCCGCCGCCATTGCCGCCGGATTGTTTGCTGCCCGTATCGACGGAGCTGCCCAGCTGATCGAAGGCGCGGTGGGGCGGTTGTTGCTGGTAAACGAGAGCCGTTAGCGGAGCTTATAGCATGAACCTCAAGCGGCAGACCCAACCCCGCGCGCTGATCTCGCTGGTGCCAATGATCGACGTGATGCTGATCCTGCTGGTGTTCTTCATGGTCACCTCGACCTATCTGAACCTTGACATGATCCCGGCGCTGCGCCCCTCGGATGGCGGCACGACGCAGGCCCCTGCCCCACAGGGCACTGTGATGATCCGCATCGGTGCGGACGGCGCGATGGTCATACAGGGCAAGGTGCATGACGCGCCCGCACTGGGCCAGCGGTTGTCACAGGAATTGGCCAAGGAACCCCTAATGCAGGTGTTGATCCTGCCGTCGGGCGCGGCGCCAACCCAGTCGCTGATATCGGTGATGGATGCCGCAGCCACTGCTGGCGTGCAGCGGTTGCGGGTGTTGCGGCTAGAGGCCCGGCCATGAAACTGAACCGCCCCAAACGCGCCGCTCAGTCGGAAACCATCATTGCGCTGATCGATGTTGTTTTCTTTCTGCTGGTATTTTTTATGCTGATCGGTCGCATGGACGCCACCGCCCCGTTTGAAGTCCGCCCACCGATGGCGCAGACTGGGCGTGACATGCCTGCTGGTGGCATCACCCTGGCCATTGCCGCCGATGGCGCGCTGGCGCTGGATGGTGACGAGATCAACAAACAGGATCTGGCTGCAGCACTAAGCGTCCAACTGGCACAGCAACCGGACCTGCGCCTGCGCATCAACGCCCATCGCACCGCGGAACTGCGCCATGTACTGCCCTATGTAACCCAGGCCGAAGAGCTGGGGATACGTGATGTGGTTCTGGTGGTCACACCCGAGCGCGACCAATGAGGCCCAACCCCGGCATATGGCTTGGCGGGGTCACTGGCTCGGCGTTGTTGCATCTCGGGCTCGCCGCATTGCTGTTGTCGTCGTTGCGCCCCGATCCGGTGGACCAGCAACCCAGCCCGCAAAGCGAGTTGCAAATGCAGTCATACCGCGTTCCGCGCAGCGAGGCAGTGCCAAGCGAACCCCAAAGCGAATCCGCTGCGCAAAGTGATGCAAAGGGAGAGGGTATGGCGGCTGGGGCCGTACCACAGTCACAAGCACAAAGCCTGCCACCACCGAGTCCTCAGCTAAAACAGGCCAGGCCCAGTAGTACCGTCGTCACCGCAACGCAGGACTCGGTACCGCAAGCCAAACCACTGGCAGCAGAGGCCAACCCACTAACCCCTGCCGCTCCGCCAAGTGACCAATTGGCCGCCACCGCAGCGCCAGCCGCTACACCAATTGCCGAGGCTGCCCTACCTGTTTTGCTCGCTTCCCTGGCCTCTCAGCCCACCCCGGTGGCACTGGCGCAGGCCATAATTCAACCCAGCACCGCTGCAACTCTGGTGCCCGCAGCGCAGAGCCTGACAACCGCCATCCCCATCAGCACGCCAAGCCCGCAACAGCGGCCCGGCACCTCACTGTTGAGCGAAACCCAGGTCGCACCCAACAAGGCAACACCGCTGGACGCCACCGCGCAACCCCTGGCAACCGCAAAACCAAGCAGCATACCAAGCCGCGAGCAAGCCCCCGAAACAACCAACCTGACGGAACACCCCCCTGCCCCGGTTTCGGCCGCCTTGTCCAAGCCGGAGGTCCCCCACATCAAAGCAGCGCTGGCTTTCTCGGGAGACGATGCGGATCGAGCCGACCCGGTTTCACTGGCGGCATTCCAAAGCTTCATGATGCCCGGCGACATCGCCGCCTCGGGCGATCCACTGCGCGACGGAGTAGCCGGGATCCTGGCGGCGGTGCCTTGTTCGCGACTGCAAGTTCAATTTGACCCGGAAACCGCAACCCTGAACCTGCGCGGCCATCTGCCCGAGAACGGGCTGCGGGCTCCGGTACTGGCCGCTCTTCAGGCGCAGATGGGGGCTGATATTCAGGTTTCGGACCAGATGAAAATCCTGCCTCGGCCGCAATGCGGCGCGCTGGCCGGGATCTCGAATGTTGGACTGCCACAAAGCACCGACCAGATCACCAATCCCCGGCTGATCGGAGCCGACACCCATGCCCGCGTGTTGGACTATACCGGCGGCGAGAGGATGTTCTTTGATCTCACTGCGCCGGACTATGACGCCTATGTTTATGTTGATTACTTCGACGCTGGCGGAACGGTGCTACACCTGTCACCCAACGACACAGTGCCCCTTACCCTGACCCCAGCGCAACACCGCCTGCGGGTTGGTGCCAAATCGGACGGAGACATTGGCCTGCAAATCACCGTAGGCCCACCCTATGGTCAAGAAATCGCCGTCGCCTTTGCTGCCTCGCATCCCCTATATCCCGGGCTGCGCCCCTTCAGTGAAGAGGCCGCCAGCTACTTGACCTGGCTGTCCGATCGCGTTGCTAAGGCGCGCCTGTCATATCCGGATTTCAAAGGCGAATGGGTGTATTTCTTTGTCTCCACTGCCGCTCAGTAGACCAGACAAAAGCATTGCAAACCCAATCCGACACTTAGCAAGATCCGCCACCACCGTGTTCTTTCTCGCAATGCTCCCGCGCCCGCAGGTGCCCCAGCTGCGCTGAACCATCTGAGCGGGTTTGGGCGTGGCACCGCGCCTGCGCGGTGCCACGCCCAACGGGAGGAGCCTTCGACAGAAGGCAGACGACGGGCGGGAGATTTGGGTCGCTTCGCGCTTTACTGACAGCCGCCAGTTGCCCAGCTTTTGAGCGCACGTTTCATGACCCCACCATAGGGGTGTTGCTTGGTCAGAGATCGCTGCATGGTTAGACTGAGATAGGCATTGGCCTGGGTGCACAGTCGCTCGCGGTTCCACTGATGGCAATTAGAGCAGGTCTGGTCTTTCCAATATTCCTCAGGCAGGCCTTCAATCGGGGGGAATACGGGCGATCCGGTGATCAACTCCGCAAGGGATTTTCCTGACACTGGGGCCAATTCCGATATCAGAGGACTGGCAAACGTGATCGGCCCAGCTTCGGGTTGTTTGGGAACTGGTGGAGTGGGCTCGGCTGCAACCACGGTTTCTTCTGCTGTTCCTGCCTGCGGATCAGTACTGGTTCCCTTGCTCAGAGAGGCAACTTCGGCGCGGGCCATTTCGGCGTAGGTTCCGGATGGATAGGCGAGAAGATAGGCTTCATAACCGGCGGTACTGCCGTCAGCCTGGGCAGCCTGGATCAGTGCATTCTCGGCATCGCTAGGTGGTTGGACCGGATTGGAAGGAGGCGGCGCCAATTCCCGTTGGATAATCTCAGCCAACATTGTACGTGCCTCATCTGAATATTCACCGTTGGGATAGCCGCGCAAAAACAAAGTCAGCTGCACCGGATCGCGCGTTGCCCGCACTGTTTGCCAGACCAGCAGCTCACTCGACGTGATCTGAGCTTGTTGCACTGGCTGGTCAACAAACAGGAAATCGCTGACCAGCGACGAGGCATCCCAAGGTGTCTGCAATCCGTTGCTTTGTTTCAACACAGCCCGGCGCACCTGTTTGAATAGCTGCTCGATGGGCTGGCCAGGGACCTGCATCTGCTCGACCACCGCTTTGGTAAACGGGCTGTTGCCCCCTACCCCGTCCAGCGCCACTCCACCAGGTGCGGTGGCATAAGCCAAGTAGGTTCCGGTGGGCGCCTTCATCTCGGCCAGACCATTATCGTTCAATTCCGGAATTTCACTAAACGGATTGTTTCGGCAAGCATCCAGGATCACGATGTTGGTGCGATTTCGCGCCGAGGCCATTTGGCGCAGCACTGACTGCGCCTCAACCGCGACCAGATCGAGATCAGCCGCATCTGACAGGGTCACGTCCACCGGCAGCAGGTAGTTGTTGCCAAAGCTTTGCACGCCGTGGCCGGCATAATAAAACAACCCGGTTGCATCACTGCCTGCCTTACGCAGCTCGCGTCCAAACTGGGCAATGGCGCGTTTCATTTCGATCTGGCTGGCGTCGCTCAACAGGGTCACCTTGAACCCCACCTGCGTCAGCGCATGCGCCATCAGCCGGGCATCGTGAACTGGATTGTCCAACGGCGCGACAGACCCGTAGGCCGAGTTGCCAAAGATCAGAGCCACCCTCTCTTCGGCACTGACGCGACTGGCCCAACCCAGTGGCATCGCAGCCAACAGGAACAACACTCGACACGCCAAGAAAATATGCTTCACACTTTTTACTCCAACGAGATATCTTACAGCCGCGCCACAGTAGTCTGCCAGAAAACTGTTAGCAAACTATCGCGCTCCTTGCCTAAAGGTGCAAGTTTCCTGTTAGTATAGCAGCATCACGCTATTTTTGTGCTTTGGCAGTTAATGCCAAGGTTTCGGTTTCAATCTGTTTTGAAAGTGACATCGTTATGCGGCTGCTCCCGTCTCTACTTGCTTTATTTCTAATTTTCTCACCCGGTTTTCTGCTCGCACAAAACCCGTTTGAAAACGGGTGGCAGCTGGATCAGGCGGCCTCCAACATCACTTATATGTCGATCAAAAAGGGTCATATTGCCGAAACCAACAGCTTTGCCACGGTGAATGGTCAGATCAGCGAAGACGGCACCGCTGTGCTGACCATCGCGTTGGATTCAGTCGATACCAAGGTGGATTTGCGCAATGTGCGGATGCGATTCTTATTCTTTGAAACCTTTATGCATCCCCAGGCCGTGATAACGACACATCTGGACGCCGCCGTGTTGGCAGAATTGCCAACCTCACGTCGCAAAGAGGTTACATTGCCATTTTCCCTTTCATTGCATGGAGTTAAGGCCGACATGAGTGCACCTGTCATCGTGTCCTTACTGACCAACGACCGAATTAACGTCGCCACGGTCAAGCCGATCCCCATTCTGATGAAGGATTTCGGACTGGAAGGCGGCAAGGTCAAACTGGAAGAAGCGGCCGGCGTGACAATCACGCCGCTGGCCATTGTCAGTCTGAACCTGACCTTTGACCGCACTACACCTGGATCAGCCGCGCCATTGGCGGCCTCCGTTGTATCAGCCTCGGCGGCGCTGGAAACCGAAGGCAATTTTGATCGGACTGCCTGTGTAGGCCGGTTTGAGATCCTGTCACGCACTGGCAGCATCAATTTTGCCCCATCGGCTGCCAAACTTGCGGCCAGTTCAACAGCTCTTTTGGACAGCCTGTATGATATCGTCAGCCGCTGCCCGGATCTGGTCATCGAAATTGGCGGTCACACCGATAGCCAGGGTAAAGCGGCCTGGAATTTGAGGCTGAGCGAGCAGCGTGCCAATGCCGTGTCCGGTTACCTGGCGGGCAAAGGAATTCCCGAAACTCGGATGAAAGTGACTGGGTACGGCGAGACACAACCCTTGGTGTCCAACAACACCGCACAGAACAGGGCCAAGAACCGTCGTATCGAATTCTCGGTAGTGAACTAATCTCCCCTGCCCTACCGCCTTTGCGCGGGGGAAATGTGACGGGCTACCCTGCTAGTTGGATCGACACATAGGAACGGATGGTGCCAGGCAGCCTTGCGGCATCCGTTCTACAAATTATTGACTAGAAACAGTAATTTGCGAAGCATTTCCGGCACGTGTCGACCCGTTGGCACAATACAATGGTTTTTTCCACAGCACTTTGCTCCTACAAAAACACTATAACTCCCTATTTTTGTGTAGCGTTCTTTAGACATAGCAGCCCGCCAGTCAGAATCTGCAGCAGAAGAAAAAGTCGCAGATAATAGGTCCGTTTCCTTTTGTGCAGCGGACCGGAAATCCAGTTTACGGTCTCGCCAATCCTCAGGTACTGCCACGCAGGATCAGAGATCCTACAGCCAGTGCTAAAGGGCAACATCCATTCACTTTCGCAAAACTAGCCTAGGGTCATCTCACAAGAACAGGATCTAACAAGCGGTTTAGAGCCTGTTCTTGCAAAGCGATCCCCCTAGGCTTCACCCTCCCCTTCTGCGGCTAATGCCTCAAAGAAGGCAGCAATTGCGCCCTCTAGACGACGCTGATCGATGGTCGAGAAGTCTTTCTCCATTGCCATTTCAATCCGGCCATTGCGCGCCAGACAGCGCACTGTCCCCGCGGGGACAGTGCAGCGCAGGGTGGTTTTGGCACTGTCCACCCGCGCCGAAACTTTTGGGGTTCGGTTGCTGGGGCGCTCCAGAGCTGCACGCAGAATGGCCAGCTCCGCCTCGGAGGTTTGTGGCTGTGCTTGTTGCAATTGCTGACGCAGCGCCGCCCGTAAAGACGCATCCTCACCCAAGTGTTTTTTCAGATCCAGTCCCAAGGCACGGGGGATCACCTCGGCGAATTTCAAATCGCTACCTATCTTTTCCAGTAGCTCGGCAAAGTGGCGCACATAGCTGCGTTTCTGCCGCCCGGTCGAAGCATAGAGCGTGCCAATGGCCTGTTCCAGGGTGGTGGCTTCGGTGCCACTGTCCTGCAGATAGTTCAGCGCCAGTTGCGCCATTTCCGCAAACGAGATGTCACGGCGCACCAGATTTTCGTCGACCATACGCCGGTAGAGACCTTGCAAGGTTTCACCATGCGCCACCAAACCGGCAGGAATGGTGGCAAAGAGTGCGTCGCCGGTTTCCTGGTACAATGCGCGATAAGCCGACAGACGACGATACCCCTGAACCAACTGATAGCCGTCACCGTCTTGCTCCACTCGAATCGGGTTCGACAGGCCCAGGCTGCGGATTGAAGAAATCAGTTCGTCCAACTCAGGGTCACGACTTTGACTGCGATCGCGGGTCAGTTTGGTGGTCTTTATGAGACCCAAAGGAATGCGATCTACCACCAGCCCCAGTTTCTTTAGCCGCACAAATTCATGCGCGAGGCGATCATTTTCAGCGCGGATTTTCTGCTCGGCGTTCGCACGAGTTTTCAGAGCATCGGCATTTTCCGAAATCGCCGTGGCCATCGGCCCGCGTCGGGGTTCGGGGGCAGGGGCCGCATCTGTCCCCGCAGGGACAGATGCGGCAGCGGGTTCGGGCGGGTCCGAGGGAAAGTTGATATCAAAAACGCGGCGTTTGCTCATCTCTCATCCTCCAACCCATCCCAAGCCAACAGAGCGTTGGTTTTGAATTCGGCGTAAGCCTGATCAAAGGACGCGCGCGCCCGTCGCCAGGTTTCTCGGGTCATGTCGCGATAATCGATCTCGTAAATCGAGCTGAGGAAGCGACCGGATTGCTCAACCGCGCGGGTCATTTCAATCGGGTGTTCCGCCAGCCGTTCACCAAACACATTACCAAAGGCATCGCGCATAGCCCGATGCAGATCATTGCCTGACTCGTAACGCGTCAGCAGAAAGCGCACGTCCTGAAACACCTTGGGCAAAGTGGCTGTCCCCGCGGGGACAACACCGTTGAAGGCTGACAGATCCTCCAGCGCCTCGGACAACTGACCGATGAACGACGTGGTGCTGTCATATTCCCAGTAGCCGGGGCCGGAGGGTATATAGAGCATGTCGGCGGCGAACACCGCGTTCATAGATTGGTAACCAATTGCCGGCGGGCAATCGAAAATCATCAAGTCGTAATCTTCGGCCGGGATCTGATCAAGGTAGCGTGACACGGCAGCAAAGAACGACCACTCGGGATTGAGATGGCGGTATTGTGCACTGGCAAATTCAACAAAAGCAGCATTGGCACAGCTGGGCACCAAATCGATGGTCGGCCAGCTGGTGGATTTGATAAAATCGCTGACCCGCAGATCCTGCAACCCCATATCGGTGATCGCCTCGGGCAGGCGACGCTGGGGCAGGGCAGCGCCCGACTCAGCGCCCTGGGCACTGGCATTCATCCGCTCGGTCTCGCGCACCAGATCGCGGGCCATGATGCCCCAGACGGTGTAATCCTCGGTCACGTCGTTCAGGCCCATGGAATGTGACAAGGTGGCCTGCGGATCGAAATCAACGCAAAGCACCCGGTAGCCGTCCAGCGCCGCCGCATGGGCAAAGTGCAACGCCACGGTGGATTTGCCAGCGCCGCCTTTGAAGTTCGAAATCGCCACCCGCAGCGCCCGTTTGCCAGCTGGTCGGTCCGGCATCAGTGATTTTCGGTTCACCTTAAGGCGGCGCCGCAGCTCGTTTATCTCTTCGAGCGAGTACCAGCGCTGGCGGCCGTCGGCCTCAACCAAGCCTTGGGGCAAGCTGGGATCCGCCGCCAGCCGTCCGCGCAGGGTGGATTGATTGACTTTGAAGATCAGCTCAGCCACCTCCCAACTGGAGAAGCGGCGCAGCTTTTTTTCCATCTCGGGAGAAAAGGTCTGCTGTCGGATCCAGCTCTGCATCTTAAGCGACTTGGCCTGCATCTGCGACAGGTCTTGGTGGGTAAACATTTGGCTTCCTCATCTCTGCTCAACGTTTGCATCTTATAAGTGGACGCAAATTCCGCCTTGCTCCTCAATTACGCCCAATTTGCAAAAAACGCAAAAGCTATTATCGTGTTGGGAGCCCTGCTGTCCCCGCGGGGACGCAGCCCTGTATAGTTGCACCAACAGAGGTCTACCGATTCGGAGAAAGACGCCGGATGTGATTCGAAACCCTTGATGAATTGAGCCTATTTAGGGGGACATGATTTGACCCCACACTGCATATTGGGGGACATTTTCGCGCCATTAGGGGACAGCCTGAATGTCCCCTAATACCTATAATACCAATATTTCTTTTGAAATAGGGATTAGGGGCGGACCACAAATTACTGAGTGCTTGACAGAATCGAGCAAAAGGACGCAAATCAGTTAACAAAGACGAAAAGCGCTGAGTTGATCCAGTTCACGGCAATGCCAAGGTTCAATACACGCAAAACGTCTCTCCAAGATCTGGGCCAGTGAAGCCGGGACATATGAGGTACCGACCTCCCGAGGTGCGGGTCTGTTAACACGAGGGCAGTGATGCTTGCCAGTAAACCAGCCGGGCGTAATGCCACGGTCATCAAATATGATATTCTCACGGCGCTGGGAACGCATGCCTTGGCGTTGGATAAGGGTAAACAACGTTTGGTGCTACGGTTTATGACTTTGATTACAGCACGCTACAATTGGACCCGTGATGAGCTGGCGGTGGGTCAGCGCGAGATGGCGCGGATGTGGCATGTGGACGAGCGCACAGTCAAACGCGAGATGGCCAAACTGCGCGCCTTGGGCTGGCTGGTGGTCAAACGGCAGGGCTCGCGGGGCAGGGTCAGTGAGTACGGGATTAACTTAGAACGGATACTCAGCGACACTCAAAGCATATGGGCAGCAGTGGGCCCGGACTTTGAACAGCGCCTCAGCGGCGATGACGCCAAACCCAGCAATGTGGTTCCGCTGCCAATCAGCAGCCCGGCGCCAGCACCGGATTTGTCAGATGGCAGCGAGTGGTCGCTGACCAAGGGGTTGATGCACGCCGAGGACCCGGCCAGCTACGCGTCGTGGATTCAATCGCTTACCCGGCAGGGGAGGGCAGGGGGGCGGCTGACCTTGATGGCGCCCAGTCGGTTCCACGCCACCTATGTGATGGCTCATCTGGTGCCGCGCCTGCTGGCCGCCTGTCGCGATGTGGATTCGGATGTCAGCGAAATTGTAGTGCTGTCCTGAAGGTTGCGGTGGCATGCCGCGACTTATAGGAGGGACAGCAGGTGTAAGGTTTCCCGGTGAGCAGGAGCAGGCAAGAGATGAGCAAGACGGCGGATCGGATCTGTGTGATTGGCTTGGGCTATGTAGGGCTGCCTCTGGCTGTTGAATTTGGCAAGCAACGAGACGTCGTGGGGTTTGATATCAACCAGACCCGTATTGATCAGCTCCGCACCGGTTATGATCTCACCCGCGAGATTGAGCCCGGCGAAATGGCACAAGCCGAATTTCTCAGCTTTACCAGTGATGCCGCCGAGATTGCCGATAGCAACATCTATATCGTCACCGTGCCAACCCCGATTGACGCCACCCGGCGCCCTGACTTGGGGCCACTGAAGCATGCCTCGCAACTGGTGGGCGGTGTGCTGGCGCCGGGAGACATCGTTATCTACGAATCCACCGTTTACCCCGGCGCCACCGAAGAGGATTGCGTGCCCATCCTTGAGGCGCAATCTGGGCTGGGCTTCAATCGTGATTTCCATGTGGGCTATAGCCCCGAGAGGATCAATCCTGGCGACAAGACGCATCGGCTGACCACAATCGTCAAGGTGACCTCGGGCTCAACGCCTGAAACCGCCGATCGTGTAGACGCGCTGTACTGCGAGATCATCACTGCCGGCACCTACCGTGCTGAAAGTATTCGGGTGGCCGAGGCGGCTAAAGTGATAGAGAACAGCCAGCGCGATATCAACATTGCGCTGATCAATGAGTTGGCGAAGATCTTCAACAAGCTGGACATCGACACCGAGGCCGTCTTGCGGGCAGCGGGCAGCAAGTGGAACTTTTTGCCGTTTCGCCCCGGTCTGGTAGGCGGTCATTGCATTGGCGTTGATCCCTACTATCTGACCCACAAGGCCGAGCAAGTTGGCTACCACCCTGAAATCTTGCTGGCCGGGCGACGGTTGAACGATGGCATGGGTGACTATGTTGCGCAGCAGATGATCAAAGCGATGCTAAAGCGCCGTATTCAGGTGGCCGATGCGCGGGTGTTGGTGCTGGGGCTGACTTTCAAGGAAAACTGCCCGGATCTGCGCAATACGCGGGTGATTGATGTCGTACGGGGCCTCGAGGAGTTCGGCGTCGCGGTGGATGTGTTTGATCCCAATGTTGCCATAGGTGATGCGAAGGCTGAATTTGGGCTGCACCTGGTTCAGGAACCGGGGCAGGGGACTTATGGTGGTATTATTCTGGCCGTGGCCCATGACGAATTCCGCGCCATGGGCGAAGAGCAGATTCGCGCTCTGGGCTGCACAGGGGCCGTGGTGTATGATTTGAAATATGTTCTGGCCCCGGAACAATCCGACTTACGCCTTTAGATCCTGTTCTTGGGGGCGGCGACTATTGAACTGCATCCCCGGCAATGGCATGTCTGGTGGCAACCCGGTCAGCGGGACTCATTGATGATTGGCAATTGAATGACCAAGACAGCACTTATCACCGGAGTGACCGGTCAGGACGGCTCTTATCTGGCAGAGCTTCTGCTGGAAAAAGGCTATGAGGTGCACGGCATCAAGCGTCGGGCCAGCTCGTTCAACACGCAACGGGTGGATCACATCTATCAGGATCCGCACACCGACCACTCCAATTTCAAGCTGCATTACGGCGATCTGAGCGACAGTTCCAACCTGACCCGGATTATCAAAGAAGTGCAGCCGGACGAGGTCTATAACCTCGGCGCGCAGAGCCATGTTGCTGTGAGCTTTGAGGCACCGGAATATACGGCAGATGTGGATGCCATGGGCACCTTGCGCTTGTTGGAAGCAATCCGTTTTCTGGGGCTGGAAAAAAAGACCCGGTTCTATCAGGCCTCGACCTCTGAGCTGTATGGTCTGGTACAGGAAACGCCGCAGACCGAAACCACGCCGTTCCACCCGCGCAGCCCCTATGCGGTTGCCAAGATGTACGCCTATTGGATCACGGTGAACTATCGCGAGGCTTATGGGATGTATGCCTGCAACGGCATCCTGTTCAACCACGAGAGCCCGCGCCGCGGTGAGACTTTTGTGACCCGCAAAATCACCCGGGCGCTGGCCAATATTTCGCAGGGTCTCGAGGATTGCCTGCACCTGGGCAACATCGACGCGCTGCGCGACTGGGGCCATGCCAAGGACTATGTTCGGATGCAGTGGATGATGCTGCAGCAGGACGCGCCTGAGGATTTTGTCATTGCCACCGGGGTACAATATTCGGTGCGCCAGTTTGTGCAGTGGTCTGCCGAAGAGCTGGGCATTACGCTGGAATTCACCGGCAGTGGCTTGGATGAGATTGCCACCGTCGCTGCAATTGCAAGTGATAATGCCCCAGCGTTGAGCGTCGGCGATGTGGTGATGCGTATTGATCCACGCTATTTCCGTCCCGCCGAGGTGGAAACCTTGCTGGGCAACCCGGCCAAGGCCAAGGAAAAGCTGGGCTGGGTGCCGGAAATTACCGTGCAGGAAATGTGTGCCGAAATGGCGGCTGAGGATCTGAAAACTGCACGGCGTCACGCGCTGTTGCAACAGCACGGCATGGACCTGCCGGTCTCGGTCGAGGGGTAAGGTTATGCGCATTTATGTGGCAGGCCATCGCGGCATGGTCGGCGGCGCCATTTTGCGTCAATTGCAGGCGCAGGGCGGGCATGAGCTGATTACCCGCACCAGTGCCGAGTTGGATCTGACCAATCAGGCGGCGGTGCAGGCGTTTTTCGAGGCTGAGAAGCCGGATCAGGTTATTTTGGCAGCGGCCAAGGTTGGTGGCATTGTCGCCAACAACTCTTACCCGGCGCAGTTCATCTATGAAAACCTGATGATTGAATGCAACGTGATCCATGCGGCCTATCAGGCTGGGGTCACCAAACTGCTGCAACTGGGCTCAAGCTGTATCTATCCTAAACTGGCTGACCAGCCGATGGCGGAAGATGCGCTGTTGACCGGTACGCTGGAAGCCACCAACGAGCCTTATGCCATTGCCAAGATCGCCGGCATCAAGCTATGTGAAAGCTATAACCGGCAGTATGGCACTGACTACCATTCGGTGATGCCGACCAATTTGTATGGGCCGGGTGACAACTTTCACCCGGAAAACAGCCATGTGTTGCCCGCGCTGATCCGGCGTTTTCACGAGGCGGCACAGATCGGTGCCGAGGAAGTGATGATCTGGGGATCGGGCAAGCCGAAACGTGAATTCCTGCATGTGGATGATATGGCCGCTGCCAGCCTGTTTGTGCTGGACCTGGATGCCGAAAGTTATGCCGCTAACACCGACCCCATGCTGAGCCATATCAATGTCGGCTCTGGCAGGGATATCAGCATCCGTGAGCTGGCCGAGCTGGTGGCGCGTATCACCGGGTTCACCGGTAAGATCACGCAGGATACCTCAAAACCCGATGGAACGATGCGTAAATTGATGGACGTATCGCGGCTGGCCCAGATGGGTTGGAGCTCCAGCATTGCGCTGGAGGACGGCATCCGGGGGACTTACAAGTGGTTTTTAACATTGAACGAAGACGAATTACGTCAGAAATAGCGGTTAGGATATTTTATGATCACTCCTGTTCTTCTTTGCGGCGGCTCGGGCACCCGGCTTTGGCCGCTGTCGCGTAAAAGCTATCCAAAACAGTTCTCGCCACTACTGGGCGACACCACCTTGTTTCAGGACTCGGCGCAGCGGCTCGCGGGAGAGGGTTACGCGGCCCCCTTGGTGCTGACCAATTCCGATTTCCGCTTCATTGTCACTGAACAGCTGTCGGAGATCGGTATCGATCCCGGCGCGATCCTGATTGAGCCTGAGGGGCGCAATACCGCGCCTGCGGTGCTGGCAGCGGCGTTGCACTTGTTGAAAACTGACCCCGAGGCATTGATGCTGGTGGCCCCATCGGATCACGTGGTGCCGGATGCCACTGCATTCCGGACGGCGGTAAAAGCAGGCGAGGCAGCAGCACGCGACGGGCAGTTGGTGACCTTTGGGATCAAGCCAACCCATGCAGAGACCGGATATGGCTATCTGGAGCTGGATGGCGACGCGGGTGATTTCTCGCCGCGGGCCATTGGGCTGAAGCGGTTTGTGGAAAAACCGGATGCGGATACAGCTGAGCAGATGTTGGCGGCAGGGACTTTCCTTTGGAACGCCGGGATCTTCCTGTTCTCGGTGCAGACAATTGTCGCGGCGTTTCGCGCTCATGCGCCCGAGTTGATGGTGCCTGTGCAGCGGGCCGTGAATCAGGGGCAGCCCGACCTTGGCTTTTTGCGCCTGGACCCCAAAGCCTGGAGCGGGGCCGAAGATATCTCGTTTGACTATGCGGTGATGGAACGGGCTGACAATCTGACCGTGGTGCCGTTTGCTGCTGGCTGGTCTGATCTGGGCGGCTGGGATGCGGTCTGGCGCGAGGCTGGACCGGATACCGATGGCGTGGTCGCACAGGGGCCGGCCACGGCGATTGATTGTGAAAACAGCCTGTTGCGGTCCGAAGATGATGCGCTGGAACTGGTGGGCATCGGGCTGAAGGATATCATCGCGGTGGCGATGCCGGACGCGGTTTTGGTGGCTGATGTCAGCCGTGCGCAGGACGTCAAGCTGGCAGTGGCGGCGCTCAAGGCGAAAGCGGCCAAACAGGCGACTGCCTTTCCCAAGGATCACCGCCCATGGGGCTGGTTTGAGAGTCTGGTGGTGGGAGATCGGTTCCAGGTGAAACGCATCGTGGTCCATCCCGGCGCTGCACTGTCCTTGCAAAGCCACCACCACCGATCCGAGCATTGGATTGTGGTTGAAGGCACCGCCAAAGTGACGGTGGACGATGAGGTGAAACTGGTAAGCGAAAACCAGTCTGTCTATATCCCGCTAGGCGCGGTGCACCGGATGGAGAACCCCGGCAAAGTGCCGATGGTGCTGATTGAAGTACAGACCGGCAGCTATCTGGGTGAAGATGACATTATCCGCTACGAGGACGTCTATGCGCGCAGCTGAATGAGCTGCGGTTTGCCGTTAGATTTGATCACGCGCGCGCCAATTTGGCGCGCGCGTGATTCTTTGCAGAGTTAGGCCGAAACCACTTTCAACTCGGTAATCTGGACCTGTTCGATGGTGCCGTCATTGGTGACTTTGATCCGGTTGCCGGTATCAAGCTGATCCAGACCTTTGCAAGCCACCAACATCAGGACGTCTTTCTCGCGGGCGACAATCGCCATATGGCTAAGCCAGCCGCCGACCTCGGACAGCACCGCGCCCGAGCGTTGCACCCAAGGTAGCCAGGCCGGGTTGATCATTCGGCAGACCAGAATGTCACCATCGCAGAAGCCGTCAAACGTGGCTGGGTCGATCGAGCTTTCGTCCTCGACCCAGAACACCCGGCCGGTGATGGCACCACTGCCGGCCACACAAGTGCCACCTAGAGTGCCGTCGCCTGCTTGGGCCAGTTTGCCCAGCGATAACAATTCGCAGTCGCGCAGGGTCAGGCTGATCTCGGTGGGGGCTGATTTCTTGCGTAGCTCCGCCTGGTGTTTACGGCTTTGGGCCAACTGATGTAGGGGCTCAGGCTGGCTCCAGTCAGCCCCCAGCAGCTCTTCCAATGTCAGATGGAAAATCAGCTCTTTGAGCCTGGTGACCCGGCCAAGAGCCAGTGTTGCGCGGCGAATTTCAGCAACCACGCGCAGGGCCTCGTGTTTGGCCTGTTCCTTCAGGTCCTGAAAGACCACGGCCAGTTCGAGAACATCGCTCAGCTCACCCGGCAGGTTCGCAGGAGTTGGCGTGGAGGTTTTTGGTTCGTCCGAGCTGTCGAGCAGCGACCACAGCAGGGTAGGGGCCTCGATATAACGTGGTGAACTGAGTTCGTAGTCAAAGATCGACCGGTGGCCCATCAGTTGCAGCGCTTTGGTTTGCGCAGTTTTTCCTTTGCAACTGGCGATCAGGCTAGACGGCGCATGGGGCAGCTCGACCTGCATCAGATGCGCGCGCAGGGCCGGGTCGCTTTGAGCTGCCGCGCTGGCCTCGCCCATGGTAAAACCGGCCAAAATGTTGATCTTTTCGGCTTCGACATAAATGTCCTGCACCAGCAACTGCTGCAGCGTGTCGATGGTTTCGACCAGCTTGGGCAGGGGCAGGGCAGTATAGTCAACCGCCTGCCACAGTGCCAGTTGTTCGGCCAGGTCGGGCATCACGTCACCGCGGAAGTGATCGATCATCGGGCGCGCCTGTTTGCGCAACTGCTTGGCCTTGGAGGTGCTGAGGTTCAGCGTCATGCCTTGTTTCAAAGCCACATCTACATAGGTTTTGCCGAACAAGTTGACCATATGGCCTTCGGGCCCTTCAGGCAGGCCATATGGGACGCCCAAATCGCGGCAGGCGAGATCAACGCTGCCCCCTGGAGACCACATGCGACCCATCAGCGAGAAGGACAGCGGCGTGGGGCGCGGCAAGACCTCGGACATTTCATCCTGTTCCAGGATTGTCTGGTCTGGGGCAGCATCTCCAAAACGGTCCAATACGCCACGCCATTGGGCCAACCTGGCCTGCTCTTGCTCCGAACCAAGGTTCAGGGTGGTGATGTCGCGGCTTTGCACAATCTGGAATTCGCCATCGGCATAGGCCCATTCAACGTCTTGCGGACAGCCAAAGGTGTCTTCGATCTGACGGCCCAGTTCCAATAATGGCGTCATGTCCAACGTGTGATCTTGATCCTCGTCCGCGGGCAGGCCGGTATAGCGGCCAAAGCGCAGCGAGGTGGGAGTGACACGGCCCGAGACCAGATCCTCGCCACAGCCCTCGACCCATTCAATCATCACCATGCCAGGGGCGGTGGGGTCTTGGGTGAACAGGACACCAGCGTATTCCGCCTGCACCATTTGCTGCACCAGAATATTGCCTGCGTTATCACTTGTGGCATTGATGTCATAGCTGGCGGCACGTTCAGAGGTGAAGCTGTCAACAACAGCGTCCAGCGCGTCGCGCATGGTTACGGCGGTCACGTCCAGTACGGATTCGAACACGCCTGCAAAGCTTTGGTCCGCGCCGTCCTCGTTGCAGGCTGAGCTGCGCACGGCGCAGGGTTTCTGACCGGCAAGCTGCCATATCTGGGCCGAAAATGCATTTTTTTGCACCAGGGACATCTGGCGATAGTCGGCAATAGCGTCTGCGCGCACCACCACGCCGCCGGGCACAGGCAGACCTGCGTTTTTCAGGATCGATAGACGAAGGGCTTTGTTGCCTGAGGTTTCCAGCTCTTCGCTATAGCCCATTGGGATGACACCGAGGGGCAGTTTGCGCAGGGCTCGTTTGTGCAAATGCACTGCAATCGACTGGCGCAGGCGGGTGACCATGCCGGTGACATAGGCGCGTTGCACCAGCAACAGTGTCAGGCTGCAGCACAGGTAGGCATTGGCTGCAGCACTAAGGCCGAACACCATGGCAAACAGAGCAGGCAGGCCCAGTCCCAGCCATAGACCCGTTTGACGGCGGGTCTTGGCTACGGCCCATGCCAGATAGATGCCGGCCAGTGCGGTGAATATCGCGGGCATGACAAAGCTCGGATCGGGCAGGCCCAGATCAGACATCCACAGAAACGGAACCTGCAGTGCAGCGCTGGCCTCTTGCGCGGCCGAGACTCCGATCATCATCACCGGCAGAAACAGCAGCGCGGTCAGGTTGCGCATTGGGGTCAGGCCTTTGTCAGCATAGAACGCCCGAACTGCGCGGGCTTTGCGCACCGGGTCAGCGGACAACTTGTTTTTGACGCCTTTTAACTCATCAGCGGTCTCAGCTGTAGTGATCTGATCACGCTCAGATTTTAACGCAACGGGAAGGATCAGCAGCCGGGTCAGCAGCGAAAGACCCAACAGTCCCAATAAGATATGGCTGCGCGCGTGGATCCACAGCAACCCAGTGGCAACAGCTGTGATTGCGTTGTCCCACAGACCAATTTTCTGGGCTGCTTGCCAATTCTGAATATGGGGCTTGGGAGCCGGTGGAATGAAAAACTCCCACGGCAGGGTATAGCGACCCCGGAAGTCGAAGCCTTTTTGTGACATTTCAAGACCCAGAACCTGCCCCATAAAGCAACTGCGCCGGTCATAGCAGGCAACGATGGTCGGTTTTCTGGGGGTCAGCGCATCAATGCGGCGCATCAGCTCGTCCGTGGTTAGCGCCCGGATCGGGATGTTCACAGCACCGGGCAGATGGCCACTGTCAAAATCGCCCGGATAGCGGGTATCCACAATTTGCAAGTCTTCGGTGTCGAGTAGCGATTTGAAATCAGCGGTGTTCAGCAATACGTCCTTATTCGGGTATTCAGGAATCGCGCGCAGGTCGGACAAAGATTTAACTTCTGCGTCGCTAAATCCATTGCCTTCGACGATCCATTTTTCAATACCGCCCGAGATAAAACGGCAGTCGATACCCATCGCGGCTAGCTTTTCACAGGTTTCAGAGCTGCGATTTCCGTTGTGGCAGAACAGAACCACAGGTTGATCGCCAATGACAGGCTGCGATTGCAGAAAGTCAGGGAACCGGATGTGAGTTGCACCGGGCAAAGTGCCCATGGCGTTTTCACCAGTTTCACGGATATCGTAAAACGCGGTGTTGCCGCCCGCCAGCAATGCAGCGGCCTCGTTAGTTGAAATTGCCAGCGGGTGATCTTGCTGCCGTGAGAAGCTGGTTTCTTTTAAAGTGGTGTCTTTGATTGTGGTGCCAGAAAATTGCGCTGGACGTACTAGTGTGGATTGTAGCCGGACCAGTTCTGTTGATCTCTGTGTGTCATATTGCCAATAATTTAGGGCTATTAACGCCAGAGTGATCGCGACGAGAGAGGTGATCAACCGGATTGGATAGCGTTTCGCAGCACCACCTTTCTTGGGCGAAAACCCCAGCTTGGTGGCGACAACGGCACCCAAGCCCGAGACCATGGCAAAGCCAACAGCGAAAACTTGGCCCAGGGACGAAACCGAGCCAATGATCAATTCTGGTGAGGGGATTGCATAGGCGACGGCCGGCAGAAAAATCATCGCCGAAGCAGCAAGAATTGGTCGCGAGACCTTAGTGATCCCTGTCCGGATCGTAGCGCTAAAATAACTTTCCACGTGTTTTCCTGTTAGACGGATTGGGGTCGTTGCATAAAATTTTTGTTAAGCTGTCATCAAAACGTCACAAACGTTACCGTTTGGTTAACTAATTGGTAAAAGATCATTATTATCCTGAAATCAGGTGGGAATTCTGACTGCTGGTTAACCTTATCTTGTGATCGATGTGAGCACCTGAATATGGGAACGAACCGGTTTTAGAGCCGAAATTGCAACCTGAGGATTTTATTATGACCTGTGCATTGCTGTGTTTACGTGCGTTCAAACGCTACCTGCCAAAGTTGCGTAGTGTTGTTCAATTGGGGGTGGTCGCCGGTGGGATGAGCATTCTGCCAATGGCTGCGCAGGCGGACATAACATTGACCTTCGGCACCTACGCCGCCGACAAGCCCACTGATACAGTTAGAAAATATCGCCCCTTTCTGTCTTATCTGGCCGATCGGATGAGCGAGGAACTGGGCGAACCCGTCTCCATCAAGATGAAGATTGCCAAGGAATACGAAGCGGGGATCAGCCAACTTGCGGATGGCACCGTTGATTTCGCCCGCTTTGGTCCTGCGTCTTATGTGCATGTAGTAGAGCAGAGTTCCGGCATTCATCTGGTGGCGATGGAATCCAAAAAGGGTAGCAAGCGGTTCAAAGGCGTGATCGTGGTTCATACGGACAGTGAAATCCAGTCGCTGGATCAACTGGCCGGACTTAGCTTTGCCTTTGGCAACGAACTGTCGACCATTGGTCGCTACCTGGCCCAATCCCATCTGCTCCAAGCGGGCATTAGCGGCTCAGATTTGCAAGAGTTTGCTTACCTCGGGCGCCACGATCTGGTTGGTGAGGCGGTGGGGGCCGGCCGGTTTAGCGCAGGTGCGCTCAAAGAAAGCACCTACAGGAAACTGGTCGCCAAAGGGGTTCCCATTCGGGCGTTGATGTCGTTTGAAAATGTGACCAAACCCTGGCTGGCCGGCGCTGATGTGTCGCCGACAGTGGTGGCTGCGATGCGGCGGGTGATGCTGNAGAAATCGTTCGCCAAATTGCAAAAAATGGATTTCTGGAAGGCTCGGACGCGGATTACGATTTTGTCCGTCGAGCAATGGAGCAAAGTCTTTTATTTTAGTGACCTTGAAAGTCAAATCTGATGAAGCGTACCAGTATTTTATTTCAAATTGTTGTGTCGATGGCCTTGGCGGCTGCTCTGGTCGCTTGGGTCATTGGTGATCTTGCGCGCCGATATGAAACACAGCGATTGACCCAACAACTGACCGAGCAGGCGGACCTCACAGTCTCGCTGCTTGGTGGTTTGATGTTGGATGCTATTATTGTCGAGGACGTGCCGGTGTTGGAAACCGGTCTGACCGAGGCTATCGCGCGCAATTCCAAACTGTTGGCGATCCAGATCCTGAGTGAGAACCGCAATGTCATCGCCGAGGCCAATGCAGTCCAGGGACCAGAGCCTCGAAATTATGTGTTGTATGATCGGCCAGTGGAATGGGACGGGGTGATTTTTGCCCATATGGTGGTCCAGTGGTCCACCAGCGAGGGTCAGGCCATGGTGCAGGAGAAAGTGCGCCAGACAATCCTGTGGACTGTTCTTTCTGTCGGGGTGCTGTCTCTGCTGGTTTTGTTTCTGACACATATGCTGGCCATGCGGCCGCTGCAGATGATCCATCAGCGGATGTCGGATGCGATTTCTGGTCTGAAGCGGCCAACAGAGCATTTGCCCTGGTATGCGTCGCAAGAGTTCTCGGCGTTGAACTTCTCGGTTGGGGTGATGGAGGACACTTTTGTGGAGCGCGACGAACGGGAGTTCGCGCTAGAGCAGGCGAGGGAAGCGGCGGATATTGCCAATGGGGCTAAATCCGAGTTCCTCGCCAATATGTCTCATGAAATACGCACTCCGATGAATGGCGTGATTGGCATGGCGGAATTGATCCTTGAGACCGATCTGGATGAGGATCAGAAAATGTACGCCGATACCATTGCCACCTCTGGTGCGGCGCTGCTGACAATTATAAACGACATTCTCAACTTTTCAAAAATTGAGGCTGGCAAAGTCGAGCTGGAATCTGAGACGTTTAACCTGCAAACCGCAATGGAAGACGTGGTGACGTTGTTGTCGCCAAAGGCAGCAGAAAAGGATGTTGAGATCACGCTGCGATATGATCCCGACCTGCCCGCAGTGTTTGAGGGCGACGTGGGTCGTATCCGTCAGGTGATCACCAATATTGCCGGCAATGCGGTTAAATTCACTCTAGAGGGATACGTCTTTATCGATGTCTCGGGCAGTACCAAAGGCGACCTTTGCGATCTGAGCATTTCGGTCACTGACACAGGCATTGGCATTCCGGAAGATAAAATCGACCATATCTTTAACGCATTTGAGCAGGTGGATGGCGCGGCGACACGCAATTTTGAGGGTACTGGGTTGGGGCTGGCGATCTCGACCCGGCTGCTGCGGTTGATGGGGGGCGATATTTCGGCGCGTTCGGACGCGGGTGGTGGATCGGTGTTTACAATGCTGCTGCCGCTGTTGGTCAGCGGAGACAGCTGTGAACCGGTCTGGCCTGACCACGTCGACCTGAAGGGGCTGAAAGTACTGGTTGTCGATGATCTTGAGTTGAACCGTACAATCTTGTTTGAGCGGCTGACGAATTGGGGGATGCACTGTACTTTGGCGGCTTCAGGGTACGAGGCACTGGACGCTCTGGCCGGGGCCCGGGCGCGCGGTGAAACTTTTGATCTGGTGCTGCAGGATTATCAGATGCCCGGCATGGATGGCCGCGAATTGGCGTTTCAGATCCGTACCATCCCGGAGCATGTAGCCTTGCCACTGGTGATCTTGTCGTCAGTCGAGCAATCTTTGGACCCTGGTACGCGACAAGCGCTTGGCGCCTGCGAATTGGCCTTGAAGCCGGTGCGATCTACGCAATTGCACAATGTGATTAGCCGCTCTTTACGCCCACATGCGGCGTCAGTTGCCCCCAGCGCCGCGCCCGAAGCTGTGGCGCTGGACGGTAAGACTCTGAAGGTGTTGCTGGCCGAAGACAATAAAACCAATCAGCTGGTGGTCCGTAAAATGCTAAAGGATGCGCCGGCCGAAATAATGGTCGCGGCCGACGGGATTGAGGCGGTGCAAATGTATCGCGACTCGCGTCCTGATGTGGTGCTGATGGATATGATGATGCCTGAAATGGATGGGCTGGAGGCCACTTTGATTATTCGCGAGATTGAAGCCGTAAATCACCTTGGCCATTGCCCGATCATTGCGCTGACTGCCAATGCGATGTCGACAGATAAGGAAAAATGTCTTCGGGCGGGCATGGATGGATTTTTGAGCAAACCAATCCATAAGAAAGCTTTGTGGGAGGCCATTCAGAAGACCTCCCAGATCAATGATATGTTGCGAACGGGAACCTGAGCCAGATCGGATAAGTCAGGTTCGTGTGTTTCGCAACAATAGGCCAGACAGGCTGGACAGGGCAAACAGCACTGCAGCCAAGCACACGATTGTAGGCCCAGTTGGGGTGTCGAAGGTGAAGGCCAGTTGCAATCCACCAAGCGCCGATACACCACCGATAATAGCTGCGATCAACGCCATGCGTTCTGGGGTGGCGGCAAAGGGCCGGGCGGTGGCCGCCGGGATGATCAGCATCGCCGCGATCAACAACACGCCCACCACTTTGATAGCCACAGCGACAACCAAAGCCAGTGCGATGGTCAATGCGAGCTGTTCACGACGCGGGTCGATACCCGCCGCATAGGCCAGATCCGGGTTTAACGTCGCCGTTAGCAGAGCAGACCAACGCCACCATAAAAGCGCCAACACCAACAGGGATCCAGTCCAGATCACACCCAGATCCAGACGTCCCACCGCCAGGATGTCGCCAAACAGATAGGCCATGAGATCAATTCGCACACCTTGCAGAAAAGACACGGCCACCAGGCCAAAAGCCAGCGCTGAATGGGCCATTACTCCTAGCAGGGTATCCATCGCATAGCCTCGATTGCTGAGCGTGGACACGGTGGTGGCCATGAGCAGCGATACCACCAGAACGCCGGTAAAGACGGACATTTCAAAACTAAGCGCCAGAGCTACTCCAAGGATCGAAGCATGTGCGGTGGCATCGCCAAAATAGGCCATCCGGCGCCAGACCACAAAACAACCCAGTGGTGCAGCGGCGATGGCGACCCCCAGTCCGGCCAATGCGGCACGGATTAGGAAACTATCGAGAAAACTCATTCTGCAGCCTCGTGATCGTGATGGTCGTGAGTACAATCGGGGTCATGCGAATGGTTGTGTTCATGCCGATACAGCGCCAGCGCGCCTTGGGTTCCGCTGCCGAACAGGGCCCGGTATTCAGGGGCCGAGGCAACATGCTCGGGCTCGCCTTCACAACAGATATGGCCGTTCAGGCAAATCACCCGATCAGAGGCCGCCATCACCACATGCAATTCATGACTGACCATCAGCACCGCGCAGCCCAGTTGCCGCCGAACCGTGGCAATCTGTTGGTAGAACGCCGCCGATCCCGGCTGATCCAGCCCTTGGGTGGCCTCGTCAAGGATCAGCAATTGCGGATCACACAGTAGTGCTCGGGCCAGCAGAACCCGCTGAAACTGGCCGCCTGAAAGTCGGGCCATTTGCCGGTCGGCCAATTGCCCGGCTCCGGCCTGATCCAAAGCCTGTTCAGCCTCTGCAGTTGAAACACGCTTGGGCAGGCTAAGAAAACGGCGCACCGTTAAGGGCAGAGTGGGGTCGATGTGCAGTTTTTGCGGAACATACCCGATGCGCAATCCCTTGGAACGGATCACCTGGCCGGAACGTGGCTGTAACGCACCGATGATGGCGCGCAGCAGGGTAGATTTTCCCGAGCCATTTGGCCCGACCACGGTAACAATCTCACCAGAGTTGATTTTGAAGTTCACCCCCGACAGGACAGCGTTGCCGCTGTGGCGGATGGTCAGATTCTGCAAAGTGACCAGGCTCATGCTGCGGCCTGTTCTTGGCATTTCGGACACAGGCCCTCGACCTCGACTACGGTGCGTTCGATTTGGAAACCGGCATCCTGGGCCAGCTGCCCCAACTGGCCTTTGCTCAGGTCGGTATGGGTTTCG
>MAAC01018901.1_pt1 | contig 40270 bp, 34 predicted proteins | sample 1115981 | NCBI WGS metagenome assembly MAAC01 (sample SAMN04961126, study PRJNA320927) | seawater metagenome | isolation source: sample BD02T64 sea water enriched with oil for 64 days | place: USA:Gulf of Mexico | collected 2013-07-27 | reverse complement strand
AACAGCAGAGGTAAATGCTTTAGAATCCCGCAGCAGATTCAGGAGTTTTTTGGTGATATTGGTTAAGCAAGCAAACTCGGTTTTTCTTTCCACTCGTTGGCGATGGCCCCGCGTGTGATTTTTGCCGCCCGCTCGGGTGGTCGATTGCAAAGAACAACTGACAGTACTTAGCCAATTTTATTGAAAGGAATAGTCATGACGCCTGATATGTCGTCCCAAGAATTCGCCGACCTGGCAAAGCAAAATTACCAGCGCATCCCGGTGATGCGCGAAATCCTCGCCGATCTCGAAACCCCACTATCGTGTTATCTCAAGCTGGCGCGTGGGCCCTACACCTATTTATTCGAGTCCGTCGAAGGCGGCGAAAAATGGGGTCGTTACTCGCTGATCGGCCTGCCCTCGGCCACCGTGCTGAAAGTTTGCGGCCATCGGTGGACACTGGAAAAGCACGGCGCGGTGATCGAAGAGCGCACGGTGGCCGACCCGCTGGCTGAAATCGAGGCTTTTCAGCAACAATTCAATATGCCCGAGCGCCCCGACCTGCCGCGTTTTACCGGTGGTCTGGTGGGTTACTTTGGCTACGACACGGTGCGTTACATTGAGCCGCGGCTGGCCGCCAGCTGTCCACCCGACGAACTGGGTGTGCCCGATATATTGTTGATGGTCTCCGACGAGGTGCTGGTCTTCGATAATCTGGGCGGCACCTTAAGTTTAATTATTCACGCCGACCCGAGCCAAGCCGATGCCTGGGAGCGCGCTCAGCAGCGCCTTGATGAAATAGAGGCAGGGCTGAAGCAGCCAGTCCCCGAGTTGCCGCCGGTACACTTAAAGGGCGAGGGCGTTAGCGAAGAGGCCTTCGTGTCGAGCATGGGCCAGGCCGGTTACGAAGCCGCCGTTGAAACCATCAAGGCCTATACTCGGGCCGGTGATGTGATGCAGGTGGTGCCATCGCAGCGTCTGTGTCTGCCCTTTCCCGCCGAGCCGATCAATCTCTATCGGGCGTTGCGCAATTTGAACCCCTCGCCCTATCTCTACTTTCTCGACATGGGCGATTTTCAGATAGCGGGCTCGTCGCCGGAAATTCTTACGCGGCTGGAGCAGGGTGAAGTCACCGTACGGCCCATCGCCGGTACTCGTCGTCGTGGGCACACCGACGCAGAAGATCTGGCGATGGAAGCGGAAATGCTCGCCGACCCGAAGGAAATTGCCGAGCATTTAATGCTCATCGATCTGGGTCGCAACGATGTCGGTCGTATTGCCCAAACCGGTACGGTCAAACTGACGGAAAAAATGGTGGTGGAGCGTTTCTCCCATGTCATGCATATCACCTCCAATGTCACCGGTCAGGTTAAGCCGGAGCTGTCGGCCATCGACGTGCTACGTGCCACCTTGCCCGCGGGCACCTTAAGTGGCGCGCCAAAGATTCGCGCCATGGAAATTATCGATGAGCTGGAGCCCGTCAAACGCGGCATTTACGGTGGCGCTGTGGGTTATCTCGGTTGGAACGGCAATATGGACACCGCTATTGCCATTCGCACCGCAGTGATCAAAGACGGTAATCTCTATGTACAGGCCGGTGGCGGCATCGTTGCCGATTCAATACCGGCGCTGGAGTGGAAGGAAACCATGAACAAGGCGCGGGCCATTTTCCGTGCGGCGGCCATGGTACTGGGGGAGTAAGGCAATGATATTAATGATTGATAACTACGACTCCTTCACCTACAACGTGGTGCAATACCTCGCCGAGTTGGGTGCCGACATTCAAGTGGTGCGCAATGACGAGCTGAGCATCGCCGATATCGAGGCCCTGGCTCCGCAAAAAATAGTGATCTCGCCCGGCCCTTGCACACCTAATGAAGCGGGTATTTCCCTGGCAACCATTGAGCACTTTGCCGGGCGAATCCCCCTGTTGGGCATTTGCCTGGGTCATCAAAGCATGGGTCAGGCCTTTGGCGGCAAGGTGGTGCGCGCTCGTGAGGTGATGCACGGCAAGGTGTCGCCCATCCACCACAACAATGGCGGCGTATTTCGCGGCCTGAGCAATCCCTTTGAGGCGACGCGCTATCACTCGCTGGTGGTTGAAAAAGACAGCCTGCCCGATTGTTTGGAAATCACCGCCTGGACACAGACCGAGGACGGCGAGGTCGATGAAATCATGGGCCTGCGTCATAAAACTCTGGATTTAGAGGGCGTGCAGTTCCACCCCGAGTCTATTCTTAGCCAGCACGGCCACGATTTACTGCGTCACTTTCTTGAAGGCGAGATCAGCGAGTAGTCGCTGCCCTGCTTTTGAACTAGCCGGAAAACTATTATGGATATTAAAACCGCCATTGCCCAGATCATTGAAAATATTGATCTCACTCAGGCGCAAATGGTTGCAGTGATGCGCCAGATTATGACCGGCGAAGCCAGCCCCGAGCAGATCGCCGGTTTTCTCGTCGCCCTGCGTATGAAGGGTGAAAGCCTCGATGAAATTACCGGTGCGGTACAGGTGATGCGTGAACTGGCCAGTGGCGTTAGCGTCAGTGGTGAGTATCTGGTGGATATTGTTGGCACCGGCGGTGATGGCGCCAGCCTGTTTAATGTCTCGACGGCCAGTGCCTTTGTGGTGGCGGTGAGCGGCGGGCGCGTGGTTAAACACGGTAATCGCTCGGTCTCCAGCAAGAGTGGTAGCGCCGATTTGTTGGAGGCGGCGGGGGTGAGGCTCGATCTCAATTCCGCCCAGGTTGCGCGCTGTGTGGAGAGTGAGGGCATCGGTTTTATGTTTGCCCCACAGCACCACAGTGCGATGAAGTACGCTGCCGGGCCGCGCAAGGCTCTCGGCGTGCGCACCCTGTTTAATATTCTCGGGCCAATGACTAATCCTGCTGGTGTTAAGCGCCAATTGATTGGCGTCTTCGATGCTGCACTCTGCAAGCCCGTGGCGCAGGTGCTACAACGTCTCGGTAGCGAGCACATCATGGTGGTGCACAGTGATGACGGCCTCGATGAAATTAGCCTTGCCGCCGGCACCAGTGTTGCCGAATTACAGGGTGGCGAGATTCGCGAATACCGTATTGCCCCAGCGGATTTCGGCATTGGGGAGCAAAATCTCGAGGGACTTGGTGTTGCCGATGCCGCCGATTCACTGGCTCTTATTCGCGATGCCCTGGGTTCGCGGCCTAGTGATGTGGGTCGCAAGGCAGCCGATATTATTGCCCTCAACGCCGGCGCAGCCACTTATGTCAGTGGCGTTGCGGCTAATTTGGCCGAGGGAGTCGCCATGGCTCAGGACAGTATTGCTAGTGGCCTGGCCCTGGAAAAGCTCGATGAGCTGGCCGCTTTTAGCACTCTGCTAACTGATTAAAGGAGTAATCCTATGCAAGAAGGACAAGTAGTTGTGGATGATACGCCGACCATTTTGAAAAAAATTCTGCACCGCAAGCATGAAGAGGTGGCCGAGCGTAGTGCTAGGGTTTCTCTGGCGACACTGCGTGAGCAGGCCGCTGATATGCCCGCTTGCCGTGGCTTCGCCGCTGCCATGCAAAGCAAGGTCGAGCAGGGCTTGCCCGCGGTGATTGCCGAGGTAAAGAAAGCCTCGCCCAGCAAGGGCGTTATTTGTGAAAATTTTGACCCGGTGCGAATCGCCCGCAGTTATGAAAAGGGTGGTGCGGCCTGTCTTTCGGTGTTGACTGATGTCGACTTTTTCCAGGGCAGCGACGAGTTTTTACGTCAGGCCCACAGCGCCACCCCCCTGCCTCTGTTGCGTAAAGATTTTGTCGTCGACCCCTATCAAATTGTCGAAGCGAGAGTGCTCGGTGCCGACTGTATCTTGTTGATCGCCGCCGCGTTGGCACCGCAGCAGATGGCTGAGTTGCATGATCTGGCGCTGGATATTGGCCTCGATGTACTGCTTGAAGTGCACAATACCCAGGAACTCGAAGCAGCACTGACACTATCGACACCACTAATCGGCATTAACAATCGCAATTTGCACACCTTTAGTACCCAGCTCGATACCACTTTTAATTTACTCGATAAAATCCCAACCGAGCGGCTGGTGATTACCGAAAGTGGCATACACACCATCGACGATGTGATGGCAATGCGCGGCCATGGGGTCAATGCCTTCCTGGTGGGCGAGGCCTTTATGAAGGCCAAAGATCCGGGTCGTCGACTGATGGAAATGTTTAATTAGCGCCGTAAAGTAAAGCGGCAAACTGGGAAAATAGCGGGTGAAAATCCATCAAGTTAAGGGTCGGCACGTCAATAGCTATGTCATTGAAGATGGCGATGGCCTGCTGGTAGTCGATGCCGCCTGGCGCGGAGAGAAATATGTCCTCGGCTATATTCACAAGGTACTACAGCGGGATATCCGTGACGTAAAGCTGGTGATCTGCACCCACGGTGATCCGGACCACAGCGGAAGTATTGCCAGGGTAGCCAGTGCTTGTGGCGCTCAATTGGCGGTACCCTATGCCACACCTTCAAAGTTACTTAAATTTGCCAACGACCCCACCGGCATGGCCTTTCGACTGGTGACGGCCTTGATAGAGGGCATGCGGCCGCGAGCGTGGGTGATGTATGCCAATCCCCACAAAAGTGCCCGCGCGAAAATGTTGCCGGCCTATACGGCGCAAGATGAGGCCGCCAATGATGACAGTGCTGCACTGGATGAGGCGCCACTACGGCTCAAACATCACACCCTGCTGCCGGGATTTGAAGACTGGCAGGTGATTCATACCCCGGGCCACTCCTGGGACAGTTGCTGTTATTTCCACCTTCCCAGCGGCAGTTTGATTACCGGTGATACCTTATTGGGCAGCAATAAAAAGGGCCGCCCGGTGAAACCATCGGTGTATGCCAACCCGGTGCAGTTGGCGCGCAGTGTTAAGTTATTGCGACGACTCAAGCCCCGGGCTGTTTATCCGGGGCACGGGGCTTGTTTTAGGGGTGCTGGCTTGCTCGATCATCTCAAGCGTGGTGGGGTCAAAGGGTGATGGCAGATAGAGGTTTTGGTTTTTCAATAAAGAAGCCCTGTACGCAGTCGACGCCGATTTCCTGCAGCATTGATAGCTGTATTTGATTTTCAACGCATTCGGCAATGGTGGCAATGCCCATCACATGGGCGAGGTGGTTGATGGTGCTGACCATGGAGAAGTCGACGTCGTTGAGTTCCATATTGCGGATGAAACTGCCGTCAATTTTCAGGTAGTCGACGGGCATCTGCTTGAGGTAGCCGAGGGACGACAGACCGGTGCCAAAATCATCGAGGGAGAAGCGACAGCCCAGGGCTTTTAAGGTTTTGATAAGCGTGAGGGCGCGGTCGAACTGGCGGATGGCCGCTGTCTCGGTAATCTCAAACTGCAGGTGCTGGGGCTCGATACCACTTTGCTCGATGGTGGCGAGTAAAAAGTCCAAAAAACTGTCGTCGCTGATAGTTGGCCCCGACAGGTTGATCGATACGCGCAAATTTTGCCGCTGCTGTTTGTCCATGGACACCAGGTCGGCAATGACGCGGCGGATTACCCAGCGGTCAATATCGTCAATCAAACCATAGAGTTCCGCGGTGGGAATAAACTTGCCCGGTAAAATCAGCCCGCCCTTGCTGTCGATCATGCGAATCAAGGCTTCGTAGTGACGGTGGCCGCTCTCGACCTCTCGGGTCGCTATGATGGGCTGGTAGTGGAGGCAAAAGCCATCGTGGTCGAGAGCATCGGTAATACGTGGCTCCCACTCGGCGACCTGTTTGCGTTCGTGGAGTTTTTCTCGCTGATGCTGGAAAAAGGCACGATTGCGTCCAGACTCTCGGGCGGCGGCACAGGAAAAGGCGGCGGTCACCAGCACATCGATGTCTGAGCTGCTGTCTCGGTCAACCACTTCACCGCCAATGCTAATGCCAATTTTCAAGCGCCGCTCGCCCCAGGGAAAGCTAAAACGCTTGATGGTGTCGATAATGTTATCGGCAATGGCCTTGCCGTCGTCTAGGGGGCAGTCGAGTAGCAGAATGGCAAATTCATCGTTGCCTATACGCGCCACTAGGGTGTCATCACTGGTGGCCTGTTGAAAGAGCTGTGCGCACTGCTTGAGTAGGGCGTCGCCCGCGGCTTTACCACAGGTATCGTTAACCAGTGAAAAGTTGTACAGATCTAAATAGAGCAGGACATGCTTCTGGCTGGTGCTTTTGGTGATTTCTATGGCGCGGGTCAATTCCCCCTCGAGAAAATGCCGGTTGGCTAATTGGGTCAAGGGGTCATGATCGACATGCCAGGCCAGCTTTACCGATTCGCGGTGGGCTTGACTGGTAATGCGCAAAATTACCACGCAGCCGCTGAGGTGGTTTTGGCGATCGCGTAGTGGGGTGGCACTGGCCACTACCTGCAGGGCGGAACGGCCGGTGACATGGAGGAAGGTTTTTTCGGGGCTTTGGCTGGTCGTGCCCTGACTTAGTACCTCGCGATGGGGGCTAATGATGCGCCCCTCTTCACCGCAGGTGAGTATTAATAAGTCGTCGATGACACTGCCTTCGACCTTGTTGACGCGTAGGCCGAGCATCTCCAGGGCGACGGGGTTGATATGTTCTACCCGGCCCTGTGTGTCGAGTAAAATAATACCGTCGGCAACCTCGCCATAAATGGCGCTCAGTAATTCCCGCTGTGCCAGTACCGCGTTCTGGTTGCCCTGTTGATGAGAAAAATCTTCGCAGACTAGGGTCAGTAGCTTGTCCTGCAGGGGGTTTTGAAACACCGAGACCTTCAATGGCAGGGTTTTGCCATGCCTGTCGATGGCTTCACACAGATTGTCTGAATGCAGGCGGCTGATTTGTTCCAGGTTGTGGCGGATATCCTCACAGCCCTTTAAGCTGGGAAAGAGCAGGCTCAGCTCTTGGCCTATGAGTTGTTCTGAGGTGTAAGCGGCAAGTTCTGTGATGCGTTGATTAACTGCCTTGATAAGCCCCTGGGCATCGGTGGAAATAACGCCAAAGGCTTGGGTTTGTAGGGAGGCGGCAAAGCAATTGTTTGTCGCTTGCCCAGGCTTGCTCATAGCCTTGTGGCAGGGCCCCTTGATACTGTGCTGTGCGGGCGGCGGCTCTGCATGCAGGGTGTTAAAAGGCGCCTCTGAAAATTCCAGCAGGCAACCGGACTGGGATGACAAGGCAAAGGGAAAAACGCTAATGCGGCTCAGGGGCAGGGCCCGATAGCCGTAGGCGAGTGCACCCTCAACACTATCGATGAGTTCGGGCTCGCGGTCGAGATACCAGGTCAGGCCCTGGCCGTTGACACCGGTTTGGGCAATGGCTTTGGCGTAGGCGCCGCCATGCAAGTTGGGGAATAGGTTGAGGAAGGGTTTGCCTAGGGCCTGCTGACAATCGATGCCGGTCCACGACTGCATCCAGTCATTCCAGAGCAGGATGGCGCCACGGGGGTCGAGGACGACCAGACCGTGGTTTTGTTTGTCGACCACCTCGCCGGCCAGCTCGATCGAACTGGCGACGCTAACGGGGTGGGCTGTACTGATAGTCATGAAGTGTCCGCGAAACTGGCTATTCCCTTAGCCGTGCCGTTGGCATATCCCCTGCCAGATTATTTTATAGTTAGGCCTAACCCTGCGACAATAACTCGCGCAAGTCAATGATTGCGGCATTGGCGCGGCTGATGTATGAAGCCATGGTCAGCGAGTGATTGGCCAGTAAGCCGAAGCCGCTGCCGTTGAGTATGAGTGGGCTGTGCAGGGGTTTTTGGGTGGCCTCGAGCTCGCGGATGATTTGTTCGAGGCTAACTCTGGCATTTTTCTTGGCTAATACGTCGGCGAAATCGACCTGAACCGCCTTCAAGAAATGCACCAGTGCCCAGGAGCTGCCCCGAGCTTCGTAGAAGACATCGTCGAGTTCGGTCCACGAGGTTTTGACCACGACTTCTTTTGGTGTTGGCGTCGACTGGCTGGCGGCATTGTCGCCGGCGAGATCTATGTTGATGCGCTTTTGCCCGACACTGGCACTGAGTCGTTGCGATAAACTGCCAAGGCGTGTTTCCACCGTGCTCAGCCAATAGCGCAGGTTGTCGGCGCGGGCATAAAACTGGGCGTTATAGTCATCGTCGTCGAGCAGGCGAGCCAGATAGGCCTGCAGGTGTTTGCGACCATTGCGGTACTCTTTTTCGGAGGCGGGCAACATCCAGCTGTCGATGTCAAAATTAAAGCGCGGTTCGGCCAGGGCCAGGTCCTTGTCTTCCGTTGATTGCGATTGCGAGCGACTAAAAGCCTCGCGCATGGCTTTGGCGAGATCGCGCACCTGAATAATGACACCGTATTCCCAGTTCGGGATGTTATCCAGGAACAGCCCGGGTGGCATGATGTCGTTGCTCAGTAAGCCGCCGGGCTTTTCCAGTAGGGTGTCGACAACGGTAATCATCGTTGCGGTGACGGCGGAGCCGGCGACGGGCTGCGGCTTGGCCAGGTCGTGGACGATGTTGAGTTGGGGTTCGCGACTCCAGTACCAGGCCAGGGCGCAGAGGGCGACCAGCAGTAGAGCCAGCATGCGTATCGCCCAGCGACCGGTTTCCCCCTCGTCGGCCAAGGTGCTGCTGTAGCTGCTAGCAGTCTGCTCGGTATTTCCCTTGCCCGAAAGCAGTGACTTAAAGCCCGGTTTTGTCATTTCCAACCCCATTTTTGTTTATATGCATGATCGCTGACGACGCGATTTGCTGTTATCGGCACAGGCGTTATGATCGCCCGGTGTAAAACTTGCGCGACAGTGTAAAACATTTTCGCGACTTATAGGTCAAAACGAAGATTCCAGGTAGGACGGCGATGCGGAGAAAATTAGTGCAAGGTAACCATTCCATATCAGCCCTCGGGCGCTGTTTGTTTGTGGCGTTATTACTGCTTTGTCAGCCGCTTGCGGCACAGGGTTGGGCTCAGGCAAGCCCTCGAGTATCGAGCGCTCTATTGGTCGATGCATCGCTGCAGTTTTTAACCGTTGAGGAGGCCTATCGGCTCAGTGTGCAAGTCGGCCCCGGTGCTTTAACGCTCGATTGGCGCAGCGCCCCCGGCTACTACCTCTATCGGCATAAGTTTGCGGCCACTGCCACGAGTGAAAGCGGCGAAGTGGTAACGCTGGCAATGCACTACCCCCCCGGCAAGAGCATCTTCGATAGTTTCTATGAAAAGGACCTGGTGGTGTATTACGACACCGTGGCGGTGCGAGTCGATTTGCCCCAGCAGCTTGAGGGTCGTAGTTGGACCTTGACGGTGAGCTCTCAGGGTTGCGCCGATGCCGGTTTGTGCTATCCACCGCGCAGTCAGTTCTTCGCCATCAATGGTTCGTCTGGGCTCAGTCACGCTGGCCTTGAGATAGATAGCCCGCCCTCGATATCGGCCGATGTGGGGAATGACCGCGGCACTGCCAGCGAGCTCAGCCTGCCCCTCGTGCTGTTTTTCGCCCTCCTCGGCGGTGTCATTCTCAACCTGATGCCCTGTGTCTTTCCGGTGCTGTCCATCAAAGTGCTGAGTTTAACCTCCGCCCATTTGGGCGAGCACGGCAAGCATCTGCACGGCATGGCCTACACCGCGGGTATCGTGCTTTCATTCGTGGCTATCGCCGCGCTGTTACTGGTTTTTAGGGAGGCTGGCGAGGCTGTTGGCTGGGGCTTTCAATTACAGTCGCCGGTGTTCGTTAGTTTGTTGGCCTACCTTTTGTTTGCCGCAGGTCTGAGTTTTTCGGGTTTACTGGCGGTGGGAGGGGCTTGGATGAATCTAGGTCAGTCGGCCACCGGGGGGACCTCGCTGCGGGCCTCCTTTATGACAGGGGTGTTGGCAACAGTGGTGGCCAGTCCCTGTAGTGCACCTTTCATGGGTACCGCCCTGGGTTTTGCGCTGACGCAGACGCCATTTATTAGTTTGCTGGTGTTTGCGGTGCTGGGCATTGGCATGGCGCTACCTTTTGTCCTGTTGAGCTGGATTCCCGGGTTGCTGGAGAAGCTGCCCGCACCGGGGCCATGGATGGAGAGTTTTCGCCAATTTCTTGCTTTCCCTCTCTATGCCAGCGCCATTTGGCTGCTCTGGGTACTGGGCCGCCAAACGGGTGTGGATCAGGTAGCGCTGGTTAGCATCGGTATGCTGTTACTGGCCTTTGCGGCCTGGTTTGGCGGGGGGGGGGCGAAACGCTGGAAGCAGGCTGTCGCGTTGTTGCTTGCGGTCGCCGCTTTGAGTCTCGCTGTTACACCAGTAGATAGCGCCGACAATAAGGGTTTGTGGGAACCCTATACCCAGGCGCGCTTGCAAGCCCTGCGCAGCGAGAGGCGGCCGGTGTTCGTCAACTTGACGGCGGCCTGGTGTATTACCTGCCTGGCCAACGAAAAGTTTGCCCTCAGTTCGGCGACTTTTGCAGAGACCCTGCGGGCAAACAACATTGTTTATTTAAAGGGTGACTGGACCAATCGCAACAGCGAGATCACGGCATTACTCAAAGAATACGGTCGCAGTGGCGTGCCGTTGTACCTGTATTACTCGGCAAACAGTATTACGGCGCAAGTTTTGCCTCAGTTGCTGACCGAGAGCATTGTGCAAAAAGCCCTCAAGACTGAGTAATGTCACTTTAGAGAAGGTGTTTGAGCTCGAAAATGCCGATAAAATCGAGAAATTTCGAGAAAAAGACTATAAAGTTTGGACAAAATATTACAAGTGATGCAAACTCTCCAGCGCCGATAAACTCGGCCTGAAAGGTAATAAAAACGACGGGGAGCGGGGGGACAATGGCGACAATCCTGGTCTTACATGGCCCAAATCTTAATTTACTCGGTAGTCGTGAGCCCGAGGTCTACGGTTACACCACGCTCGACGATATCAACCGTCAGCTCACTGAGCGCTGCATCGCTGCCGGCCACCACCTGCTGGCGCTGCAAAGCAATGCCGAGTACGAATTGATCGATCGCATCCACGATGCCCGCAATGAAGGTGTCGAGTTTATTTTGATCAACCCCGCCGCCTTTACCCACACCAGTGTCGCTCTGCGCGATGCCTTGTTGGCGGTGGCCATCCCTTTTGTTGAAGTGCACCTTTCTAATGTACACAGCCGCGAGCAGTTTCGTTCGCACTCCTATTTTTCTGATATTGCCATTGGGGTGATTTGTGGCTTCGGTGCGCAGAGCTACGATCTCGCTCTCAGCGCCGCGTTGACACACCTAGAGGCAGACCCACAGTAAGTTGATACCCGAGGGGGGAACATGGATATACGCAAGGTAAAAAAACTCATTGAACTGTTGGAAGAATCCAATATTGATGAGCTGGAAATTAAAGAAGGCGAAGAATCGGTACGCATTATTCGTAATAGTCAGACCACTTATGCAGCCCCGGCACCGGTTGCAGCGCCGGCGGCACCCCTCGTGGCGGTAGCAGCACCGGGTACCAGCGTTGGCGAAGAAGTTCCCGCCGCCGTGCCGGCTGGCCATATTGTGACTTCACCGATGGTCGGGACTTACTACAGCTCCCCGGCGCCCGATGCCCCTGCCTTTGTCGAAGTCGGCAAGACGGTCAAGGTCGGTGATGTGTTGTGCATCGTCGAGGCGATGAAAATGATGAACCAAATTGAAGCCGACAAAGCGGGCACCATTGGTGCCATCCTCGTCGAAGACGGCGAAGCGGTCGAGTTTGACCAGGCGATGATCACCATTGTTTAAACGTGGCGCGAAGAGGGTAATCCATGCTGGATAAAGTATTAATCGCCAACCGTGGCGAAATCGCCCTGCGAATATTGCGGGCTTGTAAGGAACTGGGCATTAAAACCGTGGCCGTGCACTCCAAGGTCGATGCCGACCTGATGCACGTGCGTCTGGCGGACGAAACCGTCTGCATTGGCCCCAATCCGTCCGCCGAGAGCTATCTCAATAGTGCGGCGATTATTAGCGCCATGGAAATCACCGACTCGGTTGCCGTGAACCCCGGTTACGGCTTTTTGGCCGAAAATGCCGATTTCGCCGAACAGGTCGAAAACAGTGGCTTCACCTTTATTGGCCCCAGTGCCGAGGTGATTCGCATAATGGGTGACAAGGTTGCCGCCATTAAGGCCATGCGTGAGGCTGGCGTGCCGACGGTGCCGGGTTCCAATGGCGCTCTCGATGACAATCACGAACGGACGATGAAGATCGCCCGTGAGATTGGCTATCCGGTGATTATTAAAGCCGCCTCCGGCGGGGGTGGTCGGGGCATGCGCGTGGTGCAAACCGAGGCCCACCTAATTAACGCCATCGCCCTGACACGTTCCGAGGCCGATGCCGCCTTTGGTGACGGCACGGTGTATATGGAGAAGTTTCTCGAAACGCCGCGCCATGTTGAAGTGCAGATCCTGTCCGACGGACAGGGTAATGCCATTCATTTGGGCGATAGAGATTGCTCCCTGCAGCGCCGTCATCAGAAAGTGCTGGAAGAGGCACCAGCGCCGGATATTGACGAAGAGGCGCGCCAGAAGGTCTTCGACGTCTGTGTGCAGGCCTGTATCGATATTGGCTACAAGGGTGCGGGTACCTTTGAGTTTCTCTACGAGAACGGTAGCTACTACTTTATCGAGATGAACACCCGGGTTCAGGTCGAGCACCCGGTGTCGGAAATGATTACCGGCATCGACATCGTCAAAGAGCAATTGTTGATTGCCGGTGGTGAAAAGCTCGGTTTTACTCAGGAGCAGGTGATTTTCCGCGGTCATGCCTTCGAATGTCGTATTAACGCCGAGGATGCCGTCACTTTTATGCCCAGTCCGGGCAAAGTCACGGCCTATCATCCCCCCGGTGGCAATGGCGTGCGAGTCGATTCCCACCTCTACAGCTCTTACAGCGTGCCGCCCAACTACGATTCACTGATCGCTAAAATCATTACCTATGGTAAAGATCGCGATGCTGCACTGGGTCGTATGCGCAACGCTTTGGATGAGCTGTTTATTCAGGGCATTAAAACCAATATTGATTTGCAGCGCGACCTGGTGACCGATGAAGGGTTTAAGCGTGGTGGCGTCAACATTCACTATCTTGAGAAAAAGCTGGGGCTTTAAGCTGACCAGCCGGGCCTACCCTGGCCGCGGTAATTGACAGGAGTTGTTATGAGCTGGTTACAACTGCGTATCGCGGTCAATAAACCCGAGGTCGAGGCCCTGGAAGATGCTCTGCTGGCCTCCGGCGCGGTGTCGGTGACCTTGGAAGATGGCGCCGACGATCCTATCCTCGAGCCGGGGGTGGGTGAAACCCCGCTCTGGAATAGCCTGCGGGTGACCGGGCTCTACCCTTCCGATATTCATACCGAGCTGGCTTTTCAGCTGTTGAGTGAGAGCTTTTCCGGCCAGTTAGAGCACTGGCGCTGGGAAATTCTCGAAGACCAGCCCTGGGAAACCCTCTGGACCGAGCACTACAAGCCCATTCAGTGCGGTGAAAGATTGTGGATTTGTCCCAGTTGGCGCGAGCCGCCCAGACCCGATGCGGTTAATCTCTCCCTCGACCCCGGTCTGGCCTTTGGCTCCGGTACTCACCCTACAACTTTCCTCTGCCTGCAATGGCTCGATGCCCAGTCTCTGGCCGGCAAAACCGTGATCGACTTTGGCTGTGGCTCGGGCGATAATGACCCGCAGGCCCTGATGGCGACCCGCGATAACGCCCGCCGTAATGGCCTCAGTGAAGAGCAGATCAGCGTTTGTCTGCCGCAGGAACTCGAGACCGGGCCGGTCGATATCGTATTGGCCAATATTCTTGCCGAGCCATTGATTACCTTGGCGTCTCAATTGAGGGCGCTGACCGTACCAGGGGGGCAGCTTTGCCTCTCGGGCATGATTGCAGGCCAGGGCGAGGCGGTCATGTCGGCCTATAGCGATGATTTCCATTTTTCCGCTCCTCTATGCCGTGAGGAATGGCTTTGTCTGAGCGCTGAAAAGCGGCTTTGAGCTTGTTTCCTCCCCAGGTTGGCCAAGGCTTGTCGTGAGTAGAGTCGCTGCTCGCTGCCCGAGTTGTCAATCGGTCTTCTTTGTCAGCGCCGCCCAGGGTGTGGTGGCTAATAATCTGGTGCGCTGTGGTCGCTGTGGCCATCTGTTTAGCGTTCTCGACAATTTAACGGCAAGCCAGCCGGAACCTGAGACTGTGCAGAGCCCCTCATTGTCGGCAATGGCAGAAGAGTTAAAGCCAGGGCTGGATGTGGAACCTGTGAGTGAGGGTGGTAGGGCAGGCTTGCCTACTGTGCAGCTCGATGAATTCGCAGAGTTAATTATTCCGCCTGTTACAGAGATGCCTAAGAGCGAAAGTTACGCTGGGGATAGGCCCGCTGAATTATCTTTTACTCTGCCTAATGTGACTCTCGATTTACCAGACGATTTTACGCTTACGAGCCCCGCAGCACCTGCGGCGGGTTTGCGCCGCAGCGTGGCCCTGGCTCTGTTTATCATCAGCTTCGCTCTGATCGGTCTTGTTGGGCAGTTGGTTTTCTTCAAGCTGCCGGCTTTGAGTCAGGAGCCAGGCTACCGGCCATGGTTGCTGGAGTTTTGTGGCTTACTGTCCTGTGAGCTTGCCGCTTATACCGAACCGGGCCTGGTACGTGTCGAGCATTTACAGGTGCGCGCCCACCCGGACCTAGAGGCTGGCCTCCTGGTGGAATTGGTGCTCACCAATACGGCCCACCTGGAGCAGGCCTTTCCAGCGTTGATCTTGAGCTTTGACGATTTGAGTGGCCGGCAAATCGCCGCACGACGTCTCGTGGCGGCAGAGTATTTGCCGAAAAGCTTCGTTCAGGCCGGCCCGATGCCGATCAATAAGGCCGTGAGTATCAGGCTGGGGATTCTCGACCCAGGTGCGCGGGCTCTTTCCTACGCGGTCGTGGTTGAACAATAAGCTTTATTTATTCTTTTTCCTTCCTCAGTCTTGGCGCTGGGCGTATGATGGTCGGCCGTTTTTTGCACGGCGCCATTGTTGATTCTGCCAGTCGCAGCAGAGTTGGTTTTAAGCGCCGATTGATACGGTTCTATTTTAATTGAGTCCTCGTGGAGAGGTTGCAATTGCTACAGATCGGCCCCCATTTTATTCACAGCCCACTCGTTCTGGCGCCCATGGCCGGTGTCGCCGACCTGCCTTTTCGCCGCCTGTGCCGCAGTTTTGGCGCCGGTATGGCGGCGTCGGAGATGCTTACCGCCGACACCAGTAAATGGACTTCGCAGAAGTCCCGTTTTCGCCTGCCGGTGCAGGATGAAGCCGAGCCCCGAGTGGTGCAGATTGCCGGTGCCGAGCCCGGGCAGTTGGCCGAGGCGGCGCGGCGTAGTGTCGATCTCGGTGCGCAGATTGTCGATATCAACATGGGCTGTCCGGCGAAGAAAGTTTGCAAGCGAGCGGCGGGTTCTGCTCTGTTGCGCGAAGAGGCTTTGGTGGCAGAAATATTACAGACGGTGGTGAAGGCGGTTGCCGTCCCTGTGACTCTGAAAATCCGCACCGGGTGGGACCCGCAAAGTCGCAATGCCTTGACCATTGCGGGCCTGGCCGAGGACGCCGGCATCCAGGCTCTGACCATACATGGCCGCACGCGGGCCTGCCTTTTCAGGGGCACGGCGGAGTACGATACCATTGCCGAAGTGGTTGCCGGCGTCAATATTCCCGTTATTGCCAATGGCGATATTAGCTCGCCTCAGCAGGCCCAGGCCGTATTGGCTTATACGGGTGCAGCGGCGCTGATGATTGGTCGCGCAGCCCAGGGCCAGCCCTGGATATTTCGTCAAATGAATAATTTTTTACGCGGTGAGCCCCCGTTCGTGCCGAGTCGGCTTGAGGTGGGCGAGCTGATTGTCGAGCACCTCGTGGCCCTACACGCCTACTATGGTGAGGAGCTGGGTTTGCGCATTGCTCGTAAGCACGTGGGCTGGTATCTGGATAAATTGCAGTTTCAGCGCGGCCACCGCAGGGCCTTTAACCACCTGCTTGATACCGAACAACAACTTGAATTTATTGATGAATTACTGTTGACAACAAATAATAATAATCAGGAAATAGCGGCATGAATTCAGTACCAAGACAACTGTTTGAGCACGAAATACAATTGCCTGAAGTGGATGTGACGAGCCAGAATTATTCGCTGCGCCACTGCGTTGAGCGGGCGATGGAAGAGTACTTTAGCCACCTGGATGGCCAAACCTGCAGCGATCTGTACCAGCTGGTATTGCAGGAGGTCGAAGACCCTCTGCTCACCGCTGTGATGAAATATACCCGTAACAACCAGAGCAAAGCCTCCGAAATGCTCGGTTTGAATCGCGGTACCTTACGCAAAAAATTGAAGCTTTACGACTTGCTGTAAAGCTCGGGTTTTGCGTGTAACCCAGCACTCTTTAACAGGGTAGAAGTTATGACCGACCGTAGCATCACCATTCGACGCGCCTTGATCAGCGTTTCGGATAAAACCGGCATCGTTGAATTTGCCCGTGCCCTGGATGGCATGGGGGTGGAAATTCTCTCCACCGGCGGCACCTTTCGACTGTTGATTGAAAATGATATTAAGGCTGTCGAGGTGTCCGACTATACCGGTTTCCCGGAAATGATGGATGGCCGGGTCAAGACCCTGCACCCCAAAGTCCACGGCGGTATTCTGGGGCGGCGTGGCACCGATGATGAGGTCATGACCGAGCACGGCATTCGCCCCATCGACATGGTCGTGGTCAACCTCTATCCCTTTGAGCAAACTGTCGCCAAGCCCGGTTGTGACTTGCTCGATGCCATAGAAAATATCGATATCGGCGGCCCGACCATGGTCAGAGCGGCGGCGAAAAATCATGCCGACGTGGCGATCGTGGTCGATGTCGGCAGTTATGAGGGCATACTGGAAGAAATGTCGGCCAATGGTGGAGGCCTCGGCCAAACGCGCCGCTTTGATCTTGCGGTCAGTGCCTTTGAGCATACCGCGGCCTACGATGGGGCAATTGCCAATTATCTCGGTGCTAAGCTGCCCGTCGAAGGCGAGGCCGAAGCAAGTTGCTTCCCCCGCACCTGGAATATGCAATTCCGTAAATCGCAGGTGATGCGCTACGGCGAAAACCCCCATCAGCGTTCAGCGTTTTATATTGAAAACACCTCCGGTGAAGCGAGTGTCGCCACGGCAACGCAGTTGCAGGGCAAGGCGCTGTCTTATAACAACATTGCCGATACCGATGCCGCACTGGAGTGCGTCAAGCAGTTTGATGAGCCGACCTGTGTGATCGTTAAGCACGCCAACCCCTGTGGTGTGGCAACGGCCCCTAACCTGTTGGAGGCTTACGATAAAGCCTTTAGCACCGATACCGAATCGTCCTTTGGTGGCATTATTGCGGTCAACCGTCCCCTCAATGCGGCAACGGCCCAGGCCATTGTCGATCGTCAGTTTGTCGAAGTGATTATTGCTCCGGCGGTGGATGCCGAGGCGGTTGAAATCGTTGCGGCGAAGAAAAACGTCAGGCTACTGTCCTGTGGCCAATGGCAGGCATCAGCTGTCGTGGGCTGGGACTACAAGCGCGTTAACGGCGGTTTGCTAATACAGGATAGGGACAGTAAATTAACCGGCGCAGCCGATTTGAAAGTGGTCAGCAAGCGTGCACCCACGGCGAGTGAGATTGCCGACTTGCTCTTCGCCTGGAAGATTGCCAAGTTCGTTAAATCCAACGCTATTATTTACTGCCGCGATGCGCAAACCATCGGCGTTGGCGCCGGGCAAATGAGCCGCGTTAATTCCGCACGTATCGCCGGTATTAAAGCCGAGCACGCCGGGCTAGAGGTGAAGGGCTCAGTAATGGCTTCCGATGCCTTCTTCCCCTTCCGCGACGGTATCGACAATGCGGCGGCCGCTGGCATCGCCGCCGTGATTCAGCCCGGTGGTTCGATTCGCGATGAGGAGGTGATCGCCGCTGCGGATGAGAACGACATGGCGATGGTGTTTACCGGCACTCGCCACTTCCGCCACTGAGCAGGTAAGTTATCGTTAAACAGCCAGCCGGTGAGCCTTAGCTCGCTTGCTGGCTTTTCAATAGCGCTATTTCTTCAGTGCTAGCCGGGGCAAAGCGTTTCATGCGCACGCCCTCTCTCTCAATCGTTTCATCGAACATTTCCAGCGGCCGCACCCACAGCCCCCGCTCGCCATAAAGCGCGCGATAAACCACATAGAATTCATTGCTTTCGCTGTGTTTGGCGACGTTATCAACTGCGTAAAACTGACCTTTAAAGTGTCTGTAAATACCGGGTTCAATCATCGTTCGGACTCTTTGTGTGGCTGAAATGGACGGGCTTGTGGCCGTGATATGCTGGCTGCACGGCAATTATTCACGCCTATTTTACGCGAAACAACTCGAGGAGTTAGGCCTATGTCCGCCGATACTGACGCCCTTTATCATCAATCAATTAGAGCTACCCAATCGGATTGTGATGGCGCCCATGACGCGCAATTTTTCCCCCGACAATATTCGCGGTGACAATGTGGCGGCCTACTACCGTCGCCGTGCAGAGGGCGGTACCGGCCTAATCATTACCGAGGGCACCTACGTCAATCACCCTTCGGCGGGGGCCTATGAAAACGTGCCCTTTTTCTATGGCGAGTAAGCGTTGGCCGGCTGGAAAAAGGTTGTCGATGAGGTTCACGCGGCGGGTGCCAAAATTGCGCCCCAGTTGTGGCACACCGGCATTATGCGTGGGGTCGGTGGCGAGGGTTCAAGCCTGGAGCCCTATCCCGATGTGCCCGCCTTTGGCCCCTCAGGCCTGTTAATGCCCGGTAAAGAGATCGGGCATAGCATGAGCCTGGATGATATCGAACAGGTGGTAGCGGCCTATGTGCAGGGGGCAGTGGATGCCAGGGCCCTGGGTTTTGATTGCATTGAAATACACGGTGCCCACGGTTATATGATCGATCAGTTCTTTTGGGAGGGCACCAACCAGCGCAGTGATGCCTACGGTGGTAGTTTGGTAAAGCGGGCTCAGTTCGCGGTCGATATCATCAGGGGCATTCGCGCAAAAGTGGGGCCTGACTACCCTATTATTTTCCGTTTTTCCCAATGGAAGTTAGTGGATTACCACGCTCAACTGGTCAATAACCCTGAAGAACTAGAGCAGTTTCTCAAGCCCCTGTGCGATGCCGGCGTGGATGTCTTCCACTGCAGTACGCGACGCTTCTGGCAGCCCGAGTTTGAAGGCTCTGACCTCAATCAGGCAGGCTGGACCAAGAAGATTACCGGCAAGCCCGCCATTACCGTCGGTAGTATCAGTCTTAAGGAGGACTTCCTCGACGAGCGGGCCCGTGGCATAGCCGAGCATTAAGACCCGCGTCTATCGGTAATTTGGCGACCTTATTAGAGCGTGGTGACTTTGATTTGGTGGCGGTGGGCCGCTCTTTAATACCCAACCCAGATTGGCCGAAATTGGTGAGGGCGGGGCAGGAGAGCGAATTACTGGCCTACGACCAAAGCGACCTGACGGCACTGGATTAGAGTTGTCTTTTTAAGCACCTAGCGAGTACGGGTACAGCTCGTCGTAAACTTTAGTCAAAACTGTGACGGCTAATGGGCAATATTTCCTATTACCTTGCGGAAAGGGCAGACGCCAACTATAAACATGGGCCAGTTTGTTTAACATGCAGATCTCAATGTGTAGTTGGCTCATAAGGGTTTTTGATAAACCCTCTTTGCGGCGCTTGTACCCTCCCGGTACAATCGCCGTTTTTATTTGTAGCGAAGATGACAATGGATATTCTGGTAATTGGTTCGGGTGGTCGTGAGCATGCGCTGGCCTGGAAAGCGGCACAGGGCAAGGCCATTGGCACGGTGTATGTGGCATCCGGTAACGGTGGTACGGCTAGCGATGCCCAGTTACAGAATCTTGCTATTGGCGGAGATGATTTTGCTGCCCTGGCCGATTTTGCCGCCGAAAAGGCGATTGGCCTGACCATTGTTGGCCCCGAGGCGCCCCTGGTTGATGGCATTGTCGATTATTTTCGCGACCGGGATTTACCGATTTTTGGCCCCAGCAAGGGCGCGGCTCAGCTTGAGGGCTCGAAGGCCTTCACCAAAGACTTTCTCGCACGCAATAATATTCCCACCGGTGCTTACCAAAGCTTTACCGAGGTCGAGCCCGCGCTGGCCTACTTGCAGGAAATGGGTGCGCCCATCGTGATTAAGGCCGATGGTCTCGCCGCCGGTAAGGGCGTGATTGTCGCCATGGAACTCGCCGAAGCCGAAGCCGCGGTCAAAGATATGCTTGCCGGTAATGCCTTTGGTGAGGCGGGTCACAGGGTGGTGATCGAAGAGTTCCTCGATGGCGAGGAGGCCAGCTTCATCGTCATGGTCGATGGCGAAAATGTACTGCCGATGGCCACCAGTCAGGATCACAAGCGCGTTGGTGATGGTGACACAGGGCCGAATACTGGAGGTATGGGCGCTTATTCCCCGGCGCCAGTGGTGACCGATGTTATTTATCAGCGCATTATGGACGAAGTGATTATGCCCACCGTGCGCGGTATGGCCGCGGAGGGTAATGAGTACACGGGCTTTCTCTACGCCGGTTTAATGATTGATGCCGAGGGCACGCCGAGAGTCATCGAATACAACTGTCGCTTTGGAGATCCTGAAACCCAGCCGATTATGTTGCGCCTGCGTTCCGACCTGGTCGATCTTTGCCTGGCTGCCCTCGATAAAAAGCTCGCCACCACGACTGCCGAGTGGGATGAGCGCAAGGCCGTGGGCATTGTTATGGCGGCCGGAGGTTATCCCGCCAGTTACGATAAGGGTGCGGTAATTAGCGGCCTGATGGCGGAAGAGAGTGACTTGAAGGTGTTTCATGCCGGCACCCTACAAGGTGACAATGGCGATATTTTCTCCAATGGTGGGCGCGTACTCTGCGTGACAGCTCTGGGCAATAGCATTGGCGAGGCCCAACAGAGAGCCTACCAGGCAAGTCAAAAGATTAATTGGAAAGACAGCTTCTATCGCAAGGATATTGCCTGGCGAGCCATTGCCCGCGAGCAGGCTTGAGAATAGGCTGTTTACTGAGCTCTGGAGTGTTGGGCGCTTTGTGCTTGGGCTACCGTCGGGCTGGTGAGGGCGGTAGTAGGTGTCCTGAGTTTTCAGTGGTATCGGCGGCTAGTGGCTTTCTCGCCTTGAGAAGCTTTCTGCAGCGGGGCCCATTTTGGTGGTACTTCACTGTCGTGGGTTGGCGAGACTGTAGCTACAATTTATTGCGACTGGGTAAATCTATGGGTGAAGATAATGACTGTGCGCCATTTTTCTAGATTCGATCGATTGTTAATGCAGGCCGATGTTGCCCTGCGCACTTTGGCAAGTACGCCCCGTGCACGACGCGGTTCACCGGCGGCGCCACGCGAGGAGTCGAACTTGAGCGCCGTGGAAAAACGTCGTTCGGCGGCGCTGATGCGGGTCAATCACAGTGGGGAGGTTTGCGCCCAGGCTCTCTATCAGGGGCAGGCTTTAACGGCAAAAAAAGCCAGTATGCAGGCTGAAATGGAAGATGCCGCCAGTGAAGAGATCGATCACCTGGCCTGGTGTGAGCAGCGGATTACAGAACTCGGCAGCCATACCAGCGCCCTAAACCCTCTGTGGTATGGCCTCTCTTTTGGTATTGGGGCGGGTGCCGGGGCGATTAGTGACCGCCTTAGCCTGGGCTTTGTCGCCGCCACGGAAGAGCAGGTGTGTCAGCATCTGAGGGGGCATTTGACGGAGCTACCGGGGGCAGATAGTAAGAGCCGCGCCATCGTTGAGCAGATGATTGAAGATGAGCAAGCCCATGCGCTGAGTGCCTTGCGCAATGGCGGGCTGCCCTTTCCCGCGCCAGTGAAAGCGGGCATGGCCCTGGTGGCGAAAGCGATGACGGAAACTAGCAGCCGCTTTTAGACTGCTAGTTTTAACTCTCTGAATAATTCTAGCCAAATTCGTCGATACCGCGCTCGTGGCGCAGGCCCTGAACAATATCGAGGATCTTCTCTTTTACCCAGGTATGAGTCGGTGAACCCAGGGTGCGGCGGTGCTGTACCAGCACGGCGGGTATTTCTGGGTAGTGTTCGACTTCTTTGGGATAGGGTTTGCGGATAATTTCGTAGTATTCACCCTCTTGCTTCAAATCGTCCATGGTGCCCATCATCAGGCAGTCCGATGAGTTGAGGGTGTCGAGAGCCGTCATTAACTGGTCGGTGGTCAGGGCCTTGCGGCGTTTGCGCCCCAGTTCGTGAAGCATGCGGTCGAAGCGACTTTCCGTATTGGGCGAAACCTTGTCGGCAATCAGCAAAAAATACTGGATAAAAGGGTACTCCAGCATTTCGTCCAGAGTTGGGTTGTGGCCGGACAGGGGGTGGCCCTTACGCATCCATACGGCGGGGCGGAAGCTGCCCAATGAGCTTACGATAAAATCTTTGGGCAGGGGCTTTTTAACTTCCAGAGCAAAATCAATCTCGCCCGATTCGAGCATCTGTACATAATTATCATCAATGTTTGACACGGCCAGGGAGATACCGGGTGATTCTTCCTGCAGCAGTTTGGTGAGTTCGGGCACTGTCTGGACGGCCATAAATTCGGGGGCGACGATATGTATGGAGGTCTCGCGCGTGGCGGGGTCAAAGTCCTGTTTTTCGAGCACCTGAGAGACATTGTTGAGTATTTCAGGCAGTTGGCGCTGTATCTCAAGGGCGCGAGGTGTGGGCACCAGGCCACGGCCACTTCGGGTAAATAGGGGGTCGTCAAAGGAACCCCGCAAGCGCAATAAGGTTTTGCTCATGGCGGGCTGGGTAACGAACATTCGCTCCGCGGCGCGGGTGACATTGCGTTCCTCGAGGAGTACTTGCATGGCGACGAGGAGGTTGAGGTCAACGCGTGAGAGGGTGTCTACGGACATGGCATAAATTTAAGTTATTGGGATTGGTTTTAATTGTATCCCAACTTATGCATCGGTAAATACTCTTTATTCTTGCACGAGGGGGGAAGGATGGGTGTCGACAAGGCATAGGCAGCACTGCTTTAGTCTCGATGGTTATCGCATAAATAAAAACAGTGCATTTCATTTATGTATTAAAGGTGTCTATAGTTCACGCCATCGTTAGTGAGCAACGGGACCTAGGATCCCTTGCTAGCGGAACTACCTCCTAACCCCCTGTATTATACTTTTTCGGGGAGCGCAAGCTCCCCGCTTTTTTTTGCCTAAAATATGTCAAAAAAACCTGTCTTTACTCCTCGCTCTAGCCTTCCTCCAGAATTTCATAGCTGTGGCTAATTTCGACACCGCCCTTGCCGAGCATAATTGACGCTGAGCAATATTTTTCGGCCGACAGCTCTACCGCTCGTTTCACCTGCTTGTCTTTCAGGCTCTGGCCCTTGACCACAAAGTGAATGTTGATCGCCGTGAATACAGCGGGTACGGTGTCGGCACGTTCGGCCTCGAGCTCTGCGTGGCAGGCGCTGACTTGCTGGCGACTCTTCTTCAAAATGCTCATTACGTCAAAGCTGGCGCAGCCGCCCATGCCGATTAATAGCATTTCCATGGGGCGAATACCCATATTGCGCCCGCCGAGGGATTCCGGGCCGTCCATGACCACGGAGTGGCCGCTACCGGACTCCCCCAAAAACATGGCGTTATCGACCCATTTGACTTTGGCTTTCATGGCTTATTTTCCTTCGCGGTTTGGCCAGTCTTATAGACGTATCGGCCTGGATATTGGTTGGGGGCTGGGCGTGACTTGGTATGCCCTATCAGCATAATTGCCTTGCGGCAGGCATTATAGATGCCTGTTAGCTCAGAGGTTTACATTAATATTCTGAAAGTGCGATGATGAGAGTCAATAGTGAAAAAAAATACATGGAGCGCCAAATCGTGAGTCTGAAACCTATTACTCCACATATCGAAAATCTCGAACAATTTCTCGGCCACTGCCATCGACGGCGCTACCCGGCAAAGAGTACCTTGATTTATGCCGGTGATAGCAGCGACACGCTCTACTATATTATTAGCGGCTCGGTAACGGTACTGATTGAGGATGACGATGGGCGCGAGATGATCGTTGCCTATCTCAACCCCGGTGATTTCTTCGGTGAGATGGGGTTGTTTGGCCAGGAAGACCGCAGTGCCTGGATACGAGCGAAAAACGAGTGTGACGTTGCCGAAATCAGCTACGACAATTTCCACGCCCTGACCAAAAGCCATCCCGACTTCCTCTATGCGGTGTCGATGCAAATGGCACAGCGTTTGCGGGATACCACTCGCAAGGTAGGTGATCTTGCCTTCCTCGATGTTACCGGCCGAGTGGCGCGAACACTACTCGACTTGAGTAAGGAGCCCGATGCCATGACCCACCCCGATGGTATGCAAATTAAAATCACCCGCCAGGAAATTGGTCGTATTGTTGGCTGTTCGCGGGAGATGGTGGGCCGAGTACTTAAGGTGCTCGAGCAGCAAGATCTGGTGTGGGTGAAAGGTAAGACCATGGTCGTACACGGTACTCGTTAACGAGTGCGGTTGATCGATATTGAACGGCGCCTTCTTTAATAAGAATAAGGCGCCATTTTTTTGTCCGCTTTTATAATTGCGAGAGTAGTTGGCGGTGCTGTTCTACCGCAAGCCTTGGGCCGAATTGAGTGACGACGGTCGCCGAGGCAATGCTGGCTAATTCTCCCGCCTGTCGATAGCTCATGCCATTGGTAATGCCGTAGAGAAAGGCGCCGGCGAACATATCCCCGGCACCATTGGTGTCAACCGCGTTGACGGCCGTGGGGGCGATGCAGTGGCTGTTTGCACCGTCGTAAACCAGGGCGCCCTCGGCACCGAGGGTGATGGCAAAGGCGGTGGCTGTTTGCTTCATTACCTCGACGGCACCCTCCAGTGTACTTGCTCCGGTCCAGCCAAAGGCCTCATCCCTGTTGCAGAATAAGAGGTCGACCCGTTCACCGATCATTTCCTGTAGACCCTCGCGAAAAAATTCGACCATGCCTGGATCGGAGAGGCTAAAGGCGGTTTTAGTGCCGGCCTGCTCGGCCTGTTTACGGCATTCGATGGCGGCGTCTTTGCCGCTAGGCGATGTCACCAAATAGCCTTCGGTGTATATATATTTGGCGCTGGCAATGGCATCGAGGTTAAGGTTTTTGCGGCAGACGGTTTCACTAATGCCGAGATAGGTGTTCATGGTGCGTTCGGCATCGGGCGTAATCAGCACCAGGCATTTGCCGGTGGTGCCCTCGGGCAATTGCTCAGCGCCGCTGTGGCTTACCCCCGCTTTAGTGAGGTCGTCTAAATAGAAGTGGCCATTGTCATCGTCGGCAACCTTACAGGACTGGTAGGCGCTGCCGCCAAAACTGGCAATGGCCATAATGCTATTGGCCGCAGAGCCACCGCTGGCGCGCTTGGCCATTACCAGGTGGTTGTCGAGGAGTTTGATCAGCTCGAGCTGGCGCGCCTCGTCGACCAGAGTCATTACACCCTTTTCTATACCATAGCTGGAGAGTTCTGCGTCGTTGATTTCAATTTCGGTATCGACTAATGCCGCGCCTATGCCGTAGACATCGAGAGTTTTCATTGCGGTTTCCAGTAAGTTTGCGTTGCGCTCAATCTTCAAATAGCTTGCCACTGAGTCTGGCGGTAGACTATTGGGAGCAATATTTTAACAGTAAATAAAAAAATTCGAGACGCCATCTAGAACTTTGCAGGAATAAGAGTTTGGCCAAAAATAAGCGCAGAAAAACCCGCAAAAAATCCACCAGGGCTAGGCACTCAAAGTTGGGGCTGGCCTTAAGGAAACTCTTCAAGACTATTTTGCTTGGGCTGCTTGCGATCAGCTTGATCGGCTTGCTGGTGTTGGATTATCGGTTAACGAGCCGATTTTCCGGCAGTAAATGGGCCTTGCCAAGTCACGTTTACAGCCGTGCGCTGGAGCTGTATGAGGGCCTGGAGTTGTCACGCGATGACTTTTTATGGGAGCTGGAGAAACTGGGTTACCGGCGCGTTGCAGTGCTCAGTGCTGCGGGTCAGTATCGCCTGCGAGGCCAGCGTGTTGATGTGTACTCCCGAGCCTTTCAGTTTTGGGATGAAAGCAAAGCGGCGCAAATATTTAATGTGACCTTTAAGAACGCTAGGGTTGGGGATTTGCGCAGTGCCCAGGGCAAGACCTTAACCCTGATTCGCCTCGAGCCCCTGCGGATTGGAGGCATCTATCCGGCCCACCTCGAAGATCGCCTACCGGTGCGGCTTGAAGAGCTGCCGCCATTATTGTTGGAAAGCCTTATCACTGTCGAGGACCGAGATTTCTACCAGCACTACGGGCTGTCGCTGCGCGGTATTGGTCGAGCGCTAATCAATAACCTACGTCCGGGTAGCTCGACACAGGGTGGCAGTACCCTTACCCAGCAGTTGGTGAAGAACCTCTACCTTGGTCGGGAGCGCACCTTGCTACGCAAGGGTCTTGAGGCGGTAATGGCGCTGCTGCTCGAACAGCACTATAGCAAGGTCGAAATCATTGAGGCTTATATCAATGAAATTTATCTGGGTCAGGCGGGCAAGCGGGCCATTCACGGGTTTGGCATGGCCAGTCGGCATTATTTTAAGCAACCTCTGGCTGAGTTGGAGTTGCACCAGGTCGCCCTGCTGGTGGCGCTGGCCAAGGGTGCGTCCTATTACGATCCGCGCCGCTACGGTGAGCGCGCATTACAGCGGAGGAATCTGGTGATTAGCTTGCTGGCAGAACAGGGTCTAATTAACTACGCTACTGCCCGTAGGGCAAGTCAGCAAGCCTTAGATATATCAGCGCGTCCCGGTACCCGCACTAACCCCTTTCCCGCCTATCTCGACCTCGTAAAGCGTCAGCTGCGTCGGGACTACGATGAGGCGAGCTTACACGGTGGTGGTTTGCAGGTATTCACTTTCTTTAATCCCCAGGTACAGCGAACATTAGAGAGGGTGATTAGCCGTAAACTACCTGCCATGGAGCGGCAAAAAGGCCTGCATGACAAACCCCTGGAGATGTCTTCATTGGTGGTTCGGGTGGGTACGGCCGAGGTACTGGCATTAGTTGGTGGGCGCGAAACCGGCTTTGCGGGATTTAATCGCGCCCTGGATGCGCGGCGGCCCATTGGCTCAACAATTAAACCTGCGGTCTATTTGACGGCGCTGGAGAGGCCCACTGACTACACCTTGATCAGCCCCATTAGTGATGCAAAGGTGGCCATTCCCGCCGCGCAGGGTGAGATCTGGCGGCCACAAAATTTTGATCGCAAGAGTCACGGTGAGGTACCGTTGTATCAGGCCATGGGCCAGTCATACAATTTGGCCACTGCGCGTTTGGGCATGGCTTTGGGCTTGAGCGATGTCGGTGATACTTTGCGTCGTCTTGGCTACGAAGGCCCGCTGTCGAAGGTGCCAGCCTTGACGCTTGGTGCGGTATCGATGTCAGCCTTTGATGTGGCGACGATCTATCACACCATCGCCGCCGGTGGTTTTTATTCACCACTGGGGTCGATTCACAGTGTTTATAGTGCCGGAAATCAGCCATTGAAGCGCTACCCCTACCGTGTCGAAAGCCGCTTTGATACGGGTGCAATTCATTTATTACAGTATGCAATGCAAGTGGTGATGCGCGAGGGTACAGGCCGTAGTACCCATCGCTTTTTGGGTAATGACATTGCCGTAGCCGGGAAAACGGGCACTTCGAATGATCAGCGCGATAGTTGGTTCAGTGGTTTCAGCGGTGACTATTTGGCGGTAGTTTGGCTCGGCCGCGATGACAATGGCAAGATGCCCTTTACCGGCTCCTCCGGTGCATTACAGCTTTGGAGTCAGCTGATGGCAGACTTACAAGTGCATACTCTTGATTTTGCTCGCCCGGACAATATTGCCTATCACTGGGTCGACCCCGGGCGTGGACTGCGGAGTGAAGAGGGCTGCGAGGGGGCGAGGTATATTCCCTTTATAGTGGGCAGTGAGCCAGAAGCATTGACTACCTGCCACCCCAGGCGAGAGCGCAAAATTATCGACTGGTTTAAAGCTTTGCTGAATTGATTTCGGTGTAAATATTTTTGCATGGTTTTTTTGATAAACAGGGCTTGTTGCCGGTGGGGCAAGGTGCGTTACCTATAGTGAGGAATATGGGCTTGGAAATATGATACTAAGAGTTGTCCGTCTACTGGCTGTCGCGGCAATAGTGTTGGCGACAAGTGCCTGTGCGCCTTTACGGGGGCCGCCAGATTCTGCGTCACCAGTGGCATCGCGTCAGTCCCCAGAGGAGAGTGCTGGGGCAAAACAACAGGGGCGATTGCCAAAAAAAATAGCACCGGCTCCACAAGCGGTTAATCCCGCGCAAAGGGCCGTGAGTGTTCTGTTACAAGAGGGTTGGAGCTATTATCGGCTAGAAAATTACCCGCGTTCGATTGCTATTGCCGAGCGGGCGCAGCGCTTAGACCCGAGGCGAGCCGAGGTTTATCTATTGCTGGCGAGTAGTTATTTTGCTCAGAGTAAGACTGGCCTGGCAGAAGCCCTGACCCAACGCGGGCTGTCGCTGAGTCAGGGTGATGTGACGATTCGGCACCAGCTGCAAAGTTTGTTGGTCAAGATTCGCGACGCGGTGCTTTAAGTACATTGCAAAGAGGGCATTGTTGACAAGGTTTAACTTTTGCTCAATATCACCAGCTTAAAGCCATCGGCCTCGATAATCTTTTCGCTGTGGCTAAACATTGGCTGGGCGAGCTTTTCCAGCGGCACAAATTGGTTGACAACAAACAGGGCGCGGCCCGAAGTGTTTAAGCGCCTGGCGGCGGAGTTAAGGAACTTTTCAGTCAGGCGGCTATCGGTTTTAAAGCCCTGATGAAAGGGTGGGTTGCAGATCAGTGCGTCAAAGCTGGTAGTAATGCCGCTGGCACAATCATCGGTGACGACCTCGCCATTAATGTCAAAGGCGGTAAAGTTTTTGCGACAGGCAATAATCGCCGCCGCACAGTTATCGCTGGCAACAATGTGTAGGTTTTCCTCTGGTAAGGTTTGGGCGGCCATCACCGATAAGTAGCCATAGCCACATCCCAGGTCGAGCAGGCTGCAGGGTGGTGTGGCGAAGCCTGCAAAAAAAATCTTTAAGTGTTTAGCGAGTAAAGCGCTACCCCGGTCAACCTTGTTCCAGCCAAATAATCCCGGTTTGCTGTAGAGCTTATTGCCCTCACAGGCAATGATTGGCGCGAGTTTCTCGTAGGGTGTTTTAAGGGGCAATAAGCGGTTGTCGGCATCGTTTGTTGAGGTCTTATTTTTGCAAATAGTGGTGAGATAATGATTGCCGTGTTTGACCACCGAGGCCTGGGTATTAAAATAAGCGGCGGCTTTAGCGGCGTAGGTTTTAATGCCTTCATTTTTGGCGCCGAGGAGGATTAATTCACCGTCGTCGGCGAGTAGTCGCAATGCGTGGTTAATGATGTGGTGGGCCACGGGCTTTTCTTTTGAGACCCGGTAAACTACACGCTGGAAACTGCCGCTGGCAAATACACTAAAGTCAAAGTCATTGAACAGGCTTTCACAATTGGCGAGTCGGGCCTGGTGGGCGATATCGTGGCGGTTACTGATCACCCGCACCGCAGGGTTAAGGCTGGCAAAGGGGATGTCGATCAGGTTTTCATCGGCCACGAGTAAGCAGGCTTCACTGGTGCCAGGCCTTTGCAGATAGGGCTGCAGTAATAAGAAAATATCGCTCATAAGGACTAGCTAGCTCGAAGTCCTATTCAATAAGCGAGCCGCATCGATGGCGAAATAGGTCAAAATGGCATCGGCTCCGGCGCGTTTAAAGGCAAGTAGTGATTCTATCATCACCGTGTCTTTGTCGAGCCAGCCCTTTTCAAAGGCGGCCATATGCATGGCGTATTCACCGCTCACCTGGTAGGCAAAGGTCGGTACTTGCAGCTCATCTTTCACTCGGTACAACACGTCGAGGTAGGGCATGCCGGGTTTGACCATCAGCATATCGGCACCCTCGGCAAGATCCAGTGCACACTCATGCAGGGCTTCGTCGCTATTGGCCGGGTCCATTTGGTAACTGAATTTATCCCCACCCTTAATATTGCCAGCCGAACCGACAGCGTCGCGAAAGGGGCCGTAGTAGCTCGAGGCGTATTTGGCGGCGTAGGCTAAAATGCGAGTATTCACGTAGCCGTTTTGTTCCAGTGCTTTGCGAATGGCGCCAATGCGCCCGTCCATCATGTCGGAGGGCGCGACGATGTCGACGCCAGCCTCGGCGTGGGAGAGTGCTTGCTTAACCAGCGCCTTGAGAGTCGTGTCGTTTAGTACATAGCCCGCCTCGTCGATGATGCCGTCCTGGCCGTGGGTGGTGAAGGGATCGAGGGCGACATCGGTAATAATGCCCAGTTCGGGGCAGAGCTGCTTGATAGCGCGAACGGCGCGTTGGGCGAGCCCCTCCGGGTTCCACGCCTCCTCTGCATCCAGGCTTTTACATTCTGAGGGGGTAACCGGGAACAGGGCCAATGCAGGAATGCCGAGCTTGTAGCACTGCGTGGCGAGATCGCACAGGAGGTCAATAGACAGGCGCTCAACGCCGGGCATGGACGGCACGGCTTCTCTTTGTTGTTGGCCCTCAAGCACGAACACCGGGTAGATAAGGTCATTCACCGTGAGTTGGTTTTCGCGCAGTAAACGTCGGGAAAAGTCGTCGCGTCGGTTGCGACGCATACGGGTAGCGGGGTACGCTCCGCGAGTAAATTGCCAGCTCATTCGTGCTTAGCTCCTGTGAGGGTTTTTTTGTTCGGCCTTCATTTTAACGACCTTTCAGCTTGCAGCCTATATGCATGACATTTTAGCGCGTTAATTAACGCTACCCCCAGGGTAAATATTGACTATGAACACGGCTATTGGAATTGAACTGCCCGAAGAAATTGCCGCCATCCAGGACGGCATCGAAGCGTTTGTGCGCAAGGAGGTACTGACTCGCCACCAGAAACATGAAGCCCTGCTGCATGACCCGCGTAAGAAGTACACCGAAGAGGGGCGTTATAATCCCGATGTTGTTCGGCTGATTACTGAAATTAGAATGGCTTCATCCGAGGCTGGTTATTTCAATATGAGCGCACCGGAGTCCATTGGCGGTAGTGAAATGGGCTTGCTTGCCTATTACTCGGCCTGGGAGCGCGTGTTTCATGTCTGCGGTGGCCTCAATTGGCTGGGTGTTTACTCCATCAGTCATTGGGCCTTTGGTCCCAGTCCGGTGCTCACCCAAATTACCGAGCGGGCACGGGAGGAAATTCTCCCAGACATGGTGGCGGGTAAAACATCCATGTGTTTTGGTCTATCTGAGCCCGGCGCCGGTTCCGATGCCACCATGCTGAAAACCCGAGCAAGGCGCGATCGCGAGGGTTGGCGCATTACCGGCCGCAAGCTGTGGACATCAAATTCACCCCAGGCGCAATACTGCATCGTCTTTGCCATTACGGATGAGGAAAAAGCCAGCAAGCGCAGGGGGGGGATTAGTGCCTTTTTAGTGCCGATGGATGCGCCGGGGCTGGAAATTGAAAGTATTGTAAAAATGTTTGGTCACATTGGTGGCGATGAGGGTGCTCTGCTTTTTGAGGATGTGAAAGTCGAACCCTGGCAGTTGGTCGGAGAGCTTGATAAGGGTTTTGCCATAGCGATGTTGGGTGTCTCTCTGGGGCGTGTCTACAACTCGGCTCGCGCAGTGGGGCTGGCGCGCTGGGGGCTCGACATGGCCTTTGACTATATTGCTCAGCGCGAAGTCTTTGGCAAGGTGATTGCTGAATACCAGGGTGTGACATTCCCGTTGGCTGAGTCGGCAGCCGAGATTCACGCGGCCCATTTAATGGCTTTGAATACCTGTTTGCTACTCGATCAGGGGAAGCCAGCGATTAAGGAGCTGTCGATGACTAAGGCCTATTCCGTTGAGAAAGCAGTGAAGGCGATGGATAGAGTGATGCAAGTACACGGCGCCATGGGGCTGACCAATGAAATGGGCCTGAACGATGCCTGGGAAACCTTGCGCTCCATTAATATTGCCGATGGCACCAATGAGATACTGCGCCGAACAGTGGTACAGCGCATGCTGAAGGGTGATGTTGATTTATAGTATTGGTTAAGATTGCGTATAAAGTGTCTAGGAGGGTTCAGGTGGGCTCTCTTGGCCGATGTGCATGCAATACAGGTGTATTGTAGTGCTTGTTCTAGGTGCTTAATAATAGCGCTAGAGAACTATTGCGGGGTCAGGGGCACATTGTTTTGGCCTAGCGGTTCACATATGTGAGTAGGCGGTGTGGTTTTAGGTGCTAAAAAGAATTAGCATTTTGCTTGGGAATGTACGTTAGTGAATAGCCCGATCATGCTATTCAGCAATAGATGAAGCTATCAATTAAAAAGAATATGTGAGGACTTCTAAAATGGCCGGAAAAATTTCTCCCTTTGTACAGTCGGATGACGGCGGTAGCAGTGATGGCGGTACGTCGACAGAGGATACTAGCGTAGTTTCTCTGGCTACCCTTGGCTCTGCGATTCAGCAAGCGTTTACTTCTAGCCACATTGGTTGGAATGGTATTAATTGGTCGTTGTTTCCCGCTATAGCACCTCACCCCAATCTCGTTCCAGATTACACAATTACGCATGACCTGGATTCCATCTCGGTTTTTGTTCCCATTTCGGCAGTAAACCCCCCGGAATTTCTTACCGAAGTTGATCAGTACGGCAGGCCTGTAACAGAAGATGAGCTTGATGAGCTTGGTCAGGTTGTTCTGGATGATCAGGGGGAGCCGGTTCAAGTTCCTGTTTTTGTCGTTGATGAATTTGGTAACCCCGTACGTATAGTCGATAGCGCTGCGGATCTTTTTCTGGCCATAGGTGGCACTGATGGCAGCGATCATTTACGCAACCGAGATTACAGCTTCCCCGATGGTGGCGGTGAGCAACGCCAAATAACGGGAGCCTTTTTAGGCTTTTCCGGCGACGATGTTCTTTATTCGCAGAACCTGAATACACCAATATTGGTGGGCGGTAGTGGTGATGATTCTTACATTATCGAAAACGATTATGACCCTTTTCGAGATGCTGACCAAGGCAACATCTTTGCCGGTCAGGGAATCGTTACTCAGGTCGTTGAATACGGTGGTGATGATAACGATAGTATTATCAGCTATAGCAACGAGTGGGTCTGGAGCGGTGATATCGATGGCCAGCATCTATTTTTATCCAATGCAGAACAGACAAATGTATTGATTTATTGGAATTACAAGGTTGCCGATGCGAAAGTTGAAAATTTTTGGTTTGATTTTGACCAAAATGGGCTCAACGAGCATTACTCGTATGAGGAGTTTACTTCGACATTACGTGATAGTAATGGTTGGTTGGGTAGTCTACAGCCTGAGGTGCTGGGCATAAGCCGTACTACCTTGAATGACTTAACTCAGGCGATAACAGAAGCCGTAACTCTTTCCGATCAAATAGAAAGTTATAGATTGGCGAATATCGATGTGGTGTTGCCCATCGCTCGGCTTTATCAGGCCGCCTTCGACAGAACGCCGGATTTGTCTGGCTTGAATTATTGGATAGATCAGTGGGAATCGGTGCAATTATCCATTGGGCAAATAGCCGATGGCTTTTATATTTCCGAAGAGTTTAACTCTACTTACGGTAATTTGGACGATGATTCTTACATCTTTCAGCTTTATGCCAATGTGCTTGACCGCACGCCAGATGAAGTCGGATTTGACTACTGGGTGGACCGCCTCGATGATGGTATGAGTAGGCCAGGGGTTCTGGCCTCCTTTTCAGAGTCGCTTGAAAATAAAATCAATACCGAAGTGCAGTTAAGTGGTTTGGCTGAAAGTACTCCCGGTAACTGGATTCTCTAATTCGACCTTCAATCCTCGTATTTGAATTATTTAATAACGGGGGTTGGTATCTTTTTTTAGCGGCATTTTCGGCCAGCTAAGACCCTGGTATTGAATTTGTATAAAGCTGTTGAGGGACAAAATGATTTCTCATAAAACAGTTTAGAATCGTGTTTTTTTCGAGTGGTTCCTGTGCGATGAGCTAAAGCGTATATGTCGACTTGTCTAAGTAGAGTGCGTGGGCAAGTGACGCAATTCAGCTCATTTTGTCAGATGAACCCTAGTGAACCAGTTGCTGAAAGGATGGCGGATACTGGACTGAATACCCTAATAAATATTTTATTTGAAGTACGTTAGCGTTTAACTCTTAATGGACGTTATCTTCTCTTTATTATATGAATGTGCAATGTCGTCCACGTGGAGCCCCTCAGTGGAAGTTGACGGACCTTTTCCTTAATTGATTTCACGCCGGTATTGCGCGAGGTATTTTCTTGCCTCGGCTTCAAAGCGAGGTGTGGGGCCAATATCTTCAAAAATTGGGTCACCGAACTCATCCCGAGAAATTACTCCGGGCCCTGGAATGTAGGGCATTACTTCTTCGAGGTCGTTTAGGGCGACGGAGAGTAAATCAGCAATGATTTGTTCTTTACTGCGACCAGGGTACATGGCGCTCAGAGCGGCTATACGCGCGAGGTCGCTTACGGGTAGGGGTAGGGTGTATTCGCATACCGATGATTCTTTGGCTGCGGTATCTTGCCATAGGTTGAGTAGTGCGCTGATCCGAGACACGTTTTTTTACCTTCTCCAGAGTTTATTTAAGTCTAGAGTAGTGTTGGAGGGAGTGCTATGAGCTATCGACTCAGGTGCAGGGCAATACTTTAAAGTTGTGATCAAGAGCCGGCATTATTATGACGAGTTTCACTTGGTGCTTGCCATGGCAGGCCACCGAGTGCGTGTTTGTCTGGCAAGGTGAGCACCTAACGGTGGGTATGTAGGGTGTAGCAGGGGCTGTAGTGCTCACCTTGTTTGACAATTTTCATGCGTTTATCGCGAACCAGGTTTCGCAATAGTGTCTCCATGGCAGTAAGAACCTGTTTGTCTCCAGACAGGGTGTAGGGGCCGTGTTTGGCGATTTGCTGCTGACCAAAGGCTTTGACATTGCCGGCCACAATACCAGAAAAAGCGGCGCGCATATTGGCGGCTAGCTGGTGACCGGGCTGGTTGGCGTGCAGGGCAAGGCGAGCCATATTGGCGTGGTTGGGTATAAACGGTTGTTGCAAGCAGTGGTCGATGAATAGTGGCCAGTTGAAATAGTAGGCCTCCTGTTTTTCCTGTCGGGCCAGATGAACTCTTGTTACATTTTTTTGCGCCTGTGCCGCCACGGTTTCTGGTTGGCCAATCATGATTTGGTAGTAGTCTTTGACCTGTTCGCCAAGCGTGGAAACTAGAAAGTTTTCTAGCTCATCGAAATAGCTTTGGCAGGATCGGGGGCCGGCGAGTATTAAGGGGATACTGTGCTGGTTTTGGGGGTGCATAAGGATGCTGAGAAGATAGAGTATTTCTTCGATCGTGCCGACGCCGCCGGGGAAGATAATAATACTGTGGGCTAGCCGAACGAAGGCTTCTAAGCGTTTTTCAATATCGGGCATGATACTCAGTTCGTTGACAATCGCGTTGGGCGATTCTGAAGCAATAATGCCGGGCTCGCTAATACCGATATAACGTCCAGTTTTGATCTGTTGTTTGGCGTGGCCAACTGCGGCGCCCTTCATTGGCCCCTTCATGGCGCCGATACCGCAACCGGTAATGATGTCCAGGCCGCATAAGCCCAGCCGGTAGCCAACCTCCTTGGAATAATCGTATTCGTGGCGAGGAATGGAGTGCCCGCCCCAGCAGACGACCATATTGGGTTGTACGTCACCACGAACAATTTCGGCATTGCGGAGGATTCTAAATACCGCATCGGTGATTCCCTCGGAACTATCAAAATCGAGCTCGGAGGCTTCATTGACAATGAAGTCGGTATAGACGATGTCACGCAGGGCAGAAAATAGGTGGGCGTGGATGCCTCGAATCATTTCCCCACCGACGAAGGCCTGTGCGGGAGCGTTGTAGATTTCCAGAGTCAAGCCTCGAGATTGTGGGATAACCTCGATAGAGAAGTCCGCAAAAGCGGCGAATACCTGAGCTGCGTCGTCCTCCTGGCTGTCGGTGTTAAGAATGGCAAGAGCGCAATTGCGGAATAAGCCCATGGTGTCTTTGTCGGAGGCGGCCAGGCCGGCAACCTCCTGCCGGGATAAAAGCTTGAGTGGGTTTTTAGGGCGTAACGTACAGTGGCGTATTGTATCCATATGCTGGGCTTGGCTCATGATGGGGCTTATTTATTATAGATGCTTGCACGACATTGTGATGACGTGGTCGGGGTAGGTCCGGAGGTATCGCAAGGGTGGGAGTCTCAGCGGGATGCTTACAAGCTCGGTGAGTTACGACTGTAGGGTCGGTGATCTGGTTTTGACGTTGAGATGTAGAGTGACTCAGCTGCCCCCAGGCTCTACCGTCGACAATATCACTTGCTTTGAGGGTGATCTAGAACAACAGCCAATTGAGGTCTACATTAATCTGGCCGGTGTACATCGAGATGTTGCCCCAGTTGCGGATGAGCTGTCAGCCCCTAATTGGCGATATGGGCACCACGCTCGCCGGGGGGGGCGTGCATATTGTTGGCGCAAGCACTATCGCAGTTCAGGTTAATGCTTATGGGTAAGGCTGTCGGTCTCCTCTATGTACAGACCGAGCTTGCGGTGATAAAGGTGCTGTTACCTGTGCGGCGATTGTTCATCGCTCGGAGGTCGTACGCAGGGCTGACCGGGTATTGCTACTGGAGACGGGTGTTTTGCGGGCTTTGATGTAACCGGAATTAATCTCGCCCTTAGCTGATTTCAGCCCTTTCGTTCAGGCGAATAGTCGATTGTTTATGTGTTGTTAAAAAGAACTATTTTCGCTAGCGTGTGTGTCAGTAACCCTGTGATGATTGCTGTTAGAGCTTGTCGTCTGTGAATTGAGTAGTGTAACTATCAGTAACATACTGTTTTTAAGATATTAATATCTAGGTTATGGGTTTTTGGCAGATCAATCCAATGGGGTTGCTAGCTTCGTGTTAATTAATGTTCTGATGTTATTTTGATTCTATCCATCTATCCATCTATCCATCTATCCATCTATCCATCTATCCATTCTGACGTTGTTTTGTTAAGCCCATGGTCAACGCTGGCTTCAGGCCCTTATTTGATGAATAGCCGCGCCGAGTTAGAAATGACCCAGGGCATAGTCAATACGCTCATCGACATGCCAGTCTTTTTGCACCAGGTTTTCGATGTGTTGTAGCCGCGAGCGAAGGCCGATACCACTGGCGATTTGTATAAACAAACCAGGCCTGGCATTGACCTCTAAAATCAGTGGTCCGCGGGTTTTATCCAATACGATATCGCAGCCCAGGTAGCCGAGTTCAGTAAAATCGTGACAATGTCCGGCAAGCTGGAGAAGTTTACGCCAGCCGGGAATGGCCAGTTCGGAAAACTTGACCCCGGTATTGGGATGGTGGCTGATTATTTTAGCGTGTTGTACGGCTTTCAGGGCTGTACCCTGGGTGATGTCGAGACCGACGCCGACTGCGCCCTGGTGCAGGTTGGCTTTGCCATCGGAATCACTGGTCGGGCAGCGCAGCATGGCCATCACCGGAAAGCCCTGAAAGACGATAATGCGGATGTCCGGCAGTCCTTCATAGCTGTATTTATCCAGCACCTGGTCACCGTGCACCAGGATTTCAATAAACGCCACATCGGGTTTGCCACCGAGGCTGTACACACCACTGAGAATGTTGGAGACATAGTGGCGAATGGCACCGCTGGTGAGTAAGGCACCAGAGGGTTTGAAAAACTGCCCTCCCTGACGCTGGCTAACCACCAAAATCCCTTTGCCGCCACTGCCCCGTGCGGGTTTTATGACAAAGCTCTGGTGATTTTTTAACAGGGCCGGAAGTGTCTTTAGTTGCGCGGGTGACTCAATCACCCCGAGCAGCTCAGGTACCGGCAGGTTAACGGCTGTCGCAGCCCTTTTAGTTTTTAACTTATTGTCGACAAGGGGGAAATTTTGCCGCTTGTTATAGCGCGAGATGTAAGAGACATTACGTTCGTTGAGACCGAGCACGCCGGCATTGCGCAGCTTACTGTGGCGATTAATCCACATGTACTAGCTCCGGGGGTCTCGGTGTCACTATTTTTCCAGAGCGCTTTGAAAGCGAAACAGTTCGCTTAGCCGGTAGCCAGAGTACTGGCCGAGCAGCAAAATAATACCGAGTACGGCGAGAAGCAGTTCGGGGAAGTTGTAGCTCAAGTGGCCAGCGAGTGCGTTGGTCATCGCTAGGTAGGCGGTGATGGCAACCGTGAGGCTTCCCAGGCCTTGTATGGCAACTTCGCGAGCGCCGTCCTCCTCCCAGGTAATGGATAGGCGCTCAATGGTCCAGGCCAAAATAACCATCGGAAAGAAGGTCATATTGAGTATTTGCTCAAGTCCCAGCTTGTGGCTAACGACACTAAATACCGCCATAAGAAGAACGACAACAATCAATACGGCGGCTATTCGCGACACCATTAACAAGTCGAGCTGGCTGAGATAGGAGCGAATCCAGAGACCGACGATAACTAGTGCGGTGAGTAAGCCGACTCCTGTTAGCAATGTGGTTTGCATAAAGGCCATGGCGATTAATACCGGCATGAAAGTACCGGAGGTGCGGATGCCGATGAGTACACGAAACAGCACGACCACGAGGGCGCCAATAGGCACCAGTAATAACAATTTGAAGACCGCCTGTTTTTCCAGGGGCAGGCTGTATATGTTGAAGTCGATAAGAGCTGAGCTGGGGTCCTGGGCGTGCATCAGGGCGACGTTTTTGGCGGGCAGGTCGTTGGCAATTAGGGAAAAACGAATTTTTGAACGTCGCCCACCCTCGAGTTGCAGGAGGGAATCACCGCCTCGCTGCCAGATAAAGAAATCTTCCGGTAGGCCAAAACGGGCTGTCAGGGGGTCGACAATTTGCCAGCCATGGCCATCGTAAAGCTCCAGTAATTCTCTGGCTGCTTGATTGCGAATTCTGTCGACGAGACTGATGCCTCGCACAATGTGTGAGTTAAGCCCGGCCCGCGTCAATAGCTGCAGGGCAAGGTCGGCTGGTGAGATTTTGTGGCGCGGGTCATTGAGCGAATGGCTGCTCTTGGTCGTTTCGTGTTGATGGAGCAGCTTGAGTAGCTGTATTGTAAAGCTGATGGGGTCGGCGGACAGCGCTCGTGCTCGGCTGATCAAAGTGGCAGCGGCGGACTCCTGGGCGGGACTCCAAATCACTTTATCGGGAATTAACGAGGCCTTTGGCGGTTCGCTGAGAGCTGGTTTGACCTTCTGTTGGGTAATTTTAAGCTTGTAATACAGGGCCTGTTGGCCTGCCGCTTGACGTCGCGTCCAAATGGCTCGACGTTGCTCGCCATCGCTGCGAATATCGAAACCGTAGCCGGAAGAGGTAAAGGTTTCGTCGATTATTTGGTAGCTATGCCGGGGTTGGGGCAGGGCCAGGTCAACAGTAATCGCTTGCTGGGCGGCGAAAAAAGTCACTTTGGCTTCAATCTCCCAAACGCGAGTCAAGCTGCCCGGTGACAGTGGCAAGCTTAGGGACAAGTTTTTATAAAGAGTGAGGCCGAGGCCGCTCGCTATAAAGACCAAGGCGAGCAAATAGACCTGAGCACGTGAAGACATAAGTATCGGCTTATTGTGCGATTAAGCGCTGGCTAACATCGACGATGGCCAGGTTGCGCAGGAAGTTGCGGCCGATTAACACCGGGTAAGTCATGGTGGTGCGCTCGGACAGGGAAACGTCAATTTGCTCACTTATAGAGCCAAGGCTGACGGTCATTTTTACCACCAGGCGTCGCTCCCGAGTCTCGGTACCGGCCTGTTTGATGAGTACGGTGCGGGCCAGTGGCCTTTCAATCGACATGGGGGACTCCATTGAGGGGTGGTCGATTTCGAAGCGCACCCACTCGCGGCCATCTCGCTCGAAGGCCGCTATATCGTTGGCGTGAATAGAGGTGCCGGCGGCTCCTGTATCGATACGGGCCATAAAAGACTGCCCTGGAGGCTTGATATTGACACTTTCCACTTCGCCAATGACTAATTTATCCGCAATTTTGGTGGCTGGGTGCACCGGACAGCGTTGCGGCTTGTTGTTCGGGCAGGCCCTTTGTTGCACGGTCGGGCATGCCGCTACTTCGGCGATTGTGGGGCAGGCAGGGGCTTTGACAGGGGTGGGGCAATGAGCGCCATTACTTGAATTTACCCCCTGCTGCCTAGCTGGTGTGACGGTACAGGCGGATAGCGTGACTATGAGAGCCAGTGCGATCTGTAGGTGGGGGGGTACAAGCGTGGCGGGGG
>MAAC01010159.1_pt1 | contig 40270 bp, 38 predicted proteins | sample 1115981 | NCBI WGS metagenome assembly MAAC01 (sample SAMN04961126, study PRJNA320927) | seawater metagenome | isolation source: sample BD02T64 sea water enriched with oil for 64 days | place: USA:Gulf of Mexico | collected 2013-07-27 | reverse complement strand
GTTGATGCACAAACACGAGCCGTAAAGGTTGAGGCGTTAAACTCATGCTCCGCATATAAAATTAGTGATACATCCATAACACGTTCATGTTGCGCTGATGGCGACTCACCATTAAGTAGGCGTAAAAAGTGACCACCTAACGAGTTTTCATCACTCATACAGTCAATTTCAATACCGTCATGTGAATATTTATACCAAAAACACATAATGGCAGGGAATGCTGCTAATAAACGGTTAGCGGCTTTGTTTTGTTCAGAGAAATCAACTTCCGGTTCAACATTACCTAAAAATGAACAACCAGTGCGCATAACATCCATAGGGTGAGCATCTTTAGGGATATGTTTTAACACTTCTTTTAGCGCTTTCGGAATATCTCGCATAGCAAGTAGCTCAGCTTTATACTCAGCTAATTCAGCTGTTGTCGGTAATTCACCGTTGAATAATAAGTAAGCCACTTCTTCAAAGGTGGCATTTTCAGCTAAATCTGCAACATCATAACCACAGTAGGTTAAACCACTACCTGATTGCCCAACCGTACATAAAGACGTTTCACCTGCACTTTGACCACGTAAGCCTGCACCACTTAATTTCTTATCAAGAGTCTTGTCAGTCATCATTATTTCCTCATTATTTATATATAATATTTTAACATTTATTTACTTGTTGTTACCTTCAGCACTTTTTTCTTTAAGAAAAAGCGAATCTAATTTTTGCTCGTAATCGTGATAACCAAGGTAGTCATATAAATCCATACGGGTTTGCATGTTGTCAATTTCAGCTTTTTGATCCCCATCAGCTAACAGAGTTCTATATACAGATTCAGCCGCTTTATTCATCGCTCTAAAAGCTGACAATGGGTAAAGCACCATGGCACAGCCCCACTCACCTAATTGCTCTTTATTCCATAATTCAGTTTGACCAAATTCAGTGATATTCGCTAATACAGGTACATCTAACGCCTCAGTGAATGCACAGTAATGCTCTTCAGTTTTCACCGCTTCAGCAAAGATACCATCAGCACCGGCAGCAACATAAGCTTTAGCACGTTCAAGAGCGGCTTCTAAACCTTCTTGAGCAAAAGCATCAGTACGCGCCATAATGAAAAAATCAGGGTCAATACGGGCATCAACGGCTGCACGAATACGGTCGACCATTTCTTCAGTGGTAACAATTTCTTTATTTGGACGATGACCACAACGCTTTTGTGCCACTTGATCTTCAATGTGAACCGCAGCAGCACCGGCTTTTTCCATGTCACGAATCGTTTTAGCAATATTAAACGCGCCACCCCAGCCAGTATCAATATCAACTAACAAAGGCAATGACGATGCTGACGTGATTCGCGCTACGTCAGCAATAACATCATTTAAAGAAGTCATGCCTAAATCAGGCAAACCATAAGAAGCATTAGCGACACCACCACCCGATAAATAAATGGCTTGATGTCCTAACTGCTCTGCCATCATTGCACAGTAGGCATTGATAGTACCAACCACTTGCAGTGGTTTATTATTCGTTAATGCTTGGCGAAACTTAGCGCCAGCCGATAAAGTAGTAGTCATTATAGTTCCTCTATTTTCGATTTATTAATTCGGTTAAATTCTGCTCTGCGATTTTGTTTTCAATATTTTTTCTTGAAGCGGCAATATGACGACGCATTAATATTTCAGCCAACTCACCATCTCTGTCGCAAATAGCTTGTATGATTTGAGAGTGTTCGTTAAAAGCACGACTGGCTCTTGGGCTATTCATGCCAAACTGGCAGCGATACATGCGCACCAAGTGGTACAGTTGCCCACAAATCAAGTCGATTAATTGTTTATTATGACTTCCTAAAATTACTTTATAATGAAAATCAAGATCGCCCTCTTCTTGATAATAAGCCACACCATCTTTCAACTCTTGTGTTTGACTATGTGCTTTAAGCATCGCTTGCATGTCGACAATTTCTTCATCCGACATATTCAATGCTGCTTGGCGACATGCCATACCTTCAAGCGCCTCTCGCGTGATATAAAGCTCAAGTAGGCCCTCAATAGTACAATCAACCACCCTCGAGCCGACATTAGCTTTACGCTCAATTAAATGGCATTTTTCTAAGCGGTTTAACGCCTCCCGTAAGGTAGAGCGGCTAATTTGATAACGTTTGGCTAGCTCGGGCTCACTTATTTTACTGCCTGAGGTAATCTCACCTTCAACAATAGCGTGTTGCATTTGTTCAAAAACTTTATCTGCAGTCGTCACGGCGGTTTGTTGAGTAGGGTTTGCTAAGTACATAGAGTTAAAGCCTTATTATATGTTTATTTGGATTGTCGACATATTGAGTTTACAAGAGCAATAATAACGGAAATAATTTATTATGCAAGTACACTTTAGGCTTATTGTCGACAATTTCTTTTTATTGATATTTTTCAGAACACAAAAAAGCCCACGCAATACTTGACTATTGCGTGGGCTTTCTATATTTCACTTTTCGTACACTTTTTAAATAACAATTATTAAATAATAAGGTTATAAAATAAAGTGGCATCCCTAAGGGGATTCGAACCCCTGTTACCGCCGTGAAAGGGCGGTGTCCTAGGCCTCTAGACGATAGGGACACTGACATTAACTATTGTCAAACAAAGCTAATACAAACTATCTACCAGATCACTCCGGTGATTTAATTTAACTAAAGTCTATATTAGTAGACTTATTGAAAAACTAAAACTCTAAATTCTTATTTTCATTCTTCTTAAAGATTTATTCTTCTCAAATAATGTCAGCATAAGAAACTGATTCACTTTATATGCACTCTACTTATTTATAATAATTTTATAAAAAGTAAAGTGGCATCCCTAAGGGGATTCGAACCCCTGTTACCGCCGTGAAAGGGCGGTGTCCTAGGCCTCTAGACGATAGGGACACTAAAACTGGTAAGCGAATAAATTCGCTATTTTAGTGTTAGGCGAGTGCTGAGCCTGCGAAGCCGAGCGACATTACCCAATACTAAAACTAGTAAATAACCAATTCTGAACAGTGCTTATTGTTTTATAAGTATAAGCAAACTTATTTTTATTTTTCACCTAGTAAAAGGTAAAAAATAAATAGTGGCATCCCTAAGGGGATTCGAACCCCTGTTACCGCCGTGAAAGGGCGGTGTCCTAGGCCTCTAGACGATAGGGACATTAACTATCGTATTTAGCCATTTTACACAGCTAAATATAAATCTCTTCTCCATTTACTTTATAATAAAAATAAATGGTGGAGCTATGCGGGATCGAACCGCAGACCTCTTCGCTGCCAGCGAAGCGCTCTCCCAGCTGAGCTATAGCCCCGCTTGTTTAAATGCTGATTTTAAAAAAAGCAATTCAAACGGTTATATTCAATAACTGGCCTAATAGCTATTAAATATATATTCTTTCTATTTTAGAAAAATAGAAAGAATATTGTCAACTAGGGTCTTTTCGAAGAAATGAACACTTGCTGAAAACGAGGCGCATTCTAAGCAGCAGCCTTAAAACTGTCAACACTTATTTTAAAAAAAGCACTAAAAAACTGTAAAAAACACTTCCTCTGATTATTTATACAACAAGTTGTTTGTTTTTTGCCTAAGCACTTGTTTGGCTTGTACAAGTTATAGTCTTTATTAAAATGAGATTAACAAAAATTAAACAGGCAGCGCTCGGCTACTTTCTTTTTTAGGCATTTACAGGTATTGTTTGCTGACAAAGTAAAAGTATTAGTCAGTACTACTCAGAGTTATAAACAATAGAATGCAGTTAAATGAATTAAACATTGTTGCCATTGGTGGTGGTCACGGCTTAGGTCGAGTGCTCTCTACTCTCTCCTTTATGGGCAATAAACTCACTGGCATAGTAACTACCACAGACAATGGTGGCTCCACAGGTAAATTAAGAAGGCGTAGCAGTTCTATTGCATGGGGTGATCTTAGAAACTGCTTAACCGAGCTAGTTGATAGTGACTCTGTTGGCAGCCAGCTGTTTAACTTTCGTTTTGAGGGTGGTGATGAATTAAGTGGTCATAATCTTGGTAATCTAATTTTGTATGGTTTAGGGCAAGTACAGTCAAGACCTTTAGATTCAATTAAGCTTGTTAGCCGTATGCTAAGAGTACGAACACAAGTTTTGCCTATGTCAGAAACACCCACTGATTTAATGGCCTTTTATCCAGAGGGCCGTTGCCGCGTTGGTGAGCTTTCTGTAGATGAAATGCCGATAATGCCAAAAAATTTAATGCTGGCACCTTTAGTTAAGTCGTTAACACCTTGTATCGATGCTATTAATAAAGCAGATTTAATCATTTTAGGCCCTGGCAGCTTTCTCACCAGCATCATTCCCCCATTACTCGTTAGAGATATCAGCAAAGCGATTGCTAATAGAAAAGGTCATTGTGTATTTATTGATAATATCGTTGCAGAGCAAAGCCCAGCAGCCAAATTAACCATTGATGAAAAGCTGACCTGGATTGAAGAAAACATAGGCTGCTTGCCAATTGACAGTGTTATAAGCCAAGAGCCATCTGTTAAGTCCGATAGAGTTGCTATTATTTGTCGTAACTTAGCGCATAACAAGGTGCCTCATCATCACGACAAACAAAAGCTCATTGCTGCGCTAGAGGCTTGTGTTTCATCCGCTGTTGACAAGAAAAAGACGGCATAATCATTTTATGGTCAAAGTCATATCATGGTAGCAGAGGATTTGTCCTCGATATAATTTAGCGGCATAATCAAAGAAGAAGTGCCCCACCATCACGACAAACAAAAACTCATTGCTGCGCTAGAAGCTTGTGTTTCATCCGCTGTTGGCAAGAAAAAGACGGCGTAGTTATTTATTCTAGCCTTGTTCTAGATTTATTTTAAGTTCATTCTACCTAATATTCACCACAGAGGGCTCTTCGAGCCTACACAGAGACTTTATTGTACTCACTGTAGTGCGGCTGATCTCTGTGTCATTTAGGCACAGTCATCTTCATTTATGTTGCTTTATTGCTTTTCATCTTCACTAATGCGACTCGCAACCGCGCCTTTTTGATCTCTGTGTCATTTAGGCACAGTCATCTTCATTTATGTTGCTTTATTGCTTTTCATCTTCACTAATGCGACTCGCAACCGCGCCTTTTTGATCTCTGTGTCATTTAGGTACTGCCATCTTCATTTATGTTGATTTATTGCTTTTCATCTTCACTAATGCGACTCGCAACTGCGCCTTTTTGATCTCTGTGTCATTTAGGTACTGCCATCTTCACTTATGCTGTTTTATTGTTTTTCATCTTCACTAATGCGACTCGCAATCGCGCCTTTTTGATCTCTGTGTCATTTAGGTACTGCCATCTTCATTTATGTTGCTTTATTGCTTTTCATCTTCACTAATGCGACTCGCAACCGCGCCCTTTTGATCTCTGTATTTTGCATCTTCACGTTTATTATAGGGACGAGCAGCACTTGATGACATGGTTTCAAAATTAAGCGCGGCTATTTTCATTTTAGGACGTAAAGCTAACGGCAACTTGCCACTGTTATAAAACTCTAACACTATTTGTCCTGACCAGCCGGGATCAATTCGATGCGCTGTTACATGTACCATTAGGCCTAATCTCGCTAATGATGAACGACCATCTAACCAGCCTACAATGTTATCTGGCAAGGTAACTGACTCATAAGTTACAGCAAGCGCCAATTCACCCGGGTGTAAAAAGAAAGCATCACCATCGGCAATAACTATTTCATCACTCATAACTGAATTCATGGCTTGCTGCATTTCTGCTTTTGGACCGCTTAAATCAATAAAAGGTGCAGTGTGATCTTGAAATACTCGAAATTCATTACCTAAACGAATATCAACACTAACTCCTGAAATCATTGAGCTATCGGGTTTCGGTGTGATAATTATTTTTTCATCATCAAGGTATTGTTCAATATCTTTATCACATAATCTCATTTTTTATTTCTACTTATGGTTAAAATAATTATTCTGTTTCTTCAATACTTGCCGTTAAAGGGCTGCGTTTATCTAACTGCAAAAAAAGTTGTCCCGTAATATTACGCGCTATTCTACGGTACAAACTTGCTATCTCACCAGCGCTATTTTCAATGATGTCAGATTGACCGAAATCAGCATCTTGGCGAATATCAATATTGAGTGGTAATTGGCCTAATAAATCTATTTGCTTTTTCTGAGCCATCAATACACCACCAGATTGACCAAATATATGACTTTCGTGGCCGCAGTTTTCACACACGTGATAGCTCATATTCTCAATAAGCCCTAATACCGGCACTTGCACTTTATCAAACATGGTTATGCCTTTAACGGCATCATCTAGAGCAATATCTTGTGGTGTTGTCACAATCACAGCGGCCGCAACCGGTACTTTTTGCGCTAAAGTGAGCTGAATATCTCCCGTCCCCGGCGGCATATCAATTAATAAATAATCAAGCTCAGGCCAAATCGTTTCATTAAGTAACTGATGAAAAGCGCCACTAGCCATAGGGCCACGCCACACTGTTGCGTCGTTTTCATCCACTAAGAAGCCAATCGACATAGCATGTAAACCATGCGCCATTAACGGCGTCATTAACTTGCCATCGGTTGATCTTGGCTTCGCACCTTTAAGGCCTATCAATGTCGGCACCGAAGGACCATAAATATCGGCGTCTAAAATTCCCACTTTAGCGCCTTCTGCTATAAGTGCATAAGCCAGATTTACCGTGGTAGTTGACTTGCCTACGCCGCCTTTTCCTGAGGCAACCGCAATAATATTAGCTATATTTTGTTGGCTGCCCTTTAAAGAAAAGCCACGAACACTGTCAATCTTCAATTGCACATTAAAGACAACGCTTTGCGCTAAAGTGTCGGTTAAGTTTGCTGCGATCTCTTCAAGCTCTCCCTGACAAGGAAAAGGCATTACAAGGTTAACGTTAATATTCTGCTGTTGTTCTTTAACATCTATGTGAAGGCATACGCTAAGCACGCCCTGAGGAAAGTTATTTGAGCTATAGTTTTGCAACGCAGCTTTAATAACTTGTAGTGATTCTGATGAGCTAAGCGTCAATTCTGCTGAACTAGACACCGATTCTGGTGAATTGGCCGTTGATTGCGCATTATGCTTCTTTTTATCAAAACATTTATTTTTTATGTCTACTGCTATTTCTTCACCTTCTTCATCGCCAAAACGCAAAATATTAGTGACTTGTGCATTACCCTATGCCAATGGTTCAATTCATTTAGGTCACTTGCTTGAACATATTCAAACCGATATTTGGGTGCGTTTTCAACGTATGCGTGGTCATGAAACTTATTTTGTTTGTGCTGACGACGCTCATGGCACCCCAATAATGCTGAAAGCACAAGAGCTAGGCATTAGCCCTGAAGAAATGATCAATGCCGTTCGTGACGAACATATAGCGGATTTTGCTGATTTTCATATCAGCTTTGATAACTACCATTCAACCCACTGTGAAGAAAATGAAGCTTTAGCGAGCGATATTTATAATAAATTACATGCTAAAGGCCATATTAAAACGCGTACAATTTCTCAGTTGTTTGATCCTGAAAAAGAAATGTTTTTACCCGATCGTTTTATTAAAGGCACTTGCCCTAAATGTAAAGCAGAAGATCAAAATGGCGATAGCTGTGACGATTGTGGCGCAACCTATTCACCCACTGAAGTTTTAAACCCTCGTTCAGTTGTATCAGGTGCTACCCCGATATTAAAAGACTCAGAACACTATTTCTTTGACTTGCCTGCCTTTGAAGGCATGTTAAAAGACTGGATTCACAGCGGCGCTCTACAAGAAGAAATGGCCAACAAGCTTTCTGAGTGGTTCGAACAAGGCTTAAAGCAGTGGGATATTAGTCGAGATGCCCCCTACTTTGGTTTTGAAATTCCAAATGCCCCGGGTAAGTTTTTCTATGTTTGGTTAGATGCACCTATTGGCTACATGGGCAGTTTTAAGAACTTATGCAACAAAAATCCACAAATAGATTTCGATAGCTTCTGGAAGGAAAATTCAGATGCGGAGCTATATCACTTTATTGGTAAAGACATTATTTATTTCCATAGCCTGTTTTGGCCCGCGGTACTTGAAGGCGCAGGTTATCGTAAGCCTACCTCAGTTTATGCCCATGGTTTTGTTACTGTTAACGGCGCAAAAATGTCTAAATCGAAAGGTACTTTTATCAAAGGCCGTACTTATTTAGATCACTTAAACCCAGAATATTTACGTTATTACTACGCGGCTAAATTAACCAACCGTATTGACGATTTAGATTTAAACCTTGAAGATTTCGCTCAACGCGTTAACTCTGATTTGGTCGGTAAAGTAGTTAACATTGCCTCACGCTGTGCAAGTTTTATCACTAAGCGTTTTGATGGCATGTTATCAACTAATATTGACGATCAAGCACTGGCTGATGAAGTCATGAATGCCGGTGATAGCATAGCCGCTCATTATGAATCGCGCGACTTTGGCCGTGGCATGCGTGAAATTATGGCGCTTGCCGATAAAGTGAATGAATATATTGCCATCAAAGAACCTTGGCAGTTAGTCAAAGATGAAAGCAAACAGCAAGAAGTGCAAGATATTTGCTCGCTTGGCATTAACATGTTCCGCACGTTAATGATTTATTTAAAACCGGTATTACCTGTGCTTGCTGACAGTACTGCGACCTTCTTAAATGACGAATTGGTATGGGAAGGACATAAGACACTGTTAACAGGTCACAAAATCAATAAATTTAAAGCCTTATTGCAACGTGTTGATATGGACAAAGTCAATGCCATGACTGATGCATCTAAAGAAAATCTAGCACCCAGTTCAACGGCGACGAGCGCTGATAAAAAGACTAAAAAAGCCTCGAAAAAAGCAAAAACCGTCGACAACAGTGTCGCGCTTGCTAATCCGTTAGCGGCGGATCCACTTAGTGAAGAAATTCAATTTGACGATTTTGCTAAAATTGATTTACGTATCGCTAAGATAATCAATGCTGAGCATGTTGAAAAAGCGGATAAACTGCTTAAGTTAACCTTATCGCTTAATGACGATGACTCAGAAACTCGACAAGTATTCGCCGGGATTAAATCAGCCTATCAACCGGAAGACTTAATTGGTAAACACACCGTCATGGTTGCTAACTTAGCAGCGCGTAAAATGCGCTTTGGCATGTCAGAAGGTATGGTATTAGCCGCAGGTCCTGGTGGTGAAGATTTATGGATTTTAAACCCTGACGATGGCGCTAAAGCAGGCATGCGAGTTAAGTAAAACATAGCTGAAATTATCATGGGTATAAATATCAAGTCGATAGCGCAGTTTAAATGTTCAAAAAACAGTAACTGTTCACCACCGAGCCACGATGCTTCACAGAGGGCTCTTCGAGCTTACACAGAGACTTTGTTATCTTTGTTAGTCTCTGTGTAGTGCATAGCAAGCCCTACATGGATGTAGTTCACTTAGGTTATGCATGGAGCATATAACCTGCCTCGGTGCTCTCTGTGGTAAACATTTATAATTAACTTATCGACAACTAACTTATTGATAAAACACAAATTATTTCACTGGAAAAATAACAGAGTTTCTCGTCATGGTAAAAACAAATATTTTATTGGCACTTGCTATCAGTACACTGGTTTTATTGATAAGCGCTTGCAGTACAAATTATCAAATATCAACCAACTTAGATAAAGAAAACTTTCAGCACTACTTTTCAGCGGCTGAAGTTAACATCTATGAAAATGAACAAGATATTACTGCTCGCCATCAATTCATTGGCCTAGTTGAAGGACAAGACTGCCAAGAAAAACCATATCATGCAGTCCCAGATAAAATTAACGCCAGAACACAAGCAAGGCAACAGGCTTTTGAGCAAAAAGCTAATGCCATTGTTTTTACTGGTTGCGCCGAGTTAGCACCGGAGCAGTTAGCGCAACTAAGCCGCAGTAATGATGCTCAGCAATGTCATGCCATCATTATTTGTTATGGTAGAGCTTTTGCTGTCGAAGCCGATATTAAAGCTAACGATTGAAGCTAACTATTAAAAAAAGCGTAAATAATAATGAGCAATATCAACAACGCCATCACGTTCAACTATATTGGTCATGTTTTATCGCCATTTAAGGAAAAGTTTGCTATTCCACGTCAACCGGGTTTAGTAAGCGCCGCTCAGGGAAAGGTGGTATTAACCGGTGATGCCAATAATGCTGACTTGGTAAAAGAGTTAAGCCAGTTTTCTCATATTTGGCTATTATTTGTTTTTCATGGCACGCAAACCCAAGGTTGGAAGCCCCTTGTTAGGCCGCCTCGATTAGGAGGTAATAAAAAAATAGGTGTTTTGGCAACGCGATCAACCTTCAGGCCGAATCCTATTGGCATGTCGGTAGTTAAATTACTATCGATAGAAGTCAAAAATCAGCAAGTGATACTACACATTTCAGGGCTAGATTTATTAGATAAAACCCCTATCGTTGATATAAAGCCCTATGTGCCCTATTCTGATGCTCTACCCGATGCGCAAGCTGGTTTCGCGCAAGCACCACCAGCAATTAATTTGTCAGTGGTTTTTAGTGACAGCGCACAATTAGCGTTAAAAGAATTTAGTGAAAAATGGCCTGAATTAGCACCACTTATTGAGCAAGTACTAGCGCAAGATCCTCGCCCAGCGTACAAGCAAGGCAAGAATGATGAAAAAATATATGGCATGACCTTATATGACTTAAATATTGAATGGCAAATGCAAAACTTAACAAGTTTACTCGTCACTAAAATATCTAAAATATAACAATTTCAATGAGTGCTCGAGTAAACTGTATAGCCAAGTAATTATTTAACGATTTTACCGCCTTTCATCACAAAATCAACGTCGAGTAATTCTTCAATATTCTTTAAAGGGTTACCATCAAAAGCGATAATATCGGCTATTTTACCTTGCTCTATTGTGCCTAAACTAGTCGACATACCGATTAAATCAGCGCCATAGACGGTGGCTGACTTCAATATTTCGCTATTTTTCATCCCTGCTCGCGCCATTAATACCCCTTCTTTACCGTTATTACCGTGAGGGGAAACACCACTGTCGGTGCCATAAGCAATTTTAACCCCTGATTTAAAAGCGTTTTTAAAATTATCTATCATGTCGGCACCCACACGAATAGCTTTGGCTTTAATGGCTTCAGACATAAAATTAGTATTTTTAGCAAGACTTACTACCGTATCGCCTGCCATAAGCGTTGGCACTAAATAAGCGCCTGACTTTTTAAAGAGTTTAACACTTTCTTTATTGGCATAGCTGCCGTGCTCTATACTATCTACGCCTGCACGAAGTGCGGCATTAATGCCATCAGCGGCATGCGCATGGCTAGCGACTTTTCGACCTAGCGCATGAGCAGCAGCAACCACTTCTTTTAACTCATCATCAGCCATTTGCTGGCCTGTACCAGTATTCGTATCAGATAACACGCCACCGGTTGAGGTGATTTTAATCACATCAGCACCAAACTTTATCGCCCGACGCGTAGCGCGGCGACAATCATAAGGGCCGTCACAGACGGTTTTACTGGTGCGCATGACTAAAATATCAGGACTTAAACCATCAACATCGCCATGACCACCTGTAACAGAAACCGATGTGCCAGCGGCAATAACCCGTGGGCCTTCAATCCAGCCTTTAGCTATGCCGTCACGCAGGGCAAAAATTTGCTCAGCGCTTGCGCCAAGATCTCTGACCGTGGTGAAGCCTGCCATTAAGGTTTTTTTCGCGTTAAAAGCACTTTGCATTAATACATCAGCATCTGACATGCGCAGTGCTTGGCTATCATTCTTCGGCCCTAACTCACCTTGTAAATGCACGTGCATATCCATCAACCCAGCCATAACAAAACTTGATGACAAATCGATGAGTTGTGCATCTTTCGCTATTTTTTCAGCGCTAACAAAGCCTTTTTGAATACTGGATATTTTGCCGTCAGAGATAATGATTGTTTGCTTAGTTAATGGCTTTTCACCGGCAACTTGTAATAAAGTGCCGGCATGGATCACTTGGGTTTGCGCGAGTAAATTAAAAGAAGAAAAAAGGGAAAGTGCAAGTAAGGAGTGTTTTAAGGTTTTAATAGCATTTGTTGTTTTTATAGTCATGGTATATTACTCACTGTTTAATCGACTTGATGTAAAAATTAATGATAACTGCCAATACCTTAGCAGTTATCTTTAATTCGTCAATAGATTAACAAAAAAGCAACATTTAGCTTTAGTGCTGATGACCACCAACGCCATGAGCATGACCGTGCTCGACTTCTTCATCGCTTGCAGCACGTACCTCAATAACTTCAACATCAAAAGTGATCACTTTGCCTGCTAATGGCGGATTAATATCGACAGTCACCATAAATTTACCCGCTTTAACAACGGTTACTTGGCGTTGACCTTGCTCAGTGTTAACAACGGCGACCATACCTGCTTTCCATTTGGCATTTTTGCTTGGTACACCTTGTAAATGCTTAACAGGTACACGTTCTACCAAGTCTTCTTGGCGTTCACCATAGGCATCTTCAGGCTGTAACGTGACGCTGAACTTATCACCCGCTTCTTTATCGGTTAGCGCTTTCTCTAAGCCTGCTAAGGTATTGTTTGCACCATGCAAGTAAGCCATAGGCTCATTGCCCTGAGATGACTCTAATGTTTCACCTGCTTCATCTTTTAACACATAGTGAAACTGCACAACGGTTTTATCTGTAATTTTCATTTTCGTCTCCGACATTTTTTTCTCCAGCACTTTCTTCTCCAAATATAAGCGTTAACTTAATTTGAATTCTATAAATAATGGTGCGCAGTTTAGCATTAAACACCCTAGTGTTACGCTCATTTATGCCCACAACAGCAAAATAACCACGCTTAATATAATAAAAAACATACCAAGGTATTCAATGGCGGTTATTTTCTCTTTAAACAAGCGATAAGTGAGTGCTAAAGTAATAAAAAACTCCACCTGTCCTAGCGCTTTGACATAAGCGGCGGTTTGAAAACTTGCGCCAGTAAACCAACCGATAGAGCCAAGCACGCTAGTAACGCCAACAAACAAACATAAACGCCAATGCTTGAGCATCAAGCCGAGTTGCTTTTTGTCTTGAAAATAAACGTAAGTAACCGAAATAACAGTTTGTACTGTGATCATGAAAACCAAAGTTATTGCCGCACTCACCATTAAATCGGTATGAAGCGCTAAACTAGACTCACGAATAAGTAACGTGGTAATGGCCAAACCTAAACCTGCAGCAAGTCCAAAAGCTAAACCAGCCATGGCATCAGAGCCAGCTAATATTTCTCTTGGGTTAAAGCTAACCTTTGAAACAAAGAACACGCCAACAACACCAACAATAACGCTAAACCAACCCATAAAACTTAATGGCGCAGCAAATAACAAGGCACCAACAATGGCAACTTGAATGGCTTCTGTTTTGGCAAGGCTAGTCGCCACAGCAAAGTTTTTATAACGAAAAGCGGCAACTAAGCAGACAGTACCAATAATTTGAGTGACACAAGCAATTAACGCATAACCCAAAAAGTCATTATTGAGGATTGGTACAGAGACTTCACGAAATTCTAGCAGCCACCATAAATAGCCCCACGCAAATGGCAATGCATAGACATAACGCACCGCGGTTGTTGCCATTGAATTTAACTTGCCAGAAAGCTGTTTTTGCCCAGCCGTGCGTATAGCCTGCATAGTAGCGGCAAGCAGGGTGAAATAAATCCAATTGGGCTCTGAAATAGATAACACGGGTATTCCTTTTTTTAACGGTTAGCTTGCTACGAAAGCAAACTGTTTGTCTAACACACTAACACCCAAACCACTTTGTTTTGTTACCTTGACCTGCACCGCAATACGCTCTTTTAGCGCCTCGACATGGCTGATAATACCAATCATTTTACCACTGGCATTGAGGTTATCTAAAGCATCGAGGGCTATCTCTAAAGTATCATTATCTAAGGTGCCAAAACCCTCATCTAAAAAGAGTGAGTCGATACTGGTTTTACTACTGACCAAATCAGACAACGCCAATGCTAAGGCTAAACTCACCAGAAAACTTTCCCCACCTGAGAGCGTTTTAGTATCGCGAACACTGTCTCCTTGCCAAGTATCAAGCACTTGTAAACTTAACGCTTCACTTTGTTGGCATTGTAACTGGTAACGACCATCAAGCTTATTCAGTTGTTCATTAGCGAGATAAACGAGATTATTAAGGGTTAGCCCTTGGGCAAATTTTCTAAATTTAGCGCCGTCAGCAGAGCCTATTAAACTGTTGAGATAAGCAAGTTCATCTAAAGTAACTTGTTCACTTTCAATTTGTTTTAATAAGCCTTGTTGTTTTAGTTTACCTCGTTGATCATGATTAATGGCTTGTTGAACTTGTCCTAATTTTATTTGTTGTTGTTTAAGTTGCTCGGTTGAATTTTCAAGTTCAATGTCGATATTTTCTAACGAAAGCGCTGTTAACTTTTCAAGATCGCTGGCGCTTTTTTTAACAGACAGAGCAAGTGATTGTTCAGCGTCAATTTTAGCTTGCTCATAGTCTAACAATTGCTGTTTTGCCCTTTGCTTTTGCCCTAAAAGCTGTTGTGATTGGGCTGTAATAGCTTGCTGCTCTTTTTGTAGCGCAGTAAGTTTAGCTTTGGTGTCACTAGCTTGCCCTAAAATTTCTTTTCTAACAAAATCAGACTGTTGATTGTCATTATTATAACCCAGCTCAACAAAAGCAGTTACGCGTAACTGCTTTTTAGCTTGTAGCTGACTATTGAGTGTCTCATCTTGCTGCACTAGGCTTGCTAATTGTTGCTCGGCCTGTGTAACTTGTGCCACGGCTAAAGCAGTTGTTTGTTCAACGGTTGCTAAGCTAGCCAAAAGTGTTTGTAACTGGGCTGATTTTTGCTCAAGCAAAGTTACTTGCTGCTGTAAAATTTGCAGCCAATCCTCTGCATTTGAATCGATAATTTTTATCGCGTTTACATCAGCAACGAGTACCGCTTCCATATTAATCTGTTCAGCTTTTAATTGCTGCTGCGCTAAATTTTGCTGCGTTAATTCATGCTGAGCATGATTGAGTTTTTCTTTTATTAACGCTTCTTGATGCTGCGTTTGTGCTACTAGCTGATTAACATCCTGTAATGCTTGATTGCTGATAACAACACGCTGGCTATGCTGATTAAACTCATCACTAAACTGGTGTAATTGTTTAACTTGCCTACTGATTTGTGCGCATTTTTGCTCAATCAGAGCTAAGTTTTCCAGCGCTAAAGGTTCAGACAGTGGCAAAGCAGCAAAGTTGTTTGATAACTCAGCTTGTTCAGCCGCGATTTTTCTCTCACGCTCATTATTCGCTTTTATATCGGCTTTTAATTGACCTTCTTGCTTCGCAAGCCCTTTACCTTGCTCTTCTAAGTGCTCTAACTCGCGGTGAATGTTATGCAAGCGTTTTTGCTGCTCATCAGTATTTATGGCTTGATAGTCAGTAATAGCAGGATGCTCGACAGAGCCACACAAAGGACAAGGTTGCTCAGGCTGTAACTTGGCTCTGTGCTCACTCAGCGCCATAATTGTTTGCTGTTGCGCAATTAACGTTTCAACATCAAGCTTTTGCTGTTTGGCATTAATAAATTGTTGCCGTAACTCGGTTAACTGTAATTCAGTCGTTGTTAGTGTCGGTATTAAACCTTGGTTTTGAGCGACTAACTGCCCTAATTCATGCGAAAAATTATGATAACGCTTAGCCAGCTGTTGTGCCTGTTGCAAGATATTTTGCTGTTGTTGCCAACTATTTATTTTGCTATTTAGTGACTCATTTATTGAAGCACTTGTTAATGACTCCTCCCTAAGCCCAACAGTACCAAGCAAGGAGGCATTATCACTAAGTAACTGTTTTTGATCTACATCAAGCGCTTGTACTTGTACCACTAAGACTTGTTGCTGCTGTTGATTTTTGCTTAACAAACTTTGTTGATTTTTCTGCTCCGTAATCAATAATTGCTGATTGTTTTGGCTTAACGTTAACTGCTGTGCTATTTCAGTAATTTTTGTTTGTATTTGCGCTATTTGATTTTCTTGATTAGCCCATAAAGGTAATTTTTCTTTTACCTTCGTCAGTGTTTGATGTTCAGTAAGATAAGCTTGTAGCTGGGCAATCTCGGCAATTAGCTGTGCTTGCTCAGTTTGGCTTTGCTGCTGCTTTTGCTGTGACTTATCGACCACTTGCTTATGGGCGTTTATTTGGCTCGATACTTGGCTTATTTGAGTGCTGACGTTGGCAATGTCACTATCTAACGGCAGAATATCGTTAATAAGCTTAGCTTCAATGATATTATGTTCAGCTTGCTGTTTTTCTTGCTCGATTAAGCAAGCGTCTATCACTAATTGACTTTCAGCTACTTGCGCTTCAGTTTGCTGACCTTGCCGTGTTAATTCATCAAGTTGGGCTAGCTGTTTTTGTTGTGCTTGGCTCGCTAAGGTTAAGTTTTTTAATGCTAAATAAGTTGATTGCACAAGGTTGATTTGATCATTTTGCCCCGTTAACGCGGTTTGTTCAGCTTGTAATTCATCGAACGCTTGCTCAGATAATAAACTCACCCCTTGGGCTGTTGCTTGCATAAGCAGCAAAGACTTTTCAGCGGCTTTATGATTTTCAAAGACTTGTTTTGAAATATCACCATATATTTGCGTACCCGTTAACTGCTCCAACAGTTGCGCTCGATCATTAGCAGGGGCATTTAAAAAGGCGGCAAACTCTCCTTGCGACAACATCATAGATTTTCTAAACCGTGAAAAATCTAAGCCGGTTATTTCGGCTATTTTACTGCGCACCGTTTTAAGCTTTTCCGCAATAATAGTACCGTCAATTAGTGCCAGCTCAGCGGTTGGCTCTAATAAATTACCATCGGTTTTATTACGGGCACGTTTTTGACTCCAAAAAGCACGATAACATTGGCCTTTTACTTCAAATTCTACCTCTGCCATGCAATGGGCGGTAAAGCGTGTCATCAGTTGATTTTGTTTTTTAGAAATACCTAATCCCGTGGAAGAATTTAACCGAGGCGTTTGGTGATAAAGCGCTAAACAAATAGCATCAAGAATACTGGTTTTTCCTGCGCCAGTGGCGCCTGTGATAGCAAAAAGGCCATTACTATCAAACGGCTCTTCGGTAAAATCTAACTGCCAAGCATCCTTTAAAGCGTTAATGTTTTCAAAGCGTAAGCGTAATATTTTCATGACTCACCTGCTGATAATACTTGCGCGACCGTTTGCTTAAATAACGTTTGTAACTGCTCTTTACGCGCAACAACCTCCGCACTATATTGCTTGTCTTCATCAGCCTCTTGTTTATCATTCAGCTCTTGCTTATCATTCACCTCGTTTGACCAAGTTTCTTGCTTTAAGCGCGAGCTAAAGACTTCTTCTAAGGTTAATTCGCTTAAGGTGCTTTGATCTTCTTTATTGGCTAGCAGCAAACGTTTTCTAACTTGCTTTTCTCGCCTAACCAATAAAACTTCAACGGGAAAGTCTTTGACTAAAGCGATAATTTTGGGTTGTAAATCACTTAATAAGCCCGTATTTGACAGTTCGATATCAAGCCAAATTTTCATTGCTGTTGTCTTTGCTAACAAGTCTTTTGCTAATAACTCACTTCCTAATAACTCATTAACTAGTGTTGCAACGGCTTGGCTTAAATTTTCTATCGATGTTTTGACCATAGCCAATGGTTGAAAGCACGGTACGATTAAATCGGTAATGGTTGCTAATTTACCTTGTTCAAAATCAACCATTAATACTCGTTTATTTTGCTTAGCTTCGTCAAAGCTGAGCGCAATAGGTGAGCCACAATAACGAATATGTTCAGTTTTACCGACTTTTTGCGCGCGATGAATATGTCCTAAGGCAATATAATCAGCCGCAGGGAAAGCATTGCTTGGTAATGCTTCGAGTGTACCAATGTAGATATCACGCACAGAATCAGATGCCGTAACACCTAAAGCGGTTAAGTGACCGGTGGCAATAATAGGAAGTTTGTTTTGTTTGTCGCTAGTTGCTTGCAAGGAAGCAAGTTGCTGCGCCTGTTCAAATAAGGCTTGGTAATGGCTAACAATGGCTTGTTGTAAGCTTTTCGACTTATCTGTAGCTGATTGACCAGCTTGGCTTTTAATAACATCACGTGGGCGGATAAAAGGTACGGCGCAAATCACCGCTTGTGGCTTACCTTGTTTATTGTTGACAACAAACACTTGCTCGGCCAAATTATTGGTAATATTGATATCGGTAACATTAGCAATAACACGGGTCGATAACGCCGCCAATATTTCTTTCGACTCGGCCAACATGCTAACCGAGTCATGATTGCCCGCTAAGACAATTAACTGACAATCAGTCGCTTGCAAATCACTGATAAAATTAAAATACATTTGCCGCGCATAACTTGGCGGCGTCGCGGTATCAAAAATATCACCCGCAACAATAATGGCATCAACCTCATGCTTTTTAGCTTGCGTTAATAACCAATTGAGAAACTGTTGATGTTCATTAGCACGGCTTTTGCCATAGAAGTACTGACCAAGATGCCAGTCTGAGGTGTGAATTATGCGCATAAATACAAAGGGAAATTATAAAAAGAGGACTTAATAGGTTGATAATTCTACCTGATTAGGATAAATAAACCATTAAAGATATTAAAAATACAGTAACTGTTCACCACCGAGCCGTGATGCTGCACAGAAGGCTCTTCGAGCCGACACTGAGACTTTGTTATTCTCGGTGCTCTCTGTGGTAAATATTACTCAGCTAAATAAATACAAAATAAATACAAAATAAACAATACTGAGCAAAAATGACCCCGGCAACCAAACAACTTACACAACAAAAAATCGCTTTTGAAACCCTTCAATATCAGCATGACGCTCATGCTAGTTCGTTTGGCCTTGAGGCCGTTGAAAAGTTAGCTCTTGCAACTGAGCAAGTGTTTAAAACCCTTGTGGTTTGCACTGACACCGATAAATTAGCCGTTGCTATAGTTCCTGTTCATCTAAAACTGAACTTAAAAGCGATGGCTAAAGCCTTGCGGGTTAAAAAAGTTACCATGGCGGATGCCAAACGTGTCGAAGCTAGCACGGGTTATGTGTTGGGCGGCGTTAGTCCGTTAGGTCAAAAGAAAAAGCTAGCAACGGTTATAGATGATAGCGCTCAAGAGTTGGCAAAAATTTACGTCAGTGGCGGCAGACGAGGACTGGAAATAGCCTTGTCGCCAGATGACTTAGCTAAAATGTGTCAGGCGACGTTTGCCGCTATTTCGAGTTAATTATTTTATCTTTGCTTGATTAAAAGTCATAATAATTCAAACGCACAGCAATTAAACTAGTTTCCCCCTAGCAATATCTACCGCAACCACTTTATATTCAGGGCATTTGGTATGTTTGTCGGTGATGTCACCGGTAACTCTGTTGATCATCGGCTCAGGAAAATGGAAGGTAGTAAACAGGGTACCTTGTTTAACTTTATCGCTTATTTGTGCCGTTAAGGTAATTTCACCACGGGCAGAAAACAGCCTAACTTGGCTGCTATTCGTAATACCTTTTGCTGTTGCATCTTGAGGGTTTACCAGTAAAACATCTTCACTAACAATGTCTTCATTGCCTGATCTACGTGTCATAGTACCGGCATTATAATGCTCTAAATTACGACTAGTGGTTAAAATAAAAGGGAATTTATCACTGTTTTTTAAGTGATCCCCGCAAAAAATGGCACAATGTGTGATATTTCTGCCAGCACCTTTTCTGCCAACTATTTTCTCTCGCTTGAGCATTATTACTCTGAGCCGTATTATCAGCTGTGCTATCGGGAGTAATACTATCAATATCAGTGAAATCACTGATGACACCTTCACTAAATAGTAAACCAAGGATCAAGAATTGATCATCGCCTAACGATCGCATGGTAATGGCGAATACTTTAGATTGAGCTACCGCATCTTGGTTATGCCATTGCAAATTAATTTGTAGCGGCTGCTCAGTAACAACACTGTCGTGTTCAAGCACCCTGCTAGGCTTACTTTTACGAGTATAAATGACTTTATCAACACGTTTTACCATTTGCTGTATAGCGGCAAAATTTGCCATTCGCTACTCACTTAACCATTTTTTATATTAACTAAAGTCTAACGTCTTAAAATTAAACTGGAAAGCTGATAGTACAAAGCCAACTTTTAATTAATGAGCTATTTGTAAGGCTTCTGTTGCAAGTTGCAGGCTAGTTGCTAGATTAATCAAGGTATGAAAGAAAAACAAAATGATTCAACAAGGACTGATCATGGCTTCTGATGTAGAAATTGCCCAACAATTTACCCCTAAACCTATTCATGAAATTAGCGATCAGCTCAATATAAAACCGCAGCATGTACTACCTTATGGCCGAGATATGGCGAAAATATCCCTTGATGCTTTAAAAACCAAATCGACAACACAAGGTAAATTAATCTTAGTATCGGCCACGACGCCAACACCTTCAGGAGAGGGAAAAACCACTACCACTACCACTATTGGCTTAGGACAAGCATTTGCCCTGTTAAATGAATCAGTTTGCTTGGCATTACGTGAACCCTCTCTTGGCCCTTGTTTAGGCATGAAAGGTGGCGCAACTGGTGGTGGTTACAGCCAAATAATGCCTAGCGATAAAATTAACTTACATTTCACTGGCGATTTTCACGCCATTACCAGCGCAAACAACTTACTTTCTGCGGCAATCGATAATCACATTTATCAAAATAATGTCCTTAATATTGACCCCCGCCAGTTAGTTTGGCGTCGTGTTATTGATATGAATGATCGTAGCTTACGAAACATAGTGCTTGGCCTTGGCGGTAAAATGCAAGGTGTGCCCCGCGAAGGCGGCTTCGACATTACCGCCGCATCAGAAGTCATGGCCATGTTATGTTTAGCGAATGATTACGCTGATTTGAAAACACGGCTTGATCGCACCTTAATTGGTTACACTTACGACAGTAAAGCCATTTATGCCAAAGATCTAGAAATTACTGGCGCGATGATGGCCTTGCTACGCGATGCGATGCAACCTAACTTAGTACAGTGTTTTGAAGGTACTCCGGCTTTTGTTCATGGTGGCCCTTTTGCCAATATAGCTCATGGTTGCAACAGTGTTATTGCCACGCGCATGGCAATACATCATAGCGACTGGGCAATAACAGAGGCTGGTTTTGGTTTTGATTTAGGCGCGGAAAAATTCTTCGATATAAAATGCCGAGTAGCACAATTAGATCCCGATGCGGTGGTGCTCGTCACTACAGTTCGTGCGTTAAAAATGCATGGCGGTAAAGATAAACATAATTTAACCGTTGAAGATTTAAGTGCCGTTGCTAAAGGTTTAGAGAATTTAGATAAACACATAGAAAGTGTTGAATTATTTAATAAGCACCCTGTGGTGGCATTAAACCGCTTTGTGTCTGATACCGATGCAGAGATTGCTTTAATAAAGGCGCGCTGTGTTGAGCATGGTGTTTCATTTGCTGAAACCACGCACCATGCTGACGGCGGCAAAGGTGCCATTGAGTTAGCGAAAGCGGTCATGGCATCAATAGCTAAAAGCAAACCATTTAAACCACTGTATGAACTCGACTTATCGGTGGTGGATAAAGTGCGCAAAGTTAGCCGTGCCATGTATGGTGCCACTGATGTCGCTTTTTCCAAACAAGCAGAGAAAGACTTACAACATGTTGAGCAATTAGGCTTAACCCACTTACCTATTTGTATTGCCAAAGCGCCAAGTTCATTATCTGACGACCCTACTTTACATGGCAGGCCAAGAGATTTTGAAGTCACCGTTAACTCAATACAAATTAATGCTGGTGCCGGGTTTTTAGTAGTGCTGACCGGTAATATTATGCGTATGCCTGGTTTGCCGAAAAAACCTGCTGCTAATAATATTAACTTACTTGTTAACGGTGTTATTGAAGGCTTAGAATAACAATGTAACAATGTAAATTATTTCAAAGCCTTACTTAAAACCTTACTTAAAATTCATTAATCAATAAAGCACTCCAAAGTGTAGACATTTAAATTGTTAAAATAAATTAAACTGGTTAAAGTATTAGCATGATTTAACCTTAAGAAAATAAATACTCTTTCCATTTTAAAGTCGCGTTTAAAAACTAACGTTTAGAAAGTACCGTTAAGTTACACGGAGTTTCATCAGGATATGAACATTTTTCTACTTATTGCTGGTACATTGAGCGCAATCGCTGCCATATTACACTTAGCTTGTATCTATTTTGGTGCCCCTTGGTATCGATTCTTTGGGGCGGGTGAACAAATGGCGGTGCTTGCTGAACAAGGTAGTATCCAACCCACTATGATCACTAGCTCAATTGTGCTTGTGCTTAGTGTTTGGTCGCTTTATGCCTTCTCTGCGGCTGGCGTTATTTTTAAGTTACCTTTGATGCGCTTAGCGCTGGCCTTAATTACGCTAATTTATTTAGCTCGCGGGGTTGCTGGTTTCTTTTTAATAAATACTCCTCTGGGTCGCTCCCCTGAGTTTTGGCTTTGGAGCTCTGCTATTTGTTTATTTTTTGGTATGATTCATCTTATTGGTTTAAAGCAACAATGGGCACGTTTATAGGCAAGGTATTGATGAAACTAGCAAGAACGATTAAAACATATTCCATAGCTTTTCGGCCATAATTCCATGGTTTACCTTATGTAATCGAGACACGACTAAATCTATGATATGTGTCTTTATATAATCACTATTTATTGAAATAAGCTCGCCACTTTCTAATTCAGTTTCAATGAGGAACGAAGGCATGTGTCCCCACGCCATACCTTGTTTGATGATTTCTTTTTTTGTATGTTGATCACCAACAGAAATGGTTGGTGAGTGTTCAGAAACAAAGTGATTTTTTGTATCAAGCTTCTCTGTGGTATCCCGTATTACACATTGCGTGTATTGAACTAAATTAGAATATTTTAACCTGTTGTGTACAGGCATAGTTAAAAATTCAGGGGCAACCACGGCTATGATTTCGACCCGACCAAAATCTTTATATTCATATCGAATGTCTGATTTATCAATATGATGAACAATTAAATCAGCCTGCCCATTCAATAAACGTTCATTTACACCTTCTAAATTATCAAACAGTAAGTTGAGGTGGGTAAATGTATTTTCTCTAGAAAATGTTCTCAAGATGGATAATGCACTTCCCAAAGGCGTGATATCACCAATGGCAATATTAAGTTCAGTTTCTTCGTTATTTTCTAGATGGAGAGATAATGATCCTAACTCATTGATATTATCTAAAATACGTTGAGCACTTTTATAAAAAACTCGGCCTTCTTTGGTGAGAGTAATTCGATATCCTGTTCTATCAAAAAGCGAAAAATTTAGTTCATTTTCAAGTTTTTTTAGTGCAGTGATCACACTTGGGTGTGTTTTATTAAGGTATTTTGCACCCGATTGAATACTGCCCTGTGTGATAACGGCATTAAGGGTAAATAGTTGATGAAGTGTAATATTCACTATGTAGAAAAACCTTACAAAGAATGTAAAAACATTGTACTTTTTTGATTGATTTTTTTCAACTAACCTAGCGCCTCATTCATTATTTAGAGGTATTTATGAAAGCAATTGTTATTGGTCATTACGGTGGTGTCGAGCAGTTAACCTTAAAAGAGCTCCCGATGCCAAAACTTGAAGAAGGTGACATTCTTATTCGCATAAAAGCCTTCGGTATAAACCGAGCAGAAACTTATATGCGCCAAGGATTATGGGGTGATGTGGCTGAAGTTAGCGGCATAGAGTGTGTGGGAGAAATAGAACAGGATCCCTCAGGAAGATATATAAAAGGTCAGAAAGTCGCAGCAATAATGGGGGGGATGGGACGCACGAAAAATGGCAGCTATGCTGAATTTACGGCTATTTCATCTAACAATATTTTCCCCATTGATACCTTGCTAAGTTGGGAGGATTTTGCGGCTATTCCAGAGTCCTATGCCACAGCTTGGAGTTGCTTGTATGAAAACATGCAGATTAAAGAAGGAGCTGTTATTTTTGTCCGCGGAGGAACATCTGCTTTAGGTCAAGCAGCAATTAATATTGCATCTAATATCAATAATGTAACGGTTTTAGCATCTACTCGCTCACAAGAGCACTGTGCGCTGTTAAAAGAGCTTGGTTGTGCGCAGGTATTTATTGAAAATGAAAACCTTAGTGCTGATGTAGTTCAACAATATCCTCAAGGTATTGATAGTGTGATGGATATTGTAGGTAACACAACGTTGTTAGATTCCATCAAAATGGTTAAGAAATCTGGCTATGTTTGTAATGCGGGTTTTTTGGGTGGCGGTGCGGCAATACTTTTCAATCCATTAACTGATTTAATGCCCTCGGTAAATTTAAATTTATTTGCCAGCTTTATGCTTGGGAGCGAAAATTTCCCTTTAAGTAATATCCCTATGCAAACAATTGTACGTAATGCTGAGTCGGGATTGTATAAAGTTAAACCTGCCAAGATTTTAAGTTTTGATGAAGTGCCTGAAGCACATAAATTGATGGAAAGTAACCTTGCGTATGGCAAGATTGTAGTTCAATTATAAAAAACATAACATGCCAAAACACACAGATTTGGCTAAGTTATTTTCAGATATTAGTTGAGGGGCTAGCTGCTTTTAAAATTATGATGCCACGAATACGTCCTTTAATGAAGGTGTTTATGGCTCTACTAGCAAAAAGGTCGAGTGTTTATTTTATCCTTGCTATTTTATTGCTTATTCCCCAAAACAAAAAACTGTAAATATAGAGTAAATATTTGAAATATTGGTATAAAAATTATAAGTTAGCAATAATTAAGTTTTAAATCTGACAAAACAACAACCTGTGAAAAATAAAACTTTCCTGCCTGATAAGCAATTATATAAATGGAGTTCTTATTGTCATCAGTACCTAAAAACAAAATAGAGTTACAAAAAGCCATTACCCTAGCCTTTGATAAAGTACTGGCTGATTACTTGAGTATTCCTGCTGAAATGTCACGTAAAATAGGCGTAACGGGCAATGTGAAAGGAACTGAGATCAGTGTTAACGACACGATTGCTTATCTTATTGGCTGGGGAGAATTAGTTATAAAATGGTACGCTTTAAAATCTAAGGGTGAACCGGTAAATTTTCCAGAAACGGGATATAAATGGAATGAACTCGGCCAATTAGTACAATCTTTTCATTCGCAATACCACCAGTGGACTTATGAAAAACTTCTTATGGAGTTTAAGGTAACGATTGCAAATATTTTGCTCTTAGTTGAATCTTTAGACAATAAAAAACTCTATGATGAAAGTTGGTATGAGCACTATACATTAGCTAAAATGATCCAATTCAATACCTCTTCAGCAATGATTAACATGCGTGCTAAGGTAATAAAATTCAAAAAGATAAACCACATTAAATAATAATTTATATTATTGAACAAACAATTATCAACACATAACAAACTGGAGCTCGGATGATAAAAACATATCTTTTTGATTGGGGCGACACGTTAATGGTCGACTTCCCTAATACTATGGGCAAAATGTGTGATTGGGAAATTATTGAAGCGGTTGCTGGCGCTAAAGAAGCTTTAGCAGTACTCTCCAAAAACGCCAACATATATATTGCTACGGGCGCAGCTGATTCGACTGAGTTAGAAATTCAACTCGCTTTTGAGCGCGCAGATTTAAGCCAATTCATTTCGGGTTATTTTTGTAAAGCTAACTTAGGACTGTCAAAAGGCAGTTCCGAATTTCTCAAATCTATCCTGTCAACATTGAATACACCCGCAGCTAGTGTCGCTATGGTGGGTGATAATTTTGAAAAAGATATTAAACCAGCTATTGCCGTTGGCATTAAACCTTTCTGGTTTACCAACAATAAAACAGCATTAGTGCCAGATAAGGTCAACGTAATAAATAAGCTAAGCGAACTGTACCTATAAATAGTTAAACGGCGGCGAAAGGCTGTTAGCTTTGCGCCGCCACCAACCATAGTAAGCTATTTTATTATTGCTTAACGAAGCATTAACTGTTTTTATATCAATTTAACTATCGGAGTTGTACATGGAATTTATACAAGGATTATTACTGATCACATCAATTCATATTTTGGCTGCCGCTTCACCTGGGCCTGATTTTGTTTTGGTATCGCAACAAACACTCTCCAATGGTAAAAAATCAGGTTTAATGTGCAGTATCGGCATTGCCCTTGGCCTTTCGATTCATATTATTTATTCAGCCTTTGGCTTAGCCGCTATTATTGCTAATTCTTCCAGCGCCCTTTGGGCAATAAAATTATTAGGCGGTGGTTACCTCATTTATTTAGGGATTAAAGGTCTCAAATCAAAGCCAGCAGTCAGCCCAAAAACTCAGCAAGAAAAAGCCATTAAGTATTCGGCTAAAAAAAGCATAGGTATTGGCTTTTTATGTAATGCCCTTAATCCTAAAGCCCCAATATATTTTGTCTCGTTATTCACGTTAGTGCTTTCACCTGACATGCCGATACTTCATATCGCATTGTATGGACTTTGGATGATGATCATTCAATTATCATGGTTTTCTCTTGTTGTGACACTGTTATGCCAGCCAACAATCAATAAAAAATTCAAAAGAATGGGGCACGTAATTGATCGTGTCTTGGGTGGGGCAATGGTCGCTTTAGGATTAAAAGTCATTGTAACGCGCTCAAATTAATGGGTAACAACAAGCGTCAAACAAAAATTAGTACTTAAAAAGAGAAGTAAATAAACAGGGAGTTACATTTTTTTCAAGAAAATTATCGCCCCACATCCGATGATGTGAGGCGATATAGAAATGCTTATATAAAAACCTCAGCCATGGCGGCCAAGATTTTGAAAGAAAGCTAGCTTTTTTCGGCTAATTTTTCAGCCAAATATAACCACGTTGGCAACACCGTATCAGGGTTGAGTGACACGCTATCAATGCCCTGCTCTACTAACCATGCCGCAAAGTCTTCGTGATCTGATGGACCTTGACCACATATACCCACGTACTTGCCACGTTTTTTACAGGCGCTAATTGCCATTGACAATAATATTTTTATGGCAGGATCACGTTCATCAAACAAGTGCGCAATTAAACCAGAGTCTCTATCTAAACCAAGTGTTAATTGGGTTAAATCGTTAGAGCCAATAGAGAAGCCGTCAAAATAATCAAGGAATTGATCGGCAAGCAAGGCGTTAGACGGTAATTCACACATCATGATAATGCGTAAACCGTTTTCACCGCGTTTCAAGCCATGCTCGGCAAGAATATCAATAACTTGGGCGGCTTCACCTAAGGTACGCACAAACGGGATCATCACTTCAACATTGGTTAAATCCATGTCATTGCGAACACGTTTAAGTGCTTCACATTCAAGGGCAAAACAATCACGGAAGTCTTTTGAAATATAACGAGCCGCACCACGATAACCAATCATAGGATTTTCTTCGTCTGGTTCGTATTCTTCACCACCAACCAAGTTAGCATATTCGTTAGATTTAAAATCAGACATACGAACAATAACTTTTTCTGGTGAATAAGCCGCAGCAAGTGTTGAAATGCCTTCCGTTAGTTTCGCGATATAAAATTCAACTGGGCTGTCATAACCAGCAATAATATCGTTAATTTCATCTTGTAAATCAGCCGACTGTTTATCAAAATTCAACAACGCTTTCGGGTGAACACCAATCATTTTATTGATGATAAATTCTAAACGCGCCAAGCCAATACCTGCGTGCGGTAATTTAGCAAAAGCAAAAGCTCGGTCAGGGTTACCCACATTCATCATGATTTTAAGGGGTAATTCTGGCATTGCATCAATTTCAGAAGTGGTAACAGTGTAATCAAGCTTACCTTGATAAATAAAACCTGTGTCACCTTCAGCACAAGAAACAGTAACTTCATCACCCGTTTTAATGATTTCAGTGGCATTACCACAACCAACAACCGCAGGAATACCCATTTCACGAGCAATAATAGCGGCATGACAAGTTCTACCACCACGGTTAGTCACAATAGCAGAAGCACGTTTCATGATCGGCTCCCAATCGGGATCTGTCATATCGGTGACTAAAACGTCGCCCGGTAAAATTTTATCCATTTCATCAAGAGAGGCTAAAACTTTAACTTCACCGCTACCAATTTTATGACCAATAGAACGACCTTCACAAATAACTTTTGCTGTTGTTTGTAGCTGGAATTGTTCCATGATATTAGAATTTTCGCGGCTCTTCACCGTTTCTGGACGGGCTTGTACAATATAAAGTTTGTTGTCTAAACCATCTTTTGCCCATTCAATATCCATGGCGCGACCGTAATGTTTTTCAATAATTACCGCTTGTTTGGCAAGCTCTTGCACTTCGTCATCGGTTAATGAAAAGCGATTAGAGTCTTGCTCGTCAATATCAACAATTTCAACTTGTTTATTATGCTCTTGCGACTGTGTATAAACCATTTTAATGGCTTTACTGCCAATATTACGGCGCACAACCGCAGGTTTTCCTTTGGCAAGCGTTGGTTTGTGTACATAGAATTCATCTGGGTTTACGGCGCCTTGCACGACCATTTCACCCAAACCGAAGCTTGAGGTAATGAAAACAACGTCTTCAAAACCTGACTCAGTATCAATAGAGAACATAACACCGCAGATAAAGCGACACCACGGTGATCGTAACCTTGGTGAACACGATAAGAAATTGCGCGGTCATTAAAAAGAGAAGCAAAAACGTGCTTGATGGCAACCATCACAGCTTCTAAGCCTTTGACATTAAGAAAGGTTTCTTGCTGACCAGCAAAAGAAGCATCGGGCATGTCTTCAGCAGTGGCAGAGGAGCGAACAGCAAAAGAAGCATCGTCGGCGAAGTCACCGGCTAATTTGTTATAAGCCTGTTCAATATCTTGCTGCATTTGTGGTAAGAAAGGAGTGTCAATAATCCACTGGCGGATAATTCCACCACACTTTGCTAATTCATTAACGTCATCTACGTCTAAAGTATCAAGTAATTGATAGATTTTTTCATTAATGCCACTTTGCTCTAGAAACTCATTAAAAGCAAAAGAAGTGGTCGCAAAACCAGTCGGAACTTGCACACCAACATTTGCTAAATTTGAAATCATTTCTCCAAGTGATGCATTTTTACCGCCTACGCGATCAACATCACCCATTCCCAAGTTTTCATACCAAAGTACATTTTCTTGCACAACAATTCTCCACTGAATTGACGAAAAAGATAAAAAGTTAATTAAAGTCTTACACTATCCTATGATACAGCAAGATGCGAATTTCACCTTGCCATAACATGGCACTATATTTATAGTTCGAGACATTCTACACTGCCCACTATTGAAACTAAAAGTTAAAATGAAATATAACTTAGAAGTTTTCACTCCTATATTCACAACAATATTATAAGATTATAAGGATTCTACATGCGCACTGCTTTTTATATTTCTGATGGCACAGCTATTACTTCTGAGGTTTTCGGCCATGCTTTGTTGTCATTATTTCCCACTGAGTTTGAACATCAAACTATTCCCTTTGTTGAAACCGCAGAAAAAGCGCTTGATGTTAAAAAGAAAATTAATAAAGTCTGTGCTCGCTCTAATGAGCCGGCTTTAGTTTTTCATACCTTTGTTAATAACGAAATTCGTGAAATTATCGACAGTTGTGATGGTATTATTTACAATTTTTTAGAGCACTTTGTTGCGCCACTTGAACAGCAACTAGACATGAAAGCTAAGCCTAAAGCGCACAGAACTCATAGCATTCATGAAAACAGTTATGACTACCGCATAGAAGCGGTTAATTATGCGCTAGCCAATGACGATGGCTCGGTGGTCACTAATTATGAAGAGGCGGATGTTATTTTGGTGGGGGTATCACGCTCAGGCAAAACCCCAAGCTCTCTGTATTTAGCCCTACAATATGGCATTAAAGCGGCTAATTATCCTTTTACCGATGATGATATGGATGAGCTAACATTACCTGCCTTCTTAAAACCTCATAAAAAGAAACTTTTTGGCTTAACTATTGATGCGAAGCGACTAATCGATGTTCGAGAAGGCAGAATGTCAAACTCTAAATACGCCTCAGCTAGGCAGTGTCGTATGGAAGTTCGAGAAGTCGAAAAGCTTTACAAAAAAGAGAAAATTCCTTTTATCAATACCACTAAATTTTCAGTAGAAGAAATCACCGCAAAAATATTAAGTGAAACTGGGCTGCAACGGTATAAATACTAATTTGCCTTTTTGTTGATGATAAATGAAAAAGGCATATCCCATCCTCAGGGTTTTTATTCAACCTAAAGGCAGCAATAAGCTCATAGCGGTCGGTGGCAAATCAACTGCATTAGTAAGAACAATTTACTGGTAATATCACTGAGCAACGACATTATTTTTGTACAAACATTACAAGTACAAAATTAGTCAATTCCCATTGTGGAATCAAAATAAAATAACAATGAAAGAACATTTTTATTGTTTATCAAGCCTTAAGTGAGGAATGAAATCTTTTTTGGAAAAGGAAAGTCATAAATGAAATGCTTTAGTTTGAAGTGGTTTTTTGTAGGTGTTATTGGATTACCCCTTTTAATTGTCTTTTATATATTTTTATTGAGTGATGATTTATCAGTAGATGGTCAAATTAATGCAAAAGTGCATAGGGCATTTTGTAATCCTATTTGGCCTATTGAGGTTGAGATTTCTAATAACACCTTTCAAACTATTAAACGTGTAACGTTTGATTTAGAACTTTTTAAAGATAACATCTCGGTCAATAAGATAGTCAATATATCGAAAGTTTTTTCTCGTCAGCTAGAACCATTCCACTCTAGTCGGTTGTGTTTTAGTGATACCTATATCCAGAAGGCGTTTGGTGTGTATGGCATATCTGACTCATATCTGAAAAAAAACAAAGAAATAACGTCTCAAAAGATAGTTGACTCAGGTCTATTCTCAACATTCGCAAATACACATGAAGTCTTTGTTGCTAATGTTCAGGTCGAGTACTTGCCAGACTAAACGAACCTAACGTAGGTGAGCGGTGCCAAGTTTTATTATCAAAACTAAATAACAGGCCAAACAAAGTGTTTTTTACGTTTAAATTCCGCGTATCGAAACAACGCCATGAAAGAACAGTTTTAATTCTTTTAATTAAGGCAGAGTGCGACTTTGCTATGGGAAGTAGGAAGCTTTCGAGAGAATTAGGGTAGGACTCTATGCCGTATTCATACCCTTCTTTTCTCGTAAGTTCTTCATGCGTTTCCGCTTTTTCACCTTCTTTCGGTTTTAGGCCTTGGGATATTTTACTTAATATGTCTGGAATTTTCCTTGGAATATTTACATGTTTAGAGACAACAATAATATCCATAGGGCATTGACGATAATACTTTTTATCTGGCTCTCGTTCAACGAAAGAAATAGTAAAGTCAACGCCTCCTTCACTAACACAAATGTCTTTAATTTCTTGAGCTTTGGGGCCATCAACCTCTTCAGTTACTGAAAGTTCAGCGAAATAAACCGAATACTCATACTTAATATATAGTGTTTTCATAAAGTCCTTGTAAGTTATACAACTATTAGAACGCACAAATGACACTTTCTATAGAACTATTTTGCCTTTTGTTGACGTAAATAAACGTTTGAACATTACTCAATTCGTTCATAAAAAGAGTAACCTTTTTGCTATGTTCTTACCAGCAGCACGACTTGGTTAATTCTTTTTAAGCAGTAATGAATTAGAAATAAATGACCACTTTTAGCACTTTGAAGTCATCTCTATTCAACTTCGTGACTGGCGGCTTTGGTGGCTTTAGCGACTGTCGGGTTTGATCCAATACAAATTAGATGTCTAAATCAGTTCACTTTAGCCGTTAATTTAGCTATGTTAGCGGCCATAATTTAGTTTATCCAAGTACAAGCGCTTCGAGTACGAGCGCCTTATAGAAGCATACAAATTTCATGACTATTAAAACCGATGAATTACGCACAAGTTTAATTGAAAACTTAGTGTCTCCTGCGCAACTAGCAGAGCAAATACCTTTAAATCAAGACACTGCCGACTTTATTATGCAAAGTCGACAAGAAATTGAAGCGATTATCAGTGGTGAAGACAAACGCTTGTTAGTCATAATTGGCCCTTGCTCTATTCATGATACCCATGCTGCTATTGATTATGCCCAACGCCTGAAAAAATTGCGCGATAAATACAGTAATGAATTACTCATTGTTATGCGCGTTTATTTTGAGAAACCACGTACTACAGTGGGTTGGAAAGGATTAATTAGCGATCCAGATTTAGATAAATCATTCCATGTTGCTAAAGGTTTAAACCTTGCTCGTCAACTGTTGGTAGATATCAATAACATGGGTTTGCCTGCGGGCACTGAATTTTTAGATATGGTTACCGGTCAGTATATTTCTGATTTGATCAGCTGGGGCGCTATTGGCGCTCGCACAACAGAAAGCCAAGTACACAGAGAATTAGCTTCCGCACTTTCTTGCCCTGTTGGTTTTAAAAATGGTACTGACGGCAATGTTAAAATAGCATTAGACGCTATTAAAGCCGCAAGCGTACCTCATGTACTTTATTCGCCCGACAAAAGTGGCCAAATGTGTATTTATCGTACCCATGGTAACCCTTTTGCCCATGTTATTTTACGTGGTGGTAAAGTACCCAATTATCATCAAGAAGATATTCAAGAAACTTGTGAAAAATTAGCACAAGCACAGCTTCAACAAAGCATTATGGTTGATTGCAGTCATGGTAATAGCTTTAAAGATCATAACAAACAGATTGATGTTGCTCGCTCGCTTGCCCAGCAAATTAACCAAGGTGAGCAAAGTATTTTTGGTGTAATGATTGAAAGTTTCATTGAAGCGGGTAATCAAGCCGTAAAAGCTGATATACCTCTTGTTTACGGCCAAAGTATCACCGATGCTTGTGTTGACCTAACGGTTAGTGAAGATATTTTAGCCATATTGGCTGCTGCCGTTAAACAAAGATAATAAGCATCTATCCCGCTTAAAATATTTACCACAGAGAGTACCGAAGTCACCGCACTACACCGAGAATAATACATTCTCTGTGTAGACTCAAACAGCCTCTGTGGAGCATTGCGCCTCGGCAGTGAATAATGTCGATAATCACGAGTTAAAATCCCCTACGGTTATCCCCTCGTAATACCTTTTGTAATACCTCTTGTAATGTTTTCTTCATTTACTTGACATAAAAACGTCACTTCTTACTTTTACACTCTATCAGTTTTTAAATAATTCAAACTCATAGAACTCAAACTTATAGTAAGTAGGATAGAAGATGTCTATAAAAAAATCAGTTATTGCTTTGTCGCTCATATCACTATTGTCTGCTTGCCAATTTGATGGTGATGATGGCGAACAAGGTGAAGTTGGCACGCAAGGTGAGCAAGGCCAAATCGGTGAACAAGGTACTGCGGGCGAAAATGCTATTCAGAATGTCCGCGTTGAAGTCGTCGGTCGTTTTAGCGCTGGTGGTAGTGAAATAGCCGGTAAAAGTGCCGCAGAAATTGTTCAGTTTCATCAATCATCAACCTCAGCTTTTGCCGTTAATAGTGCCAGCAATCAAATAGAAGTGATCTCTTTAAGTAACTTATCTACCACCGAAGTTGGCTCACCTGTTACCGACACTAGTCTGTCATCAACGGCTTTTGCTTTTGCCGATGAAGTTGACGTATTATTGGCCGATAATTCTTTAGAAACAATTACTTTAGGTGCCGCTAACTCTATTGCTATTTTTGAAGATACCTTAGCCATTGCTGTGCAAGCAACGGATAAAACACAAAGTGGTGCGGTATTATTTTATCAACTAGATAACCAAGGTGCTGGTACTTTTATTAAAGCCGTAAAAGTAGGCGCTCTACCCGATATGGTCACCTTTAGTCCTGATGGTAAAAAAGTATTAATAGCTAATGAAGGCGAGCCAAACAGCGATTATAGTATTGACCCTGAAGGTTCAGTTTCTATTATCAATGTTATTGATACCGTACCCGCAGATTTGAGTGAAACCATTAATTTAACTTCAGACATCACCTTTAGCAGTGATTTACTTGCTGATGAAGACTTTGATACTGACGCCAAACGTATCGCGTTATTAACAGCATCGGGCCTAAAATTAGCCGGTCCAGCAAGCACAACATTAGCGCAAAGTTTAGAGCCAGAATACATTAGTGTTAGTCAAGACAGCAAAATGGCTTTTGTCTCGTTACAAGAAAACAATGCCATTGGTATTATTAATTTAGAGAACAATACCATTGAAATTAAACCGCTAGGGTTTAAAAACTGGAATGACTCGCAACTAGATTTCACTAACAAAGACGAAATTGCTTCCTTTGAAAATGTTGAAAACTTATACGGCATGTATCAACCAGACACCATCACGTCTTACCAATGGAATGGCGCTACTTTTGTGTTGTCGGCCAATGAAGGTGACTCACGTGATTATGATGGTTACTCTGAAGAAGTTAGAGTAAAAGATATTATTGATCCAGACGAAATCAACAAAGCCTTATCGACTGAATTACAAGCCTTCTATGATGCCAGTGGCGGAACAAATGGCTTAGGTCGTTTGAAAGTAACCACCGCTTTAGGTGATGCTGACAATGATGGTATTTACGAAGGACTGTATGCTTATGGTGCACGTTCATTTTCAATTTGGGATCAGAGCATAAACCTTGTTTTTGACTCAGGTGATGACTTTGGTAAGATTTCAGCGTCGGTTTTAGGCGATAATTTCAATAGCACTCATACTAAAAACAAGGGTGATAATCGCTCTGATGATAAAGGCGGTGAGCCCGAGGCAATCGCAGTAGGTAAAATTGGTGACAGAACTTATGGTTTTATTGCCAGTGAACGCTCAGGTGACTTATTCATTTATGATATCACCAACCCATTTAATGTCAGCTTTTCAGCGTTTTATAACAACCGCGATTTTAGCGTTGATTATGAATTAGATGATGATTTAGAAAATCCATGTGACACCAATGAAGGTATGGATTGTAGCATGATAGAAAATGCGGGTGATTTAGGGCCTGAAAGCATTAAATTTGTCGCTAGCGAGCAAAGCCCAAATGGCATGCCATTACTTATTATTGGTAATGAAGTCAGCGGTTCTGTCACGGTTTATCAAGTCATAACAGAGTAACTACATTGACCTTATGCAACTTAGTTTCTGAGTAAAATAAGCACTAAAAAAGGATAAAACACACTAAGTTTTGTCCTTTTTTATTTTTTAATTCTTGCTAATAAGCCATCACTGGCATCTTCCACCAAATCTAAAACAAAACGAAAACCATTAGCACCACCATAGTAAGGATCTGGTACTTCACTTTCTTGATGATTTTTAGCAAAATCTAAAAAAAGCATGGCTTTACTTTGTTGGTATTCAGGGGCGATTTGCAGTAAATATTCTAGATTAGCATTGTCCATGGCTAAAATGAGATCAAAGTCTTCAAAATCTTGTACGGTAACTTTACGTGCTTTAATTCCGTCAAAAGAATAACCGCGCTCTATGCCCATTTTTTGGGCTCGATGATCTGGTTTTTCTCTTGCGTGTGCGCCAACCGTACCAGCAGAATCAATGTTTAATGACAACCCTTGTACTTTAGCTTTATGCCTAAAAACAGCTTCTGCACTGGGTGAACGACAAATATTGCCCATACAGATAAACAATACTGAGTTTACTTCCTTTAAATTCAAAGAATTATCCAATTTTTAAGCCTTATTAACATGGTGCTTTTGATGATTACGCCCCCAATAAAATCAACAACTTGTATTTTGCTTTTGAGGAGTTATTTTAACTATTTTGAGGCAAAACTAAACAAACGTAAAGCGTAAAAGTCATAAATCATATTTAAGCTTGATTTTGATCATCAATTAGCCGTGCTTTAATTGAATTATTTTCGTGTTATCACTAATAAAACACCATCAACTACAATTAACAATAGTTAAGCTTTTTTGTAGCTCGGAGAAAAAGTATGACTCATGACAAGATTTTAGTGTTATACGATGCTAGTTGCCCAAGATGTGTGAAAGATAGACAATTTTATGAAAAACTTATTGGCTTGAAAAATAGTCATATTATTTGGTGTGATTTTAATTGTCATCATCAACTATTGCAGCAATTTAATATCAGTGCCTTGGCTGCTATGACTGAACTACACCTTATTGTTGATGACCAAAAAATCATTAAATCAATAGCCGCTTATGTGCTGTTACTCAATCAAATCATTTATTTAAAGCCTATAGCATGGTTAATGAACATTCCCATCATTTATCGCATATTAGAGTTCTATTATCATAAAAGAGTACACAAAAGGTTGAAAAATACCGGCAGACTTTAGCGGCAACTTAACACAAGTATTTTTCGACTATACTTGAAGGGTAATTTGATTAAAATTACTGGAGTACGTTATGTTTTTGAAAAGGAAAAATAGCGATAATATGGTGGATGTAAGCCAAATGAGTGACTTGACTAATTTATACCATGATAAAGTGCTTGGTTGTTATCAAAACGGTGAAGAAATGCAAGATTTACAGGAGTTTAATAAGTCTGAATTGGTCTTTCTTTCGGGTGAAGAGTTACCAAAGTGCTGGACAGATCCTAATTATCGCGTGCATAAATAATGAAAACTAAAGCCGTCGTTTAGGCGGCTTTATATCGACTTATTTTTATAGCTGGCTCTTTAATTCGACTACATTACCTTCTGGATCGTTGATGTACAGTGACTGACCGAATCCTTGAGCGCCATAACGTAGTGAAAACTCATCTAATAACAAACCAAAACTGGTCAAATGTTCTACTAGTTCCTGTGGAGAAATAACCTTGAGCTGCAAACAAAAATGGTCGAAATTATTGTTTTTTGTCGACGGTGCTCCCCCACCTAATTGACCAAGTTGACTATCAATGGTGACTAAATCAATCAAGGCATTGCCTGCTCGTAATTGAGTTAAACCAAGTTCTTCAGACGTTTGACGCTCTACTGTGCAACCTAAAACCTGACAATAAAAAAATATCATTTTTTCAAGTTTATTTGTTCTCAATACTAAATGATCAATCGCTATAATTTCAATCATTTGTCATCCCCTTAGCTTGCTGTAGTTATCAAAGCTTAGTTGATATTCGGTATTTAATCGTTATTACAGATAATGATGTGCTGAACTTTGGCATTGCTTTAATAGCTGGCAAAATTCATGCAACTCCCGGTCAGTATTGCTTTCGGGAATAACGAGATGATAGCCAAAACCTGTGTATATTGCCTGACTGTGATGTAAAAAGGCGGCTAACGGCCCCTTCACTACCTTTCCTGATGATAGTTGATACGGGGAGAAATTAAGTTGCCCTTGTTCTAACGATAACAATTGATGAATGATGGCAAATGCAATTAGCGGTTTTTGCTCATGTATCAGCCGATTCGCTAATCGAGGGGATATTTGGTTAGCGAGTGAATCTAAGTCATATAATCGAATACCAATATAAGGCAGCTCTAACCTATCTAAACCACTTGTTTCTTTTATATGGTTGATGTTTCGTATTTGCTGCCAGTTTAAATGCCAATGACCATATCGATGACAGTAATCCATACCTAATGGATTTAACAGCAAACTATATTTAGGCTCCAATCGTTTTAATAAACCCGTCATGATAATGATTAGCGACAATAAGATTAAAAAAATCAATACTAGCCTTAGCGCCTGCCAATAATAGTGACTTAAAACTATGGTGACTAACATGAGCACACTACCAATCAATATTAAAAACCGAGAATGTTTCTTTGCTCTGGCTTTTATCTTGATGACAGGTGATGAAGCAGACATTATAACTACCCCCCAATTGACGAAATAAAATATGCATGTCCTTTTCAGGAAACAATCATTAATAAGAAGCGCGCTTCTAGCATGGATCGCTCAGGTAGCCTGAAACTCGTACCTTGAAGTATCGTGGCTACGGCTCAAATTATCAATTAAGTCTCTAGATTACCCCATTTATAAATGTCCGCTATACTTAATACTAAGTGGTATAACTCATCATAGAACACAGATGATTTTTTGGAGTAAGTTATGAATGTTCAACTGCTAGTGACCCATACCGATTTTTGCCTGCCTAACCTAGAGTGTGAATTAAAAAATATTGGTATCAAATACCATGTTGATTATATAGAGGATAATGAGGAATTGGTTACTGCCAATAATATAAGACACTCCCCTAATATTTTTGTTGATAATAAACTGGTTTTTAGATATCAACCGACACCAACAGAATTACAAGCCTTTTTCAGTCACTAAAAGGATTTTAATTAATGGCCTGTCTCACTCATATCGCTTTGCATGTCAAAGATGTTGCTCGTTGTGTCGACTTTTATCAAGGTTATGCTGATTTAATCTTGGTTCGTGATCGCCATGTTCATGGTAAACATATTGTATGGTTAGCCGAACCAGAAAAAGCATCACAATTTATTTTTGTTATTTTACCCGGGGGCCCAGGTCATCAACAGGCAGAGAATGACTTTTCTCATTTGGGTTTTGCACTTGCCAACAAGCAATGTGTTGATGAAATCGCTAAAAAAGCCCAGCAAGAAGGCATTTTATTGTGGCCACCAAAACAAGAGCCCTTCCCTGTTGGCTATTATTGTGGGGTTTTAGATCCCGATGGCAATAGAGTAGAATTTAGTTTTGGTCAACCCTTAGGCGATGTTAGTTAAGCACTTAGGTAATCGCTTTAAGTGAATATTATTACTAGTTTTACTTATTTGTTGCTTTTGTTTTTTCACCGTCGGCGTTAAATATTCCTTTCATCAGCTCCATTGGCATAGGAAATAATATCGTCGAATTTTTTTCACCAGCAATTTCTGTCAACGTTTGTAAATACCTAAGCAAAATAGCATTAGGCTCAGCAGCTAACTTACTCGCGGCTTCAACAAGCTGATCCGACGCTTCTTTTTCTCCAGATGCATGAATGACTTTTGCCCGCCTTGTTCGTTCAGCTTCCGCTTGTCGGGCAATGGCTCTGATCATAGATTCATTAAGATCAACATGTTTAATCTCAACATTAGACACTTTAATGCCCCAGCCTTCAGTGCGAGCATCAAGAATGCTTTGAATATCCGAATTAAGCATCTCCCGGTTAGCGAGCATTTCATCAAGCTCGTGTTGACCTAATACCGATCTAAGTGTGGTCTGTGCTAACTGTGAAGTAGCTTGCAGAAAATCCTCAACATTAATTATCGCCTTTTGAGAGTCGATAACACGAAAATAAATCACCGCATTAACCCGTACAGAAACATTGTCGCGACTAATAACATCTTGGCTCGGCACATCCATCACCACTGTACGTAAGTCTACTCGTACTATTTGTTGGATGATGGGGATAACAATAATCAATCCCGGCCCTTTTACTCTTTCAAAGCGACCAAGAAAAAAAATCACACCACGTTCATATTCCCGAAGCACCCGAAACATGCTAATAGCAATAATAACTATTAAGGTAACAACTGCGCTTGGTACTAACATATTGTTGGTTACTAGAAAATCAATCATTTGCTACTCCTCATGAGTTAACTCATGGTATTTGTCATTTTTTACCGAAATTAACAGCGTTAAGCCTTTAACTGCCTCAATGGTTACAACTTGCCCTTGACTCAACTGTTGCTTGCTTATCGCTGCCCAGCACTCGCCATTACAAAACACATATCCTTGTTCAGTAAAATCAGCCATCACCACGGCCTGAGCGCCAATAATGGCTTCCGCACCACTAACCACTCTATTTTTCTGCACTCGCCATAAATAACCTAAAATAAAGACAATAAACAAACTCGACGTTATGGCGATAAACATGATTAACTTACGTGATATTTGAAAGTATTCTTGCTGACTATCAATAAGAAAGATTGAGCCAATAATAAAAGCCACTAAACCACCAAAACCAAACAGCCCAAAGCTCGGCACCAATGACTCAAGCACCAGAAAACTAATGCCTAAAATTAATAATCCCAAACCGGCATAGTTAAGCGGTAGTAATTGAAAAGCATATAAAGCGATCAATAAAGAAATAGCGCCAGTAATACCAGCAATACTGATGCCTGGGCTATAAAATTCCAACAGCAGACCATAAATACCAAGCAACATTAAAATATAAGCAATATTGGGATTGGTAATCGTGGCAATAAATTGATT
>MAAC01018321.1_pt1 | contig 40299 bp, 39 predicted proteins | sample 1115981 | NCBI WGS metagenome assembly MAAC01 (sample SAMN04961126, study PRJNA320927) | seawater metagenome | isolation source: sample BD02T64 sea water enriched with oil for 64 days | place: USA:Gulf of Mexico | collected 2013-07-27 | reverse complement strand
AATTACTGGCTTCATCCAATGTGTTAACTCATTCATTTAATGAACAAAAACTAATGGCTTGAAAATTAACAGCAGGGATCAGTGTATTTTTTCTTGACGTGGGGAGTCATACCAACGCCTCAATAAAAGGCTAATGATGCTGGCATTGGTTTTGCGTTTTTTGCGAAAACTATGACAGCGTTATTTGTCCTATTTAATTGCCTTATAGTTGTATTTGCCACCAAAGACTTTACGTTTTAAATATATAAAACCAACTAATAATAATGAATAGACAACAACAGCTAGAATACGACCTGATATTTTTACAACAAACATGATTTCAGAATCTGGCTTGAAAAATGGCTCACCAATCCAACCTATAAGTGAATAATATCCTTGGTGTAACATGAACCATATTAAGGCTCTATCTGAATCTAACTTAGAAAGTAGCAAAAAGATAAACGGAAGAAAAAGCATTATTCCTATGAAAATAACTTGATTCCGATTCACGCATATTCCCTATACAGCTAACTTATTAGACGGAAATAATCATCATTTGTACTTAAGGATTAACCGTCTTCATTTTATTTATATCATCACTTTAGCTTTTATTTCAGTAAATTCAAAGCGCTATATATTAGGGTTGTTGGATAAAGGATATAACCCTTATTTATTGATAGAAATGCAGATTTTTTTAAATTTATTATTCTATACTTAGTTTTTATTATTTGAAAAGGAATTCAAGTTATGAAATTTAAATTTTTACTTTCTGTAAAAGAATACATGTGGCACCAAGAACACAAGCGCTTGCTTTAAACGCTCTGGTTTTTGTTTACAGAGATGTTTTATTGAAGCCGCTAACACTTAATTTAAATTTCAATAAAAGCAGTGCTCCAACCAAACTACCCGTTGTTTTAACCAAGCAGGAAATAAAAACGTTTTTTGATCATTTACCTCCCAAAATGGTTTTGCCTTGTCAGCTGATGTATGGCAGCGGCTTAAGGTTAATGGAAGTCGTCCGGTTAAGAGTACAAAATATTGATTTTTACTATGTTTCATTGCAGGTTTGGCAAGGCAAAGGTGGTAAGAATAGAAGGGTAACTTTGGCCAAAGAATTACTGTCGTCACTTAAAGTGCAAATAGCCAAAGCTGCTAGTTTTGTTAACCAAGATCTAAAAAACACTGAATATGGTGGTGTTTGGTTACCGTATGCACTAGCTAAAAAATATCCAAATGCACAAAAGCAATTGGGTTGGCATTATCTTTTCCCTTCGAATAGGTTAAGTAACGATCCTGACAGTGGGGCATTAAGGCGCCATCATATAGACCATAGTTCAATACAAAAATCCGTACGAAGTACCGCGCAAAAAGCTAAAATATAGAAAAGAGTTACCTGCCATACAATGAGAAATTCATTTGCCACGCATCTATTACAGCGTGGTGCTGATATAAGAACGGTACAAGAGCAACTGGGCCATAGTGATGTACGAACTACACAAATATATACGCATGTGATTGAGCGCGGCGCGAGTGGGGTGCTTAGTCCTTTATCTGATTTACTATAAAGGTAAAAACTAAAAAGCCGGCATTTTGCAGGCTAAATTTTAATTCTTTTCGAATCGGTTATATTGCTTTCTTTGTTGGTCTTGCCCAGCCTTGAATATTACGTTGCTTGGCACGTGTTACTGCTAAGGTATTGTCTTCAACGTCTTTGGCAATGGTCGAGCCAGCACCTGTTGTTGCCATTTCGCCAATCGTTACCGGGGCCACTAATGAAGCATTCGAACCAATAAAGGCACCATCTTTGATGATAGTTTTTGATTTGTTTACACCATCGTAGTTACAGGTAATGGTACCGGCACCAATGTTTACTTTTTTACCGATATCAGCATCGCCTAAATAGGTTAAGTGGCCAGCTTTGGCGCCTTCGCGCATGATGGTATTTTTCATTTCAACAAAATTTCCCACATGTGAGCCAGCTTTCATTATCGTACCCGGACGAATTCTGGCAAACGGTCCAGCGGAACAAAGTTCACCAATAATGGCATTTTCAATAATACTGTTTGGCTTTATGGTGGCGCCTTGGCCTATTTGGCTATTAATTATAATACAGTTGGCACCTATGGCTACGTCATCAGCCAAACTTACATTGCCTTCAAAAATGCAGTTCACATCAATTAGTACTTCACTGCCAACGGTTACATTGCCACGGATGTCTATTCGGTTTGGATCACGCAAGCTAGCGCCAGCGATCATTAATTCTTCCGCTTTTCTTAATTGATAAGCTCTTTCTAAATTGGCAAGTTGTACGCGATTATTGGCACCCTCCACTTCAATTTCAGTTTCAGGATGGGCGGTATGAATACTTTTACCTTCACCGTGTGCCATGGCAATAATATCGGTTAAGTAGTATTCACCCTGGGCATTTTCGTTGGAAAGGTTGCCTAACCAACGCTTTAAATCCCCCCCATTGGCGAGCAAAATACCAGTATTGCACTCCGTAATGGTAAGTTGCTCTGCAGTTGCATCTTTTTGTTCAACAATACCAACCACATTACCACTTAAACGTACAATACGGCCATAGCCTGTTGGGTTCGCCAGGTTTACCGTAAGTAATGACATGCCATCCTTTTGTTTGGCGTTGATCAGTTTCTCAATAGTTGATACTTTGGTCAGTGGCACATCACCGTAAAGCACTAATACATCTTCATCATCTTTTAAGAATGGACTTGCCATATCCACGGCGTGACCGGTACCTAGTTGCTGCGCTTGTTCAACAAAAGTTAAGTCGTCACCTTGAATGCGTTGTTGCAATAATTCGCCACCAAAGCCGTAAACCAAATAGATATTATCGCTATTTACTGAGCGTGCCGAATCGATTACGTGTTCTAGCATAGATTGATGGGCAACTGGGTGTAATACTTTTGGCAGATTTGAGCGCATTCGGGTGCCTTTACCCGCTGCTAAGATAACCACTGAAAGAGACATAAAATTTCCGTTTATTGTTGGTATTGATTTGCTTTATATGTGGTTATTTTAACGTTGTTCAGTGTTTATTTCTAATGTAATCAGCCAATATTTTCAGATATTTTACTCATTCAATCTCAGTCTGAAGCCTACAAGCAGCAATAATGATAAAACAGCCATTATTGATATACCGCCACCGTGATGGTGATCGTCGTCGTAATCATCATCATAGTCATGATCATAATCATCGCTTTCTAGCGGTAGTGCATATAACGAGTCGCTATCATCCGAACTGAAAGTGGCAACAATACCGGGATAGTCAACCTCGTACAAATCGATTAACACATCATATTCATCGCTTTGGTAGCCTTCATAAAGGGTGGTCATTACTTCGTATTCATCTTCAATGTTTTCACCAATAATTTCAAACACCTCGGTGCTAAAGTAATGGGTCCATGGACCACCATCTTGGCTTAAATATAACTCGGCATAGACATAGGCTGGCTCAAATGGGTTGTTACTTATCACGTCCGCATCAAATACCACGCTAAAGGTTTGGTAATAACCGTCCTGATCTAAATCGTCGAATAAAAAACTGCTGGCATCATAAATCGCAAACTCGTGAAAATAACCTTTACTGGCTAACTTACTCTTGCTTGTGTTGGTGTTAGTGCTGGTAAAGTTTAATGTTTTCTCATTTTGCATCTCGGCTCTGGTTTTGCCAGTGCTGTTCCCTAGAGATTGGTCAGTGATAGCAATCGTTCTGCTTTGTTTGGCAAAATTTGCTCGAGACTCAGTGTTAAAGTTTTTATTTAATTGCCCATAAGAAACCGTTTTTGCGACCTTGGCCGTTGTTGGCTCGGCGGCATGAACCTGGTTAAAGCCAAACATAAACATCACTATTTGAATCGCTAAGAGAAACAGCAAGACCGCTAAGGTGGTTAATAAAAACTTGTCGGTAAGATTGAATTTTTTTGGACAGTGCAGTTTTTCTGCCCAAGTTGTTTTATTGGCCCAAACCGACTTTTTCGGTTGTTCATGTTTTGCCTGCCATGAGTGTTGATGCAATGGATTTAACTGAGTCATAATGTTCACCTTTAGGTTTTGCTTTACCCATATTTAACGCCATTGAAACTGAACACTCGCTGAACGGGTATTTATTTACTCAATAATTTACGCCATCGCTTTTGTTCAGGGATGAACTGTATGCAGAATTTCCATGGATGGATAAAATTCTGCGTTGTTCAGCAAATATTCAGCTTATGTTGTTTATGCTGTAACCTCGCATCCGTCACTATCTATACTTGATGATTAAAATTGAGCAAAGATGCGGGTTTATTTAAATGTTTCAATCTTTTACACTGGGCTAACGCTCACCCTATTAACTTGTTTAGGTGTAATTCATGAAAACTGTTGTCTTTTTTGTCCTTGCTTGTGTTCTTGCTTCGCCGCTTAGTCTTGCTAAGTTGCACCTAGATGCTGAACAAAATAGCGCAAGAGTACACATCGAAAAAACCGCAGCAAACAAGGTTAGAAGCTCAAAGCAAGCCGCAAAAATGGTAAAACAGCGCTACGGCGGTAAAGTGCTAAGTGTAAAAGGGATGAAAGATAAATCGGGCTATCGAGTGAAACTGTTGAAAAAAGATGGTCACATTATTTCAGTTTATGTGAATGCAAAAACCGGAAAAATGCAGGGCTAATCAAGGTATCACTATGCGCTTATTATTAGTAGAAGATGATTTACACTTACAACAGCATTTAAATAATCACCTGATCAAAGCCAACTATTTGGTAGATCTTGCCAGTGATGGTGAAACCGGGTTATTTCAAGGCACGGAATATCCCTACGACGCCGCCATTATTGATATTGGCCTACCCAAAATCGATGGTATTAGCTTAATTAAAACCCTGCGAGCCCAACATATCGATTTTCCCATTTTAATTTTAACGGCACGTGATCATTGGCAAGATAAAGTTGCGGGGTTAGACGCCGGTGCCGACGATTATTTGGTTAAGCCGTTTCAGGTGGAAGAGTTACTTGCCCGCTTAAATGCCTTAATTCGTCGCTCTGTTGGCCAGGCTAGTCCAATTATCAGTAACGGCCCTTTGGTCATTAATACCAAAAGTTTGGAAGTAAAAGTTGCACAGCAAGCCATATCCCTAAGCAGCTCAGAGTACAAACTGCTGGAATATTTGTTGTTGCATGTTGGTGAAGTAAAATCAAAAGCAGAATTGACCGAACATATTTATAACGAAGATTTCGATCTAGACTCTAACGTGATTGAAGTGTTTGTCCGGCGCTTACGCAAAAAGCTCGATCCACAAGGCCAATACGGCTTTATCGAAACCCTGCGTGGCCATGGCTATAAACTGAAACAGTTTAGTGACTAATGTTATGAATAGTTATTTTCAACGCTGCAAACTTTGGTTAAATTCCCTGCAAGCTCGGCTTATGCTTAGTGCCTTGTTAATCATTATGCTGGTATTGCCCAGCATTGGCTTTATTTTAGAGAATGCGTTTAGTGAGCAAGTACAAAGCTCAGTTCGCAATGAGTTAACCGCCTACAGCTATTCAATATTAGCCGTTGCCGAGGTTGAGCAGCAACAGCTGATCATGCCTGATGCGTTATTAGACAACCAGTTTAGCGTCAATGAATCAGGTTTGTATGCGTTAATCAGCAATAGCCAAAACGGTGATACCTTGTGGGCATCGCCGTCATTTTTAGGCGTTGAACAACCAAAAGGCTTGTTCATGCCTGCACTTGGCGAAAGTAGTTTTAAGCCGCTGCAATTAGCTGGTAAAAAACACCTGGATTACAGTTTCACCGTCAGCTTTACTGATGCCTTAAACGATGAATATCCCTATCAACTCACCTTGCATATCATTAAAGATCTGTCCGAATTTGATGCCATGATCAAGCAATTTAAATACACCTTGTGGTGGTGGATGTTATTACTCACCTTGGTTTTAGTGGTGGTGCAATTTATCTGGCTCAGTTTCACCTTAAAGCCATTTCAAAGTATCGAGAAAGAACTGAAACAGGTAGAGCAGGGCAAAGCGCAAACCGTAAAGGGCAGCTATCCATTGGAGTTAAATCGTGTTGCCAACCGGATGAATACGTTATTGGCAACAGAGCAAAACCAGCGCAAGCGCTATCGTAATGCCTTATCAAATCTGGCACACAGTTTAAAAACACCGCTGGCGGTTATTCAAACGCAAGACGAATTATCAGATACTTCACAACAACAGTTATCGTTAATCAATAAAACCATCGAACATCAATTAAAACGGGCACAAAGTGGCGGTGAATCGGCCTGGCACGTAGGCATAAAGATAAAACCTATCGTTACTAAATTGGTCACTACCTTAAATAAAATTTACCAGTCAAAACAAATAACCATCCGTTGTAATGTTGATCAATATGCGGTATTTAAAGGCGAAGAGGCCGATCTATTAGAGATTTTAGGCAACTTGCTAGATAACGCCAGCAAAGCGGCGAAACAACAAGTGGTCTTAAAGGTGAGTCAGAACAATACACAGTTGTTGCTCAGCATCGAGGATGATGGTGTTGGTATTAGCCCGGAGCAAAGGCAATTAATATTAAACCGCGGAACTCGAGCCGATACATACCAGGAAGGTCATGGCATAGGGTTAGCCATTGTTAGAGACTTACTGGCCAGTTATAAAGGCGAGCTACACATAAGCCGCAGCGAACAACTCGGCGGCGCAAAATTCACTATCCGTTTCAACCTTTAACAAAGCCATCAACATTAGTCTAAACTTATACAATAGTTGTCCCAAAAAAGAAAAGAGAAATTAATCTAGTACGTTATAAAAATAGCTACAAAATATGAGCCAGACCACGCTCTTCGTTTCTCGTCTCTAGTTTCTCGTTTCTCGTTTCTGTTATGTTCAGCTTACGTTCAGTTTGCCTATTTTATAATGCCTTATCGTTACAGCCATATTGCCTAATCACAGTAATTAAGGCAGTAACCAAGGCAGCGTTAATGGAGCAAGTTATGAAACAATTAGCAACCGTAATATCAACAGTAATTTGTGCGCTTTACTGCCTGGCTTTACCCATAGCCCAAGCGACACAAGCGCCAGCAAATACCGAAGCGACAGAAGTGGTGATCCCCAGTGAAGCCGAACTGGCACAATTACTGGCACCTATAGCCTTATATCCAGACAGTTTATTAACTCACATCCTCATAGCTTCTACCTATCCACTAGAAGTGATAGAAGCCGAGCGCTGGCTTAAAGACAATAAAGATTTAACTCATGATCAAATCGTCGACTTAACAATAAATAAAGACTGGGATCCCAGTGTCTTGGCCTTGTTGTCATTTCCTGGTGTGCTCAGAAAAATGAGTACAGAGCTTGACTGGACCAGAAGCCTTGGCGATGCGTTTTTAGCGGCAGAAGAGCAAGTATTGGCTAGCATTCAAACGCTGCGCGATCAGGCCGATGCCGCCGGTAATCTCGATAAAATGGAAAATGTCATAGTTACCCGTGAAGATGACAATATCATCATTCAACCCGTGCAAAAGGAAGTGGTTTATGTGCCTTATTATGATACCCGGGTGGTATACGGGCCATGGCATTGGGGCTATTACCCGCCAGTGTACTGGTCATACTGGGGCCCACACCATAGTCCTTATTATGCCAGCGCACATTATACCAGCCATGCACCATTTTATTGGCACCCGGCGGTACACATTTCAGTGGGTTGGTGGTTTAGCAGTTTCCATTGGTCAAATCATCACGTGGCAGTTTCGCATCATAATCACTCGTATTATCATCGTCGTAGCCACGGTTATAAGCGTCATTCCAGTTATGGCAAGCCGCACAATAACCATAAAGTCGCCAAAAGCACTGGTGGTAAACGTTGGCAGCATAACCCTGCACATCGTAAAGGTGTTGCTTATAACAGCGATAGGGTGACTAAACGCTATAGTACGGCGCAATATAAATCGCAACGGCCAAGCATGCAGCAAAGTAAGCATGTGCGTAAACATGAGCGCAATGTCATGGCTAAACAAAATCACAGTAAAAGTAAGAACAAAAGCAATAAATATACGACAAACCGTAACCACAAGACAGGGCAGGTGAGTAAGCAAAGTAAGGTTAGCCGCCATGGTAAACTACAAACGAAAATGATCAACCAAAACCATGTTAGAGAAGCCAAACGCGATGGCCAAAAGCAAAATTATAAAAGTTATACAAGCAACAAAACTCGAGTGACGAATAGCAAACAGCAACACAAGGCCGCAAAAGCCAATAGGTCTTATACTACTACCGACAGAGCAAAAACTAAGACTTACAACACAGCAGCAAAACCGGCGAAACGGGGTTCAGTCAGCGCTACTAAAAGCTATAATAATAAGAGTTATGTCCCGAAAAGAAGTACAAAGGTTAAAACCTACAACACGGCAGTAAAAACATCCAAACATACCACTCGCAGCTCTAGCAAAAGTTATGCGACGAAAAGCTATAGCAACAAAAACTACAGTAAAAGCCACAAGGCCAAGGCATCTAAGTCTTACAAAAGTAGATCATCGCACAGTCGGTCATCAAAAAACTCATCATCACGGAAAAAGCACTAACGATAAATGCTAAACCGCAAATTATTGTTAGCAACGCCGCTCCATACTCCATGTACCCATGGCCAAAAAAAAAGGCGCCAACGGCGCCTTTTTTGAGAGGTGAAAGTAAGTTTACTTTCTAACTCTGTTTGCTTCCTGGATAACACGTAATTGCGCTACCGCTCTGGCTAGCTCTGCAGCAACTTCAGCATAATCAACATCGCCTGCGGCGTTGCTGATATGCTCTTCTGCACGTTGCTTGGCTTCTAAAGCAGCTTGTTCATCTAAATCACCGCCACGTACGGCCACATCGGCCAATACTGTCACTGTGTTTGGTTGAACTTCCAACATACCGCCGGAAAGGTAAATAACCTCTTCGCCACCATGTTGTTTAACAATACGCGCCATACCTGGTTTTAACGCAGTGAGTAATGGTGCATGGCCAGGCATAATGCCTAGCTCACCTTCACTACCTGTAATTTGCAATGATTCAATGCGACCCGAGAATAAACTCTCTTCTGCACTTACTACATCCAAATGAACCGTCATGGCTGCCATATTAGTCTCCTGTACCTATTGCTAGGCCGAATTACATGTTTTTAGCTTTTTCAGCCGCTTCTTCGATTGCACCAACCATGTAGAACGCTTGTTCTGGAAGGTCATCGTAGTCACCTGCAAGGATGCCCTGGAAGCCAGCAATAGTATCTTTTAATGATACGTATTTACCTGGTGAACCAGTGAATACTTCAGCTACGAAGAACGGTTGAGATAAGAAACGCTCAACTTTACGGGCACGGGCAACAGTTTGCTTATCTTCTTCAGAAAGCTCGTCCATACCTAAGATTGCGATGATATCTTTAAGTTCTTTATAACGTTGTAGCGTAGATTGTACACCACGTGCAGTATCGTAGTGCTCAGCACCAACAACTAGAGGATCTAGCTGACGAGAAGTTGAATCTAGTGGATCGATTGCCGGGTAAATACCTTGCGAAGCGATATCACGAGAAAGTACAACAGTTGCATCTAAGTGAGCAAAGGTAGTCGCTGGAGATGGATCGGTTAAATCATCCGCAGGTACGTATACCGCTTGGATTGACGTGATTGACCCTTTCTTCGTCGAGGTAATACGCTCTTGCAGTACACCCATTTCTTCTGCAAGAGTTGGCTGATAACCTACCGCTGATGGCATACGACCTAGAAGTGCAGATACTTCAGTACCCGCTAGTGTGTAACGATAGATGTTATCTACGAAAAATAGTACATCACGACCTTCGTCACGGAACTTCTCAGCCATTGTCAAACCAGTAAAGGCAACACGTAAACGGTTTCCTGGAGGCTCGTTCATTTGACCGTAAACCAACGCTACTTTATCAAGTACGTTAGATTCGCTCATTTCATGGTAGAAATCGTTACCTTCACGGGTACGCTCACCAACACCAGCGAATACAGAGTAACCACTGTGCTCGATAGCGATGTTACGGATAAGCTCCATCATGTTAACGGTTTTACCAACACCAGCACCACCGAATAAACCAACTTTACCACCCTTAGCGAATGGACAAATCAAGTCGATTACTTTGATACCTGTTTCTAGTAATTCATTTGATGCTGATTGCTCTTCATAAGAAGGTGCTTCACGGTGAATGGACCAACTTTCGTCAGCGCCAATGTCACCCGCTTCATCAATCGGCTCACCCAATACGTTCATGATACGACCAAGTGTTTTCACACCTACTGGTACCTGAATTGAAGAGCCTGTGTTTTCTACATTCAGACCACGACGCAAACCGTCAGATGTACCCATGGCAATAGTACGTACTACGCCACCACCAAGTTGTTGTTGTACTTCAAGTACAAGACCACTTAGATCACCTTCAGTTATTTTTATTGCGTCATATACCTGAGGTACAGCATTTTGTGGAAACTCAACGTCCACAACTGCGCCAATGATTGACACTACCTTACCTGTACTCATGTTTATTCCTCTAAACTATTAATTAAACCTGTGCCTATACCGCAGCTGCGCCAGCAACAATTTCACCCAATTCTTGGGTAATACTTGCTTGTCGAGCTTTGTTGTATATCAATTGTAAATCATCAATTAAGTCGCCGGCGTTGTCGGTTGCAGCTTTCATTGCAACCATACGCGCGGCTTGTTCACTGGCAAGGTTTTCAACCACGCCTTGATATACTTGAGATTCCACATAACGAACCAATAACTTTTCAAGCAATGCTTGAGCGTCTGGTTCGTAGATGTAATCCCAACGATGGGTAATAGCGTCATCATCTGACTTAGGCAAAGGTAACAATTGATCGATTGTTGGCTGTTGCGTCATGGTATTTACAAACTTGTTGCAAACCACAAACAACTTATCGATTTCACCGTTATCATAAGCGTCTAACATCACCTTAACAGAACCAATAAGGTCTGTAATTGATGGTGTATCGCCTAAACCTGATTTTTGTGCAACTACATTTGCGCCCATGCTGCCAAAGAATGTAGAGGCTTTAGAACCCACTACAGCCAAGTCAACGTCGGCGCCTTGTTCTTGCCATTTGGCAGAATCTTTTAATACAGATTTGAACAAGTTAATGTTTAAGCCGCCACATAAACCACGGTCGGTAGAAATAACGATATAGCCTACACGCTTAACTTCACGCTCTTCCATATACGGATGGCGAAATTCAAGTTGGCCGCGTGCAATGTGACCGATCACGTTTCTAATATTTTCAGCGTATGGACGAGATGCTTTCATCAATTCTTGCGCTTTACGCATTTTTGAGGCGGCAACCATTTCCATTGCGCTGGTGATCTTCTGTGTATTTTTTACACTTCCGATCTTATTTTTTATTTCTTTACCACCGGCCATGACTATTCACTCCGAAACTATTAATTACCAGGTTTGAGTTGCTTTGAATGTTTCAAGCAATTTGTTCAAGCCCGCTTCGATATCTTTATCGTAGTTACCAGTTTCGTTGATGGTAGCCATAAGCTCAGCATGCTCGTTATTTGCATAGGTAAGAAGAGCTTCTTCAAAATCCGTCACTTTGTTAAGTTCGACGTCAGTTAAATAACCTTTCTCGGCAGCGAACAATGAAACACCAGTTTCAGCCACAGACATTGGGCTGTACTGCTTTTGCTTCATTAACTCAGTAACGCGTTGACCGTGCTCTAATTGTGCACGTGTCGCGTCATCTAAGTCTGATGCGAATTGGGCGAATGCCGCCAATTCTGCATATTGAGCTAATGCTAAACGGATACCACCACCAAGTTTCTTGATGATCTTAGTTTGTGCCGCACCACCAACACGAGATACCGAGATACCAGCGTTAACAGCTGGACGGATACCTGAGTTGAAAAGGTTTGATTCTAAGAAAATCTGACCATCGGTAATAGAGATCACGTTTGTCGGTACGAATGCCGATACATCACCCGCTTGAGTTTCAATGATAGGAAGAGCAGTTAAAGAACCAGTCTTGCCTTTCACTTCACCATTGGTGAATTTCTCAACGTATTCTGCGTTTACACGAGAAGCACGTTCTAGTAAGCGTGAGTGAAGATAGAAAACATCACCTGGGTAGGCTTCACGGCCTGGTGGACGACGTAATAGCAATGAGATTTGACGGTAAGCAACTGCTTGCTTAGATAAATCATCATATACGATTAGTGCATCTTCACCGCGGTCACGGAAGTATTCACCCATAGTACAACCAGAGTATGGTGCTAAGTATTGAAGGGCAGCAGCTTCAGAAGCTGAGGCAACAACAATGATAGTATTTGATAACGCGCCGTGCTCTTCTAAAGTACGTACTACGTTAGCAACCGTTGACGCTTTTTGGCCAATGGCTACATAAATACTCTTAATACCGGTGTTTTTCTGGTTAATAATGGCGTCGATTGCGATCGCTGATTTACCAATTTGACGGTCACCAATGATAAGCTCACGCTGACCACGACCAATTGGGATCATTGAATCGATTGATTTGATACCAGTTTGTACTGGCTGATCAACCGATTTACGTTCGATAACACCCGGGGCGATACGCTCAACTGGTGCAAAACCATCGTTTTCGATTGGTCCTTTACCGTCAATTGGCTCACCTAAGGTGTTTACTACGCGACCTAAAAGGCCACGACCTACTGGTACTTCTAAAATACGACCAGTAGATTTAACTTTTACGCCTTCAGCAAGGTCCGCATATGGACCCATAACTACCGCACCGACCGAATCACGGTCTAGGTTTAACGCGATAGCGTAACGGCTGTCAGGAAGTTCGATCATCTCACCTTGCATTACATCAGCAAGGCCATGGATGCGAATGATACCATCTGTTACAGAAACGATAGTACCTTCGTTACGAGCTTCACTAACAACGTCAAACTGATCAATACGATTTTTGATCAATTCAGCGATTTCAGTGGAATTCAGTTGCATGCTCTGTTCCCCTATTAGGATTGCATTGTAGACGCTAAACGATTCAATTTACCACGAATTGAACCATCTATTACCATGTCGCCAGCCTTGATAACAAGACCAGAAACAACAGTGCTGTCTACTGTGCAAATAAGCTTAACTTTACGAGCCAAACGCTTTTCCAGCGCGGCGCTCAATGTAGTAACTTGTGCTGCGGTTAAATCCACCGCAGAAGTTACGTCGACAGATATTTCTTTCTCTAATTCGGCTTTTAATTCAACGAATTGAGAAACTACCTGTGGTAGCACCAACAGGCGTCCGTTTTCAGCCAATACTTTAATAAAGTTTTGACCTTTGTCGTTGAGCTGTTCGCCACAAACGTTGATGAACAAGTCTTTCACTTGTTCAGTACCCATGCCACCAGAAAGGTAACTGGCAATGGTTTCGTTTTGACTAACTTCAGCTGCAAACACTAGCATTTCTAACCAAGTGTCTACCGCTTTTGCTTCAACGGCATAGTCGAACGCTGCTTTGGCATAAGGACGAGCAACGGTTGTCAATTCAGACATAGCTCATTCCCCTTAAAGTTCAGCGACTAGTTTATCTAAGATTTCGCTATGTGCAGCGGCATCAATAGAGCGTTCAAGAATTTTCTCGGCACCGGCTACGGCAAGAACAGCAACTTGACTGCGTAGTTCTTCACGTGCGCGGTTACGCTCTGATTCTATTTCTGCTTGGCCGGAAGCGATAATTTTTTCGCGTTCAGCCTGTGCTTTGCCAGCAGCTTCTTCAATCATTTGAGTTTCGCGTTTTTTCGCGGCATCAACAATTTCAGCAGCCTGAGCTTTTGCTTCTTTTAACTGAGCTTTCGCTTTGTCTTGAGCAAGCTCAAGATCTTTCGCGGCACGTTCAGAAGCAGCAAGACCATCGGCAATAGTCTTTTGACGATCTTCTATGGCAGCTATAATTGGCGGCCATACGAATTTCATGCAGAATATTACGAATACGACAAATGCGATCAATTCACCAACAAGAGTTAAATTAACGTTCATTTGTGTACCTCCTTAAAGTCTAATATTTATTCGCGGGTTTAATAAAGTAAATGCTTATTAAAGAGCGAATAACATGTATAGACCAATACCTACACCGATCATCGCGATAGCATCGATAAGACCAGCTACGATGAACATTTTTACTTGTAGTTGTGGAGCTAATTCAGGTTGGCGAGCAGCCGATTCTAAGAATTTGCCACCAAGTAGACCGAAACCAATCGCGGTACCTAATGCACCTAAGCCGATTAGTAAAGCAACAGCAATGTATAACATGTAAATCTCCAGTTATTTTTGAGTTAGTTAAAGTTAAAGTTTAAATATTTAATAAAATTAAATTTTGTACATTGGGCGTCCTGCCCCAAGCCCATAAAGGTCGACGTCCTGTCGAATTAATTATTGCTAAGTTTTACCTTAGTAATAATTAATGATCTTCGTGCGCTAAGCTTAAATACACGATGGTTAACATCATGAAGATAAACGCCTGAAGAGGAATTATGAGTAAATGGAACGCTGCCCACATGAAGTGAACTGGCAATTGAGCTAAACCAATTGTCGCGATCAAAATAAAGATTAATTCACCCGCGTATAAGTTACCGAACAAACGCAGTGCCAATGACAATGGCCGCGCTAGCAAAGTTACGGTTTCAAGGATGAAGTTTACCGGGATAAAGGCCCAGTGGTTAAACGGGTGTAGTGTTAGTTCTTTTATAAAACCACTAAAACCCTTTATTTTGATTGAGTAATATATGACCAGGAAGAACACTCCCAATGACAGCGCGAAAGTCATATTTAAATCTGTCGTTGGTACCGATTTGATGTATACATGCGATGGGTCTACACCCATAACACCACCAATAGCTTGCGCAATAAAAGGGATTAAATCTACGGGTACCCAATCCATTGCGTTCATTAACAATACCCATACGAAGATGGTTAATGCCAATGGCGCAATTAATTTATTTTTGCCGTGGAACGTTTCTTTCACCGAGCTGTCGACAAAACCGACGATCATTTCAATGGCACATTGAAATTTACCGGGAACGCCTGTCGTTGCTTTTTTAGCTACCGAACGGAAAGTGAGTAGAAATACCAAACCCAGGAAAATTGACCAGCCTAATGTATCTACATTAAGTGTCATAAATGCACTGTCACCTACACTAACTTGCCAGTTAGTAAGGTGATGTTTGATATAAGAGCCTGTATCTGCAGCCATCTTAAATCCTAATTATTGTTGATTAAAGTTAAATTTAATAACAACACCTGCCAAAAAAGGCGCAAGCATTGTTAAGGAATATGTTGTAAAAAAGGCTAACGGCGTCAAATCGATAAATTTAAAACACAAGACAAATAAAATTGCCGTTAATACCATTTTTAACTTTACGCCTTTGTAAAACGAGTCCACAACTTGTTGTGAGGCGCTGGCTCCGGCAAATTTAAATGCCTTATGAGCAAATACAATATTGGGAATTATACTCACCGCTCCACCAGCTAAGGCTGAGTGGGCTGCAGATAATCCCCAACAAAAATAAATTGTTGCTGTACTTAGAAGGATCACAAGTAACTGCATTAACAGTTGCAATCTTGCGTATTTTTTACCCGGTTTTGTTAAAATATTTGCCACCGGTAACTCCTAATAAACGCGATAAAATAACTGCTTTGCTAAGCAAATATTTTATTTATAGTCAAACGCTGCGCAAGTATACTGATTTACAGCTTTTTTGCAACTTTTAAGGCCGCTCTATTCGCTATAAGTTATTATACATTAGGCTAATACTGAAACGGCTTATGAAAATATTCAGGCGCGGTGTCAATTTAGTGTATTTTTGCCAAGATACCTTCAAGTTCATCAAGTGATGAATAGGAGATCACCATCTTGCCTTTGCCTTTTTTATTGTGGGAAATTTGTACTGGAGAGCCCACTCGCATGGATAAGCTATCTTCTAATTTAACCGTGTCAGGATCTTTTACCGCCGCTGGTTTTTCAACTTCTGGTTGAGATACTTTTTTCACTAATTTTTCAGTGTCGCGAACGGTTAATTCTTTAGCCGCCACAGTACGAGCAGTGGTGGTTTGTAAATCGCCTTGTAAACTTAACAAGGCACGGGCATGGCCCATTTCGATATCGCCATTTTCGAGGAAAGTTTTTACGTCGTCATTTAAACTGTTCAAACGTAACAGATTAGTCACTGTGGTGCGCGATTTACCAACGGCAGTGGCTACCTCTTGATGAGTTAATTCAAATTCACTCAATAAACGTTGCAACGCTACCGCTTCTTCCATTGCGTTTAAATCTTCACGTTGAATGTTTTCGATTAACGCTATGGCTACCGCAGACTCATCAGGAACGTCCTTGATCAAACAAGGAATTAAATCTAATTCCGCAAGTTGTGCTGCACGCCAACGGCGTTCACCGGCAATAATTTCATAGTTATCATTGCCGATAGGGCGAACCACAATTGGTTGGATTATGCCTTGTGCTTTAATCGAATTAGATAAATCTTCAAGGGCTTGTTCCGACATATCTTTACGTGGTTGGTATTTACCCGGCTGTAAAATTTCGATCGGTAGCTTTTGCAATTCACTCTTTTCAACCACAACTTTAGGGGCAGGTTGTGGTGCTAATGCGTCATTTTTTCTTGGTGCTGAGGTTAACAGGGCATCTAAGCCTCTGCCTAAGCCGCGACGTTTCGAGGTGCTCATGCTGTTCCTTGATTATTCTAATTATTAACAGTTTCAGGCTGTGTTGTGGTTTGTTTTTTCAATACTTCACCGGCTAACGCTAAATACGCCTTTGAACCAGTTGCTGATTTGTCGTAATACATCGCCGGAGTACCAAACGACGGTGCCTCAGCTAAACGAACATTGCGAGGAATAACCGTGCGGTAAACCTTATCACCAAAATGACGCTTTAATTGCTCTGACACATCATTGGCCAAACGATTACGTGGATCGTACATAGTCCGTAAAATGCCTTCAATGTGCAGATCTTTATTCAATACCGATGACAATTTTGAAATGGTATCCATGAGGGCAGTTAACCCTTCCAGCGCATAATATTCGCATTGCATGGGTACCAACACTGAGTCGGCTGCAGCCATGGCATTAACCGTTAACATATTCAGGGAAGGCGGGCAGTCGATAATGATGAAATCGTAATTATCTTTAAAAGGCTCTAACGCATTTTTTAAGCGCTGTTCGCGGGCAAACACTTCCATTAATTTGATTTCAGCGGCGGTAACATCGCTATTGGCCGCAATTAAATCGTAATGGCCAGTAGTGTCGGTGCAAACCACCTCGTTCAGTGGCTGCTCGTCGATAAGCAGTTCGTAACTGGTGGCATGAACATCGTATTTATCGACGCCACTGCCCATGGTCGCGTTACCTTGCGGGTCAAGATCAATTAATAATATTTTCCGCTTTGTGGCTGCAAGCGAAGCCGCTAAATTTACCGACGTAGTTGTTTTGCCTACTCCACCTTTTTGGTTGGCAACAGCGATAATTTTTCCCACAGTTTCCCCGCGTAAATAATATGTTATTAAGTTTTACTGATTAGTTAAGCTTTATTGATCTAATTTGGTAATGATTTAATCTATCAGAGTTATATTGCCGTGACAATTGATGATACAGGTTTGGGTGTAGTTAGATTATTCGATTTCTAAGTACACCTATGCAGTAACGGTATTGCCTTTATGCAATTTTTTTCAATTCGACTAAATGCCGTTGACCATCAAGTTCGGGCACAATAATCTCAAAACAGTTTACCAGTTCAATGCCTTCCGGCATTGCCGCAAGTTCTTTACTAGGGTATAACCCTTTTAGCGCATAAAAACGGCCGTTTTGATCAATTAAATGCTTACACCAGACGATCATATCATCAAGTGAGGCAAAGGCCCTACTTAATACTCCATCAAATGGCACATCCGGCAGATATTTTTCGACACGGGAAAGCACTGGCGTCACATTTTCCAATTTCAACTGATACACCACTTGTTTTAAAAAGGTGATGCGTTTTCCTAAACTGTCCAACAGCACAAAGTTTTTTTGCGGATACAGTATCGCCAGAGGGATCCCGGGCAAGCCAGGTCCGGTACCAACATCAATAAAATTATTGCCCTTTAGGTAGGGACCATTAACCAGAGAATCGACAATATGTTTCACCAGCATGTCAGCAGGGTCTCTTACCGAGGTTAAATTATACGCCTTATTCCATTTATTAAGCAGTTCAACGTATGCCACTAACTGGCTAATTTGCTCGTCGGTTACCGTTAAATCGGTTTTTGCGATCAAGGTTTTAAGTTTTTGAATTAAGTCCATGTCAGGGCCTATAACGTGTGATTAATTGTTTCTCAGTAAATAACTTCTCTTAGAAATTGTGCACCGTCATCCCGGCGAAGGCCTGCAATTTAAAGGTGACTCCGTTTAAGGCACATTTTGCAGCATGGGGGTCCCGGATATCGCTGCGCTCTTCCTGGATGACGGCGCTATTTTTCTGATATATTTATTTTACGCTGATCTACGCAATAAACCGTGTTTTTTAAGATATACCAACAGCAATGAAATCGCCGCCGGAGTGATGCCAGAAATACGAGATGCCTTACCCAGTGTTTCCGGGCGAGCATCGGAAAGCTTAGCCACCACTTCATTGGATAACCCCGATATTTTTGAAAAATCAAAACCTCCTGGGATCAAAGTATTTTCATGGCGTTTCTTTTTCGCTATCTCATCCATTTGACGATCGATGTAACCGGCATATTTGGTTTGAATTTCAACCTGCTCAGACGCTTGTTTGTCATCTATGGCCGGGCCAAATTCTGCAATGCTCATTAAATCTTCATATCGAGTCTCCGGGCGACGCAATAAATCTTCCAGGGTCGCTTCTTTGCTCAATGGGTTTTTCAGCATTGGATTGAGTTTGTCCACGGCAACATGATCTTTGTGCACCCAAAGGCCACGCAACCTTTGACGTTCTAATTCAATGTTTTCCAATTTTTCACAAAAACGTTGCCAGCGATCATCGCCGACCAAACCGAGTTCACGACCTTTTTCGGTCAAGCGGATATCGGCATTGTCTTCACGCAATAACAACCGATATTCGGCCCGTGAGGTAAACATACGGTACGGTTCTTTTGTCCCGAGCGTCGAAAGATCGTCGATCAATACGCCCATGTAAGCTTGTTCACGGCCCGGTGTCCAGCCTTCTTTGTCTTGACTACGACGGCCCGCATTTAACCCCGCAACCAAGCCTTGTGCACCCGCTTCTTCATAACCTGTGGTGCCATTAATTTGACCGGCAAAGAATAAGTTTTCTATGTGCTTGGTTTCTAGCGTTTGCTTGAGATCACGAGGATCAAAATAATCATACTCAATGGCATAACCAGGACGGGTAATGTGCGCATTTTCAAAGCCTTTGATCGACCGAACCAAATCCATTTGTACGTCAAACGGTAAACTGGTGGAAATACCATTTGGGTATATTTCGTGGGTAGTTAGGCCTTCTGGCTCGACAAAAATTTGATGTGAGTCTTTATCACTAAAACGAGTGATCTTGTCTTCAATCGATGGACAATAACGCGGCCCAACTCCTTCAATAACGCCAGTATACATGGGTGAACGGTCTAAACCATTACGAATAATATCGTGGGTGTTGCTGTTAGTATGGGTGATAAAACATGGGATCTGTTGTGGATGATGCGCTTTTTTCCCCATAAAAGAAAACGTCGGCACTGGGGTATCACCCGGCTGTTCCTGCATCACCGAAAAATCTAAAGTCCGCGCATCTAAACGTGGTGGTGTTCCGGTTTTTAAACGATCGATCCTAAATGGCATATCACGTAAACGATCTGCTAGATTTACCGATGCTTGATCGCCTGCTCGACCACCTTGATAATTATTTAAACCAATATGGATCCGACCTGCAAGGAAGGTACCTACCGTTAAAACAACCGTTTTGCCTTTGAATTTAAGTCCCATTTCCGTGGATATACCAACCACACGATCATTTTCTAAGATTAGATCATCGCATGGTTGTTGGAAAATAGTTAAATTTTCTTGTTTTTCCAGATAGTTACGAACATATGCCTTGTACAATAAACGATCCGCTTGTGCGCGTGTAGCCCTTACTGCTGGTCCTTTCGATGAATTTAATGTTCTAAATTGGATCCCACCATGATCGGTGGCTTCGGCCATTAATCCACCCAATGCATCGATCTCTTTCACTAAGTGACCTTTACCAATTCCGCCAATGGCTGGATTACACGACATCGCACCTAAAGTATCAATGTTATGGGTCAATAATAAAGTTCTACAGCCCATTCTTGCTGCCGCTAAAGATGCTTCTGTGCCTGCGTGTCCGCCTCCAACAACAATTACGTCAAAGGAATCTTGATACCACATTGGACAACACCTCAATAAAAAATGAATGAATAAAATAAGACGGTAATTGTACAGTGATTTGCTTGGAAGTGGAACGATCAAAGTGTTAAAAAAGATCAGGGTCGAGATCCTTAATAATATATAAAGATCTTTATATAGATCTTATTATTATTACTATTAAGGAAGCCATTTTCTGTGTATAAGTGATTTTTATCATTATATAACATGAGTTTATAATGGATCAAATGCTGTGATCAAAGTTTGATCAACTACCGTATAACCTCTGATCAAAACAGCTAGTTATCCACAGCAGGTTTTGAAATTATTTCTATACACGGAATAATAATAGAAAATTAATAGGTTTTACCCAGGTTTATCCACAACACGTTAATTTTAGATCGTAAATTGTGCATAACTTCTTTATAAGTGATCGTTAAACCGATCTAAATTTGATCTGATCCAATTGGCTGCCGCTACTTCTGGATCATCAATCGTGACCATATCAATGGTAAATAGATCGGTTATAGATTTAGATTTCTTATCTAACATTATGTTATTTAAAGTTTTTCCTGATTCACAGAAGGTGTCGTAGTTGGTATCACCAACGGCAATGATCATAAACTTTAGATCTTCCAAGTTTTGATCGTAGTTTTTAAGATCATGTATAAAATTTTCGATATTTTCAGGAAAATCACCAGCACCGTGGGTCGAAGTGCAAAATAGCCAAATTTGATCATCTTGAGAAATTTCAGAAAAGTTTGGTTGAAAATGCATTTTTGTGGTGTGTCCTTGCTCAGTTAGCACTTCTTCTGCGGCTTCTGCAACGTACTCGGTGCCGCCCAACATTGAGCCTACGATGATTTGAAATGATGCCATTTGGGTTCCAATTTGTTGTTTTCCTCTACATTGGCAAGGAAAATATATGGTAATAAATGCACGTTTTGAAGGTCGGAACCTCCTCACGCGTATTGTGCGTAAGTTAATTTATAGTTAAACGATTTCTGTACTTGTTTATAGCAATTATACCCATAAAAAACGCCCCGTAAGGAGCGTTTGTTCAATAATATTGTTCTAGATCACTTGCCAATACAAAAAGAAGAAAATATCTGGCCAAGCAAGTCATCAGAAGTAAATTCACCGGTGATTTCATTGAGGTGTTGCTGGCAAATTCGTAGCTCTTCGGCGAGGATCTCGCCGGCAACAAATGATTCCAATTGATCAAGGCCAGTAAGTAGGCATTGATGGGCATTTTCTAAAGCGGTTAAATGCCTGCGTCTAGCCATAAAGCTTCCCTCCGTAGAGCCCTGGTAACCCATACATTGTTTTAAATGATCTTTTAATACGTCAATGCCATCTGCAGTTTTCGCCGATAAAGAGATGGTATCGGTATCATGTTCTAAGGTTTTACCTGTTGTTATACCACTCACATCGGCTTTATTTTTAACAATTGTAACACCCATATTTTTAGGTAGTTGAGCAAAAAACTCGGGCCAAAAGGCTTTTGGGTTACTGTGATCGTCTTTAACCGAATCTATCATTAGTAACACTCTATCGGCTTGTTTAATTTCTTTCCAGGCGCGCTCTATGCCTATTTGTTCAACTTTGTCTGGGCTTTCCCGTAATCCGGCAGTATCTATTATGTGCAAGGGCATACCATCGATATGAATTTGTTCAGTTAACACATCGCGTGTTGTCCCTTCTATTTCCGTAACTATCGCCGAGTCCTTACCGCTTAAGGCATTTAGTAAACTTGATTTACCGGCATTAGGACGGCCGGCAATTACCACTCGCATGCCTTCGCGAATAATTGCCCCTTGCTCGGCTTTTGCCATGACTTCATCAACATTACGGATAATGGTTTTTAGGTCGGTTGTGACTTTACTATCTTTGAGAAAATCAATTTCTTCTTCGGGAAAATCGATTGCCGCTTCTACATACATACGCAAATGTATTACATCTTCAACAAGTTGATGTACTAACAGGGAGAAATCACCTTGTAGTGAGTGCAAGGCAGCTCGTGCTGCTTGTTCTGAACTTGAATTGATTAAATCTGCTATTGCTTCAGCTTGAGTTAAGTCCAGTTTGTCATTAATAAATGCCTGTTCTGAAAACTCTCCTGGACGCGCCATACGCACGTCTTTAATACTCAGAATGTGATTTAGCAGCATATCTAAAATTACCGGGCCACCATGACCTTGTAGCTCTAATACATCTTCACCGGTAAAAGAGTTTGGTCCTTTAAAATATAACGCGATGCCTTGGTCGATAACAGATTGTTGTTGATCATAAAAAGGTAAGTATTCAGCTTTGCGTATTTCTGGTACTTTGCCTAATAACTGTTTCGCCACTGTTTGCGCAAGCGGTCCAGAAACGCGAATGATGCCCACACCGCCACGCCCTGGTGGTGTCGCTTGCGCGGCAATGGTTTCGGTATTGTTGGTGAGCTGTGCTGTTTCTGACATTGTGATTCCGGTAAATGATGGTACTAGCTAATAGTGTGTATTATAAACATAAAAGAAATGAGAAACATAAAAAGAAACGAAGAGCGGGTTAAATATCAAATGCACGTTTTGAAGCAGGGGGTCCTTCCTGCAGCGTATAGTGCGTTTATTAATTTATATTTACCCCATAAAAAAAGCGACCTTTTGGTCGCTTTTTATCATCTATCAAAAATAATTATAATGGTTAATTATTTTTTGCTAATTTCGCTTTATCTTCAGCTTTATCTATGCCTCTGAAGATGATCTTCATTTGCACTATGGTGATCACGTTTGAGATGAACCAGTAAAGTACCAGTCCTGACGGGAACCATAAGAAGAAGAAGGTAAAGAATACCGGCATCCATTGCATCATTTTTTGTTGCATTGGGTCTTGGCTCATCGCCGGTTGTAATTTCTGCATCAACAACATCGATGCACCCATCAATATCGGCAATACGAAGAATGGGTCTTTCGACGATAAATCGGTGATCCATAGGCCAAATTCAGCATGACGCAATTCGACACTTTCCATGAATACCCAGTAAAGAGCAAGGAATATAGGCATTTGTAAAATGAGTGGTAAACAACCACCTGCCGGGTTTACCTTTTCTTTCTTATACAGTGCCATCATCGCTTGTGACATTTTTTGTTTGTCATCGCCAAGACGTTCTTTTAATGCCGCGATTTTCGGTTGGATTTTACGCATTTTTGCCATTGAGGTGTATTGCGTTTTGGTTAACGGGAACATTAATGTTTTTACTACAAGAGTGATACAAATAATCGCCAAGCCCCAGTTTACTACGATGTCTTGAATGAACAATAGTAACCAGAATAGAGGCTGTGAAATCATCCACAAGAAACCGTAATCCACGGTTAAATCCAGACCATCAGCAATTTTTTCCAATTTATCCTGATCTTTTGGACCCACATAAAACGTTGCAGTCAGGCTTTGTTCTGATCCTGGCAATACGGTAATTAATGGTTGTTTAAAACCTATCACGGCTTGGCCATTGTTATCTAAATACCGGGTATATAATTGATTGTTGGTTTCTTTATTCGGTACCCAGGCGGTAACAAAGTAATGTTGCAACATGCCAACCCAGCCACCTTTAGTGGCTTCTTTTAAGTTTGCATCTTCAATATCACCAAAATCGTACTTTTCATAACGAGTTTCGCTAGTCGAATACGCTGCACCACGGTAAGTTGGCATCATCATTGATGAATCTTCATCATCAACGTTGGTTGATTGTTTTAATTGGCCATATAACTGTATTTCGGCGTTAACGGCTGAACTATTAATAATTTTATAATCGACACTAACGTCATATTTGCTTTTAGTTAAGGTAAAGCTTTTTATGTAAGTAATACCATTTTGGCTAAACGATAATTCTACCACTAAATTGTCATTGTCTGATGCTAACGAGTAATTGTTTTGCGCGCTTGTGTATAACGGTCGACCGGCAGGGTTTGCATCAGGACCTTGTGCGCCTATCAACCCACTTTGAGCTACAAAAGTAAAGCCCTGGGTCGTCAAAATAGGCATTGCTACACCACTTCCTTGCTTTGTTTCAAAAGCGAGTAGGTTAGCCGCAATAATATCACCACCTTGAGTATCAACTTTAAGTTCTAATACATCGGAAGTAATAGTAATAATGCCGCCTTTAGTTGCAGCTTGATTTACCGATGTTTGGCTTCCGGTTGCTGCCGGAATAAATTCACCATTTTCCTGGGCATTCGCTGTTGGTGTGTTTGCGCTTACTTCAACAGGTGCCTGAATAGGAGCATTATCCATTTGCCATTGGTTAAATAGTAAATACGTTACAACCAATAATGCTACAAAGAGCAAACCGCGTTGTGATTCCATAATTTGTTAATTCTCTTGTTTAGGTTTTGGTACGGGATCTTCTCCCCCCGCACTTAGTGGATGACATCTTAATATACGTTTGCTTGCTAACCAACTACCTTTTACTGCACCGAAGCGATTAATTGCTTCAATGGCATAAGTAGAACAGGTAGGGTGAAAACGGCAATTATTACCTAATAGTGGGCTAAGCCAGCGTTTATAGGCATTTATGGGAGCAATAATTAACTTTTGTGCCGTTGAATTATTTTTCGCCATATTTTTTCCAATTGCTGGTTTATCACTTCATTATCAAGCTGATCAATCCCCGACTTTACCATAACAACTAAGTCTACGGCAGGTAATTTATGCTGATTTAAACGAAAACTTTCTCTAACTAAACGCTTAACGCGATTTCGTTGCACGGCAAGTTTTACGCGTTTTTTCGCGATAGCCATACCTAAACGATTATTTTTGTCAGAATTAGATGTTATTAGAATGGTGAAATGGCTGGAGCCATATCTAGAAGGGTTGTCAAAGACTTGTTTAAAATGACCGGGAGTCAACAAACGTGACTCCCGATTAAATTCGTAGTTACCCATATGGGTTACCGTTCCTTATTAAAAATAAGAATTAAGCTGAAAGCTTTACACGGCCTTTTGCACGACGACGAGCAATTACTGCACGACCGTTTTTAGTTGCCATACGAGCACGAAAACCGTGGTTACGTTTACGTTTTAATATGCTAGGTTGAAATGTTCTTTTCATTACGCTAATCCGTCTGTCTGTTTGCTTTACGAAAACAAACGTTTTCGAGCACAGTGATAAAAAATTGAGGGCGAATTCTAATCTTAAAATAAGCCAAAGTCAACGTTATTTATAATAATAAATGTAAAAGATCCTTTTGTTGTAGAAGTAGGATCTTTGTGATCATTAATATTGATCTTTTGTTTGAGTAGAGTCAGCAAATAAAGCCAAAGGCATTATATCCACAGTTTTATAACAATGCACCCCGTGAGTTTTAATAACTTTATCATTTACGGTCATTTTTTTAGTTATTTTTGAGCCAATTTTAAGGCAATATATACTATTTATTAATTTAAGTTAAATCAATGTTTTAGCTTATAAATAGAGGTTTTTTATAATTTAATGGCGTTGCCGTATTGCACTTGTGGATAACTAGGGAGATAATGGCTTAAATCTAAAATAATCATTATAACAAAGATCGTTTCTGCCTTTTATTTTATAAGTACCTAATTTGCTTTTATTGTGGAATTTTTTTCCTGATAGAGGTTAGTTTTCGTTTTTCTAATGGCAGCTATTTCGATCTATTACAGGAGTTTTGAGTGGAACATTCACTCTGGCAAAGTTGTTTATCTGTTCTTGAAGATGAACTTCCAGCTCAGCAATTTAGTATGTGGATCCGCCCACTGCAATGTGTAGCTGATAATAATATCATGACCTTATACGCACCTAACCGGTTTGTGCTTGACTGGGTGCGTGAAAAATATTTAGCTCGAATTACTCAATTATTGGCATTAGAGCGCACTAATCCTCCAGAACTTAGATTTGATGTGGGTAGTAAACCTGTTAATAATCAAAGTGTTGCTGCCGAGGTTGCGAGTAATTTTGCTGCCACTATGCCTGCAAAACCGAATCGGTCTAACAGCTCAGCCGATTTTGTGCCCAATATTTCTAGAACTGCCAATGTCAGAAATAAATACACTTTTGACAATTTTGTTGAAGGTAAGTCGAACCAATTAGCTCGAGCTGCGGCATCGCAAGTTGCCGATAATCCAGGGCAAGCGTATAACCCATTATTCATCTATGGTGGCACAGGATTAGGTAAAACCCATTTATTGCATGCCGTTGGTAATGGTATTTTACTGAAAAACCCGAAAGCAAAAATTGCCTATATGCACTCTGAACGTTTTGTCCAGGATATGGTAAAAGCGTTGCAAAATAATGAAATCGAAAAATTTAAACAATATTACCGTTCAGTCGATGCGCTGTTAATTGATGATATACAATTTTTTGCCAATAAAGAGCGTACTCAGGAAGAGTTTTTCCATACCTTTAATGCTTTGCTTGAAGGTAATCAGCAGATAATTTTAACCAGTGATCGTTATCCAAAAGAGATCACAGGGGTTGAAGACAGATTAAAGTCTCGTTTCGGTTGGGGGTTAACCTTGGCCATTGAGCCTCCAGAATTAGAAACGCGGGTAGCAATATTAAAACGCAAAGCTGAAGAAAGTCACATTAACTTAGCCGATGAAGTTGCGTTTTTTATCGCCAAAAGGTTACGTTCAAATGTACGTGAGTTAGAAGGTGCATTAAACCGGGTGATTGCCAATGCCAATTTCACTGGCCGACCAATTACCATCGATTTTGTTAGAGAGGCATTGCGTGATCTTTTAGCTTTACAAGATAAGTTAGTCACCATAGACAACATTCAACGTACCGTCGCTGAATATTACAAAATTAAAATTGCTGATATTTTATCTAAACGTCGTAATCGCTCGGTTGCACGCCCAAGGCAAATTGCAATGGCCCTGGCGAAAGAACTCACGAATCATAGTTTGCCTGAAATTGGCGATGCGTTTGGCGGACGCGATCACACGACTGTTTTGCATGCTTGTCGCAAGGTGAAAACGTTACGTGAAGAAACACACGATATTAAAGAAGACTATTCAAATCTAATAAGAACACTATCATCATAAATAGGGTAAAAAAAGAATGAAATTTTCATTATCAAGGGACTTACTTTTAAAACCACTTTTATTGGTTTCAGGTGCCGTCGAACGCAAAAGCACATTGCCTATTTTAAGTAATATTTTACTGGAAGTAAGTGGGCAATCACTTACGATGATAGCTACTGACCTTGAACTTGAAATGGTTTCAAGTACGCAAATAATCAATGAATCAGGTGATGGAAAAGTTACTGTTCCGGCGAGAAAATTACTCGATATTTGTAAAAGTTTACCCGATGATGCAGTGATTGAATTTGAACAAAATGGTGATTCAATTAATATTAGATCTGGCAGAAGTCGCTACTCTTTAGCCACTTTGCCTGCAGATGATTTTCCAAATATTGAGCAGTGGCAGGGCGATGTAGAGTTTAAACTGCAAAAATCGCAGTTGCTGCGACTTATTGAAAGCACACATTTTTCAATGGCGAACCAGGATGTACGCTATTACCTTAATGGTATGTCGATTGAAACTGAGAATAATGAGATCCGTTCAGTTGCTACAGATGGTCATCGTTTGGCTATCTGCAAAATCGTTAATGACAATTTATCTTTGCCAGCACGACAAGTGATTGTGCCTCGTAAAGGGATCATGGAAATTATCCGCTTACTCGATGCGGTTGATGAAGAAATTCAGATATTTATGGGATCTAATCACATTCGCATCATCGATACCGATTTTTCTTTTACCAGTAAATTGGTCGATGGCAGATTCCCTGATTATCGTCGAGTATTGCCACGTAATGGTGATAAAGTGTTAACCACTGACAAAGACCAATTAAAACAAGTATTGTCACGCGCATCAATTTTATCGAATGAAAAATTTAAAGGTGTACGTTTACATTTCGCTCCGAGCGAATTAAAAATAACAGCGAATAATCCTGAGCAAGAACAAGCGGAAGAATATTTAGAAATTGACTTTCCCTTTGACAGTTTAGAAATCGGTTTTAATGTGAGTTATATTTTAGACGTATTAAATGCCATTAAAGATACTTGTGTTAAGTTTACGTTATCGGATGCCAATTCAAGTGTTGTCCTTGAAGGGCAAGATTCTGGTGAAGCACTTTATGTGATTATGCCGATGCGCTTGTAGTCGTATTTAATGAGCATTAGTAGTTTAACAACCAGTACATTTCGAAATTTAAAATATACTAGTATAACATTACATCCCAAGTTAAATTTAGTCACAGGTGATAACGGCAGCGGTAAAAGTAGTTTATTAGAAAGTATTTTTTTTTTAGGACATGGAAAATCGTTCCGCACAACTAAGATTGAAAACTTAATAAACTCTAGCAGCGATCATTTTGTGGTTAGCGTAAAGGATGATCGTAATTATCAACTTGGGGTTAAGCGTGACAAAAGCGGCCAGGTTGATATTAAGATCAATGGCGATAGTAAATATAGGCTTTCAGATTTAGCGAAAAATATTGCAGTACAAGTGATCACACCAGAGACGTTCAGATTGTTTTTCGGTGGCCCTAAAGAACGCAGAAGGTTCATTGATTTAGGATTGTTTCACGTGGAACATCAATACGCCGATCTTTGGCGCGAATTTCGTAAAGTATTGATCCAGCGAAATGCCTGCTTGAAAAATAAAATATCGGGTCAGCAGTTTGACTATTGGAGTGATGTTTTTTGTCGACTATCTACCCAAATTGCCGAGATAAGAGTAGGGTATGTTGAAAGCCTCTCTACTGAAATTCATCGTTGGTTAAATATTTTATTACCCAATTTGTCAGAAAAAATAGTGCTTCATTATTCCCAGGGTTGGAATAGTAAAAAGCCTATTACAGAGGTACTGACTGAGAACTTTGAACGGGAACGAAAGTTTGGTTACAGTTTATTTGGTGCCCATAAGTTCGACGTAAAATTTGGTTATCAAAAGACAAATATCGACCAGGTATTATCGAGAGGCCAGCAGAAATTATTTTTAATGGCGTTAACCATAGCGCAGGCAAATCTAATTTATCACAGTCAAAACATAGCGCCAATCATTTTGATTGATGATATTGGTGCTGAGTTGGACAACAACTCACGTACTGCATTGGCCAAGGCCATTGATGAACTTAATTGTCAGTTGTTTATCACTGCAATTGACAATAACGCACTGGAACCGATAATTCCAGAAGATAAAAATTACAAGATGTTTCACGTGGAACATGGCGAGATAACGGAAATAACGCAAGGCAAAATATAATGAGTGAAAATGAATATGATTCGGCCAGTATCAAGGTTTTAAAAGGCCTTGATGCGGTACGTAAAAGACCGGGAATGTACATTGGTGATACTGATGATGGTACAGGTTTGCACCACATGGTTTTTGAGGTGCTGGATAACTCAATCGATGAAGCCTTAGCTGGCCACTGTGGTGAAATCCATGTCAACATCCATAGCGATAATTCGGTATCGGTAAAAGATGATGGTCGTGGCATTCCAACGGATATTCATCCGGAAGAGGGAATATCTGCTGCTGAAGTCATCATGACAGTACTGCATGCTGGTGGTAAATTTGGTGGCGAAGATTCTGGTTATAAAGTGTCTGGTGGTTTGCACGGTGTAGGTATATCTGTGGTAAATGCCTTAAGCGCGAAGTTAGAATTAACCATCCGTCGAGCGGGCAAAGTACATGGTCAAGAATACAATATGGGTAATGCAGTCGCGCCTTTAAAAGAGGTTGGCGAAACTCAAAAAACCGGTACTGAAGTTCGTTTTTGGCCAAGTTCAGAAACCTTTTCGGATATTCTTTTTCATTACGACATCTTAGCAAAACGTATTCGTGAATTATCATTCTTGAACTCTGGTGTGTCTATCCATTTACATGATGAGCGTGATGGACGCGAAGACCATTTCTATTATGAAGGTGGTATTCAGGCATTTGTAAACTACTTAAATACCAACAAAACACCAGTAAATCCGCAAGTATTCTATTTCGAGTTAACTCGTGATGATGGCATTGTGGTAGAAGTCGCGATGCAATGGAATGATGGCTTCCAGGAAAACATCCATTGTTTTACCAACAATATTCCACAGCGAGATGGTGGTACTCACCTTAGCGGCTTTAGAACCGCACTTACTCGTACGCTTAACAGTCACATGAGTAGAGAAGGCTTAAATAAAAGAGCCAAAGGTGGTACGGAAACCAATGCCAGTGGTGATGATGCGCGTGAAGGCTTAACCGCAGTGATCTCAGTGAAAGTACCTGATCCTAAGTTCTCTTCACAAACCAAAGATAAGCTAGTTTCATCGGAAGTGAAAACGGCCGTAGAACAAGCCATGGGTGAAAAACTAGGTGAATACTTGTTAGAAAACCCAACCATAGCAAGAACCATCATCATGAAGATTGTTGATGCGTCTCGTGCGCGTGAAGCGGCTCGTAAAGCCCGTGAGATGACTCGTCGTAAAGGCGCATTAGATATTGCCGGTTTACCCGGTAAACTTGCTGACTGTCAGGAAAAAGATCCTGCACTTTCTGAACTCTATATTGTGGAAGGGGACTCTGCTGGCGGATCTGCCAAGCAGGGGCGTAATCGTAAAAACCAGGCCATATTACCATTAAAAGGTAAAATTCTGAACGTGGAGAAAGCACGTTTTGATAAGATGATATCATCACAAGAAGTAGGAACGTTAATTACCGCCTTAGGTTGTGGTATTGGTCGTGATGAATATAACCCAGATAAAATGCGTTATCATTCAATCGTGATCATGACCGATGCCGATGTCGATGGTTCTCATATTCGTACCCTATTGTTAACGTTTTTCTTCCGTCAAATGCCAGAAGTGATTGAGCGTGGCTATATGTACATTGCGCAACCGCCACTATATAAAGTGAAAAAAGGTAAGCAAGAACGTTACTTGAAAGATGACGAACAAAAAGAAGAATACTTCACAACGCTGGCTTTGGAAAATTCATCGATCCACGTTAATGAAGATGCACCGGCGTTATCTGGTGTGGCTTTAGAGAACTTATTTATCCAATATAGAGACACTCTGAAAGTAATTTCACGAGTATCTCGCCAATTGCCGGAAGCAATACTGAATCAGTTAGTTTATGCGCCAATTATTGGTAATGGTGATTTCGCCGATAAAGCGAACGTAGAACAGTGGACCAAGACTTTCGTAGAACTGCTTGAGCAAGAAGGTGAGAACGGTTCTTTATATTCTGCTGTGGTTGAACATGATGCAGAACGTAATATTTACTTACCCGCCGTGACGGTTCGTATGCATGGTATAGACAACGTTCATAAGTTTAGTTATGAGTTTATCCATTCTTCTGAATTTAAGACGATTATGGCGCTTAATGAGTCGATAAATGGCTTAATGGAAGAAGGGGCATACGTTAAGCGTGGTGAGAAAGTTAAGCCGGTTAAATCGTTTGTAGAGGCTCGTGCCTGGTTAATGAAAGAGTCAGAACGTGGTCAATACATCCAGCGCTACAAAGGATTGGGGGAAATGAATCCTGAGCAACTTTGGGAAACGACCATGGATCCAGAAACTCGTCGCATGCTACAGGTTACCATTGAAGATGCCATTGCAGCAGATCAACTATTTACTACGCTAATGGGAGATCATGTAGAGCCCAGACGCAAATTTATTGATGATAACGCATTGAACGTTGAGAACTTGGATGTGTAGATAAGGTTCAATTACTTATCGAAATTAAAAACCCAGCTTATTAGCTGGGTTTTTTGTTTAAGGGGAGCAAATAAGAGCACGCTGTGACTGCCGGAGGTCCCGGCCTCGGCTCTGGCATCCTGCTTCGCTCTACCTCCTGCATTATCCATGCAGTAGTGCGCCGGGATGACGTTTAATTGTTTCTAGAATATTTACTCCGTCATCCCGGCGAAGGCCGGGACCCCCAGGGAAAGATCATGAAACAGCCTTGTTTTATGCGGCTTAGCTGAATTTTATATTTTGACTGTTTTCTTAATTTAAGGTGATTTTATAAAATAAATAAAAGATCGATTTGATGATCACATTTAGATGTGATCTTATACTTATCTTTACTCATAAGATAAATATAAAATGACTGGATGGATGGATTAACCTTGCTTGACCACATATCAATTATTAAAGATCCAAGGCAAAAATGGAAAGTAGACCACAGTTTGTCAGACATTCTATTTCTTGCTGTAGTAGCCGTTATTGCTGGAGCAGAGGGATGGGAAGAAATAGAAGATTTTGGCAAGGATAAGCTTGAATGGTTACAACAATATGGTGATTATAAAAACGGTATACCAGTTCACGACACCATTGCACGAGTTATCAGTATGGTTAACCCCAAGCAATTTCAGTCATGTTTTATCGCACGACTGTCATAGTTCGACCAAAGGCGATGTAATCGCCATTGATGGCAAAACAGTTCGTGGCTCGTACGACAAAAACAAAAAACGTGGTGCAATCCATATGGTAAGTGCTTTTTGTGCCGCCAATGACGTTGTTATTGGCCAAGTAAAAACGGCAGAGAAGTCGAATGAAATTACCGCCATTCCAGAGTTACTCAAGCTGTTAGATATTAGTGGTTGCCTTGTAAGGATTGATGCAATGGGTTGTCAGAAAAAAATAGCCCAAGAAATTCTAAACGGAAATGGCGATTACCTATTAGCCGTTAAAGGCAACCAAAAGCGCTTAGAACAAGCATTTGATGATATATTTGACCTTGGCGACTTGCAAAGTGAAAATACCTATGGTACCCAAGAACAATCACATGGCCGTTTAGAAACGCGATTACACAAGGTTAGTCATGATATTGATGCCTTAGGTGATATTGCATTGGAATGGCCTGGCATAACGACATTAGGCTACGTGGTTTCATTTAGAAAAGAAGGCGATAAGCCAAGTACACAACCTTCAGTGCGTTATTATATCAGTTCCGCTAAACTTAGCGCAGAAGAGCTGGCGCATGCAGCAAGAGAGCATTGGTCAATAGAAGTGAAACTGCACTGGAAGCTAGATGTCGCATTAAGAGAAGATGCTTGTAGAATTCGCCGCGGCGATGCCGCAGAGAATTTTTCAAAAATACGACACATCGCTTTAAACTTACTTAATAGTGATAAAAGTTTTAAAGCAGGGATCAAAAGAAAACAAAAACGAGCAGGAAGAAGTGAAAGCTACTTAGCGCAAGTCCTTACAGGGCAGGATGTTTCGTAATCTTTCCATGCCGGGACCCCCTTGCTTGACAGCGAGCATATATTCCATGATCGAAGCTAGGAGCCAGTTACTCAAAGCCATTTATCCTAATTAACGCTAGTCGATTAACTAAACAATCGTTATAATTAGCGCAATTTTTAATACAACAGTAATAACTCGGTTTTCATGAGCACATTTGATTTCAAAACATTCCAGGGATTAATATTTAAATTACAAGAATATTGGTCACAGCAGGGTTGTGTAATAGTACAACCATTAGATTTAGAAGTGGGTGCAGGTACCTTTCATCCAATGACATTTTTACGTTCTATTGGCCCAGAGCCAATGAGCAGTGCTTATGTGCAACCATGTCGTCGTCCTACCGATGGCCGCTATGGTGAAAATCCAAATCGATTACAGCATTATTACCAGTTTCAGGTGGTGTTGAAACCGTCGCCAAAAAACTTTCAGGATTTGTATTTAAATTCGTTGAAAGAACTTGGCATCGATCCTTTAGTTCACGATATCCGCTTTGTCGAAGATAACTGGGAATCGCCAACATTGGGTGCCTGGGGCTTAGGTTGGGAAATATGGCTAAACGGTATGGAAATAAGCCAATTTACCTACTTCCAACAAGTTGGTGGCTTAGAATGTGCGCCAGTTACGGGTGAAATTACTTATGGCTTAGAGCGTCTTGCAATGTACATTCAAAATGTAGATAGTATTTATGATCTGGTTTGGGCCGATGGTCCGTTAGGTAAAGTATACTACCGTGATGTATTTCATCAGAATGAAGTGGAGCAGTCGACCTACAATTTTGAACATGCCAATGTCGATGCGTTGTTTAATCAGTTTGATGTTTGCGAAGCCGAAAGTGCCAAACTGATTGAGCTTGGATTAGCTTTACCAGCGTATGAGCAAGTAATGAAAGCATCGCATGCATTTAATTTACTCGATGCTCGACATGCAATATCCGTGACCGAACGTCAGCGCTATATTTTACGAGTGAGAACATTAGCGAAAGGCTGTGCAAAAGTTTACTACGCCAAACGTGAAGAATTAGGTTTTCCAATGTGCAGAGATAATACCGTAATGGAGGGTAAATAAATGAGCACCAATACTCTTCTAATAGAATTAGGTACTGAAGAACTACCACCAAAGGCCCTGAAAAAATTAGCCATAGCATTTTATGACTCTATCACTGAGCAGCTAAACACAGCAGCACTAAGTTTTGATGATGCTAAATGGTTCGCCACACCTCGTCGCTTAGCCGTACAAGTGAAGGGATTACAGCAGCAACAAGCAGATAAAATTATTGAGAAGCGTGGTCCAGCAATAAATGTAGCTTTTGACAACGAGGGTAACCCAAGCAAAGCTGCACAAGGCTGGGCACGATCAAATGGTATCACGGTAGATAAGGCAGAACGCTTGACTACTAACAAAGGTGAATGGTTATTACATAAAGCGGTAAAGGTTGGTCAGTCAGTCGCCGAGTTAGTACCAGCAATTACGGCTACCGCAGTAAATAAATTACCGGTACCAAAACCTATGCGTTGGGGCAGTAGCCGTATTCAATTTATTCGCCCAATTCATACCGTAACTATGATGTTTGGCAGTGAAATAATCGAAGGTGAAATCTTAGGCATTGCCTCGAGTAACATCTTAAAAGGTCATCGTTTCCACTGTGAAGGTGACGTTACTTTGGATTGTGCAGATAACTATGAGTCGGCATTAAAGTCGGCATATGTTATCGCCGATTATGATGTTCGTCGTCAATCTATTGTTGATGATATCAATGCCGCTGCCAATTCATTAAAGGCAACAGCTTTACTTGATGATGAATTAGTAGACGAAGTGACATCGATCAATGAATGGCCATCGGTATTAGTCGGAAGCTTCGCTGAAGACTTCCTACAAGTTCCAGCAGAACCGTTGATCTATTCAATGAAAGATCATCAAAAGTATTTTCCGGTGATGGATGCAAACGGCAATTTATTAGCGAAATTTATCTTTGTCACTAACATCGAGTCAAAACAGCCTGAACAAGTGATTCGAGGTAACGAGAAAGTTATTCGTCCACGTTTAGCCGATGCCGAGTTTTTCTTTAAAACAGATAAAAAACAAACACTTGAAAGCCGTTTAGAAAGTTTAGAAAATGTATTGTTTCAAAAACAACTGGGTACACTAAAAGCAAAATCAGAACGTATTGCCGAGTTAAGTAAACATATTGCCAATACGGTAAATGCCAATGGTGAACATGCTTATCGTGCCGGTTTATTAAGTAAAACTGATTTGATGAGCGATATGGTTCTAGAATTCCCACAAGTACAAGGCACTATGGGGAAATACTATGCGCAAAATGACGGTGAAGTTGCCGAAGTGGCACAAGCATTAGAAGATCAATACCTTCCAAGATTTGCTGGTGATTCGTTACCTGAAGGCGTTATCGGTGCAAGCGTAGCCGTTGCCGACAAAGTGGACACCTTGGTTGGTATTTTTGGTATTAACCAAGCGCCAAAAGGGGATAAAGACCCATTTGCATTGCGCCGAGCGGCCATAGGCTTAATTCGCATTATTATTGAAAAAGAATTGTCATTAGATATTGCCGATTTATTAACGGTAAGCATTGCATCTTATGGTGATAAATTAGTGAATCAGCAAACCGCTGCTGATGTGATTGATTTCATCATAGGTCGATACCGCGCTTTTTATCAGGAACAAGGTATCAGTGTTGATGTTATCCAAGCTGTACTCGCGAATAAGCCAACTGCACCTTTAGATTTTGATCAACGAGTGAAAGCGGTAAGCTATTTCCGTAGTTTAGATGAAGCTCAAGCTTTGGCTGCGGCTAATAAGCGCGTGGGAAATATTCTTGCGAAATTTGATGGTGAATTGTTTGCCGAGTTTAATAACGAACTTGCTACTGAACCTGCCGAAATTGCTTTAGCACAACAGTACAAGGCTTTAACGGCTGAAATAACGCCGTTATTCGCCAATAAAGATTATCAGCAAGCATTATCTAAACTAGCCAGTTTAAGAGCACCTGTTGACGAGTTCTTCGATAATGTAATGGTAATGGCTGACGATGAAGCGGTAAAAACCAATCGCTTAACTTTACTTAGTCAGTTACGTGCCAGCTTCTTTAATATTGCCGATATTTCGTTATTACAATAATTACTAAGTAATTATTTTAGTACAAACAAAAGACGCCACTCGGCGTCTTTTTTTACTTCATGGATGAAGGAATGCAAATTGCCAGGGATGGCTTTAAATTTGTAATTTCGAGAAACGAAGAGCCATCGTTTCCAGGCACGTTTTGAATTTCGGAGGTCCCGTGTAAAAGCATCACTGGATGAAGGTGTTATTATTACACTATATTTGTAAAGTGTACCGTCATATAAAGGGAGGTGTATTTTTAATATTCTTATTTAAAGACTAAGCTAGGGTGAGGAGAAGAGACCAATCCGTCAAAAGCTACGAGCTTCTCGGGATGCCAAAGTCTCTTCTCACTCTAGCGATTCAGAGCTTCTATAACAGGTATTCTTTCAGACCTTTAACCAATATGAAAAAGCCAGTATTCGCTCCAAACTCACAGTTTAAGGATACTATATATATATGAATATTGCATCTATAAGCCATTTAAAATTTTGTGTAGGAATTGGGATTGATGTCACTAAGGCGTCATTATCTTTAGCAGAATTAACCGAAGATAAAACCTACATTTCAAATTTAGACAATAGCCTTGAAGCCATTAACTTATTAGCTCAAAAGCTAGTTAAAGCTTCATTGGTGAGTCAATTGGAAACCGACGTTAAAAATGCGAATTCATGGGTTGCATTTGCCGGTATGGATACCAGCGTACGTCAAAGTGGAACCTGGAAAGGCAAAGGAAAAATGACCAAGAGAGGCAACCCTTATTTACGAAAACGATTGTACAATGCTGCGTGGGGCGCAAAGATGCACGATGAACACTTCAAAGCATACTATGACCAATTACGAAGTAGAGGCCGAGGATACGTTGAATCACTATGCATCATCGCTAAGAAAATATTAAGGATTGCATATCAAGTAAGGGTCAATCATATAAAATATGATCCAAAAGTCGCTTTTTCAGCTTAAATATTTGACAAAAGCTTATAACCATCATACCCGACGCAGGTCGGGACCTCCATGCTTGACAGTGTACGGTGTTTATTTCTTCTTGATCAAAAACTGATAGGGTAAAGAGGCTACTTGTTTAGCAACTAACTCATGCTCCATAAATTCACAAAAACTGGGAATGTCTCGCGTAGTTGATGGGTCATCAGCAATCACCAACAAGGTTTCACCAACGGCTATTTTCCGAATATTCATCCGTACCATCATTACCGGCTCAGGGCAGCGCAGGCCGACGGCGTTAAAAGTGTGGTCTGCGTTGGAAAAAAGAGTATTAATCATGTTTAATTATTTAAATGGACCATTAAGCGAGTATTTTAAGTTTTTATGGCTAAACTTAACAAGTAAAAAATAATTATTGGAAGCAAAAGTTGAAATTTTCCTATCGCAGTTTTGTCATTATCCTAATATTAAGACTGATGCTGACTGGCAATGTACAGGCAGGTCAAGATGAACCGTTGCGAGCTGAATTTTTAGCCGCTGAAGCGGTTAAGTGGGATATTAATTCGCCAAGCTACCAAGTCAAGGTTAAGCAGCTACAGAATTACCCATTATTGCCTTATTTTCAATTAAGCCAACTTACCAAAAACTTACACTTAAAAAATGAAACACAGATCGAAGCGTTTTTGTCACAATACCAAGATACGGCACTAGACTGGCGGTTAAGGAAGGCGTGGCTGCTATATTTACAACGTTACCAAAAAAAATCGCGCTTTATTCACTACTTCAAGGCTACCGATAATAAACAGCTAACTTGTCTCAATATGGCTTACCAATTGGATTTAGGTGCTGACAAAACAGACGTTTTACCGCAAGTATCGGCGCTGTGGCTCAGTGGAACATCACTTCCGAAACAATGCGATAAGCTATTTTCACTATGGACCCAGGCAGGTTTTCGTAGCACTGAACTCATTTGGCAAAGGATCATGCTAGCGCAAAAGGCAGGGTCTTATGGTCTGGTAAAATATTTAATAAAACTGTTGCCGCAAAAAGAAAAATATTTAGTGACGTTGTGGAAAACCATTAAACGTAAGCCCAAACAATTAGCTAAGTTAGCTAAATTTAATCAGCGCAACAATCAAGAAGCCCTAGTGTTAGTCGATGGCCTAAAACGATTGATTTGGCAAGATGCCGTGTTAGCCTTGTCAATTTTTGAAAACGTCAGTGACAGGTTTTCGATTGGCCAAATAGAGACAGTGCTACCATTATTGGTAACCGCTATTGCTCGTTCAGAACACCCAAAAGCGCTTATTTGGTTTGCCAATATCGAACGAAAATATATCAATAACGGGGCAGTGCAATGGCGGCTGGCAAGTTTATTGAGAAGTCATGATTTTACCGCGATTGCCGCAGAAATAGCTTTACTCACAAATACTCAAAAAAAGCAGAGGCAGTGGCTTTATTGGCAAGCCAGGGCCGTTGAATACGGTGCTAAAGAGCACAGTGATGGGCAGACAATATATCAAGAGCTAGCACAGCAGCGTAGTTACTATGGTTTTTTGGCAGCGGCCAAGATAGGTGATAAAAGTGTGTTAAATCATGAACCCATTAATATGTCCGCACATCAAATTGAGGGGTTTCAATCATACCCAGCAGCTCAACGCGCATTAGAACTGTATCGACTAAATCGTTTAACTCAGGCAAGACGAGAATGGCGTTACTGGATGAGTGAATTAAATTCTAGCCAGCAAGTTGTTGCCGCAAAGTGGGCGCATCTCCAGGGCTGGTTTGATCGTGGCATATACTCTTTGACCCAGGTTGGCGCGTTAAACGATATTGATGTCCGATTTCCGATGCCATATCAAAGCTTATTTCAACCCTTAGCAAAAAAATATGCGGTGGATGAAGCTTGGGCCTACGCTATTGCCCGTAAAGAAAGTATTTTTATGACGGATGCAACGTCAAGCGTCGGTGCGCTTGGCTTAATGCAAGTAAGACCGATGACCGCCAATTACCTGAATAAAACCAAGTTGAAACGCCATCAAATACTCGATCGTGAGACTAATATAGAGCTTGGCATTAAATACTTGCAGTATCTTTTAATAAAATTTGATAATAACATTGTCTTAGCAACGGCGGCCTATAATGCTGGCCCGAAAAGAGTAAAGCGTTGGTTACAAGCGGAACCAAAATTAGCTGCCGATGCCTGGATTGAAACCATCCCCTATAAAGAAACCCGAGAATACGTAAAAAGTGTTTTGGCTTTTACTGAAATATACCAACGAAAGCAGCAACGAGGGGATTCACCATTTGTTGAATTAACGTCTATGATGATTGATTAGGTTAGCCATCACGGGTGTTAAAGCTATAAGCACAAAGTAGGCTGTGCTATTATCGGCGGATAAATGTTATCACTAAAATACCAATATCAAATCTAATATGAAAGAGCTAGCAAATCATTATCCAGCCCATTTAAGCGAGCAGCAACACCGAACGGCCACTATCCTTGAACGTGAAAACCTCGGTGTTTTTCAAGATAGTTGTCGCTTTTTTTGTTAAGCGGCTTTTTTAGCTGCTTCTTTATTCTGCTCTGGGTTTAACTCAACCGGTCCCTGTACTGACCAATCTCGAATATCTTTT
>MAAC01010086.1_pt1 | contig 40305 bp, 32 predicted proteins | sample 1115981 | NCBI WGS metagenome assembly MAAC01 (sample SAMN04961126, study PRJNA320927) | seawater metagenome | isolation source: sample BD02T64 sea water enriched with oil for 64 days | place: USA:Gulf of Mexico | collected 2013-07-27 | reverse complement strand
CTAAAGAAATTGCATCAAGTTTAAATTCTTTGGTATATTTTTTACGTTTTGTCATTTGATTCTCCAGTTAAGCTTATTATGTCTTAACTGGGGTAGTCGAATCCATTAAACCACGTCATCCTGCTGTTTTTTTATCTAAAACTAAGTGGTTGATTTTGTTGTACAGAAGAAAATATAGGGCGCTAAAACTGTCAATAGTATATACTCGCCCCTTAAAATTTTATAGGAACACGCATTGTTAGCTATTTGTCGATTCATATTATTATCATTCGCTTTGATTTTTATTTGCCTGGTATCCTGTTTTTATTGCTTAATAAAACCTTTTCATCGCAACAATGTGCATCATACCGCCAGGTACATAGGTAAAATTACCAAGCTATTAGGTTTTGAGGTTGAAGTTAGAGTACCTGAGTCGGTTAAAAACCTTGGTTCTGCTGTTTATGTGGCTAATCATCAAAATAGCTATGATCTTTTTACCATGGCAAATGCTATACGACCAGGCACAGTGAGTGTTGGTAAAAAAAGCTTAAAGTGGATCCCCGTTTTTGGTCAAATGTATTGGTTAACAGGTAATATTCTCCTTGATAGAACAAATACCAGTAAAGCCATGGGAACCATTATGCTAACGGCTAAAAAAATTAAAGAAAATAAGTTATCTGTTTGGATGTTTCCAGAAGGCACGCGTAGTCGAGGGCGAGGTTTATTACCTTTTAAAACAGGTGCCTTTCACACTGCGGCACAAGCAGGTGTACCTATAGTACCCACTTGCTGTAGTAATCAGCATCAAACAATTGATTTATCTCGCTGGGACAATGGAAAAATAATTATAGAATTTTTAGAACCTCTGTATATTGATAATACTAACCGTGAAGGTATTCGTTCGGTTGCAGATAAATCATACGCTTTAATGAAAGAAAAAATTAAGCAATTAGATAATGAACTGGCTAATGATTTAGCAAGTAAAAAAGGATAAATAGCATGATTGATGATGAACTACAGCATTGGTTTGAACATACCGAAATATTGGTAACCGAATTACTTGAAGATGGAACAAATGATGAGGTTTACCATACCATTGAACACCATTTTGCCAGTGAAGACTTTGATTTATTAGAGAAAACTGCTATCGCGGCATTTAAATTAGGCTTTGAAATAGAAGAGCCTGAAGAAGCTGAGTTAGAAAATGGCGATAAAGTTTTCGCTTTTGATATTGTTACCGAACAAATGTTAAATGTAAAAACCTTACAAGCTGAAACTAAAAATATGCTTGAGTTGGCAAAAAAATGTCACATAAGCTATGATGGTTGGGGAACCTACTTTGAAGAATAGTTTTATTCTTTACTTGATATTTTTATTGCACTCTACCCGTTTATTTAAAAGGATATAATCCATGGAATGGTTAAATGATTTTTTCACACAAGAACCTTTTTCTATAGCAATCCCTGTTGTTATCATTATCAGTATTTTTATTTATGCCGCTCGTCGTGCCCACTTTAAGCACTTAGAGCGTATAAGACAAATAGATGAAACTTATAACCCGAAAGCTTCTTTTCAGCGCCGATAATTTTCAGCGCTGACATCCTTGTCAATAATTTTTATTAACGGCTTTTGTCGAGAGCTATTCTTGTTCAGTTAATTCAAAAGCGCGGCGTTTACTAAACCATGCAAACGCTGCCGGTACAAAGAAGAAAGATAACAACGTCGTTAATACTGTGCCGCCGGCAATCGTTATTGCAAATGGCGGCCAGAAACCACCCCCCGCTAAAATTAATGGTAAAAAGCCGCCCACGGTTGTAATTGTGGTTGAGGTAATATGTCTTGTACAACTTTGCACCCCTTTGATTATTGCTGAAATGTCTCCTGTTACGGCAAGCGGATCGTTTTTTAATTCTGCAATAATCACAATAGCAGCGTTAATCGCTAAGCCCATCAAGCCCAGTAAAGCAATGATGACGGTAAAGCCAAAGGGGTAATCAAATAAGTAGACACTCAATAAACCTAAACCAACTGACTGCATTGCTGAGAAAAAGATAATGCCGCCCAGCCTGAATGAATTAAATGACAAGACAACAACGGTGATTAATAGCGTAAATATTACTCCAACACTCGCAAGTAATTTTCCTACTGCTGAATCTCGTTTGGAAGACTCACCGCCAATTTCAAGGCGATATCCTGCGGGTAATTGATAGTTTTGTTTAGCTAAATTCTCTTTTACTCGTGTTAAAACAACGCTAGGCAATACACCCGAGCGAATATAGCCCTCAACAATATTTATTCTAGAGCCATCTCTATGGGGAATAGCGCCACGGCTTGGTTTAAGAGAAAAATCAGCTAATGCGGTTAATGGAATGGTTTGTTCGTTATTTTCTAAAGAGGGGCTAAGCAAGTTAATGTTGGCTAAATCACTGATTTTAGCTCTATGTTCATTAGCAATACGCACTCGCACGGGAATAGACTCTGTTGCTTCAATAATAGAGCCACTGACTTGACCACTTAAGGAAGCTTGCAATTGCTCGGCGATGTCAACGAGTGATAAGCCCACTAAAGCAGCCGCTTCTTCATCCGCTTCAACCCATACTTTTGGTGTGCCGGGCTGTAGTGTTACTCGGGTATGAATAATATCAGTGGTTTGTGTCATCACTTTGCGAAGATCATCACCAATAATTTTCAAGGTATCTAAGTTAGGGCCAAAAATTCGTAGCTCTACCGGAGCATTAAATGGAGGGCCTTGTTCTAATTTTCGTACTAATATTTGCGCCTGCGGTATCAGTAAATCTAATGCTGATTGTAATGTCGGGATCAACCTATTAGCCGCTTGAAAGTCGGTTGCTGTGATCATTGCTTGACCATAGTTTTGCAGGCCATCCTTGGTGGGTACTAAATTATAATAAAAAGAAGGCGCGTTTTTACCTAAAAACCAACGTACTTTTTCAATACCTTGTTGTTGATAAAGGTAATTGCTGATTTGCTGGCTAGCATCTTTAACGTTTAAAATACTACTTTGTGAAGGTAGAAATAGTTCAATTTGAAACATATCTCTATCTGATGTTGGAAAAAATTGCTCGCTTAACTGTTTTGATAACACAAAGCCAAGTAAGGGTAAGCAAAATACCACTAACACCGTTGTTTTTTTATAGCTTAGCGCCCATTGCAAACTCTTAACGAATAGGGCATTAAGTTTAGGTAAATGAATGCCGACTTGATACCAGCTTTTTTCTTTAATCTCCGCAGGTTGAGAGGTTGCTACTCTGCCTTTAGGAATGAAACGTCCTGCTAATCCAGCAACGACGGTATGAGAAATAACATAAGAGCCAATCAGTGAAAAAATAACACTATAAGCAATACCGCTAACAAATTCACCTGCGGAACCCGGCATTAAAATAAGCGGCATAAAGGCTAAAATAGTGGTAATGGTTGAGCCCAGTAATGGTAACCATAAATGTTTTACCGCATAACCTACTGAGTCAAGCCGGCGCATACCTTGTTGACGTTTGGTTTGTATGGTGTCTGTCATGACAATGGCGTTATCGACCATGATACCTAAGGCAACCACTAAACCTGTAACAGACATTTGATGAATAGGAATACCATAAAAGCTCATCACTGACAGGGTAAATAAAACCGTCAGGGGCAATGAAGCCGCTACTATAGCTGCTGAGCGCCACCCTAAAGTGACAAGCAATACCACCGAAATAAGCACAAAACCCAGGGCGATATTATTGATTAAATCCCCTAAGCGCTTTTCGGTATAAGTATTTTGATCAAACAATACTTCAAGCTTAACATTCTGGGGTAATTGTTTGGCATATTGCGTCAACACCTTCTCAATGTTGTTGCTCCAAAGATCAATACGTAAATTAGGCAACATACGGGCAGCAACGACTACCGCAGGTTTGTCATTCACAATGGCGATTTCTTGTGCTGGCCAGGCTAAACCTTTACTGACTTTAGCAATATCGCCCAAGCGCAAAATAGTGCCTGACTGGCTTTCTCGCATGGGAATATTTTCAATACGGGTCACCGTGTCAAACGCACCAACTAGCTCTACTTGCATTTGATTTTTAGTGTTAACTAACTGTCCGGCAGAAACCTTGGCGTCTGAGCGCTGAATTTTTTGTGCAATGAGCGTGCTGGAAAGTTTTAATTGTGAGTTAAGCCCTTGGTCTACCTCAACTAAAACTTCTTCTTTTCCTTGGCCAAAAATAGTAACAATATCGGTACCTGTTACTGTACGAAGTTGGCTTTGTAAATCATTGGCATAACGTCCTAAACTGGCGATGTCACTTGGGCCATTTCCCTGCCAGTTTAAAGCAATAAGTTGGGTATAAGCATAACTTCTGTCATCTTCAAGCGTTGGGGCTAAGGTGTTTGGGGGGAGTTGTGGCGTAACGTCACTAATTAAATCTCTGACCCTTGACCAAATAGGGGCAGAGTTAGTAACTTCATCAAGTAATTCTAATTGTACCGATGATATGCCAGGCCTTGACACGGAGGTTATATGTTTTATTTCAGGAATTTTACGTAATTTTTGCTCTATTTTTTCGGTGATTAGCACTTCTATTCTTTCTGCGCTAGCGCCAGGCAAGCGCGTTAAGACGCTGGCATTACGGTTTTCCATGCGCGGATCTTCCATTCTTGGCATAGTAGAAATAGCGCCAAGTCCTGAAACGATTAATAAAATTATTGCCAGTGACATCAACCGGCCATTTTTAACAAATGAGCGGATCATTAATACGCACCTGAATTGTTTGTTGATGTTGTCGTTGCGGTTTGAGTTGCGGCTTGCTGTGCTAACTGTGTGTTTTGTTTAGCAAGTTTTATCACTTGACCACCCACATAACGATGAACACCTTGAGCGACTATTTGGTGTGGCTCTAAAGAAAGTCCAGTTACATACACTGAATGTTCATTGGCGTGGACAATATTTACCGTGGCAGTATGCAAGGTGAAATTATCATTACCTCCGGCTACAGGGGAAGCAATAAATACTTGCCATTGTCCTCTCACACCATCAGTAATGGCTTCTAAAGGAAGCCAGAATCCTGTTTTTTGTATTTTATCTTCAATGGCTATTCTCACTAATTGGCCATTAAATTGCTCATTTTTATGTAAATCTGCCGTTATTTTTAATCGTAGCTGAACCGTTCTATTGATGGTATTTATCTGCTGACCAATGGCAATGAGACGAGCTTGTTGTCCGACATTTTTTTGGTCGGTAATACTTATATTAAAAAGTTGCCCCAACGTTAATGTGCTGGCTAATTTAGCGGGAACGCCAACGCTAATTTCGTTATTACCTTGCTCAATTATTTTAAAAATAGCCATGCTTGGGGAAGTAACTTCTCCCGTTGATGTTAATCGTTTAGTGATCACACCATCAAAAGGGGCAATGAGGATTGCTTTTTCTTTTTGATAATCTAACGTTTGAATTTGTGCTTTTAAGCCGTTTATTTGTGCTTTGAGAATTTGATTTTCAGCATTAAGCTCATCTAAACGCTGTTTAGAACTATAACCATCATTGATAAGGGTTTTTATTCTACTTAGGTTTGCTTGATTTAATTTTATTTGCGCTTTTAATTGATTGACCTGCGCTTGTAATTCGGCGGTTTTATAGCTTAATAATTGGGTATCTTGTTTTGCAAGCATCTGATTTTTTCTAACCGTATCGCCATCATCTACCAATAGTTCACTTATTTTTCCTGAATATTCAAAGCTTAAATTTGTGTGCTGCTTTGCTTTTATTTGGCCTAAGTAGCTTCTGGCAATGACATAGCTTTGCTCAGGAGTAATCGTGATAAGGGTGGCGCTTTGATGAAATGTTTTTTCGATTTTTTTATCATCAAGCTTTTTTGAGCAGCCAGTTATGCTGAGCAATGAAATAAGAACCAAGCCAAATAACGTACATTTAGTCAATGGGGTAACTGCGAAAGAAAACTTATCGTATATAGTCATTTTAGTGTGCCTAAGGTGCATGCCGAAAAGGCATGTAACAAAAATAAATAAACAAATTGAAATAAAATAAGGCTAGACTGTGTAGTCTAGTCAACTGTAGTTTAATAAGATCAAACAGGACTGTCTAGTTTATTTTGTTAAAATAGCTAAGTAGCTGGTGATGCTATTTATGTTAACGTGAAGTACTGAGAGTTAAATGGTTAATAAACGAAGTAAAAATGAAACCAAACGCAAACAAATTTTAAATTCTGCTATCGATTTGTTCACCGAGCAAGGTTATGCCGCTGCCAGTATGGACTTGATTGCGAAGAATGCGGATGTTTCTAAGCAAACCGTATATAGCCATTTTGGTAGTAAAGATGATTTATTTTTTGCTGCCATTGAGCAAGTGTGCGCATCATTGCATATTCTTGATTTGTCTATGGATGATCTCAGTGATCCTCAGCACATATTATTACAACTAGCGCAAAGGTTTACCGAGGTTATCACCTCAAAACAAGCGTGTTCAGTTCATAAAATTTGTGCCTTCGAGTCAGGTGCCTATCCACAAGTTTCAGATATTTTTTATCAAGCTGCGCCGTTAAGAGTTACCAATGAAGTGGCACAATTAATGGCAAAGCTGCATGAACAAAAAATTCTTAATATTGATAATGCATGGCATGCCGCGCTACAATTTTTAAATATGATGAAAGGGGAGCTGTGGATGCAAATAGAGTTTAATACTAAAGAGCGGCTCACGCCCCAAGAAGTAGATGACTATTTACGTGACAGCGTTGATTTTTTTATTCGTGGTTATGCGATTAAATAGCGCACTTAAGTAACGATTAACAAAACGAGTATTTTAAAGCGTGATTAAAATCCCGCCTACACTTTCCCAGTTGAATCTCGTACTACCAATTGTGGTACATATTGGCTAATTTCATGATTGCTTTTTTGTTTGCGTATTTGGCTTATTAATAAACTAGCAGCATTTTTAGCTATTTCTTTGTTTGGCTGGTTTGCGGTCGTTAATTTTGGCCAAGTTTGACGTGAGAATGGGCTATTTTCAAAACCAGCAATAGAGAGTTGCTCAGGAATATTGAAATTCATCAACCTAGCCGCAAATAATGCTCCTGCGGCAATTTCATCGTTGCATGAAAATATAGCACTAGGGCGATCATCGGCTGAATTATCTAAAGACATTAACTTTTTTGCACCGTTAACACCTGACTCAAAAGAATATTCACCTTCAATTAATAAATTTTTATTAAAGTCAATATTGTTGGCTTTTAGCGCTCGGCGGTAGCCTTTGTAGCGTTCAATGGTTGACATGTGCTCGGCTTCACCCGCAATAAAAGCTATTTTATTATGGCCTAAATCAATTAAGTGCTGCGTGATGGTTTGTGCCGCATCTCTATCGTTTACCATGACGCAAGGGCTTAGTTCATCAGGGGCAGCATCGCCTGACATAATACGTACCACATGAATATCTAAATCAGTGATGCGTTTTACAAAGTCAGGATTTTCTGAAAAAGGTGGTGTTAATACTAAGCCTGCAACACGGGCGTGTTTGATGGTACTAATGATTTCTTCGGTGATATTTTCTTGTTGTGAGTCACAAGGGTTAATTAATAATTCAAAGCCTTGCTGTCGACAGGCGGCTAAAATTCCTTCTTGCATATCAATAACATAATAAGCATTAGGGTTGTCGTAGACATAAGCAATAGTGTATGACTTAGTGCCGGCTAAGTTTCGGGCTGCAAGGTTGGGTTGATAATTTAGCTCTTTTACCGCATCTTGCACTTTTTCACGGGTAAGTTGTCGTACCGACGGTTCGTTATTCATCACCCGTGACACTGTTTTTATTGAAACACCTGAAAGTTTGGCGACATCATTAATTGTTGCTTTCATCTATCCATTTAGCCTTTGAGTTCTTATTTTCGGGCAATACACCAAGATCATTAGGGTAGTGCTTCTTGTGCCTTGCAGCAATAACTAATATTAATTTTATCTAATTCGTTGTCTAGCTACGATACTAAGCCATTAATTAAGCTAACCGTAATTAGCCAAATTAACAATTGACAGCGCTGTCATTTTCTAATAGGGTATCACACCTTTCATTATTTTCATAATAATGTCACTGGTTTCGGTTATCATCTGAAACTAAAGAAAGTTTTATCTATACTTTAATCCGTATCACTTTGCCTAAAGAACAGGAATATTTATGTCAGCGCGTCAAAATTTAGCAAGTTGGAAAAAATTACAGCAACTTGCCCAAGACAAAAAATCTCAGCACATGAATACCTTGTTTGCACAAGATAGTGAGCGGTTTGAAAAGTTCTCCATTGAACTACCCAATATGTTGCTTGATTACTCAAAAAACTTAATTGATAGCGAAACACTTGATTGCCTTTTAGCGTTAGCGCAAGAAACTGAGGTCTGTAACTGGCGAGAAAAAATGTTTTCAGGCGAGAAAATTAATAAAACTGAAGATAGGGCGGTATTGCACACCGCATTACGCCGTCAAAGTAACGATCCGTTAATAATAGATGGTGAAAATGTAACAGAGCACGTGCAAAACCAATGGGTAAAAATGGAAGTGTTTGTCAATAAAGTGCGCCAAGGCCATTGGTTAGGTTTTTCAGGTAAGCGCATTACCGACATCGTTAACATTGGTGTTGGTGGCTCAAATCTAGGCCCACAAATGGTTACTGAAGCATTGAAACATTACAGTGATGGCAGCGTCAATGTTCATTACGTTTCTAATGTTGATGGCGCGCAGATTGTTGAAGTGTTACGTCCATTAGACCCCGAAAAAGTCTTGTTTATTGTTTCCAGTAAAACCTTTACTACTACCGAAACCATGACTAATGCTCGCACTGCCATGAAATGGTTAACGAGTTCTTCATTTGATGAAAAATCAGTCGCCAAACATTTTGTCGCTGTGACGGCAAATAAAGAAAATGCCATGAGTCTTGGTATTAAAGAAGATAATATTTTCGATATGTGGGACTGGGTGGGTGGTCGCTTTTCATTATGGTCTGCTATTGGCCTAGCCATTGCGCTTGATTTAGGTTTTGATAAATTTAAAGAATTACTTGCTGGCGCTCATGATATGGATCAGCATTTTATCAACGCGCCACTTAAAGAAAATATGCCGGCAATCATGGCGCTGATCAGTGTTTGGAATACCACCTTTTTAGGTTCACAATCACAGGCAATTTTACCCTATGATCAAACCTTACACATGCTTACCGCTTATTTGCAGCAAGCTGAAATGGAAAGTAACGGCAAATCGGTAACTTGGGATGGCACAGAAGTAGATTATGCCACTGTCCCATCCATTTGGGGTGAATTAGGTATTAATGGCCAACATGCTTTTTATCAGTATTTACATCAAAGTAATAATGTTGTTCCTGCTGATTTTATTGGCTCAGTTGAAAGTGTTACTCCGGTTACCGGTCATCATGAAACACTCATGGCTAACTTTTTTGCCCAAACCCAAGCCTTGATGGCTGGCGTTAATGAAAAGCAAGTTAGAGCCGATTTAAAAGCTAAAGGACGTACTGACGACTATATAAACAAAGTGGCTCCGCATAAGGTACATAAAGGCAACAGACCCACGAATACCATCTTGTTAAAGCGTATTGATCCAAAAACGTTAGGTAGTTTAATTGCCGCTTATGAGCACAAAATTTTTGTGCAAGGCATTATTTTACAAATTTGCTCTTTTGATCAATGGGGGGTTGAGCTAGGAAAAGGTTTGGCCGCTGAAATACAAAGCGAGCTAGAAAATAATGATATTTCTTCAAAACATGATTGCTCAACAGCCAGTTTAATGGCGTTTTATCAAAAAGCAAAATAGTCGTTATTTCTCCAAATCTAATCAAAAGGATCTTTTGTTAACTCAAAAGATCCTTTGCTATTTCCTTTCAAGAGCCTTCAAGAACTTTCAAGAAAATATTACCTTCACATTTTATGATCTTCACATAGTAGCCCTAAAATTATTTGTTAACTTTAGCTCAAATAAAGTGACTTAAAATGCTATTAAAGAGCGTAGCTGCTAATGCTTTAAAACTTAATATAGTATAAAAAGTGTATTTTTTGTTTAAAAAATGATTCGTTTCTCCTTGAGAAGGTGACAAAAATGTCGGTTTTAGCAAAATTCATTGAATATAAAACTTAAATAAAATCAGTATCTTCTTGTGATTTAAAGTTGAAGTGTACAATTTTTGATTAATTTATCTAGCCAAACGAAGTAATAAGGGGTATGGTTTTACTTGTCTTATGACAGCGTTGTCATATTTTTTTAAGCGGCAATGACAGCGCTGTCGTAAAACTAAAATAAAATATTATTAACATATAAAAATACATTTTCAAAAAAACAAACATGTGTAAGGGGAAGTCGATGTCATCTAAAATTTTTAAAAAAGGCGCATTAGCGAGTTCAATTGCTTTAATCCTAGCCGGTGGTACTGCACCTATGGTTATGGCCGCCGAAGAAGCGAAAGCTGCAGATGAAAATATTGAAGTCATTCAGGTGACGGGTATTCGTGGTTCATTGAAAGAAGCGTTAAACCAAAAACGTTTTGCGGAGGCTGTGGTAGATTCAATTTCAGCTGAAGATATTGGTAAGTTTCCAGATCGTAATATCGCTGAATCTTTACAACGAATTCCAGGGGTAACCATTGCTAGAAATTTTGCCGGTGAAGGTGGTAATGTTTCTATTCGTGGTACTAATCCTGAATTAACTCTGGTTACTATGAATGGTAACTATTTAGCTTCAACGGGTTGGTTTTCTCAACAACCAGCTAGTCGTTCATTTGACATGGACTTGCTTCCGCCTGAGCTTGTTGCAGGTGTTGATGTATATAAATCACCTATGGCTTCTTTAGATGAAGGTGGCGTGGGTGGTACTGTTGCTGTTCGTACCAGAAAACCATTGGATCTTGATGCTAATACATTATATCTTTCGGCTGAATTTCAAGATAACAATATCTCTGATGGTAATGGCCAAGGGGCAACTGGTTTTTATAGCTGGAAAAATGATAATGAAACTTTCGGTTTATTGGGCAGTTTATCAACACTGGAAACAGTTGGTCGTGCTCATAAAGCTGAAAACTATATGGATGATGGTTGGGCTGGTGCCGGTATTGCAGAATTTAAGCAAGACAGAAAACGTACTGCTTATGACTTAACCTTACAATATGCTCCATCTGATGATTTATCAATGAATTTACACTATTTTGGTGTGGATCTCGATGCTGCTAATACTAACCAAAACTATCTCATTATTGCGGGCACCGATAGTGCCGCATTTAATGCTAACGTTACAGGTGCTACTAAATTTGGTCCGGAAAATGGCTTTGCACTAAATGGTACTTATGCTGGTAACCCTTTTGATGATACTAACTCTCGTAATGCTGAAACAGACACTAGAGTTATTGCTTATGAAGTTAATTACTCAGGTGAAAGTTATAGTGTAAATGCTAAAATAGGCAACACTAAAGCAACAGGTGGTGACGGCGGTAATTACAACGTTGGTTGGGTATCAGGTAATGATAATCAAAGTATTGATTTTGATATGTCTGGCCATAATAGTATGTTATTAAGCCCGAATAATACTGATCCTAGTAATCACGCTGAATACAATATGAATAACGCGTCAGTTGTTGCGGGTTACCGTGAAGATGAAGAAACGTTTGCGCAATTTGATGTTGATTTTGATGTAGAACTCGGTCCAATTTCAAATATTAAAACAGGTGCTAAATTACGAGATCATGAGTTTACTAGTTTCTCTGACTCATGGCAGTTTCAAGACGGTTTTACCGACGGAAAAACTAAAGCTGATTTTGCTGATGGCACTTTCAATCACTCAGGCGTTGGTTTAAGTGGTGACACTCCAACCGCCATTGCTCGCGTTGATGGTGATAGATTAAGAGCTTATATTAATAGTGTTAAAACAGGTGAAACATTAAATAAAAATAGCTTTGGTGTTATTAAAGAAGATATTTTTGCCGCTTACATTCAAGGTGACTTTAGCGGTGATGATTTCAGAGGTAATGTTGGTTTACGTTACGTCAAAACGGAAACCTCTGCAGATTACTTTTTAGGAGATGATCCCGCCACAGAAGACAGTGATTACGCTGATTGGTTGCCTAGTTTTAACTTGGCGATTAACCTAGATACAGATTTAATACTTCGTGTTTCTGCCGCTAAAGTTATTAGTCGCCCTAACTATTCATTTTTAAATCCTGCAGCCAGTGTTAACGATACGACTAAACGTATTTCTCGTGGTAGTGTTAAACTTGAACCCTATCGTGCTAACCAATACGATATTGGTTTAGAGTGGTATTTCAATGAAGAATCTCTAGTTTCAGCGACATTATTCAGCAAAGACATTAGTTCTTTTATTATTCCTGGTGCTAACGAAAGTCGTATTATTTACAATGGCGAGGAATATATATTAACTGAGCCAGGTCAAGGTCTTGGTGGTCAACTTGAAGGTGTTGAATTACAATATCAACAGCAAATGGGGGAGTTTGGTTGGTCTGCTAACTTAACTTATACCGATGGTTATGGCCTACAAGACACGGGTGAAGAAATCGTTAAGATGGATTTAGCTGGTATGTCTAAATTAAGCTATAACTTAAGTGCCTATTATGAAAATGATTCAGTCTCTACACGTCTTGCATATACTTACCGTGATGAGTTTATTGCTCAATCAACAGGTATAGGTGGCAACACAGGTTGGGATGCCCATGGTTTCTTAGATGCTAACGTGACTTGGCATGCTACCGATAACATTGATCTAAGTCTTGAAGCGACAAATATTCTTGAAGAGACTACTACACAACGTTTTACTTCTGAGTTTGATGCTATGCGTTTAGCTGCCGATAATGGTCGTAACATTTATTTTAAAGTCTCTTATCGTTTATAAGTTGTCATTGAAATAATGTAAAAAGAAAAAGAAAAGTATACTTTTCTTTTTCTTCATCCCTAGCAACTTGGTAAGTTGTTAGGCTTGATAACCCTTCACTTTTCCCCTCACTATTAAATGCTAAGATGTATTTTATATTCTCATAAGGAGTGCACTATGGCTGTAGATAATAATCATATTCTTATAATCGGCGGTGGTACTGCTGGTTGGTTGAGTGCGGCAATACTTGCGAAAAGTTTGAATAGCAACAATATCGATGGTGTCAAAGTAACACTGGTAGAATCGCCAACCATTCCAATTCTTGGTGTTGGAGAAGGTACATGGCCAAACTTAAGGGCAACACTACACAAAATAGGCATTAGCGAAACAGACTTTATTCGTGAATGTGATGCCACTTTTAAACAAGGTGCAGAGTTTATTAATTGGTCTAAAATACCTGAGCCAGAGCAATCACACAGCTATTATCATCCACTCAGTACCGTTAGCCATTCATCTTATGATTTTAATTTAGCACCTTATTGGTTACAACAAGATAAAAAAACACGCCTACCTTACGATAGAGCAGTCGCTTCACAAGCCAGAATATGTGACGAAGGATTGGCCCCTAAACAAATTGTTATGGCAGAGTATAGTGCCGCGCAAGAATATGCTTATCATTTAAATGCCAATAAATTAGCCGAGTTTTTAAAATGCCATTGCATTGAAAAGTTAGGGGTTAAATTTATCAGTGCCAACGTCACTAATATAGCATTAGATAGTGATGATTTTATTACCCATGTAGATACTGATCATGCAAGTGAAAAACAGATAGCAGCTGATTTTTTTGTCGATTGCAGCGGCGCGAAAGGGTTAATCATTAAAGACGTTTATCACACCGCTTGGCACGACATAAGTGATGTGATTTTCAATGATACCGCCTTAGCAGTACAAGTGCCGTATTCAAATAAAGATCAAAAAATAAATACCCATACGCTAGCGACAGCACAAGAGGCAGGGTGGATTTGGGACATTGGTCTACAGAACCGCCGTGGTGTTGGTCATGTTTTTAGCAGTAAATACATCTCAGATCAAAAAGCAGAGCAGCAACTTATCGATTATTTAGGTGATGACTACACTGAAGACTTAACCATCCGAAAAATAAAACTTAATCATGGTTATCATGAAAAGTTCTGGCATAAAAATAGTGTGGCTATTGGTATGTCGGCAGGATTTGTTGAGCCTCTAGAGGCCTCTGCTATTTTCTTATTTGATGCCGCGGCTAATATGCTTGCCGCACAATTTCCTCGTGATAAAGCACAAATGAAATATGCCGAAGACAAATTTAATCAACAATTAACGATGCGCATGCAGCGTACGGTTGAATTTATTAAGTTGCATTATTGTATTTCAGAGCGCCGAGATAGCCAATACTGGATTGATAACTGTGATCCCATCAGTATTCCTGATAATTTAAAGCAACGATTGGCATTTTGGCAGGGACAGGTGCCTACCAAGTATGACTTTGAAAATGCTTGGGAACCTTTTAACTTAGACAGTTACCTTTATGTTTTATATGGCATGGGTTTTGAAACTAACGTAGCTAATGTTGCAGCAAAATATACTGAAAGAGTTAAGGCTGAGCACTTATTTAATAATATCGACAAAGCCAGTCTGTTATTAATTGATAAGCTACCTAAGCAAAGAGAATTGATTGAAAAAGTAATTAAATATGGTTTTACGCAAGTATAGATTAATGGCAGATATCGGTGAATTATGATGAATGAGCAAGTAAAGCAAGTAGTGGTGGTAGGTGGTGGCACAGCAGGTTGGTTAACCGCGGCAAATCTAGCTAAAAAATTCAACAGCGTCGAAAATGGTGCCATACAAGTCACATTAGTTGAGTCTCCAGATATTCCAACCATTGGTGTAGGTGAAGGAACTTGGCCTACCATGAGGAAAACCTTAGCAAAGCTAGGGATCAGCGAAGCGGATTTTTTATCAAAATGTAATGCCTCATTTAAGCAAGCGACAAAATTTGTTAATTGGCAGCAAGCACCAAAAAATGGCATTAATAGTCATTATTATCATTTGTTTACCTCAATTAACGACCCATTAGAATTTAACTTAGCACCTTATTGGAAGCTAGGTATGATTGGTGACAATAATAGCTACGCTGATACTGTTAGTATGCAAGCGGCTATCTGCGAGCAAGGTTTAGCCCCTAAGTTAATCACTAATCGCGAGTTTGAGGGCGTACAAAATTATGCTTACCATTTAGATGCAGGGCTATTCACTGACTTATTACGTGAACATGCAACGACCAAACTTGGCGTTAAGCATATATCTGCTAATGTCACCGATGTTAATTTAGATGATGATGGTTACATCAAAAATATTCACTGTGATAGCGTCGGTGTTGTATCTGGGGAGTTTTTTGTTGATTGTACCGGTTTTAAAAGTTTACTCATTGGCAAAGCGCTGGGTATTCCTTTTAAAAGTATCAGTGATACCTTGCTTTGTGATCATGCCTTGGCTATTCAAGTGCCATATAAAAATGAACAGTCAGCTATTGCTAGCTGTACCGTTTCTACTGCGCATGAAGCAGGGTGGACATGGGATATCGGCTTATCCAATAGACGAGGAACTGGTTATGTCTATTCCTCTGCACATACCAGTCATGAACGAGCAGAACAAGTATTGCGTAATTACATTGGCCCTCAAGCGGATCGGCTTGAGTCGCGTTTAATAAAGATGAACGTTGGTTATCGAGAAAAGTTTTGGCATAAAAACTGTTTTGCCATTGGTTTATCTGCAGCGTTTGTTGAGCCACTTGAAGCGTCAGCGATTTTTCTTATTGAAGCGTCAGCCAATATGTTGTCAGAGTTGTTTCCCCGTGATCGTCATGCGATGTTAGCGGTTGAGAAAAAAGTGAATAAATCCTTTAAATTTCGCTGGGACAAAACCATCGACTTTATCAAAATGCATTACTTTTTATCGAAAAGAACAGAGCCATTTTGGCAAGACAATAAATTACTTAATACGGTACCTGACACTTTGTTAGCGTCGTTAGACAGTTGGCAGCATCAATTAATAACAGCTTATGATTTTGACAATGTCTATGAACCCTTTCCGTTAGACAGTTATCAATATGTACTTTATGGCATGGGCTTTGAACAATCGTTAGCCTTTAATGAAAATTCATACGCTATGCAAAGCTTAGCCAAACAACAATATAATAAAGTACAAGAATTAACGCAGCAAATGCAGCAGCAATTACCTGAAAACAGAGCGTTATTGAATAAAATAGCTCAATATGGTTTTCAGAAAGTATAATAACGACCTTGTGATCAAACTTTTGATCAAGGAAGTAAATTTAAAAAATTACGGAGATAAAAGTGGCCTCAATTAAAGCTATTAACAGCAGTGCTCACGGTAGGGTTAAAATTAAAAGTAACCCCAGCTTTATACAAAGTAAAAACAAGCACTTTGCCCCTGTGGTGGTGCAAGAATTCATTGGCGCCAGTAAAGAGTTTCCCATTGTCTTTATTAAAGATGCTGAAACTGGCCGATTTAATGCCGTGGTATTACTTGGTTTAAAACCACAAGAAAATTTATTTTTTGATGAAAAATCTTGGCGAGGCAATTATGTGCCACAAGCGCTGACACTTTATCCATTCGTTATCCATCAAGCGGAAGGTAATGATAAAGCGCTTTTATGTGTTGATGAAGACTCGCCCTTAGTGAATGAAACAGCAGGTGAGGCTTTTTTTGATGAAAAAGGCGTTCAAAAATCATGGTTAACAGCCAAAGGAGAAGCGATTGTAAACTATGTTGACAATACTAGCATAACGCAAAATTTCATTAAGTTATTACTGTCTAAAGAACTGTTAATGCCACAAACTTTGAGCCTAAACTTAGCCGGACAAGATGAATATACCTTGGATGGTTTGTATGTTATTAATGAACAAAAATTTAATACTTTGTCAGACGGTGAATTTGCTGAGTTGAGAAAAACTAACGCCTTGCCTGCAATTTATGCAGTATTAATGTCAATGCAATGCATTAATCAATTAATACAGCGGCAATCAACTAAATAACTTTTTTAATTCTACCTTTATTTTAAATCCGCCTAATTCAACTTGAATGTTAGTTCACTATGATGATTTAGCGGAGTTAAATATGGATTTGACAACGCTGTCAAATCCATGGGTAGTAATTATTATCGTCAAGTTTTATTAATGAAACTGCCAATAGGATTATTAACATGAAAATAAAACTGTCATTGTCCATTTTTATTATGAGCATACTCATATCAGCATGCAGTGATGAAGCTAACAGGGCTGGCACTGAAAACGGTATAGTTGAACAGCAGGCAAGGTCTGAATTAACAGCCCCAAATCAGCAAAACATTGATGCTATTGCTGCTAACCTTGATGTTAAATATCGCTTGCTGACTAATGTGCCAACAAATAAATGCGATTCAACCATAGCCGACGGTGCTTGTTTTGAGGTTGAGCTGAGTTTTACCGCTAAACAAGCGATTAATAGCAAGGGCTGGTCAATCTACTTTAGTCAAATATCGCCAGTGCAAACATCAACAAGTGATGACTTTCGGGTTGAACATTTAAATGGTGATTTACACCGTATTTCATTAAAAGATAGTTTTACCGGCTTTAAAATGGGTGAAACTAAGCGGGTAATTTTTCGGGCAAACTTTTGGATGCTTGCTGAAACGGATGCTTTACCCAATTATATCGTGGCAGCACCCGAGTTAGCGGCTCGTGTTATTACCAGTACGCAAGTAAAAATGGCTCAAGACTCTGGTTTAGAAGTATTACCCTTTGTTATGCCTTTTAGTGAGGAAGTAAAGCAGTTTAAGCGCACTAGCGCCGATAGCACAACTTGGTTAACCAGTAAAATTCTATATCAGCGTAACTTGAGCGTTGGTAAAGTGTTGAAAGAAGGTAATTTGTCAATAGCTAAGGCTATTATTCCCACCCCTAAGTTGGTGCGTTATGCCGACAATAATGCTGTGGTTGATATTAGCCAAGGTATCCAAATTGATTTTAATAATGTCGAACAAACACAAGTCAAGGCCGCTTTGCTTAGATTGGCTCGTTTAGGTTTAAAGCAAAGTGAACAGGGATTACCACTAGAGTTAACAATAGTTGCCGACAGCAGTAAAGTGATTGGTAGCTATCAGCTAGAGGTTTCAGCACAAGCAATCAATATTGTTGGTGTTGATGCCACGGGTGTTTTTAATGGCATACAGTCGTTAGCAAGTTTATACACAGTAGGTAATACCACATTGCCTTTACTTAGTGTTGAAGATGAACCTCATTATGCTTTTCGCGGCATGCTAGTTGATGTCGCCCGTAATTTTCATTCAAAAGCATTTATTTTAAAGCTGTTAGATCAAATGGCGGCTTATAAATTAAATAAGCTGCATTTGCATTTAGGTGATGATGAAGGTTGGCGTTTAGAGATCCCAACGTTGCCCGAATTAACCGAAATTTCGAGTAAACGCTGTTTTCCTCTTGATAACGTAGGGCAAGAGCAAGCATGCCTTCTGCCACAGCTTGGCGCTGGTATCGATGTTAACTCATCGGTTAATGGTTTTTATAGCGTAAGTGATTACCAAGAAATATTAAAAGCGGCAACCGCGCGCCATATTCAAGTTATTCCCTCTTTAGATATGCCCGGCCATTCTCGTGCAGCAATGAAAGCGATGACAGCACGTTATAATAAATATCAAGCGCTTGAAGATGAAGCAAAAGCCAAACAGTTTTTACTCGATGACTTTGAAGACAAAACGCAATATTCATCGGTGCAGTATTATAACGATAACACCATTAATGTTTGTTTAGAGTCGTCTTATGCTTTTGTGGTTGAAGTGATGACGCAAGTGAAGAAAATTCACGCAGATGCGGGTCAGCCGTTAACTCGTTATCATATTGGCGCTGATGAAACGGCGGGGGCTTGGCTTGAATCGCCTGCTTGTAAAGCGTTTGTCGCGAATAATGCCTTAAATAATAAGGACGCTAGTGTCACTAAAATGAGTGATTTGGGTGCTTATTTTATTGAGCGTGTTGCCGGTATTCTTTCTAACCTTGATATTGAAACTGCAGGTTGGAGCGATGGTATGGAGCATACGCGTCAGGAAAATATGCCCGTTATTGTGCAAGCCAATGCTTGGGATGTTTTATCTTGGGGTGGTCATGACAAGGTACATGGTTTAGCTAACCGAGACTGGCAAGTGGTTATATCAAGCCCAGATGTTTTGTATTTTGATTTTCCGTACGAAGCTGACCCGAAAGAGCATGGTTATTACTGGGCTTCTCGCCACACTAATACTGAAAAAGTGTTCCAGTTTATGCCTGATAATTTACCCGTTCACGCTGAATTTTGGTTAGACAGACAAGACAACGGCTATGTAGCTGATGATACCAAAATACCCCTAGCACAAGGGCAAAAATTCCTCGGTATTCAAGGTCAACTATGGAGTGAGAACACTCGCAGTGATGCCCTTGTTGAGCATAAAATATTTCCACGACTTTTAGCATTGGCTGAGCGTGCTTGGTATCTGCCCAGTTGGGCTGTGCCATACAATTATCAGGGCGCTAAATATAGCCAAGCAACCAATGCCTTTACTAGCGATATGCACAAAGCAAGAGAAGATAATTGGCGTTTATTTGCTAATACCTTAGGGCGAAAAGAGTTTATTAAATTAGAGCTTGCTGGAATTGACTATCGCTTGCCAACGGTGGGGGCAGTGATTGAGCAAGGTCTACTAAAAGCCAATGTCGCTTTTCCTGGCTTGAGCATTGAATACCAAGATGGACAGCAAAAATGGCAAGTTTATAACAAAGCCGTGGCTGTAAAAGGTCAGGTGAAAGTGCGTAGTCGCAGTAAAAATGGCTTACGCTCTAGCCGTATTACCCAAGTAGCTCAGTAACAATTAATCAATGGTAAGGGTATGCACCTTGTTAAATTTTATCATTAAATGTTTTTACTACTTTGACACTGTTTTTTTAGTTATAAAATCATAGAGTTAATGTTAATTAATTGTAAAATAGCTTATTAAATGTTAAAAATTGTAAAAAAGTAAATGACAACGCTGTCATTTGGCGATAAGATGAAAACCGTTACTTTTAAATAGCTATTAGCGAGTTTAAAAATAACTGAGTAGAATATTGAACAGTTAAAAGATTATTTGAGGTTAGTATGTTCACAAGCGGTGACAAAAAAGAGTTATTTTTAGGTATAGATGGCGGTGGCAGTAAATGTAAGGCCATTGTGATGAATGAAAATGATGAAATTTTAGGTACGGGTATTTCAGGTCCAGGTAATCCGTTGCTCGGCTTCGAGCAAGCAACTAACTCAATTACAGAGGCGGCTAAGTTAGCATTAAAAGATGCGGGTTTAGAAAATGTCGCCTTAAATACATTAAATACGGGTGTTGGTTTGGCGGGTGTTAATTTACCTGCGCTATTTGAAAAAATGCAAGCATGGCCACATCCTTTTAAGCAAATGTTTTTAGCACACGATTTACTTATTGCTTGTTTAGGTGCTCACCATAGCAGCAATGGCGCTGTGGTTATTACTGGTACAGGTTCATGTGGCTTTTCATGTATTGATGAGCAAGAGCTCTTGATAGGTGGTCATGGTTTCCCGCAAGGAGATAAAGGCAGTGGCGCATGGTTTGGCTTACAGGCGACTAAGCAGGTGTTACTTTCTCTTGATGGTCTCATTGCCCCGTCATTAATGAATGATGTGTTATTAGCTAAGCTTTATTGCACTGATACTATGGGTCTTGTTGCCGCTATTGCGGATAAAAAAGCCACTTTTTATGCGCAACTGGCTAATTTAGTGTTTGATGCCGCGGAGCAAGGGGATGTCATCGCATTAGCGATTATTGATGAAGGTGCTGAGTATATAAATAGCTTAGCGCGTACCTTGTTGATTAAAAATCCGCCACGTATCTCTATGCTCGGTGGTTTAACCCCGAGGTTGAAACCATGGCTAGAGCAAGCAATACAAACACAATTAGCTGAGCCGTTAAGCTCTCCTGAAGTTGGCGCTGTTTTTTTTGCTAGACATAAGCTTAGTCAACAAAATAAACAGCAGAAAATGGCTTAAACAGCAGAGATCAGACGCTATGACCACAATACGTTTTTATGCACCCAGATTATTTGATGGTCAACACTTTGTTGATGATCAGGTATTAACGATAACTGACGGTGTTATTAGCGCAATAGATCAAGATACGAGTAACGTTGACGTTCGTGCCACTGGATTAGTTGTCCCAGGTTATATCGATTTACAAGTTAATGGCGGTGGTGGCGCTTTATTTAATGACTCTCCCTCATTAGATAAGCTTAAAACCATCATTGCCGCTCATGCAAGGTTTGGCACCACAGCGATGATGGCAACCCTGATCACCGATAAGATTGACATTATGGCGCAAGCGGCTGATGCCATGGCGCAGGCAATAGCTGAAAAAACAGCCGGTATTATCGGCATTCACTTTGAAGGGCCGCACTTATCATTGGCGAAAAAAGGCACCCATTGTGCCGATCTTATTCGGCCACTATCTGCTGACGAATGGCAAGTTTTATCGCGTAAGGATATAGGTCAAGTGATGGTGACGTTAGCACCCGAAACGGTATCAGCAGCAGACATTACCCGTATGGTTGAGCTAGGCATTAAAGTTTGCTTGGGTCATACCAATGCTGACTTTGCTACGGCTCAACAAGCGGTTGATGCTGGCGCTACGGGTTTTACCCATTTATTTAATGCCATGTCACCACTGCAAGGACGAGAGCCCGGTGTCGTGGGTTGTGCCTTACTTAATGATACAACTCAAGCGGGTCTTATTGTTGATGGTCATCATGTTGACTATGCAAGTTGCCAGTTAGCCATTAAAACAAAACCTGCGGGCGGTATATTTTTAGTCACCGATGCTATGCCGCCGGTCGGCACCGACATGACTGAGTTTCCGCTCTATGATCGAACCGTGTATGTCAATAATGGCAAACTAACGTCTACCACAGGTGAGTTAGCCGGCTCGTCATTAGATATGGCAAGCGCGGTGAAAAATACTCATATTGAGCTAAAAATACCTTTAGATGAGGCATTACGCATGGCTAGCTTATATCCAGCGCAATATTTGTATGCCAAGCAAGCCTTAACTCGTGGTGTGCTAAAAGTAGGCATGCAGGCGGATCTGTTGGTATTAAATGATGACCTAAGTGTGAGTGAAACTTGGATTGGTGGTAAACCTTTCAAGCCTTAGCTCATTAAGCGACTACGAACTATCAGTTTAAAGTTATTGATTCAAATAATCGGCTTAAATTATCGATTCAAATTATCGATTCAAATTATCGATTCAAATTATTGATTCAAATAATCAAAAATAAAAAATACAAATAATAACGTAAATCAATTAATAAACGAGGAAGTTATGGAAATGTCAGCGACGCAAGCCAGTGAAGAAAAACAACCAAGTAATGCGCTGCCTATGGTTATAGTGGCAGGTCTATTTTTTATTTTAGGCTTTGCAACTTGGCTTAATGGCTCTTTGATGCCTTATTTAAAACAGATTTTGCAGCTAAGTCCTTTTGAAGCATCGCTCATTTTATTTTCTTTTTATATTGCCGTGACTTTTACTGCACTGCCATCAGCGACGGTTATTCGCAAAATTGGTTATAAAAATGGTATGGCGATGGGCATGGCCACCATGATGGTTGCCGGGCTATTATTTATTCCTGCAGCAAAAACGCAAATTTTTGCTTTATTTTTATTTGCGCAACTTGTTATGGGCACAGGTATTACTTTACTGCAAACAGCCGTTAATCCTTATGTGGTACGTATTGGGCCAGAAGAGTCAGCGGCAGCCCGTATTTCTATCATGGGCATCTTAAATAAAGGTGCGGGTGTGGTTGCACCTATGGTTTTCACCGCCTTGATTTTAAGTGGTTTTCAAGGTGCTAGCGGTGAATTAACACAAGTTCAAATTGATGATATGGCTAATTCATTAGTGTTGCCGTATTTAGGTATGGCAGTATTCTTGGGTCTTTTAGCATTAGCAGTAAAAAAATCACCTTTACCCGAATTAGAGAGCGAGGCTGATAGCAATGAAGATAATTCGGATCATCTTAAAGAAGCGTTATCACATCCAAACTTAGTTTTAGGTGTCGTAGCCTTATTTTTCTATGTGGCTGCGGAAGTGATTGCTGGTGATACTATCGGCACTTTCGCGCTTTCGTTAGGTGTAGAGAACTATACTATGATGACTTCTTACACCATGCTTTGCATGGTGGCAGGGTACATTTTAGGTATTGCACTTATTCCACGAATTATTTCCCAACAAAAAGCGTTAATGGTGTCAGCCGTAGTAGGTTTGTTATTAACTCTGGGTATTGTTTTTGGTGACAATAATTCTTTCGCCATTGCGAATGCTGTTTTGGGCGGTGTGCAACTACCTGACACTTTAGTGCTTATTGCCTTTTTAGGTTTTGCTAATGCCATTGTTTGGCCGGCTGTTTTTCCTCTTGCGTTATCTGGCATGGGTAAATTAACCAGTATTGGCTCAGCTTTACTCATTATGGGCATTTCGGGTGGAGCTTTTGGGCCCTTATTTTGGAGCCTATCGACCACCACAAGTATGGGTGAGCAAGGTGCTTATCTCGTGCTGCTACCATGTTATTTATTTATTTTATTTTATGCTGTTAAAGGCTGCAAAATGAAAAGTTGGTCGTAGTTTATCGCTATTACCAGCTAATCCCAACTACTTAACTGAGTTACTTGTTAACTTGGTGAGGTAAAAAAACTCTGCGGTCAAAGGCTTACTTTGAAAGTTGAGGGTGCGTTAAACGGATCATTTGATCGACCCTGAGTGTTATCACATCTCAGGGTTTTTTTATGCTGCAAGTAAAAATTACTTACTTTATGATTATTAATCACTTAACTTGATATGTAATGCCATATCTACAAAAAAGATGCTTTTATTACTATCTTTTCATTCATTCTTCACATTGTTGGTGTATATTGCTGTAAGGGTCATATAAAAGTAGTTAAGAATTATGCAACGTAAAGTAACGATTATATATTATTGTGATGACGGCTTAGAGCTGCATCATAAAGTGAAAACCTTTGATAAAAATGAAGACGGTCGAGTCATTATTCCGCAAGACTTTAAAGACGGTAAATCAATCATCGCAGTGTGTGATGGTGAAGTTGAGATATTAAATAAGGTCGGTGATCGTATTTTATCGGTCAACTATGTTGCCTAGCATTGCTTTATAAGGCTTGCTAAATCACACTTAATATTCACACTTAATATTCACACTTAATATTCACACTTAATATAAAAAACAGCACACTGATGATAATTGATGGAAAACAAGCTGCAGCAGATCTGCGCGTAGCACTAGCAAACGAAGTTAAAGCACTTAAAGAATCAAAAGGAATCACGCCTAGTTTAACCGTAGTGTTAGTGGGGGAAGATCCTGCCAGCCAAGTATATGTGCGTAATAAAGCCAAGCAAACTATGGAAGTAGGGATGATTTCAAATGAAATTAAAATGCCTGCTGATACTAGCCAAACCGCATTATTATCTCAGTTAGCACTATTAAATAATGATGCCTCAATTCATGGTATTTTGGTGCAGTTACCTTTACCAAAGCATATTGATGAAAGTGTAGTGATATCGGCTATTAACCCTGAAAAAGATGTCGATGGTTTTCACGCCATGAACTCAGGACGCTTACTTAATGGCGAAGCGGGTGCTTTAGTACCCTGCACGCCACAAGGCTGTATTATTTTAGCTAAGCAACATTTAGGTGATGACTTATCAGGCCAACATGCTGTGGTTATTGGTCGCTCAAATATTGTCGGCAAACCCGTTGCGCTATTGTTGTTACAAGAAAATTGCACCGTTACTATCGCCCATTCACGTACAAAAAATTTACCAGAAGTTTGTCAACAAGCTGATATTTTAGTTGCTGCGGTTGGCCGTGCTAACTTTGTGCAAGCAAGTTGGGTGAAAAAAGGCGCTACCGTGATTGATGTCGGTATTAACCGTATTGAAGCCGACTCTTCTGAAGGAAAGGGCTCAGCTAAAGCGAAATTAGTCGGTGATGTAGATTTTGATGCGGTTAGCGAAGTTTGTGGAGCAATAACACCAGTGCCTGGTGGCGTTGGTCCAATGACCATTGCTTGTTTGCTAAAAAATACCCTTGAAGCTGCTAAGCTATATGGTTAAAACCAGAGCTTGCGGTTGAAACCGCTCCTACAATCAAGACGATAAATGAATTATAGGAGTGGATTTATCCTTGATATTTTATATTGATTCAGCTTAGAAATATTTACCACAGAGAGCACCGAGGTGCTCTGCACTATACCGAGAATAATAAAATCTCTATGTAGCACCACTGCTCGGTGGTGAACTATGGCCATATCTTAATTCTTACTTTCTAATTGCTTATCGCTATATTCTAATTTTTTATAATCTTTACCTGCCGCATCAGCAAGCTCAGCGGGCATATAATTCTCATCGTGTTTTGCTAATACTTCACTGGCTTCAATATGCAAACTGCCGGTGTTGCTTCGTGCTAAAGTGCCATTAGCAACAATGCCTTGGCCTTCGCGAAATAAGTCGGGCAATATACCTTCATAATAAACCGAGATCATCGGATCGCTTGCATTGAAAACGATGGGCATTTTCATATCAGATAATTTAAAGGTTACTTTTAAGTTGTCTGGATCACGTTTAACTGAATCAGGTACTACTAAACCGCCGATGCGAATACGTTGACCAATGCTGGGCTTTAGGCCGGAATCTTTTTTACCTTGAGTAATTTCAGAGGGCGTGTAAAACAAATCAATGTTTTGACTCAGTGCATAAAGCACCAGACCAGCAACGACTCCAAGACCGATTAATATTGAAGCAACGATAGTTAGGCGCTTTTTACGACGTGGATTCATTGGGTTATCTCATTAGGTGTATTGGTTTGGGAATTTTGATTTTCTTTATGCTTGCTACGCACTTGGCGTAATTTAGCTTCTCGTTGTTGGCGCACGGCAATATCTTTGATTACTTGTGTATGAGCCATCATAGAACTAACAATAAGTGCTAAAATAAGCGCTGTTGATACCCCAAAAGACAACCAAACATAAAAGCCATAGCCGCCCATATTGATGAAAGCACTAAAACTATCAAACTGCATTGTTTTTCTCCTGCAACAAGTGCTCAGCAACTAAGGCTCTAACCCAAGGGCGAATACTGTTACGCGCTAATATTTCACTACGAAAACGGATGCAAATGATGGTGGCCACCAATAGAGCAAAACCAAGAAAACAAAACAGGAAAGGCCAAAGCATATCAATTGACATCGATGGTTTGCCCAGTTTGCTTACGGTTGAGCCTTGATGCAAGGTGTTCCACCACTCTACCGAGTATTTAATAATGGGTATGTTAATAACACCAACTAAGGTCAAAATGCCTGCGGCTTTGCCCGCTAAATTTTTATCTTCAAAGGCATTATGAAGGGCAATCACGCCAAGGTACAAAAACAATAAAATTAATTCAGAGGTTAATCTTGCATCCCAAATCCACCAAGTACCCCACATAGGTTTTCCCCACGCCGCTCCTGTAATTAAGGCAATGGCGGTAAAAGTTGCTCCCACAGGTGCCATGGCAGCGGCAGAAGCATCAGCTAATTTAAACTGCCATACCATGGAAGTAAATGCGGCTATTGCCATGCCCACATAGATACCCATAGAAAGCGAGGCGGCGGGCACATGCAAGTAAAATATACGAAAGCTATCACCTTGTTGATAATCAGCCGGGGCAAAAGCGAGTGCCCAAGTAATGCCTATCGACAAAAATAATGCGGTTAAAGCGCTCAACCAGGGGATAAGTTTTCCGGTAAAGTGATAACTCACTTCGGGGTTGGCGTAAGGATGTAACCATTTCCACATAAATTATGCTCTTCTTTTCTTTAATGTTGAAAACTAATATTTTCTAATCTTTAATATTAATACTAATTGGTACTGACTTTTAATGCCGCGCCAACGGCAAAAGGCGCAAGTGTTAACGAGCCAAAAAATAGTGCGGCTATTATAGCAAGCTGGCCGCTGTAAGGTAAACCAAGTGCAGCAGTATCAATAGCGCTGGTGGCAAAAATTAACACCGGAATATATAAAGGCAGCACAAGTAAGCTCAATAACACACCGCCTTTTTTGATACCTACGGTTAACGCGACACCAATAGCACCGAGCAAGCTCAATATCGGTGTGCCTAACAATAGTGTCAGCATTAGCGCGCCATAGCTTTGTTCATTCAGGTGCAACAGTACAGCTAACAGCGGTGCCACTAAAATAAGCGGTAAGCCGGTAATTAACCAATGGGCAACAATTTTAGCGAGCACAAGTATAAATATCGGCTGAGGGCTTAATAGCATTTGCTCTAATGAACCGTCATTATGATCTGATTTAAATAATCTATCTAAGGATAACAAGGTAGCTAACAGTGCTGCTACCCAAATAATCCCCGGTGCTATGCGGCTTAGTGTTTGTGCTTCAGGGCCTATGCCTAAAGGAAATAAAGTCACCACAATGACAAAAAATAACAGTGGATTAATAATGTCATCTTTATGGCGCAGGGCAATGGTTAAATCGCGTTTAAGCACCAAAGCAAATACAGCACGATAAGACAAATTAGCGCTGGGCATACGCGGCTCTATTATTTTTTAATGGTGCTTTTGCTACTCGAAAATTTTTATGCATTACTTACTGCTCTGCTCTTATTCAAAGACATAGTCTAAAGTGATTTTTTTTACTTGCTGTGGCGCAAAGGTAAGTAAATCTTGATGGGTGGTTAAAATAACACAACCCCCTTGGGCAATATGTACTTTAAATAATTGCTCTAGTGCTTGCACACCTTGCTTGTCGATAGCGGTGAAAGGCTCATCTAAAATCCAGATACGTGCCTTTGATTGATACAAGCGCGCTAGTGATATTCGCCTATGCTGACCCGCACTTAAATGAGAAGCTAAGCTGTCTTCAAAGCCGGTAAGATTAACCTCGGCAAGTATTGCTTCGGTATTAACTTCTTTATCATTAGCACCATGTAGAGCAAGGTTGAAGGACAGGTTTTCTTGCGCCGACATTTCGCCTTTTACCCCAGGCAAATGACCTAAATAGAGTAAATCTTGATGGAATTCTTCTTTGCAGGTATTAATCGCGTGGTTATTAAAAAAAACATCACCCTCAAAAGGTTGAGAAAGGCCAGCTAAAATGCGCAGTAAGCTGGTTTTTCCTGAACCATTAGGCCCTTCAACTTGCACAATATCACCAGCATTTATTTCAATGTTTAGTTGATCAAACAACAAGCGCTCTTCACGAATGCAAGTTAAGTTTGCTGCGCTAAGTAAAGGCTTGGCTTGGTTAGTTGTTGGATTTACAGGCAAAGTGGCTATTTCTCTATTTTTACGGTCTAAATGCCGATTAACATTGTATGTTGTCAAGTCTAACGGATGTTTGTCAGTTAATTTTTGATTTGGGTCGTGTAACTCTTTGCGCAATATCATACCATAGCAGCCAATAAAAATAGCATATTTACTTATTTCAAAAATTGTAACATTAAGAAACAATTCACACAGACAACTGAATTGAGCTATTCACCTTTTCATTGAAAAAAGTATGCTAGAATTGCGCGGTAATTTAATAAAGCAAGTGTTACAAAACGTAGTTTGCTGCTATTAATGATATTTTCGGAGAAGTAAATGATACCTGACACGGTACCACAAATAATTCCTCAACTTATGCCTGAGTTGGGTCACATTGCCTTGGTGATAGCGCTTGCTTTTGCTTTATGTTTGAGTGTTATCCCATTATTAGGCGTACATAGTGCGCAACAAAAATTGATGTCTTATGCCAAACCACTCACTTTGGGCATGTTTGTTTTTACCACCATAAGTATTTTAATTTTAGCTTACAGCTTTGTGGTCGATGACTTCTCGATAAAATATATTGCTAGCCACTCTAATACCCATCTACCATATTATTTTAAAATAAGTGCGGTTTGGGGCGGACACGAAGGTTCATTATTACTTTGGGTTTTTTCATTAACCGCTTGGACTATGGCTGTCGCTAAGTTTTCAAAAGATATTGAACAAGAGTTTATCGCCCGCGTATTGTCTATTATGGGCATGATTGCAGTCGGCTTTATCGCTTTTACATTATTAACCTCTAATCCCTTTGAACGTCTTTGGCCCAATGTGCCGATGGAAGGGCGTGACTTAAACCCATTATTACAAGATATTGGCTTGATCATTCACCCACCATTATTGTACTTAGGTTATGTTGGTTTTGCGGTTGCCTTTGCTTTTGCCGTTGCGGCGCTAATGTCGGGTAAAATGGATGCCGCTTGGGCGCGTTGGTCTCGTCCTTGGACTATTGGCGCGTGGATGTTTTTAACCTTAGGTATCGCACTCGGCAGTTGGTGGGCTTATTACGAACTTGGCTGGGGTGGCTGGTGGTTTTGGGATCCGGTTGAAAATGCTTCTTTTATGCCCTGGCTTGTTGGTACGGCGTTAATTCATTCCTTAGCGGTAACAGAGAAGCGTGGCACGTTTAGAAATTGGACTGTGCTCTTAGCTATTTTCGCCTTTAGCTTAAGTTTGTTAGGCACGTTTTTAGTGCGCTCTGGCGTTATTACTTCTGTGCACTCATTTGCGGCAGATCCCTCGCGTGGTATTTTTATTCTAGTGATATTGGCTATTACCGTTGGCGGCTCGCTAACCTTGTATGCCTTTCGAGCCAGCAATGTCGCGAGCTTTAGTCGCTTTGCGCTTTATTCGCGTGAAACCGCATTACTCTTGTGTAACATTATTTTAGTGATCGCGGCCACCACAGTGTTATTAGGTACATTATATCCGCTGTTAGTAGATGCTTTAGGTTATGGAAAAATATCGGTAGGCCCACCGTACTTTAATGCGGTATTTGTGCCTATTATGAGCTTTTTATTTATTATCATGGGTATTGGCCCCCTTATTCGCTGGAAGAAAGCGAAAAAAGGCGAGCTGCGTAAACAGTTAGTAAAACCCTCAATATTCAGCATCGTTTTTGGGGTGTTATTCCCTATTGTTTACGGCGGCGAATTCGATGCCTTAGTTGCCATGGGGATGACATTAGCGTCATGGGTTTTCTTGGTGGTTGTTAAAGACTTATTGAATCAATTCGCTAATAAAAACAAGCAGCGCTCTACGTTGAGTTTAAGCCATTGGGGTATGACAGTTGCTCATGCAGGTATTGCGGTTACTATTGTTGGGGTAACGTTAGTATCAAGTTATGAAAGTGAAACCAATGTGCGCATGGCACTGCATGAACGTGTTGAAATATCAGGCTATCAGATTGAATTTAATGGTATTAAGCATGTTGAAGGGCCAAACTATAGCGCTGAACAAGGGCAGATTAATATCTATCATAATGATGAGTTTGTTACCCTATTAAAACCTGAACGTCGCGCTTATCGCGTGCAAACTATGGGCATGACCGAAGCGGGTATTGATGGTGGCTTGTTCCGCGATATTTACGTAGCACTTGGCGATCCCCTTGATGATCAGCAAGGTCAGGGCGCATGGGCAATTCGCGTGCATTATAAGCCTTTTGTGCGCTGGATTTGGTTAGGAGCATTATTTATGGCGCTAGGCGGTGTTTTAGCTATTATGGATAAACGTTATCGTGTAAAAAAAGGTGTCAAAAAGGGTGTCAAAAAAACTGCAGAGGACAACAGTAGTCTTGAGCTAGGCACTAATGTTGCCCATGCCAAGGCAAGTACTCAAACTGTGTCGGAGCTGTCCTAAGTGAATAAAATAATCCGTTTTCTCCCCCTGATCTTAGTTATTGCTTTAGGTGTGGTGCTTTATCGTGGTTTGTCATTAAACCCACAAGATATGCCGTCTGCATTAGTGGGTAAAGCCATGCCTGAGTTTTCGCTATCAAGCCTCAATAATGCTAATAAAGTTGTAACGAAAGTTGATTTAGCGGGCGATATTGTTTTATTAAATGTTTGGGCAACTTGGTGTCCAACCTGTAAATATGAGCATCCATACCTGCTTGATATTGCTACCGATCCAAAGTTAAAGGCGCAGGTTAAACTTTATGGTTTAAATTATAAAGATGAGCGCATGGCGGCAATGCAATGGTTAACAAATTATAAAGATCCTTATCAATTTTCTATTTTTGATGAAGCAGGGACTTTAGGATTAGACTTAGGTGTTTTTGGCGCACCAGAAACTTTTGTTATTGATCACCATGGTATTATTCGAAAACGCTTCGCTGGCGCTATTGATACTCGCGTATGGCGCAAAGAGTTTGAACCGCTGATCAAACAGTTAATCAGTGAAAAACAACAAGGTATATAGCCAATGTTAAATAAAATTTTATTTATTACCCTGCTGAGTGTCTCTTACTTGTTGGTCAGTAATACCGTGTATGCCAGCCCGGTAGAAACCTTTGAATTTAATGATGAAGTGACTAAAGTGCGCTTTCAAGCCTTGAGTAAAGAGCTACGTTGCCCTAAATGTCAAAATCAAAACTTAGCCGACTCTAATTCACCTATTGCGGAAGATTTACGCCGTGAGCTATATGAATTATTGCAACAAGGTAAAGCGGACAGTGAAATAATTGACTTTATGGTGGCGCGTTACGGTGAGTTTGTTCTGTATCGACCTCGCGTATCCAGTGTTACCTATATTCTTTGGTTTGGTCCAATATTATTGATATTTATCGGTGTTATTGTCGTGATCGTTATACTGCGTAAAAAGCCGGTCAGCAAAGCAGCGTTAGCATTAAATAGCGAGCAACAAATAAAATTAAAGCAATTATTGGCGGATAGCGCTGATGAAAGTAGTCATCCCGCTTCACCGTCAGCTGCTCCATTAACCTCAGCAAGCAAAGAAAAAGAGTAAATCATTATTATGGAATTTGTATTAATCCTTGTGGTATTTATTATCATGTTGTTAGCGGTTATTTGGCGACCATTTTTCAAACAAGATAGCACGCAACAAAGTGCAGATATTGTTGCCTCTACTCAACAGAATATACGTACTGAAACAAATATTAAGCTATATCAAGAGCATAAAGCTGAAATTGAAAAAGATTTCCATGATGGTGGTATTGACGAAGAAAATTACCAATATTTATTAGCAGAGCTAGATAACAGTTTATTACAAGATATCGACTTAGCTAAACAAACAACACCTGTAGCTAATTTAAGTAAACCATTCAGTGTTATTTGGCCCATTAGCCTATCTTTTTTTATTGTCGTTTTTTCTACGGCGTTGTACCTAAAACAAGGCACCTTAGAAGCGCTAATGACTACACCTGTTGCAAACCATGCGTCGCAGCAGTCAATGTCGGCTGAGCAACAAGAACAAATGCGTCAACAACAAATACTAGCGTACATTGATAAGATGCAGCAACACCTAAAAGGTAGCCCTGATGATAGTGAAGCCTGGTATAACTTAGGGCAAACATTAGTGTCAGCGGGTGAGTTTGCTCAAGCTATCACCGCTTTTGAGCAAGTGATTGCTATTGAAGGTGAACATGCCGATTTATTAGGGGCGATTGCTCAAGCGAGTTATTATAAAAATAATCAGCAAATAGATGCGCAAGTACAAAGCCTTATTGACAGAGCGTTAGCTTTAGATATTAATGATCCTTCGACTAATATTTTATTAGGCATGCACAACTTTATTGCTCAAGAATATCAACAGGCTATTAGCTATTGGCAGCGAGTTATTGGCGCAAACAAGCAAGGCGTTAATATTGCCGCCTTGCAAGAAGCGGTAAATGAAGCAAAAGGCCGTCTTGATCTCCCTGTAAATGCAGGGCCTACAAATAAAGAGTCGGTAGACAAACTAGCAGCAGGTAAGGCGAAAGTAACTGCAATATCAGCACCTAGTTTGAACGTTAGTGTCAGTTTGTCGAATGAGGTTGCTGAAAAGCTGGCGCAAGGGGACGACAAAGTTGTTTTTGTTTATGCACTAGCCACTAACGGCAAACGTATGCCATTAGCGGCGATAAAACTAAAGGCCAGTGACTTACCTAAAGTGATAACCTTGAATAACAGTCAAGCAATGTCAGCACAACACAATTTAAGCAGTGTTTCACAAGTACATGTTTTTGCTGTCGTTTCAAAGCAAGGTGGCGTAGGTATAAAACCAGGCGACTTCAAAGGCGAAGCTCATAATATTGCGGTTGATAGTCAAGAGACTATCAATTTAGTTATTAATGATTTGGTTGAGTAAACTTAAGCTATGAGTGCAAATAAAAGATGAAATCACGTTTTAGCGCCAAAGATGACTTTTTAAAAGAAAAGACAGTTGATAACTCTTCACAATGCCAAGCTAAAACGGCAGTATTGTTGACTAATTTAGGCTCGCCTGAACAACCGACACCGGGCGCCTTACGACGTTATTTACGACAATTTCTTTCCGATCCACGGGTAGTAGAAATTCCGCGTTTTATATGGATGATTATCCTGCATGGTATTATTCTGCGGATACGTCCGAAAAAATCGGCAAAACTATATCAAAGTGTCTGGACAGAGAAGGGCGCACCGTTATTGGTGATCAGCCAAGCTCAAAAAGAGAAAGTAGCTGCTAGGCTTGCTCAGCAATATGGTGATGATGTTATTGTTGATGTCGCCATGCGTTATGGTGAGCCTGCTATTAACAGCGTGCTACAAAAGTTTCAGCAGCAAGGTGTCGATAATCTAGTGGTGTTGCCACTCTATCCACAATATGCAGGGCCGACTACCGCCTCAACTTTTGACGCCGTTAGCGGTGAATTACAAAAGTGGCGATATGTACCTAGTCTGCATTTTATCAACAGCTATCACAACAATTCACACTATATAAAAGCACTTGCTAATACGGTTAGTGAACACTTAGCTAAACAGGGCACGCCAGACAAATTGGTCCTCTCCTATCACGGTATGCCCGAGTTATTTCACCAATGGGGCGATCCTTATTATGATTTTTGTCAGATAACAACGGACTTACTCAAAGCAGAGTTATCGACTCGGTCATTAGGTTTGAGTGATGATGATTTTGTGATGACCTTTCAATCACGTTTTGGTAAAGCCAAATGGTTACAACCTTATACCGATGAAACACTCGCCAATTTAGCCCAAAATGGTCATACACATATTGCTATTATCAGCCCTGCGTTTAGCGCCGATTGTTTAGAAACGTTAGAAGAGCTTGAGCATGAAAATCGTGATATTTTTATGCAGGCAGGTGGTCAAGAATATCATTACATTGCCGCGCTAAATGACCGAGATGATCATATTGACGCCTTAGTTAATATTTTAGCACCAGCATTGACTAAGTTGTAGCAGAGGATTTATCCTAGATTTCTTTAAAACTTAGATTCAAATAATTTATATTAAAATAATAATAAGGTCACACCATGAAATTATTCCCCCTCAATAAATTAGCGCTGGTCGCATTATTTGCTACGGTTGCCCTAACCGCTTGTGAAGATAAAGCGCCAATAGTAAAAGAAGTAGAAGAAGCAGCAACAACAACTGAAACAATTGTTGAGCAGGCTAACAAAATTGCCCAAGCAACGATTATTATTGATACCCACATTGACGTACCTTACCGTTTAGTAGAAGAATATGAAGATGTCAGTAAAGCCACTACACAGGGGGATTTTGACTACCCAAGAGCAGTAAAAGGCGGTTTAAATGCCCCTTTTATGTCGATTTATATTCCGTCAAAGTTACAAAAAACCGGTGGCAGCAAAGAACTAGCTGACAAATTAATAGATGATGTTGAAGTCATTGTTGAGCAATCACCTAATAAATTTGCGCTCGCGTATTCAACGACGCAAGTGAAAGAAAATTTTGCTAAAGGCATTATATCTCTGCCGATGGGCATGGAAAATGGTAGCCCAATAGCGGGGGATTTAGCTAATTTACAGCACTTTTACGATCGCGGTATTCGCTATATCACCTTAGCGCATGCGAAAACTAATCACATTTCAGACTCATCTTATGATGAAAATCGACCGGCACAAGGTTTAACCGAGTTTGGGAAAAAATTGGTTGTTGCAATGAACAACGTTGGCGTGATGGTTGATATTTCTCATGTTTCTGATCAAGCTTTTTATCAAGTGATGGCAATAAGCAAGGTACCAGCTATTGCTTCCCATTCATCAGCGCGTTTTTTTACCCCAGGTTTTGAGCGCAATATGTCTGATGACATGATCAAATTGCTAGCCAAAAACGGCGGCGTTATTCAAATGACCTTCAGTGGTATTTTTACTTCACAAAAATTCAGAGAGCAAAGTGCTGTTTATAAACCACTTAAAGCTGAATTTATCAAAGCGAATAACTTAAATGAAGAGTTGCCAGCAGATGAAAGTAAAATTGACGCCTTTGAAGAAGCCTACAAATTAGAAAACCCATACCATCTAGGTACTTTAGCGTTAGTGCTTGATCATTTTGATCATGTCATTAAGTTAGTGGGTATTGACCATGTTGGTATTGGCTCTGATTTTGATGGCGTGAGTGGTATTCTTCCTGAAGCGTTAAGAGATGTCGCTAGTTATCCTAACCTTATCGCCGGTTTGCTAGAGCGTGGTTATAGCGAAGAAGAGATTAAAAAATTACTGTCTGGCAATATAATGCGCGTGTGGCAGCAAGTTGAAGATTATGCAGCGATGCATAAAACACCATAGTAGCTGTGCATAAAACACTACTGTAGCTATACGTAAAACACTACTGTAATAACGCACAATTGACACTGTATAAAAACTCAGTACAATGTCGGTATGAAACAGGTAACGGCTAAGAAAATAATTCATATCGACATGGACTGCTTTTATGCGGCAGTAGAGATGCGCGATTTCCCTGAATATCAAAATATTCCCTTAGCTGTGGGTGGTGATGGCCCGCGCAGTGTTTTATCTACGTGTAATTATCAAGCGCGAAAGTTCGGTGTCCGTTCGGCTATGCCCGCCATTAAAGCGAAACAGCTTTGCCCTGAATTAACAATAGTGCATGGGCGTATGGCAGTTTATAAAGAAGTCTCTGTTCATATTCGTGAAATATTTTCTCGCTATACCGATATTATTGAACCCTTGTCTCTTGATGAAGCTTACCTTGATGTTACCGATTCAGCGTTGTGTCAAGGTAGTGCCACGTTAATTGCTGAGCAAATTCGTGCTGATATCTTTAATGAACTTAACCTGACCGCTTCTGCGGGTATAGCGCCCAATAAATTTATTGCTAAAATAGCTAGCGATGAAAATAAACCTAACGGCCAATGCGTTGTTTCTCCTGAAAAGGTAACGGCTTTTGTTGAGCAATTATCATTGAAAAAAATCCCGGGCATTGGACCAAAAACCTTTCAAAAATTACAATCATTTGGTTTTTCTACTTGTGCCGATATCAGATCTTCTTCCATTGCCAAGTTAACCACCATTGTTGGTAAATTTGCGACAAGTTTGTATCAAAAAGCTCACGGCATTGACAACCGAGAACTTGAAGTGAGCAGACAGCGTAGATCACTCGCTATTGAAACAACTTTAGCGGCCGATATATACAGCGAAACGGAATGTCTAGCAATTATAGAAAAACTATTACCGAAGTTGATAGTACGATTAGAAAAAGTAAAGGATAGAAAAATAGTTAAGCAGGGAGTTAAGCTTAAGTTTAATGACTTTAACCAAACTACGGTTGAGCAACAAAGTTTAGCAGCACAGCAAGATACGTTTAATGCCTTGCTAGCTAAGGCTTATGAACGAGCTAACGGACGAGGAATTCGTCTGGTTGGTTTAACCCTTGGCTTTGCTGAGCCTAACGTTGCCGATGAAATCAAGACTAAACAATTAACTTTGCTATAACAGATAGCTATTTGACAGATAATAAAATGAAAGATGAAGAAAACCAAGAGCCAATAAAGAAAAAAAGACAAAAACAAACTGCACTACACTGTGGTGTGGGTTTATTAGCCAGACGAGAGCATTCTGAATTCGAATTAAGGCAAAAACTTACCACACGTGAATTTGAAGCTGATGCTATAGAGCAAGCCATACTACGGTTACTCGAAAAAGACTATTTATCTGATGCTAGGTTTGCTCAAAGTACTTGTCGGTATCGTGTTAATCGAGGTTATGGTTGGCGTTATATTGCTAATGAACTAAAGCAAAAAGGTGTTTGCTCAACAATTATTCAACAATTGCAGAAAAATTGCGAAATAGATTGGTATCTTCAAGCCGAGCTTGCGTATAATAAACGTTTTGGTGAAAGTAGAGTGGTAGCTCTACCAGCGTGCCAAAAAGAAAAAGCGAAAAGAATACGATTTTTACAATATCGTGGATTTTCATCCGATGAAATCTTTTCGATAATAAACAATGAATAATAAACAACTTTAAAATTGTAGGTAGGCTTTAGCCCGTCATTTTTTGACAGCCGAGCCATGATTAAAAGCACTGCTGAAGTACGTCAGGCATTTTTAGATTTTTTTGCCACCAAGCAACATCAAATAGTAAAAAGTAGCTCATTAGTACCCGGCAATGATGCCACATTACTTTTTACTAATGCCGGTATGGTGCCTTTTAAAGATGTATTTTTAGGCGCTGAAAAACGCAGTTATACACGTGCTACTTCTGCACAGCGCTGTGTGCGCGCTGGTGGTAAGCATAACGATTTAGAGAATGTTGGTTATACCGCGCGTCATCATACGTTCTTTGAAATGTTAGGTAACTTTAGTTTTGGCGACTATTTCAAAGCAGATGCAATAAATTATGCGTGGGAATTTTTAACGGGCGTTTTAGGTTTACCAAAAGAAAAATTATTAGTAACGGTTTATGAAAGCGATGAAGAAGCTTTTTTATTTTGGAAAAACGAAATTGGTATACCGGTAGAAAAAATTATTCGCATTGGTGATAAATCACCAGAGAAAAAGTTTGAATCCGATAACTTTTGGTCAATGGGCGATACTGGCCCTTGTGGTCCTTGTTCAGAAATATTTTATGATCATGGCGCTGATATTTGGGGCGGCCCTCCGGGTTCACCTGAAGAAGATGGTGATCGTTTTATTGAAATTTGGAACATTGTTTTCATGCAGTTTAATCGCCAAGTCAATGGTGATATGGAGCCACTACCTAATCCTTCTATTGATACGGGTATGGGCTTAGAGCGTATTTCTGCCATTATGCAAAATGTGCACAGCAATTATGAAATTGATCTTTTCCAAGCCTTAATCAAAGATACGGCTAACTTGTTGGCGTGTAATGACCTCGACAATAAATCACTGCGTGTTATTAGTGATCATATTCGCTCTTGCTGTTTTTTAATCATTGATGGTGTTGTGCCTTCAAATGAAGGCCGTGGTTATGTGCTTCGCCGCATTATTCGTCGTGCTATCCGTCATGGTCATAAGCTCGAAGCTCAAGAAAACTTTTTCCATAAACTCGTTAAATCATTGGTCGAGCAAATGGGTGAAGCTTACCCTGAGCTAGCGCAACAACAAGTCATTATTGAAAAACTATTGCGTATTGAAGAAGAGCAATTTGGTCGCACATTAGATCGCGGTATGTTGTTGCTTGAAGATATTCTCGCCAATTTAGATGGCGATACGATTAGTGGTGATGATGTTTTTAAACTTTATGATACCTATGGCTTTCCTGCTGATTTAACCGCAGATATTGCCCGTGAGCGCCAGTTAAACATTGATCATAATGGTTTTGATGTTGCGATGAGCGAGCAGCGAAAACGTGCACAGCAGGCCAGCAATTTTGGGACGGATTACAATCAGCAGTTAAAATCTGATCACAAAACAGCTTTTAAAGGCTATGACAACGACTCTTATTCAGCGACTATTGTTGAATTGTTTAATTATCATGAACAAGAAGCGGTTGCGCAATTAAGTGCGGGAGAACAAGGTTTAGTGATTTTAGATCACACCCCATTTTATGCCGAGTCAGGTGGACAAGCAGGGGATAGTGGTTTGTTACACCTAGATGGTGGTGTATTTGAAGTAGAAGACACCATTAAATTGGGTAATGCTTTTGCCCATAAAGGGGTCGCTAAAACAGACATGGGTTTGAATCGCCGTGTTAAAGCTGAAATTAATACTGAACGTCGTGCGGCAATTGTTAAAAACCATACCGCAACGCACTTGCTACATGCAGCGCTTCGTAAAGTGTTAGGTGAACATGTTGGCCAAAAAGGCTCGTTGTGTGATGATGAAAAATTACGTTTTGATTTTTCTCATTTTGAAGGTGTTACAGCGCAAGAGTTACACGACGTTGAACAAATGGTTAATGATGAAATTCGTCGTAATCATGTCAAAAAAACTGAGTCAATGTACATTGAAGAAGCGAAAGAGAAAGGCGCCATGGCGCTCTTTGGCGAAAAATATGATGATGAAGTGCGAGTGGTTACCTTAGGCGAATTTTCAATAGAACTTTGTGGTGGCGTTCATGTAAATCGCACCGGTGATATTGGTTTACTGAAAATAGTTTCAGAGTCTGGTATTGCGGCTGGTGTGCGCCGTATTGAAGCGGTTACTGCAACGGGCGCATTAGCCTTTATTAATGAGCAGAGTGCAACGTTGAACAAAGTTGCAGGCTTAGTGAAAACTGATGTTGCCAGTGTTGGCAGCAAAGTTGAGCAGCTTATTAGCCGCTCTAAAGCATTAGAAAAAGAAATTAGCACACTTAAACAAGAACTTGCAGCACAAGCCGGCTCAGATTTAGTGAGTAAGGCCATTGATATTAACGGTGTTAAAGTATTAATTGCTGATCTTGACGGTGTCGAAAGTAAAGCGCTTCGCGGCATGGTTGATGAGCTGAAAAATAAAATGCAGTCTGGCATTATCATGCTTGCTACCGCTAATGATGGCAAAGTTGGGCTTATTGCCGGTGTTACTAAAGATTTAATCGCTCAAGTAAAAGCGGGTGAACTAGTAAACCTAGTGGCTCAACAAGTGGGCGGTAAAGGTGGTGGTCGTCCCGATATGGCACAAGCAGGTGGCAGTCAACCGGAAAACATTAGTGCTGCTTTAGCTTCAGTGCAGCCTTGGTTGCTTGAAAAATTAAGCTAACATGTAATTATATGAAAAATAGCCACTTAATATTTGAGTGGCTATTTTGCGTATGTTGTAAAAGCTCAGTTAAAACTCGTTTCCTCTCTACAGATTTATTACCAACCGTCGTAATAAATATTCTTCTATTTATAGCCATTTATAATGATCATTTCCTCTGACAATTTTAGCTACTGATTATCTCAGGTACTTAGGTGCGTGGGGAATTTGACCATTTTGCTCTTTATCATGCTGTATCAGCAGTTTTGCCCCTGTAGTAGCAATCAGCTCATTAATTGATTTCATACTTTCAAGTGTTTGCTTGTGATCATAATTAAAACCTGG
>MAAC01010474.1_pt1 | contig 40316 bp, 29 predicted proteins | sample 1115981 | NCBI WGS metagenome assembly MAAC01 (sample SAMN04961126, study PRJNA320927) | seawater metagenome | isolation source: sample BD02T64 sea water enriched with oil for 64 days | place: USA:Gulf of Mexico | collected 2013-07-27 | reverse complement strand
AGCACAGCACTATTAGCAAGCAAGTCTAATACGTCATGCTATAGCAACTAAATAATAAACCTCTAGCCAGATCCAGCTTACTCAGCCGACTCGCTAGTAGTTACTCAGCATAAATATGTTTCATTACCAATGAAACTGAAGAGGTGAGAGAGCGATGTCTAACAAAAAATTCGATGTGCTACTAGTCGGTGCTGGAGCAATGAGCGCCACCTTAGGTACTTTGCTTAAGGAACTAGATCCCAAACTCAACATAGGTATTGTCGAGCGCTTAAAGCATGTGGCCAACGAAAGCACCGATGGTTGGAACAACGCCGGCACCGGCCATGCGGCCTACTGCGAATTAAACTATACCTCTGAAGACGAAAATGGCGACATTGACATTTCTAAAGCGCTAAACATTAACGCGCAGTTTGAAGTTTCGCTACAGTTTTGGAGCCATCTGGTAGAACAGGGAAAACTGCCTCAAGCCGAATCCTTTATCAATCGCACCCCACACAAAAGTTTTGTCTGGGGTGAAAAGAATGTGCAGTTCTTGCGTAACAGGTTCGAAAAAATGAGTGCCCATCACCTCTTTCAGGGCATGGAGTTTACTGAGTCAAAAGAGACTGTAGAAGAATGGGTACCGCTGGTAATGCGTGGTCGCGAAGAGGGCACTCCCATAGCCGCCACCAAGGTTGAGCACGGTAGTGATGTAGATTTTGGTGCCATTGCCCGCAGTATGATTGCCCAACTGGCAAAACAAGCCGATTTTGAGCTAATGGTCGGCCACTCAGTAGAAGACCTCGAGCAGCAACAAGACGGTAGCTGGAAAGTGACCTTAGAGCCCAAAGGCGAAAAAGCTTTTGATGTTGAAGCTAAATTCGTATTTTTAGGTGCCGGTGGTGGAGCGCTACCGCTACTGCAAAAATCGGGAATCCCCGAGTGCGAAGGTTACGGAGGTTTTCCTGTCACAGGTCAATGGCTGGTTTGTACCAACCCGGTCATCGTCAGCCAGCATCACGCTAAAGTCTATGGTAAAGCGGCTATCGGTGCTCCACCTATGTCGGTGCCACATCTTGATACACGTAATATCGGCGACACTGAAGCGTTACTGTTTGGCCCCTTTGCCGGATTCACGACTAAATTCCTGAAGAAGGGATCGGTGATGGATCTGCTCGGTAGCATCAAGGTAGATAACATCAAACCTATGTTATCAGTGGGTATGAAAAACATGGATTTAACAAAGTACCTGATCAGCGAAGTTTTCCAGTCTGATACCGAGAGAATGGACGCGTTGCGCGAATTTTACCCTCTGGCCAAAGACAATGACTGGTCGCTGGCGAATGCCGGTCAAAGAGTGCAAATTATTAAAAAGAATGATCAGGGCGTAGGTAAACTTGAATTTGGCACTGAGATAGTTTCCTCGGCAGATGGAACTTTGGCAGCCCTGTTAGGTGCCTCCCCAGGAGCCTCAACGGCCGTGCCTACTATGGTCGATGTCATAGAGCGCTGCTTCAGCGCACAATTGGACAACGAAAACTGGAAACAGAAACTAAAAGCGATGATCCCCTCTTACGGTGAATCACTCATTGATGACGCAGAACTTGCCAAAAAAGTTCGCCAATATACGCAAACTACTTTAAAACTGATTGATTAGACTCAGCTAGGTCATCAGCTATATCACTTTTATTAGTGCAATAGCTGATGGCTACAGCATCCGCTCGTTACTGTGTGGCTTTTTCGGCGTTGGCTCTGGGACCAAATCTACACCGCCCTCATGGTAGGGATGGCACTTAATAATTCTTCTCCCCCCTAATACGACTCCCTTTAACGGACCGTGCAGTTCAATGGCTTCTTGTGTATAGCTGGAGCAACTGGGATAAAAACGACAATTATTTCCCAACAGTGGACTGATTGTATATTGATAGACCTTTATCAATAACAACATTAAGCTTTTCAGCAGTTTACTTAAGCCGCTGGCAAGTGATGATATAAACAAAACCAAACCTCTTCTGTGTGTACAACATAGCTTAACTTTTTAGCTTTTTAAAGGCAAAAAAATCCCCGGTTAGATTCCAGGGATATTTATGTCTAGTCTTTAAAAAAACAGTATTTAATCTTGCTTGTGCAGATGTACATCCATTTGCGGGAAGGGAATACTAATTCCAGCTTCATCAAATCTGAGCTTAACTTTCTCTGTGGTATCCCATAATACCGCCCAATAATCTGCGCTATTAACCCAAGGTCTGACAATAAAATTGACACTGCTATCGGCAAGCTCGGACACTGCAATCACTGTACCTGGCTCTTTCAGGACACGCTCATCTTCTCCAATTATATCTGCTAATAACTGCTTTGCCTGACGTAAATCAGCCTCGTAGCCTATACCAAAGATCATATCCACGCGCCGGGTGTCCCTGGCTGAATAATTAACGATCACCCCACCGTATATACCCCCATTAGGAACAATAACCGAGCGGTTATCTCCAGTGCGCAGCATACTATTAAAGATCGCTATATTTTCTACCACTCCAGAAACACCGGCAGCTTCAATAAAGTCCCCCTCTTTAAAAGGTTTAAAGAGTAGTAGCATTACTCCGGCTGCAAAATTTTTCAGTGAATCTTGCAGCGACAGACCTATCGCCAGCCCCGCCGCACCTACAATAGCAATTAGCGATGTCGTATCAACGCCCAGCTGATCAAGAGCCGCCACTATCACAACCAGAAACAGCACGCCATTAGCGATAGACAATATAAAATTGACTAACATGTCATCCATTTTTGAACGATTTAAGACCTTGCGCACCAGGCCAATTATCATCTTTATGACAATTTTACCGACAATAAAGATGGCAATTGCCAGGGCGATATTGACGATCCATGGTAGTACATACTGATCAAACATAATCTATTACTCTCCTTTTAAATGTAGTTGCTGCTTAAGGCCCAGCCAAATTCTGAGCGTAATTATAAACGTTTGATTTAAAACTCAACAATGCTTATCGGTAATTAATGCAATTTTCAAATTTCTTTGCCAAGAAGATCCCCCCTTTAAATGGCCATATATTCTCTTTGTCTGTAATAGGCTACAGATAGCTGTAATACAGAAAAATAGCCAGTGGATTAGAATTTACCCGTTGTAGGCGTAGATGTAGATAAATGCTGAATAAGTTATGCTGTTCACTACATTCCCTAACAAGATAAGCACATGAAACAGATTATAAATTGGCACAAGTGCTGGAGCGATAACGTCATTCGTTTTCACGAGGGCAAAGTAAATAAATTCCTGGCAAACTATATCAATCAATTTGCATTAGTACCGGGCGATAGCATTTTCTTTCCACTGTGTGGAAAGAGCTATGATATGCAGTGGTGTATTGATCAAGGCTTTAAAGTGATTGGGGTCGAGCTCTCAGAAATAGCTATACGAGACTTTATCCAAGAGTCAGCAATTGACTTTGAGCGCCAATCTATAAATAACTTTACCCGCTACCGCTCTGAACATATTACTTTATATCATGGCGACTATATGGGTTTAACGGCCCAGCACTTAAAGGATTGCAAGTTGGTGTTTGATCGCGCCGCAATTATTGCCATAGAAGCTTTTAATCGACCTTCCTATGTTAATCAATTGCATTCAATCATCCCCAATGGCACTCCTATACTCATGATTAGCAGAGAATACGATCAGCAGCGCAGAAGCGGCCCGCCATTTTCAGTGCCATTAACAGAGATTAGAGAACTGTTTAACGACAGTTACCGGTGCCAGATTCTCGAAGACGAGCAACTGACAGGCAAGGACGGGTTACAAGTACTACAGCGGGCTTTAAAAATAGGCGAATTCTAAAAATGATTACTTCAATTGAGCGGTTTTATTCTAGCTGCTCGTTTAGTAAACAGCCAAAGTTTTGCTCATTGTTCGATAAAGGTTAGCTTTGTAAAAATCACTGTATTAATTAACAGTATGGTTTAAGTGAATTATCGTCAAATTTATGTTGAAAATCATGTAGTCAAGTATTGACAGCAGAGAATCATAGCAGTGACAAATAGTACTGGTCAATTTAGAAACAAATCGCTGAGGACCCCGTTTTATAAGGCTTACAGCGCGTCTATATAAACTGTCTACAAAGTTATCCACACGATCTGGGGATAACGAAAGAAAATATTTATACAGCGAACCTGGACTGCATAAGTTTCCCGGCCACGCAAACTACAGTCAATACCACTGACAGTTTGCTAGCCAGAACTAATAGCAGTAAATACACTAAAACTAAACCCTTGTATGAATTACCCGCTGGCATAAACGCCAGAAAGCATCTAAAGTTATTTTAACGGTTAAGAGCTGTTACTCATTTTGCTGAGAAAAAGGCCTAATCTACTGATGTAGCTTGTTCTGCAACGCTTAAACGTCTAAAGTGTAAGCACTCGCGAAAACCTTAATTATAGAGAGATACAGAGAATGTTAACGATTATTACCCTATGCCTACTTGCTGTGATACTAGTGCTGGGTCGACATGTATTTTCTCCTCGACCTAAAATGCAACCGATTAAAATTAAAGTTGAGAAACCTCTTGGAAGGCGCAGAGATTAAGGTAAATCTGCAAATTATTAAAAAGCGCTAACAGCGCTTTTTTTATGCCTATAACTCCCTGGTATGCCATATCTTATCCGCTAGGCCACTGGTTCTCTGCGTAGTTCTAGAGACTGATTGTTTTAACAATTGCACTAATCCAAAAAAACTAAAGCGTAATTTCGCTCGGGTGATAGCAGTGTAGATAAGCTCTCTATTAATAACTTTGGCAGATTGCGCCAGTAACAACATCACGTGTTCGAACTCTGAGCCCTGGCTTTTATGTACTGTCATGGCAAACACTGTTTCATGTTGTGGCAGGCGAGAAGGCAACACAGCGCGTAACTCGCCTCCCTGCTCAAACCACACCTTTAGCTGCCCGCTGTGCTGGTCAATACACGCAATACCTATGTCCCCGTTATACAGCCGCATCTGCTTGTCATTGCGGGTCACCATAATAGGGCGCCCGATATACCAACGGTTATCAGGCTCTTTGATGGCCGCTTTTTCAAAGTACTGCTCTAATTGCAGGTTGATCTTCTCTACCCCGAAATCTCCGACTCTTAAGGCGCACAGTACCTGGAACTGACTAAAAGTCTGCAACAATTGATCGGCGTCGGAACATTTAGACTCCATCAAATTTATATAGTCACAATAACCCGTTAAAATATTTTCTAGCCTGTCCTCAGCACGGCTTGTGGGGATTAATACCTGAATATCCGAATAGTTGGCGCACAGTACTTCCTCTACGGCCTCAACATCACCATTGTTACAGGCTGATGCCAGGGCGCCTATGCCACTTTCGGCTGAGAATCTGTAACTTTTTTGCAGAAAAGCTAAGCGATCGGAAAATGCCAACGGGGAATACTGACGATTGGCAAAGCCACAACTTTGCGCCAACATCTCGGATTGCGCTTTGGAATAGCAAGCTAACTGTGGCACCGCACAGATATCTCCTAACACGCTACCCGCCTCAACCGAGGCCAATTGATCTCTGTCGCCTATCAATACTAAGCGGGTCTGATTAGAAAGAGCATCGACAATACTGGCCATCATCGGTAAATCAATCATCGACGCTTCATCGATAACCAGTAAATCCAGCAGCAGCGGGTTATCACTATTGTGGATGAATTTCTTGCTATTCATTCTAGTGCCTAACAGCCGATGTAAGGTTTGTCCCTGCTCGGGGATCAAGGCTGTCACTTCTGCACATAGTTGCAGTTTCTGTTTAGCTCCGGCGATGGATTCAGACAATCTGGCCGCCGCTTTACCAGTAGGGGCCGCCAATTGGATCAACGGGCGCCGCCCTGCTAACAGTTGACTCTCGACATAGATAGCCAATAGTTTTGTCACTGTAGTGGTCTTGCCGGTGCCCGGCCCACCACTGATAATACTGATTGGATGACTGGTGGTAATAGCAGCCGCTACCCGCTGCCAGTCTGGCTGCTCTGCACTGCTAAAATATTTATCCAATTGCGTTTTTAAAAAAGTAATATCTAATGGCTGACTACTCTGTGTCGGCGGGGCTAATAGTTTCGCTGCAACTTTGCACTCGTACTGCCAGTAGCGATACAGGTAAAGCCTGCGGTTGTCTATGACCAGTGGGGTCAATTTGCAGCCGTCGCCGATCAGCAACTGATCTGACAACGCACTGTTTGAAACAGACTCTGCCAACAGCAAGCGCTGGGCGACAACTTTTAACGGATCCGGCCAATGTGCAATGATTTGCTGCAGGTTATCTAATTCAATACAGACATGTCCGTCACCCAATTCACAACTAAGAATAGCACTGAGTAATAACTGAGTCTGGGAACTGCGCGGTAATTGCAACCCCAGCCACTGGGCAAACTTCAGATCAATCACTCTAATGAATTGCTGTTGCTGTAACTCGATTAACAGCTGTTGCAGGGTATTCTCAGAGCTCATAGCCCCACCTCAAATAACTGATCAAGTTTTTCAATAAGTACTTTTTCAGGCTTGTAATAAAAGACCCCAGTGTCTGAGCCAGGTGCCATACCGCGCAGAAACAGGTAAAAAACCCCACCTATGTCTCGCTCATAATCGTAATTAACCAGCCTGGTACGCAACAATCGGTGCAACGCTAAAGTATAAAGCACATACTGAAAATCATAGCGATGATCTATCATCGCCAGCTGCAGGGCCTCTGGGTGGTAATCTGTTAGTTGCTCACCGAGGAAGTTAGATTTGTAATCGACCACATAATACTGATTGTTATGTCTCAAGGTTAAATCTATAAAACCTTTTAGCATTCCGGATACTCTGGCAAAAACTAACTCACCGGCACGTTTAGCCAGTGGATCATAGCGGGCCAATAATTGATTAATAGCACCGCTGTGAATCTCTTTGAAGGGCAGCACAAACTCCATTTCCACCAGCCGATCACTGTTGTTGATATCACTTAAACTAAAGGCCTCTGCAAGTTTTGACTGCTCTTTCGTGTTACTCGCAATCAGTGGCACGCGCAGCGAGTGATAAACAAAGTCACTCAAACTGGGCAGCCATTCTAAGTCGTAGCCGCTCAGCGCTAGGCGCTGTTCCAGTACTTGCTGAATCTGTAATTGATCAGTACAGGTAAAATCTATTTCCTCATAAATACTGTGCAGGAAGGTTCCGGCTACCGCGCCTTTGGCAAAGCTGAAGATAGTCTTCTCAGTGGAGGGTAAGAGTATTTCCTGCTCTTGTGAGGAGACCTCTAAATCCAATTTGTCACTTTCAATCGACGGCGCGTGCTGTGCATCTCTACTCAGCGCAGAGTAGCTAGTAACACGCCACTGGTATTGAATTTTCCTAGCAAACTCTTGTACCTGCAGATGCGCTGGTGCAACATCAGTACTCGGGGTAACAGAGGCAAACAAATCCGCCTGCGCTAAGTCTATATTGGCACTGCCAATAATACTGATATGTTGATTTTCATCAGCTAATAATTGCAATGCCTCACCCTGATTAATTCCCTCTAGCAGTACAGCCTCGCCGCGCTGCACTATTGAAGTCAATAAATAGCCAATGGCGGTTTTTTGCCAGACACTTTTATTGCGTAAACAGACATCCGCCATGCCGATAAAGCAACCGTGCACAGCTCGGGTTATTGCTACATATAACAATCGCAAATCTTCAGCCAGCTGCTCCTTGTCGATCTCTTCGCGGTGCGCCTTGGCCGATAAATCGACTATCGCCTGCCCCGTTTCGTCGTGATATAGCAGGCCAGTGCTTTGCCGGTAGCGACAGGCGAAGGGAATATAAACTAAATCGTATTCCAGTCCCTTAGATTTATGGATAGTAATGACAGTCACTCTGGCTCTGTCACTGTCTAAGCGCAGCTGCTGTTCTTGCGCCGCAGAGGAGGGTTGTAATCTTTTGTCTTGTAAAAAACGTATCAGTGCTTCGTTAGATTCTAATTCGACGCTGGCCTGCTGCAGTAATTCAGCCAGATGTAAAAAATCCGTTAAACGTCTGTCACCTTGTACATCACCCAGCCAGCGCTTAGCCAAGGACCGCTGCTGCAACAATTGATGCAGCATGGCCAACACCCCGTTGCGCCACCAGATCTGCCGGTATTGCGAAAATTCTTCAACCAACTGCTCCCAGGCGAGTTCATCCTGATTTAGAGTGTAAAGCTCCAAAGCATTGAGCTGGAATATCTCTGTGGCTATAGCTGTGCGCAAAAAGCGCTCATTACTGGGCTCGTTTACCGCTTTGAGAATGTATTGAAGTTCGCGTGCCAAGTTCAAACTGTAGACGTTGTCGCGATTAGACATAAACACTGAATCTATCTGCAATTGCTGCAGCGCCTGCTGGATCAACCCCGCCTCTCTTCTGTCACGGACCAGGACTGCGATATGGGCGGGGTTCAATGGCTGATTTTTTAGTTTACCCCCCTGTAGCATGCGCTCTATCTGCCCGGCACAGACCACTGCCAGCTCGTTTAGATACTGATCGTTGTTGACACTGTTAGCGCTCTGCCAAAAGAGCAGCGCCGGTAGCGCCTGCCCTTCATAAGTCAGCTCCCCCGCCGCTGACTTTGCCGCTTCGACCGGATAAAAAGGAATGTCTTCGCTATAGATAAAAGCACCGGGAGAGCGCCCAAATAATTGATTAGTGGCGCTGACCATCCCCTGAGAAGAGCGCCAGTTGGTCCCTAAAGTATAATGTTTTTGCACTTGTCGGCGCGCCAACATATAGGTAAATATATCGGCGCCGCGAAAAGCGTAGATGGACTGCTTAGGGTCGCCAATCATTAACAATCCCAGCTGTTCGCTGCCGTTGGGCAGACCAGCTGTAGATTCAATGTCCGTTTGATTGGCGCCATACAGCTGGCTAAAAATAGCGTACTGCTCGGGGTCGGTATCCTGAAATTCATCAATGAGTGCAAAAGGGTACTGTTTTCTAATCGCCACTGCCAGGGCATTATCTGTATCTGAAGCCAAAGCCCCCGCCAGTTTTTGCAACAGATCATCAAAGCTCAGCTGCTGAAACTTATATTTTTCAGCTTGCATATTGTTTCGTACAGCGGCCAAGGCGCGGCAAAAAATCACTGCTTTAAAGTCTATTTGGCGGGCGCAAAATCCATTGATCTGTTCGAATATTGGATGTTCAGGTACATCCTCTGTCTTAGCTTTTAGCTGCAACTGCTCACTGGAAAATTTCAGTAATTCTTTAAAGGGGGCTTTACCTCCCTCGGCAAAGATGACCAATTTCCCATACCATACCGGCAAGTTTTTCTTGCTGTAACTGCGCTTATCGACGGATGAGTCTCGAATCAGCGCCTGCAGATCATCACCGGGATCAGTGCTGTTCAGCACTTGTTGTAATGCCTGCTGTAGCTGCTGTTGTAAACTAATAAATTCGCGCCACTGCTGCTGCAGATCGAAGTCACTGTAATCAGGGCTTAGCTGCAGGTCAGACAACCCAAGATAGCCCCGTATTAGGCTCAGGAGTTTATCCGGGGTCGCAAAACAGCCCAGTATTTCCTGGGCAAGATCACTGGGGCTATCGTATAGCTCAGTGCGCCAGTAATCTAACAGTGCCTGCCTGACTAAAGCAGTGTCATCACTTAACAGCTGTGCATTAAAATTGGCACTGGATTCAAATGCATGCTGTCTCAACATGCGCTGGCAGAAACCGTGGATAGTAAAGACCGCCGCCTGATCCATCTCCGAGGCAGCATATTCCAGATCCAACACTGCACTCGGGTGATCTTGGTGCAGTATCAGTAATTGGGCAATAAAGGGATCATCGCTGGCACTGAGGACAAATGCAGTGCGCGCCTCCTGGATACGCGCTCGGATACGCTCGCGCAGCTCCTGAGTAGCGGCCTCAGTAAATGTAACAACCAAAATTTGATCGACAGTTAAGGCACGCTCTCGCCCCAGACCGAGTAATAACCTTAAATACAGCGCCGCTAAAGTATAAGTTTTACCTGTACCCGCACTGGCTTCTATCAGTGCCTGGCCAGTTAAAGGCATGCTGATAGGATCCAGCAGCTCAGGCCCGCTATTATCTGACTGTGCTTCGCTCTGCAGATCTTGTTCGCTGGGTAAATTCTCAGTTTCAGCCGTCGTATTTTCTGAAGGATGCATCAATCATTCGCCTCTTCAGTGTCTATCACTAAGTACTCACTAAGGGGTGTCAATATATCATTGTTTAACAAGCTTACTCCGCTGGCGATATCTGTCCACTTGGGGAACACCCGATGAATGTAAGGGTCGTTAAATAGATTGTAATTTTTCTCTAAACTCGCTCGGGTCTTATCTTGATCTTCACCGTTAAATAAGCTCCAACCCAGATCCGGCAGCCAGGCCAACGGCTGCACTAACCCCTGCTGGTAGATGGCAATTAACTGACTTAAGTAGTCCAGCGCACTCTCTTGCCCTACTGGTCGAAAGTGAAACTGCTCATTGATCGCCCGAAAGTAAGTCGGGTGACTACAGCCATTTGCACAGGCAGCCAGATGCGCAATCCAAGTGCTGATGTAGCTTCTGCCACTGCTATTAGCGGCGCTGTATTTCACTACCCCTATATCATACAAAGGCTCTATCCAACCTTGTAGCTGCAGGCCTGATAGCGGTAAATCAAACGCTAAACGACGCAACTTGCCCGCTAACAGCGGTTTGATTTTCTCTGCAAGTTCACTTCCGTCATGCAAATTTTTAGCTAAGTTTTTATCCCCTGCCTCCCCTAAAGGCATCAGTCCACTGCGGCTTAAAAATTGACTGTAGCTGTCTGTGTCCCGTCCTGCCAGTGCATGCCTGAGCAAGTTGTCTCTGCTGATGTAGTTATCCAAACCACTTAAAGCAAAAGGTTCTTCATCTTCAATGACGGCTTCGTCGTCGACAAAATTCACCTGCAACTTATGCACAAAGAAATAGCGAATCGGCTGCCTGTAGAAATCGATCAGTGCCGATAATTCCAATTGCTCTAATGGGTTCTGTGATAATGGCTGTAAGAAGCTATTGTGCTGCTGCGGTTGAGCATTTAGTTCAGCGATCGGCAGCCATTGCCTGGCATAGCTAAATAAACCGGCACTTTGGTTAAAATAACTGATGTGGTAAGGGCTCAAGGGGTGCTCTGTGGTCAAATGCTGCATTAACTGTTGGCCCTGGCGCTCTAATTCCAATAGTTGTTTACTGTTGTCATCGGCAGAGGACTCATTACTGTCACATAGAAAATAAGCTTGTTGCGCATATTCGAACAACTCGCTGATAAGCACCGACGGGGCTCTGTGGCTGTTATCGGCGATAGAGCGGCCAACATAGCTGATATACAAGTGTGACCTTGCAGAGAGCAATGCCTCTAAAAATAAATAGCGATCGTCATCTCGTCTTGAACGGTCACCCTTGCGGGTGTGCTCAGCCATTAGATCAAAGCCCATAGGTGGCACCGATCGGGGGTAATCTCCGTCATTCATGCCCAGCAGACACACTACTTTGAACGGAATAGCGCGCATTGGCATTAAGGTGCAAAAATTGATCTGCCCCGATAAAAAGCGTTGCCCTGAGCGCTGTTCTGACAGGCTCTGCTGCAGATAGTCCAGGACAATTTCAGCAGCTATAGGTTGATGATAATGCACTTCTTGTAAGGTTGTCTGTAGACTTTCCAGGCTGCTATAGATAATCTCCAGAGCCGCTAAATCACTATCATCTGGTGCATACAAATCGTCGAGCAGTTGATTAAAAAAGCTAATCCACTGCTCTATGGGAGAACTCTGCGTAAACTGCTGCCGGCACTGCTGCAACAGATCGACAAACCTGTATAACTGCCCCAGGATAGCGGCGTCCAGTCCTTCAATTTCGCTGTAGGGAGCTATTCCCTGCCAGGTCTGATCCACATCACCTAACGCAAACCCGGCGAACATTCTATCCAGCCCAAACTGCCAGCTGTTTTGTGAGAAGTTCGGCAGCGACAGTTCTGCGCGGTTTTGCCCATCTAGCCCCCATTTTATCCCCGACTCCAGTATCCAGTGTCGAAGTTGCGCAAACTTGTCTTCGTCTAATTCATAACGCCGCAGCAGTGCTGGCAGCGACATCAATTCCAGCAGCTGCGATGCGCCATATCGACTGGACGCAAGACTGAGCACGCTGAGGAAATTGGCAATGATCGGCGATTCCTGCTGCGCATTTCTATCTGAAATAGAGAAAGGTAAATAAGTGCCGGCACTGGCCTGGCCAAAAACCGCCTCGACAAAGGGACTGTACAGTGAGACATCTGGCATCATCACTATGATATCTCGGGGTTCAAGGTCGAGATCGTGCTCTAACATAGCCAACAACTGGTCTTGTAACACTTGCACTTCGCGCATCGCGCTATGACAGCTGTGTAAACTGACAGAAGTATCATCAAGAGTAACTGCCAGACGCGCCTCATCGGCATTCATTGATGCCATTTGTGGATCCACAGCGCGCCTGTTACGCAGTGATAATATATCGCTTTGCAACGCCGTCAACAAACGACTGTGGTTATCCTCTGTGAACAATTGTACTTCCGGTAGTTCCATCTGCCCCAGCATATACAGATAATCACGCCCCAATTTACCCATCGAAGCCAGAAGGGGATTTCCCTGTTGGTACAAACTCGGCTCTGCAGCTCTATCATGCCCGGACACCCTCTCGTGTCGAGCCAGGTTAGCTAAATAGCGGCGATCGACTATATCACTCCAGAACTGTCTGCAGGGGTTGGCGACCATGAGGTGGATATCGCAGCGTTTGCCAAGTGTCACTAACGCTTGTAAATAATTTTCCGGCAGGGCTGAAATGCCAAAGACAAACAGACGTTCGGGTATGTCGCTTGCAGGGGCACTGGCAATAGCCTGGATGAAAGCGTCATACATGTTGGCACGATGCCAGTGCGGCAACTTACGTTTACCGGTATCCGCTACCAGAGCCCGCCACAAAATGGGCTGCCAAAGCTGTTCCGTATCGGCCGGGGCATTGTCGTTGCGCTCCCACTGGGCAATCCAGTCCGGACGATAGACCAGATACTGGTCAAATAGGTCGGCTATTTTTTCGCACAGTTGATACAGCCTGATCGGGGTTTCATCCCCTGCCAGGTAGTGCTTTAGCGCCTGAAAATCACTGGCTGATATATGCTCGGGCAAAATGCGCATTAATGTCCAGGTCATGCTTTCTTTGCTGTAGGCGGAGCGCTTGGGAACATCTACCAGCAATTGGGAAAAAGTACTCCACAAAAAACTGGCTGGTAGTGGGAACTCAATATTAGCGGCAATGCTTAAACGCTCGGCCAACTCTAACTTCAGCCATTGGGCCATGCCCGGGCTTTGCACTAATATTTGCTCGGCGCAAAATGGGTCACGCAGAGGTTCTCGAGCAATCATCTCTACTAAGACATCGCGAAGTACATCAAGGGCGTTGGAGTGGTAAACTTTTAACAAAAAATTACCTGCAAATAATAAGGGGCTAGACAAACTCGATACAGTTCAGGCATTGGCCCGACTCAATTGCAGCCAGAGCACCGACGAATTAGCTTATCTAGCCATCACCAGGAAAATGCTACACTGTGTAAAACCTTAATCACTCAGGTAGAGTAATGGCGAGCGCGTTTATCGGCGCTAACCGTCACCGGCGATCAGTTGCGCTTTGTGAAAGCCTTCATCAGTAGTCCAGTAATCTTTACCCATTTCTACTTTAACGACGCCTGGAAACCTTTTGTTTAGGTATTCCACCGCATCTTCGAGTGTCTCTATATCACACAACATAACTCCGCCGCGTTCATTATCCGTGCTAAAAATAAAACTTTTCACATTAAAACCTTTTCATAGAACATCTGCATGCACATAACATCGTCTCTGCGTTCGTTATCCGTGCTAAAAATAAAACTTTCCACATGAAAACCTTTCCATAAAACACCTGCATGGGGATTAAATTGTCTCTGCGCTGCTCATTTTACGTGAGAACACCCACACAACCAAGATAGAAATGAGCACAACCACAATCATTAACAAGTTCATTTTGCTCCAACCAATGCTCGCCTCAAGCCACCCTGAACTGAGCGCCGAGACAGTGACCATTGAGAAGATAATAAATTCATTAGCAGCCTGACTCTTAGCCTTCTCGTGAGGAAGATAAGCGGAAGTAACCATGTGAGTTGCGCTGATAAACATGAAATTCCAGCCCAGTCCAAGCAGTACTAAGGCGCTCCAGAAGTGCCACAGGCTCTGACCGTCGAAGTTAATAGCGATGCACAATAGAATCAGCACTGATCCAGCCTGGATAAGTTTAATCGCGCCGAAGCGTTGAATCAGCTTAGGGGTAATAAATGAAGGCAAGAACATGCCCAGCACGTGCCATTGAATAACCCAGGCAGAATCACTAAAGTGGAAGCCGTGATGGTCCATAGCTAATGGAGTGGCGGACATAATCAGATTCATTGCCACATAGCCAATAGTGGCCGCAACCACCGAGAGTATAAAAATAGGCTGGGCTAAAATTTCTTTTAAGGGTCTTTGCACCATAGGGTTAGCAGTGTTGTCGGCAGGTTCCGGGAAGTCCGCCCGAGTCAACAATATAAACGCCAGTATGTTAAGTCCGACCACCCCTAAAAATGATCCGGTAAAAGGGTAACCGCTGATCCAATCTTTACTTTCAACAGCCAGCGCCGGGCCTAAAAAGGCAGCCAACACTCCGCCGAGCATGACATAGGAAATAGCTTTACTTTTGTCGGCGACGGCACAGGATTCCACCGCGGCAAAACGGTATAAAGTGCCAAAACCTATGCCTATTCCAAGCAGAAATGATCCTGCACAGAAACCGACAAAACTCTGTAACATCAGCGCAATTGAGCAGCAGATAGCACCGCTGATTCCCAGCATATTCCCCAGGTAGAAACCTTTGCGCCGCCCCAACTTATTCATAATCAACGACGCCGGAATAGTGGCTGTCATTAAACCAACAAATTGCAACGCCAGTGGGAAAGTAATGAAGGCGTCCGAGGGAGCAAGGCTTTGACCTATCAGCGCCGCCATAGCAATTAATAAGATATTCCCGGTACCCAGCAGTGCCTGGCACAGTGACAAGATGACAACAGTTTTATTCATAAAATTAGTGACTACTCATATTGTTACGATATATTTAAAAAAGATCTGGCTGGCAATCAGTCTGAGCTGTGTTTTTTAAGACCGCTAAATCATAAAAATTCCACTGCCCAAAAACCCCATATTATGTTACAAATTTCTACTTGCTTGCAACACTAAGTCGACTGATACTTGCTATAAAGCCTTGATATTAACAATGCTTTATAGAACTGAAGGGTTTTTCTTTCATTTCTTCAAATTGAGAACTATTCGATATTTACTTGAGTCACTTTATTGACTTTAATCAGCTACCTAGATTAAGTTATCAGAATAGGTAAATTTTATTTTTCTCAAAAAGAATTTTCAATAAACAGTAATAATTTGTTCTATAATTATCTTAAGAAACCAGCTTAATCGGCACGAGACCCTACAATGAATTTAAGTAACCTATTAGTTGTTTTAGTAGAGCCATCAAAAACCCAGCGATCCATCATTAGAAAACACTTAGCATTTTACGAAATAAATGAAGTGGAAGAGTGTACTTGTGGTCAGGAAGCGTTAGATTTCATGGCCTCTCAAGTGCCCGATATAGTGATTAGCTCTATGCATTTATCTGATATGACCGGCACAGATATCGTCAGTAAGATGCGTGACAATGATCTATTGCAATCGACCACCTTTTTGCTGATTTCCTCTGAAACCCATTACCGCTTCCTGGAGCCCGTTCGTCAAGCTGGTGCTATTGGCATATTACCCAAACCATTTACTAACAAAGAGCTCGGTAAAGTGCTGCACAGTACTTTGGATTATATCGGAGACTACGAAACTGAATTCGGCGATGAAGAGTTCGAAGCCCTGAGCGTGTTAATTGTCGATGACAGTAGAGTCTCACGTACGTATTTTAAAAATATTTTGCACAATCTCGGGGTAAAATCTTTAGTAGAAGCAGAGGATGGCGCCCAGGCACTAGAGATATTCCAGAAGCAACACTTTGATTTAATAGTCACCGACTACAACATGCCCAATGTCGATGGAATGGAGCTCTTGGAGCACATAAGACAAGACAAAGATCAACCAGAAGTGCCGGTAATGATGGTGACCTCAGAACAAAACGAGGCATCCCTGGCCGCCATTGAAAGTGCAGGGGTTTCGGCGCTATTGAAAAAGCCTCTCTCATACGAGGTGATAAAACGCATTATCACTGAATTAGTACTTCAATAAGCTTCATCACTGCTGTCGAACTTTAAACTGAGCCCTGGTAGATCATCTCCACCTGGGCTCATACTTTCACAACAGAATTTACCCCTTAGCTTTTGTGGCGTATCTCATAACACTTGTGAATACGGCTATTACGCTTAAAATCAGGGTCGATGGTGCGATCTGTAATCTCCACTATTTCAAAAGCAGTCAGCAGCTCATAATCCAACTTGAATTTTCGATAATTGTTGGAAAAAATCATTAACCCATCATGGCGCAACAGTCGCATGCAAGCGCTAATCATCCGCACGTGGTCTCGCTGTACATCCATGACGTCTTGCATACGCTTGGAGTTTGAAAAGGTCGGTGGGTCCATAAAGATCAGATCATAAGCCGGTCGACGTTGTTTTTTCAGCCACTGCAGGCAATCGGCCTGTATAAAGTGATGATTACTGTCATTGAAGCCGTTCATCGCCATATTCTTAGCAGCCCAGCTCAGATAAGTAGCCGACATATCGACACTTGTCGTCGACTTGGCACCCCCAATTCCCGCATGTGCAGAAGCAGAACTAGTGTAGGAAAACAAATTCAGAAAGTCTTTGCCTTGTGCCTGCTGCTGTATTTCCAACCTGATCGGCCGGTGATCCAGGAACAATCCAGTATCTAAGTAGTCTTTAAGGTTAATTCTAAAGCGACAACCGTGCTCTTGTACTTCAAAAAACTTGCCTAAATGCCCATGTTTTTCATATTGCTGGGTACCACTTTGGCGCTTGCGCTGTTTTAACACTACGCGTTTCGGGCTAATACCCAGTACCTGCGGGATAGCCGCCATCACATCTTTTAAACGTTCAAATACTTTCACCTGATCAATGCTTTTAGGTGCAGCGTACTCTTGCACATGTACCCAATCTCCATAGACATCTATGGCGACGGCATACTCGGGAATATCAGCATCGTAGAGTCTGTAGGCATTGATCTGCTGTTTCTTACGCCATTTAGCCAAGCTTTTAAGGTTCTTCTTTAAACGATTGGCAAACATTTGCCCCGCTTCGCTCAACGGCTCCTGCTCTTCACTAGGCACTTGCGTCGCTGTGCGCTCGGCGTAAATGTGATAGTTAAATAACTGACTTTCCAGCGGCCCATTATTTAACTTGTACATTTTATCCGGCTTAAGACCTATCACCTGGCAGAGTTCCGGGTTACCGGTAAACACTGACGCTTTCCAGCCACCAAAATCACTCTTTAATTGATCGCCAATACTGCGATACATAAACATCAGCGTTGAACTGTCACCCAGGCGTTCCCCGTAGGGTGGGTTGGTAATTAACAAGCCGGGAAAGTTATTGGGCGGTAACATCTGCTCGACTTTACCAGTGCGGTATTCAATCAGCTCATCCAGCCCCACATACTTGCTATTTTCTGTGGCATTTTCCAACACCCGGGCATCGATATCTGCACCGATAAACTTAACATCGTTATCCTTTAGCCCCTGAGTACGGCGCTTTTCACCTTCTTGTAGCAGTGAGTCCCATAATTGCTGATCGTGTTTCTTCCACTGCACAAAACCCCAGTGCTCGCGATCTAGTCCCGGTGCTATATCTGCGGCCATCATCGCCGCCTCTATCAATAGAGTACCTGAACCACAAAGCGGGTCGAATACTTGCTTAAATTCCGCTTTCATTTTAGGCCAGCCAGCCCTGAGCAACAGAGCAGCCGCTAAATTCTCTTTAAGTGGTGCGGTGCCAGCGAACTTACGGTAACCACGACGGTGCAGACTAGACCCTGACAGATCCAGCGAGACAGATAAACGACCGCGGTATAAATGGGTGTGAATGCGAATATCCGGGGTATCTTTCTCGATCACCGGACGCACACCAGTGCTCAAGCGGAACTGATCGACAATTGCATCTTTTACTTTTAGCGCGCCAAAATGAGTATTGTTAATAGCTCTGGAGCTACCGGTAAAGCTGATCGCCAGACTATTGGTAGGCTCCATATGCTCAAGCCAATCAATACTCTGTATAGCGTCGTAGAGTTCCTCTGCAGTTTCTGCATTACCGCTCAACAGCGGTAGCAGTACCCGGTTACCCACTCTGGACCATAAGCAGGCGCGATAAGCGTGCTCTAACTCACCCGAAAATTCGACCCCAACTGCGACTTGCTTGACATTGTCTGCGCCGAAACTTTCCAGTTCAGTAACCAGCAGTGGCTCGAAACCTTTTGGACAAGTCGCTAAAAACCTATGTGACATTAATTTGTACCTGTAAGAGTGCCGCTTACTCAACCAGCACTCATGAGAATTCTAAAAAGTTAATTACATCAAGTAGATGTAAATTTATTCATATTTTTAAATAAAAACATGATTTTTTTTCAATACTTATCAGTTTGCGATAATGAACTATAACTTACTGAAACTACGCCTATATTATATTCTTAGCGGATACAAAGAATAAAACAAGCGTTTAAAATCTGACCTAGCCGTATTTTTTTTGCTATAAATAACTAGCTTAATATCTTTTAGTCACAAAAATCCTAATAATTTTAAGTGACAGATTGAACATTAAGTCTAGCACTCACTTATACATTGTGAGGCTAACTAAAAAAATATATCCACTAATAATGATTGCGGAGCGAGCTGTAACTTTTTTCTACATTATCTAATCAAAAAGACATGAGGCAATAACATGAAGAGACAAAAACGCGACAAATCTTCTATTTTATTTTCCAGAGGATTTAGTGTCGGCCTATCGGGTAAATCCAAAGATCTTTGCCCGGTAAACTCTGATGAAAAACGCAGTCAGTGGCTCGGCGGTTGGCGCGAAGGACGTGAAGCACACTGGGATGGAATGGGAGGAGTATCCGCCATTCAGGTAACCCCAGCGATGCATTAAATCCAAAAATAATAACGAGGCTTTCTATTGAAAGCCTTTTTTATTGCCTGCTGTAAATTGATTATCAGCGCCCGGGCAAAGACTGAATAGCCCGTACTGACTCTGCAACTAAACTAGGTCCCTTATAAATAAAGCCGCTGTATATCTGCACTAAGCTGGCCCCCGCTTCTATTTTTTCAGCGGCATCAAAACCTTCTGAGATTCCCCCGACCCCTATTATAGGTAACACACCTTGCAGCTCGCGCGCTAAAGTACGGATCACGCGGATAGATTGGTTGCGCACCGGCGCCCCAGATAAACCACCCGCTTCATGTTGCAGCGGTGAATCTTCTATTCCCTGGCGAGATAACGTTGTATTAGTGGCGATAACGCCGTCCATTTCATAGGTTTTCAGAGAATCAGCCACCATCGCTATTTCTTCTTCAGTTAAATCCGGGGCAATTTTAACAGCGATAGGCACATATTTATCATGTAACAGTGCCTGTTTTGCCTGTTCATTTTTCAACACTTCTAACAAGCTGTTTAGCGCCTCACCAAACTGTAGCGTACGCAATCCCGGGGTATTCGGCGATGATAGATTGACAGTGATATAGCTGGCCCTGGAGTAGACCTTGCGCAGACAATAGAGATAATCCGCATTTGCCTGTTCATTCGGAGTATCTTTATTTTTACCTATATTAATTCCCAAAATACCTTTGAAACGCGCTTTATCGATATTTTTCAACAGTGCATCCACACCGTCGTTATTAAACCCCATACGATTGATAATAGCGTTGTGCTCAGGGATACGGAAAATTCGCGGTTTAGGGTTACCTACTTGTGCCCGGGGAGTCACTGTACCCACTTCCAGGAAACCAAAGCCCATATTAGAAAGTCCATCCACCGCTGAGGCGTTTTTATCTAACCCTGCCGCTAACCCTACCGGGTTTGGAAATTTAATACCCATCACCTCTACTGGAGCATAGAGCTTTTCAGCGCCCAGCAATTTTGGCAAACCCAATACAGCAGCTAAGTTCATGCCTTTGAGGGCTAAATTGTGTGAATACTCGGCATCTAGGCCAAACATCAGAGAGCGAGTTAATGGATATAACATATGAATTCAGGCTACCTTAAAATTTCGCACATTATATGTCACTGCGACAGATTTTTATAGGCGTAATTTTTGCGCCCGTTGAACTTGATTGGCGCTGTAGATAAATACTTGCTGAATCGGCAAAAACAGGTATTCTAATTCTTAATCTCAGATGGATTCCTGGATTATTACCTATGCAAAACAAGTTATTATTGCTTATTGTTGGACTTTTATCCTTCAGTACCTGGATTGATTTCATCAGCATTTTGACTTATGTCGGCTACGAGCTGGCACTCTCTCCTATGGGAGTTGCTCTGGTCACAATTTCCATGCTCGCCCCAAAAGCAATATTTACCAAAGTCTTTATCGCCATCATTAAACGTTATCAGGCGAAACAAATACTACTCATTTCCACTGCAGTGCGCGTCGTTTGTACATTTTCGCTAATATGGGTAGAAAGCCTGCAATTATTATTAGTCATTCTATTAATACGCTCATTCACTATCGGTTTTTTACAGCCAGTCACGCTCAAGCAGGCCAAGTCATCGATAGCAGATTTGGGGTCAAATTTCGCCTCATCTTTAAACATGATCAATACTTTGAGCAAAATTGTCGCCCCCGCCATTGGTGGCATTATCGGTATATACTTAGGGGAAACAGCAGTATTTTTACTCAGTGCGATACTCGGTTTGACCGCCTGTGCTGCAACTTTCTCCCTAGCTGAGGAAAACTCAACACAACAGCATGAAGCAGACTTGCAGGCAGATTTTAATCCACAATCAGCTGATAATTTAAAGAGAATACTGATCTTACTGGGCGTTGCCATTGTTATTATCAATGGCGTTTCCGCCATGTTCACTAACATATTGCCCTACGCTTTTAACTACTATGAGATTCCTAAAATTGCTTTTTCACTGGCAATCACCGCCTCGGCAATGGCGGGAATTTGCTGCAATTTTTATATTTTAAAGCAGTCCCCCAATGTCAGCAGCTTTCCTGTCAAAGTGATTTTCCAGGCGTGGATGGCCATAGCCATTAGCTTAAGTGCATTAGTGGCATCACTTACTTCTCCGGCATACTCGGTGTACGTCATCTGTGTTTGTTTTTTTGTCGTCTCTCTTTTTCGAACCTATTATGAAGTGTATCTGACCACTTATATATATTCTCTAAACACAGAAGTTTCTGTTAAATTCATCACCATCAGGCAATCTCTGGCCTCCTATGCTGGAATAGCCATTACCTTACTGGCCGCCGTGAGCCTGACTAACTACAGCCCTATCAATTTCATGTTGAGCATTACCTGTTCATCCATCTTTGTGGCGCTAATCTGGCGTTTTAACTGTAGAGCGCTAATAACTCCCGCCTAACTAGGACGCCAAAAATCGACTTGCAGCAGTTGCGGGAGTACATATAGAGCCGCTGCGCAGCTGTTCGCATCTTCTTTGTGTTAAGTGTTAGACTGCGCCAACCAATAGTAGCTGCTACACTTTTTTCATTAGGCGATATAAATGTTTAAATATTTTGAAAGTTTAATTGCTCCTTTTCCAGACAGTTCAAAAGCTCAGCCACCCAATAGTTTATTGGCGTTTTGCCGCCACTACAGCCAGGGCATGGAAAAGTATTTAGTGATTATGGCACTGCTGACTGCCACACTTGCCATAGGTGAAGTATTCCTGTTTAGCTTTATGGGTGACTTAGTTGACTGGCTCAGCGGTAGACCTGACGCGGCGATATTATCAGAGCGCGGTAACTATTTTATTGGTATGTCTGTACTGGTATTAGTCGCTATGCCCGCCCTGATATTGCTGCATACAACACTGATCCATCAAAGCATCCTCGGTAATTACCCGATGGCGATTCGCTGGAGCATGCACCGCTATTTACTAAATCAAAGTATTGCCTTTTATCAGGATGACTTCGCCGGCAGGCTGGCGACTAAAGTGATGCAGACCTCACTGGCGATACGTGAGACCTCCACCAAATTACTGGATGTCTTTGTCTATATCATCGTCTACTTTACCGCGCTGCTGTTCCTTATCGCCCAGGGAGATGCGTTGTTTCTGATCCCACTGATTTTATGGTTAGTTAGCTACATTTATATTCAAAGACATTTTATTCCTAAATTAAAAAAAGTCTCGACCCGCCAAGCCAACGCCAGAGCTGAAATGACCGGCACTGTGGTTGACAGCTATACCAACATCGCCACTGTTAAGCTTTTCTCCCACACAGAGCGTGAAGAGGCTTACGCCAAAACCAGCATGGATAATTTTTTAGAGACTGTGCATCAACAGATGCGTCTGGTCACTAAGCTAGGATTTTTTGTCCAATACAACAACTTGATTTTAGTCTTTAACATTTGCGCTCTGTCAGTCTATCTGTGGCTCGACGGCAGTGTCAGCGCAGGCGCTATCGCTATAGCCGTCAGTCTATCGCTGCGCTTAAACGGCATGTCACAGTGGATAATGTGGGAGATGAGTTCTCTGTTTGAAAACCTCGGCACTGTGGTCGACGGTATGAATTCTCTGGCCAAACCACAAAGTGTCAAAGACTCTGCCGACGCCACTGTCTTGAGCGTAAAGCGTGGAGAAATTAAATTCAAAGGTATTCACTTCAACTTTAACAGCAAGCTATCGCTGATTGAAGATCTGAATTTGTCTATTAAAGCGGGAGAAAAAGTCGGACTGGTCGGCCGCTCAGGGGCGGGAAAGTCTACCTTGATTAATCTATTGATGCGATTTTATGATTTGGAATCAGGGCAGATTTTAATCGATGGTGTCGATATCAAATCGGTAACCCAGGAGAGCCTGAGGTACAACATTGGTATGGTCACTCAAGATACCTCACTGCTGCACCGCAGCGTCAAAGACAATATTATTTACGGTCGTCCCGATGCCAGTGAGCAGCAGATGTACAATGCCTGCAAGCAGGCCCAGGCCCATGATTTCATTTTAGACCTGAACGACCCTGAAGGTGGCAGCGGCTACCAGGCCCAGGTAGGTGAACGCGGTGTTAAACTGTCCGGCGGTCAGCGCCAGCGCATTGCCATTGCCAGAGTACTATTAAAAGACGCCCCTATTTTGCTCTTAGACGAGGCAACCTCGGCGTTAGATTCAGAGGTAGAGGCGGCGATACAACAGCACTTGCAGCAATTGATGAAAAACAAAACAGTTATAGCAATCGCTCACCGTCTCTCTACAATCGCCGCTATGGATAGATTGATTGTCATAGATCAGGGGAAAATAATTGAACAGGGAAGCCATAGAGAGCTGCTGGCCAGAAAAGGTGTGTATGCGCAACTCTGGGCGCATCAGAGCGGGGATTTCTTAGGCGAGCAGTAAACATCGGATGTCAGTCGCAGCAACGACTACCCACCGATGATTTTAAATTAATGCTCTGTCTGCTTGCGCTCCTCCCTGGGAGTAATCTCGTAGTGATTTTTATAGGCAGTACTAAAATAAGAAGCACTGGAGAAACCACAGAGCAAACCTATTTGCAATATGGTTTTATCGCTCTGACGCAACAATTTTCGCGCTTTTGAGAGCCGCAACTCAATGTAATATTTAGCCGGCACATTGTGTAAATACTTCTTAAATAACCGCTCTAAATGGCGCCGCGAAAGTTTCACGTGATGCGCCAGATCATCAGTGCTGAGCGGCTCTTCTATGTTGGCCTCCATCAGCGTCACCGCTTCAATTAACTTCGGCTGGTTGGCGTTGATTCGCGACTTTATAGGTATCCTCTGCTGATCGTCAGAGCCGCGGATACGCTCACACACAAACTGTTCTGAAATAGATGCCGCCAAATCCATATTTTGTTGACGACCGATTAAAAATAACATCATATCCATAGAGGCAGTACCACCACTACAGGTATAGCGCAAACCGTCAATTTCAAAAAGCCTGTTAGTCACTTGAGTGCAGGGGAACTCTTGCTTGAGATTTTCAATGTGCCACCAGTGGATAGTGGCCCGATATTTATCCAACAAACCGGCGCAGGCCAATACATAGGAACCGGTACCTATTCCCCCAATCGCCATTGAACTGCCCGCCTGTCTTTTAAGCCAGTCGATGACCGCCTCATTACCGGTCCGGGCAATTGGACTGGCACCGCAGACAAACACAGCATCGTAATAAGGCAGCTCCTTCAAACTGTACTCAACCTGGATCTGCACACCACTACTACTGGTCACCGCTTTGCCGTCATGACTGATAAGCGACATCGAATAACAATTTTCACCGCTGATCCAATTAGCCATTCGCAGAGGCTCCAACGCGGATGAAAAGGCGATCAACGAGAAATTCGGCAACAGCAAAAAGCCGTAGCGAAGCTCCTTTTTAGTAGTTTTTTGTATATTACTCATGCGCAAACCTAGATCTTTTAAAATAACGGCATAAAAATTAACTTATTCGGACGCTATTTTAAACTAATACGTATCAGATGGCATTATTTTCCAACTCTATGTCGCTCTAATGAAATTTAGCCTCTAGCTTTCCCTAGACAGTGCGCTCATACTTAACTCACCGAAAATGCGAGCCACGAACGCTCGACGGTAAGTTCAATCTTGTCACTGCTGTAGACAATATAGCTACAGCAAAAGTGATAAATAACGTTGGTAATATTTTGCTTGTTGCGCTCTTTTGATGGCAACCGGCTAACACTTAAGGACTAAAAAGATGACTAAGCAAAGCGTAGACCGCGCAGTTTTTGATAATGTAATGGTACCTAATTACAACCCACAGCAAATGGTGCCTGTACGCGGTCGCGGTTCGCGAATCTGGGACCAGGACGACAATGAATACATCGATTTCGCCGGTGGTATTGCCGTGACAGCTCTGGGTCATTCACACCCTGCCCTAGTCAATACCTTGAAAGAGCAAGCTGAGAACCTGTGGCACTTAAGTAATGTTTTCACGAACGAACCCGCCCTGCGTCTGGCGCAAAAATTAACCGCTGCCACTTTTGCCGATAAAGTGTTTTTCTGTAACTCAGGCGGCGAAGCTAACGAAGCCGCTTTTAAATTGGCCCGTAAGTATAGCTACGATAACTTCGGTCCACAAAAACACGAGATCATCTCTTTTGAGCAATCTTTCCACGGCCGCTCTTTGTTCACCGTATCAGTGGGTGGACAGAAGAAATACCGCGAGGGATTTGAGCCGGTACCAGCCGGTATTACCCATCTGCCTTTTAACGATATTGAGGCTTTAAAAGCAGCTATATCAGAACGTACTTGTGCGGTGGTAATGGAACCTATTCAAGGTGAAGGCGGCATCATCAATGCAGACCCAGCCTTTGTAAAAGCTGCTCGCGAACTCTGCGATGAACACAACGCTCTGTTGGTATTTGATGAAATTCAAACAGGTGTTGGCCGTACCGGTAGCTTGTATACATACCAGCAACTTGGCGTTACCCCAGACATTTTAACCACGGCAAAAGCACTGGGTGGCGGATTTCCTATCGGCGCTATGCTGACCACCGACAAATGTGCCGGCAGCTTAAATTTTGGTACCCACGGCAGTACTTATGGTGGTAATCCACTAGCCTGTGCTGTAGCCGAAGTGGTTATCGATCACATCAATCAGCCAGAGTTACTGGAAGGCGTCAATGCCAAGCGTAAGTTGTTTGTCGACGGACTTGATGCGATCAATGCTAAGTACGGTATTTTTCAGGACACTCGTGGCCTGGGACTGTTAATCGGTGTTGAACTGATTGAAAAATGGCAGGGCAAAGCGGCATTATTTATGGCGGCAGCCCGCGAGCAAGGATTGATGATGTTGGTAGCCGGACCTAAAGTTTTACGCATGGCTCCATCGCTGATTATTCCAGATGAAGACATTGCGTTGGGTCTTGAAAAACTAGATGCCGCAATTTCCAAAGTACTGGCTAGCGAAGCTTAATTGTTAAATCATTAGCCTGAGCGCTAGGCTGTACCACAGCTATTAGCGCTCTGGTTATAGTAACGAATAAAGTATCTTGAATTTTCCTGTCGCTATAGCGCAGGAAAATTTTACCTGCCTCAACCAGTATTTCTATTTCTGCCGACCCGGCGACTAACAGGCAGTCAAGCAACAGGGACACCAGTATGCCAACTACAGACCTCAAAGATAGCGATTTTGCTCCTTGGCTAGAGTGGATCGATGGACAATATCAACAAATGCTCGATCGCACTATCGAGTTATCACACATCAACTCCGGTAGCTTCAATCCAGAGGGAGTAAACAGCGTCGCGGCAAAGCTTATCGAATACTCTAAAGTACTCGATGCCAAGGTAGAAATACTGCCCGTTGCCCCCTTTAAACATATCGACAACTCTGGTGTTGAACAGCAGCTACCAATGGGTAATGCAGTGCGGCTAACGAAACGTCCGGATGCCGAATTACAGATATTCTTTTGCGGCCACTTAGACACTGTATTTGCCATTGATTCTGATTTTCAAACCACTCAATGGCTGGATGATGAAACCTTGAATGGCCCTGGTGTTGCCGATCTTAAAGGTGGGCTGATGGTGATGTTGACGGCTATTCAAGCGCTGGAGCGCAGCCCCTTCGCCGATAGAATTGGCTGGGAGATTCTCTTTAATCCCGATGAGGAAATCGGCTCTCAAGGCTCCGCTGGATTTATTGCCGAGGCGGCCAAAAGAGTCAATTTAGGTATGATATACGAGCCCAGCTTTGCGGATGGAAACTTTGCCGGTGCTCGCAAGGGCAGCGGTAACTTCAGTGTTATCAGCCGTGGCAGACCGGCGCACGCTGGTCGCGAGCATCATTTGGGACGCAATGCGGTACGGGCCATGTGTGATTTTATCAGCGCACTGGACGATCTCAACGGTCAACGCCTGGGAGTCACGATCAATCCGGCACTGATAGAGGGAGGCGGTGCCAGTAACGTCGTACCCGATATGTGTCTGTCACGATTTAATATTCGCTTAGAGCAGCCCGCTGACGAACAGTGGTGTCTTGATAACATCCAAACGATCCTCGATGAGATTAATAGCCGCGACGGTATTTCCATCGAGATGCATGGGCAGTTCGGTCGCAAGCCAAAAGTATTGACTGCGACTAATACAAAGCTTTTCGAACTCGCCTGTGACTGCGGTGCACAGCTGGGATTAGATTTAACCTGGCTGCCAACTGGCGGTTGTTGTGACGGTAATAACTTGGCCGAGGCCGGTATTCCCAATATAGACACTCTGGGCGTGCAAGGTGGCAAAATTCACTCCAGCGACGAATACCTGAAAGTAAAAAGTTTGACAGTACGGGCAAAGCTCAGTGCGCTGCTGCTGATGAGACTGGCTAGTGCTGAGGATTTGAGCTGGTTAGATAAAAAAGCACCCGTTAACTAAGATGTTGGTCGTTCGCCCAGTACGCTTTGACGATCTGCCGGATATTGAACATCTGGCAGTGACTGCCGGTGATAGCATGACCACCCTGCCCAATAACAGGGATCACTTAGCGCAGTTGATTAACACTACGGTGCAATCGTTACAGAGGCGCGTGTCGAAACCCGCGGGGCAGAGTTATCACTTCGTCTTAACGGACAGTGAAACTGGCGAGCTACAGGGAATATCCGGAATAGAAGCTTGCGTCGGCCACGACAGTCCTTTTTACAGTTACCGCTGTGACCAGGTCGAACATGACTCGGCAGAATTGCAAATTCGCAATACCGTTGCCACCTTGCGTTTGTGTCAGGATTACGAGGGAGCTTCTCGGCTCTACACTTTCTTTTTGCCGATTAATAACGCTGCCAGCGAGAGCTTTCGATTGTTGTCTCTGTCCCGATTGATGTTTATCGGTCAGCACCTGCAGCGTTTTAATCCGTTATTGATGCTGGAACTTCAAGGGGTACAAGATACAGAAGGTAAATCTCCTTTCTGGCAGGCGCTGGGACAACACTTTTTCAACATGGATTTTCACCGCGCCAATTACTTGACCGGCATCAACGCCAAGGGGTTTATTGCCGATTTGATGCCTCGCTATCCCGTGTATGTTCCACTGCTTAGCGAAAGTGCACAGCGTGTCATGGGCTGTGCCAGACCGGACATGCAGCAAGTGCAAGAGTTACTCACTAAAGAGGGCTTTTGCGACAATGGCTACATCAGTATTTTTGATGGAGGCCCTACTCTGCAGGCTCAGATTCGGCAATTGCGCAGTATTGCCAGGCAGTTTGCCACAGTGGTGGTTATCGCTGCAGCGCCAACATCGACTAGCGAAAGTAAGGTACTAATAAGTAACAATTTATTACAAAATTACGCTTGTATCTACGCCGAGGTCGATTTAACCAATATTTGTTTGAGTGCCGCCCAGGCAGAGCAACTGCATGTGAGCGATGGTGACACTTTGTATGTTTTGCCACTGGCAGAAACATAATTTAATAACTTTGTAGATAATTTTAGCACGGGAGATTCACATATGATGGTCATACGCCCAATTGAGAGCCGCGATGGTGAGGCCCTGGCTGAGCTAGCCAAAATAACTGGCCCGGGATTTACCTCTCTACAAGATAACAGTGAAGTTGTCAGTAACAAACTAGCCACTGCACTGGCCGCTTTCGAGCAGCAAGAGCAAGAGGGAGAGGCACTTTTTTTGTTTGTCCTTGAAGATCAGGCAGAGCAGAGAATTGCCGGTATCTGCGCCATAGAAGCTGCCGTAGGACTATCCGATCCCTGGTACAACTACCGCATCGGCACTTTAGTACATGCATCCAAAGAGCTAAACGTCTACAACCAGATGCAGACTCTGACTATCAGTAACGATCACACCGGTTACTCAGAGCTGTGCACCTTGTTTTTACACCCGGACTATCGTCACTCCAAGAACGGCCATTTGCTGTCTAAGTGTCGTTTTATGTTTATGGCAGAGTTCCCGCAGTTGTTCCACGAAAAACTGGTTGCTGAAATGCGTGGCTACTCAGACAAAAATGGCATTTCACCTTTCTGGGAGGGCCTCGGTAAACAGTTCTTCTCGATTGACTTCACCACTGCCGACAAAATGTCTTCTATCGATAAAGCCTTTATCGCCGAGCTGATGCCTAAATATACTTTGTATACTGATTTACTGCCAAGAAGTGCCCGAGATGTAATCGCCCAGACTCACGAAAACACTGTACCAGCGCGTAAATTGCTGGAGCGCGAAGGCATGCGCTACACCGGCTATATCGATATTTTCGATGCGGGCCCCACGTTGGAAGCTAACGTCAATGACATCCGCGCAATCAAAGACAGCCGCTATGCCAAAGTAAAAATCAGTGATCAAGTCACTGAAGGCGAGCTATACCTGGTCAGTAATACTGATTTTGTAAATTTCCGTTGCACTATGGTCGCTATTGGCGAGCAGGGCAACAATTTAATATCTATACAAACGCAGACCGCCCAGGCATTGGGTGTAAGTGCAGGCAGTACGGTACGTATTGTCCCACTCGTCGCACATAAGAGGTAACTGTATGTCTAATTCCGTATTTATTGATGGTGTTTGGAGCCAAGGTCTGGGCGCTTCGTTAACATCACTCGACCCTGCCACTGGTAATGTTTTCTGGCAGGGAAACTGCGCCACGCAGGAGCAGGTCGATCTTGCAATTACCGCATCGCGTACAGCGGCGCCTATCTGGGCGGCCACTTCACTGGCCGATCGCTGCGCGATTGTTGAGCGCTTTGGCGCCCTGATTGTTGAAAACAAAGATCAGCTGGCGCGTCTCATCGCCCAGGAAACCGGTAAGCCATTTTGGGAAACTAAAACCGAAGCCGGTGCTATGGCCGGTAAAATCGCCATTTCCATAAAAGCCAATGCCGAGCGCACCGGGATAACAGAAACGGATATGGGCGCAGTAAGAAGTACTTTACGCCATAAGCCACACGGTGTCGTTGCAGTGTTTGGTCCCTACAACTTTCCAGGCCACTTACCCAATGGGCACATAGTCCCGGCAATCATCGCAGGTAACTGCGTTATCTTTAAACCGAGCGAGCTGACCCCACGGGTGGGCATGTACATGGTTGAGCTGTGGCAGCAGGCAGGTCTTCCACAAGGTGTACTGAACTTAGTCCAAGGCGAGAAAGAGACTGGCATAGCACTTGCGGGTCATCAGGATCTGGACGGATTGTTCTTCACCGGTAGCTCCAATACTGGTGCTTTACTGCATCGCCAATTCGCTGGCCAACCCGAGAAAATTTTAGCGCTGGAAATGGGCGGTAACAACCCGCTGATTGTCGGTCAGATCAGCGATCTGCGCGCAGCTGTCAACGAGACCATCCAATCGGCGTACATTACTACCGGACAGCGCTGTGTCTGCGCCAGACGCCTGTTTGTTGCCAACACCGACCAGGGCGATCAATTCTTGGCGCTGCTGGCCAGTGCCGTAGCCGAGATCAAGGTCGGTAGCCAATTTGCCGATCCGGCACCGTTCATGGGCAGTCTAATTTCTGAGCAGGCAGCAGATAACATGGTAACTGCGCAAAACAATCTGCAGACTTTAGGTGGAGAAGTATTAGTCTCTTTACAGAAGCTGCAAGCCGGAACAGGTCTGGTCAGTGCCGGGTTGATAGATGTCTCTAAAGTGACGGATCTTCCAGATGAGGAGCATTTCGGCCCGCTATTACAAGTCATCCGCTACGATGAGTTTAGTCAGGCTATTGCCGGCGCTAACAATACCCGTTTCGGCCTGGCAGCGGGACTGTTTAGCGACAGCAAAGCCGAGTACCAGGAGTTCTATAAGCATATCAGAGCCGGCATAGTAAACTGGAACAAACAGACCACTGGCGCCAGCTCAGCTGCGCCTTTTGGTGGTGTTGGTGCCAGTGGCAACCATAGAGCAAGTGCCTATTACGCCGCCGATTACTGTGCATACCCGGTAGCCGGTATGGAAACTGACACTCTGGTTATGCCCCAGACACTGTCTCCAGGTCTGACTATTTAATCTCACCCTGGCCGCCAGCATGTATGTTGGCGGCGCAAAAAAAATACTTACCAGTGCCCTTTCAGAGGCGCTTGTTTTGGAGTTTAAGATGAAAGCGATTGAAGCTAACTTTGACGGTTTAGTGGGACCTACTCACAACTACGCTGGATTATCATTTGGCAATGTCGCCTCAGAAAAAAATCAAGCTAATCTGGCCAATCCTAAGAAAGCCGCTTTGCAAGGGCTGACAAAAATGAAGGCTCTGGCTGACATGGGTATGGTGCAGGGGGTTTTGGCCCCTCAAGAGCGACCTGATATTCACACATTACGCAAATTGGGGTTCAGCGGCAGCGATGCAAACGTGTTGCTCCAGGCTGCCAAGCAGGCACCCAGAATTTTAGCGACTTGCTGTTCTGCATCGAGCATGTGGACTGCCAATGCCGCCACTATTTCTCCAAGCGCCGACACTGCGGATCAAAAAATCCACTTCACGCCGGCCAATTTGAGTAATAAGTTTCACCGCTCTATTGAGCATCAGGTGACCGGGCGCATCCTCAAGGCAACCTTTAGCGATGAGCGGCATTTCGCCCATCATGATGCACTGCCCAGCGTCGATCACTTTGGTGATGAGGGAGCGGCCAATCACACACGCTTTAGTCACAATTACGCCGAGCGCGGGGTTGAGTTCTTTGTCTATGGAAAACACGCCTTTGACAGCACCCAACCGGCACCCAAAATATACCCGGCCAGACACACCATAGAAGCATCCCAGGCAGTGGCCAGATTACACCAGTTAGATGATCGACACGTGGTTTACGCCCAGCAGAACCCAGATATCATCGACGCCGGAGTGTTTCACAACGATGTGATCGCCGTTGGCAATGCCAATATCTTGTTCTGCCACCAACAGGCATTTTTGAATCAAGATCAAGTAAAGGCACAACTGCGCCAGAAGATGGGTGATAATTTCCACATTGTTGAAGCACCAAGCTCCCAAGTCAGTGTCGAAGATGCCGTCACTAGCTACTTATTTAACAGCCAGCTGCTATCACTGCCATCTGGAAAAACTGTGTTGGTAATACCTCAGGAGTGCGAGAACAACCCGGCAGTCTGGCAATACCTGCAATCTTTAGTGCAAAGTGACAGCCCTATTGATGAGACCTTAGTCTTTGACCTGAAACAGAGCATGTCCAATGGCGGCGGGCCCGCCTGTCTGCGTTTACGTATCGTCATGAATGAGGCCGAACAGCGCGCAGCCAATCAGGCAACCTTCATCAATGACCAGCTCTACAGCCGCTTAAATACTTGGGTTGAAAGCCACTACCGCGACCGTCTGACTGACGCTGACCTGGCAGACCCACAATTGTTGCTGGAGTCGCGCAGCGCTCTGGATGAGCTGACACAAATTCTGCAGCTGGGTTCAGTGTATCCATTTCAGCGCTAAAGCGTTGCTGCATTAAAAAAGCCGCGGCAACTGCCACGGCTTTTTTAATCCGTATTGCTAATAACTTAGCCGTCCAGTTCTGCGCTCAATTGGGCCAGCGGACTATAAAACTAGTCAGTCAACTCAGTCCATCGCAAAAGCTGGCAGGGTTAAAAAACTGAGCTAACTGCGATGGTTTTTTATCCTGGCTCGACCAATTTAACTAGCCGGCCAAATCCGCGCTCAGCTGGACTAGAGAGCTGTAATAATAGTCCGTCAGCTCAGGCCAGCGCTGTTCATCTTTGGCAATATGCACTGTGGCCGTACCCGCCGCCCTACCCGCCTCTAGATCAAATCTAAAATCTCCCACCATCACTGCATCAGATACTTGCACTTGCCATTGCTGTAATAACTGGGTTAACCCTACTGGGTTTGGTTTGTGTGGCGCTTGATCCCGGCCAATTATAAAATCGCTGTCAAAATATTGCGCTACGCCAATCGCCTGCAGCGAAAGCAGCGCCATCTCTTTAGTATTACGGGTAAATATTCCCAGCAGGCAATTTCTCTTGACCAATTGAGCAATCAGCTTTTCGACACCGATAGCGGCAGATGCCCTGGCCGCATAATGAGCTTCCAGCTTATCCAGCTGCTGCGTTAACAGCGCCCGCTGAGCGCCTTTTGTCTCGGCGATAGTCTGCAGTATATCTGCATTCTCTGCCATTCCCAGAGCACTGCGCATATGTGCAAAATCGTGCACTGGGTTAGTCAGTGTACCATCCAGATCAAATACCCAAGCGGTTTTACTGCGCAACCTATGACTCATACAAACTCTCTCACCTTATTGATTGTTTTTTTTGTTAGCTGATAGCAGCTTTAAGATATTATCCACTTTCTCTTCCAGTAGCTCTAATCTGTCTTTATGTTGTTCAGCACTGGCGTCGTCTGCTATTGCCCGCTCTAAGTTGGCCAGTATCAGCTGATTATCCTGAACATTATGCAGTAAATTTCTGGAGCGTTTTTTACTGCTGTCAGTCAGCTGGCCGATTCGACCAAAGGCCATTTTCAACTGCTTTTCCAGCTGTTCCATACTGCTACTGACGGTTAATAATTCAGCGTTGAGGGCACCGCTGATCTCGTTCACTTGTGCCTCGAGTTTGGTCGCCACCCCTTTAAAGCGATGATAAAACAACTCAGCTTCGGTTTCCAAGAAAATATTTAGCATCTCACTGGGATACAGGGCCCGGTTGCGCCCCTGTGAGCGAATGCTGTATTCGCCGCGAGAATTACAAAATGGGCGATGCTGATTGGCCCGAATTTCGATGCGCATAATCGGCAGTTTTTTTAAGTTTTCAATGTAGACATCTACTTCTATGCTCGGGGTACATTCCAGCGCTTTATTGACCAACGCCAGTCGCGCTTTATCGTCGACACTACAGCCGACCACTCTGCCACGTTGCAATCCTGTATTGGAAGTGTATTCATCGACCCCAAGCAAAAGCGTGCCACCATCTGCAGCGTTGGCGAAAGCCACAAAGTCGCTACTTTTAACGCCGCTCACTTCGCGCTTAAAATCTACGGCTAAATTTTCATTAGCTGCCAGCATTTTCCGGGTTCTGGCGGTTAACCCCTGGAATTCTGTTTTTGCCATAAATAACCTGATTACTGCAACCTAGCTAGCCACTGTTTATGCTTAAGTGGTAACTCAATTGAACAAACCTTGATTGGCGATTATTGATGCCTAACTGTCATAGACCGTAACAGTGATCTTGTGCAAAAGTGTAATAGAGTGACAGCCATTGATATCAATAGCTGTTCAGAGGGGATAGTAGTAGTCAGGAAATACGATGAGCTTTAGTTGTAAATTGCATCGTCAAAGGGATCGATAGGTGCCTCTAACATTTGATCCTCAGTGTGATACAGAACCCGACCTTCAAATCTCAACCCTTTGGCGGCGAACCAGCGCTCAGCGCTCTCGCGGCCCTCTTCAGCATTACTTTTTTGCATACTAGCTGTGATCACACGATAAAAATACAAACCGAACAAACCAGAGGCTACTCCCATAAAGTAGGCGGAGCCCATGGCAAAAACCACTGCGACAATGGCCGCGATCCACACTCTGCTCGCCTTGGATGTTTTAAACTTTTCGTTGTATTGCAGATATAAATCGTGAAATTTTATATAGCGACGAAAATTTTGTTGCAAATCAAACTTATCATCATTGGAAATTGTGCGCGCCATCATTTTATCCATGTTAAATTTATCAATTACTGCAGCAATATGCGCTGCAGGCTGTAGCTTAAACTGTCACTTAACAGCTGCGTTGTGCACCCCAGCTGAAGTTCCAAACACTATAGATTGACCTTAGCCTAAGATACTAGTTCTATCAATCTTCTAAAAAAATATTACCGCTGCGATTATCAATCAGCACTGCGTGACAAAGACCGCCAGGCAAGACTCGAAGCAATAACCCACAGCGGTATCTGGTTATCAATTAAGCTAAACTTTTGCTAACAACTTCAAATACATCTGCGGATAGCTCACCACTTTCCATAATACGCACTAACTGCTCACGCATTAACACTTGACGCACTTGGGTATAGCGATTCCATTTCGAAAGCGGCCCGAGCAACCGCGAAGCGAGCTGTGGGTTCGATTTATCTAAGGCAATAATCTGATCCGCCAGAAACAAGTAACCGCTGCCATCTTCGGCGTGGAAATTCACCTGGTTTTGCATACAAAAAGCACCCACTACAGAGCGCACTTTGTTTGGATTAACAAAATCGAAGGCCGGGTGCTGCATCAGCTGCTTAACCTTTTCCAGCGAACCGGCTTTGGGGTCTGTTGCCTGAACGGCAAACCACTGATTGACCACTAAGGTATTTTCAGACCACTTGTCATAAAACTGCGCTAACAGTTCAGTGCCAGCATCGACAAAGTTAGAGTGCGCTACTTGCACCAGTGCCGCCATGCTATCGGTCATATTGTCAGCTTCATGGTACTGCTTGAGAGCCAGTTCCAGGTAGCTATCTTTCTCTAGTGCCATCAAATAGCCTAAGCTAAGGTTTTGCAATTGTCTTTTAGCAATGCACTTAGCACTTGGCTGATAGGCCTCTGCCGCTAACCTGGCACCTTGGTAGGCTGCCAGGAACTCTATCTCCAGTGCCGTGGCTAAGCGCTTGCGTACAAACTCTCTGGCACGGTGTATATTGCCAACTTCAACTTCATCACAGAGTTCCGCCAGGTAGAGTTCCGAGGGCAGCGTCAATACTTGGGCCATCATCGCTTTGTCCAGTGAGCCATCGGATAACACGTTGCGGTAGGCGTCTATCAGGCAATTATCCAAACACAGCTCAGCACCTTGCTGCAGGCTTTTGACTAATTCCTGGATGATATCAACGCCGAGTTTTTGCGCCGCCTCCCAGCGGTTAAAACCATCGGAATCGTGGCTTATCAAAAACACTAACTGCTCGCGAGAATATTCATAATCCAGTTTCACCGGAGCGCTAAAGCCACGCAACAGTGAGGGCACAGGTTTTACCCGGATATTGTCAAAACTGAATGTCTGCTCGGATTTAGTCACCTCTAGCAGCGCTGTATTGTTGCCTACAAGGTCAATATCTTTACCTTCTTCATCCAGCAAGCCTAAGTTAAAAGGCATGTGAAATGGCAGTTTTTCACTCTGACCAGGTGTCGCCGGGCAACTTTGAGAGATAGTGATGTCGTAGCGTTGTAGCTGCTCATCATAATTATCGGTAATAGTGAGTAGCGGTGTTCCCGCCTGGCTATACCAGTTTTTAAACTGCGACAAGTCTCGCCCTGAAGCGTCTTGCATCGCACTGATAAAATCATCGGTGGTGACAGCTTGTCCATCGTGGCGTTCGAAATACAAATCGCTGCCCGCTCTGAACTTTTCTGCACCCAGCAAGGTATACACCATACCTACCACTTCGGCGCCTTTTTCATACACTGTGCGGGTATAAAAGTTAGATATTTCGATAAAGGACGCCGGGCGGATTGAATGCGCCATGGGTCCGGCATCTTCAGAGAACTGACCGGTGCGCAAGGTCTGCACACTCTCAATACGTTTAACGGTTCGTGAGTTCATATCTGAGGAGAATTCGGCATCGCGAAAAACCGTAAAACCCTCTTTCAGGCTGAGCTGGAACCAATCCCGACAGGTCACCCGGTTACCGGACCAGTTGTGAAAGTATTCATGGGCGACAATCGCTTCAACTCTCTGGAAAGTTGCATCCGTGGTCGTTTGTGGATGGGCTAAGACACAGGAGGTGTTAAAGATATTTAAACCTTTATTTTCCATCGCGCCCATATTGAAGAAGTCAACAGCCACTATATTAAACAGATCAAGGTCGTATTCTCGGCCAAACACTTCCTCATCCCAACGCATTGATTTCTTGAGTGAAATCATCGCGTAGTCCAGCTTATCTAAATCTTTTTCATCGGCGTAAACTTTTAAGCTAATCTTGCGATCAGACATAGTCACAAAGCTATCTTCAATGTGTGCTAAATCTCCGGCAACTAGCGCAAACAAATAGGCTGGCTTTGGAAAAGGATCTTCCCAGGTCGCCCAGTGACGCCCATCTTCGCCATCGCCTTGTGCTACTTGGTTACCGTTAGAAAGAAGCACTGGGTACTCTTTCTTATCGGCGCTCAGAGTTGTTTCAAACACTGACATCACATCAGGTCTGTCCATATAGAACGTAATGCGTCTGAAGCCTTCCGCTTCACACTGAGTACAGAACATCCCACCGGACCTATACAGCCCTTCAAGGGCAGTATTTTTGTCCGGATGTATAATAGTGATCACTTCCAGCTGCAACTCATCGGCCAGTCCACTGAGCGTTAATCCGCTCTCATCACGCTGGTACTGAGCAGCAGTGAGCTCCGTGCCATCAATAGCAATTTTTTGTAATTCTAATTCAGTGTCGCCGTGTAAAAAAAGATCGGCACTTTGATCGCTGGCATCTGGATTGCGTTTAAGGGTTAAACGCGCTGTCACTTGGGTAAACTCAGTCATCAACTCAAAGTGTAGTTGTGTATGCTCGATCAAAAATGCGGGAACTTGGTAATCTTTTAAATATATAACTTTAGGTTGAGACATGAATAAAACCTCTGTACAAAAAACTGTTGTTATTAGGGGAAATTCGAGTGCCTTGTTTGGCATACCTACATCTTAGTGAGCACATGTGTCGACATTTTCCACAGCCATAGTATAGAGACTAACAGGCCATATAATCACTACTGTTTAGTAAAAAAGTACAGTTTTCTTAGCAATAGATGAATATAGTTAAAATCTTCCACTACAAATACATAACGGTTTAATAGCTTCACAGTGAGGGCCGCAACAAATGTCCATAAGGGGTACACACAGACGAGAAGTTTCAGCAAGAGACCGCCCACAGGCGGCCTAAAGGGAGATAGCCAATCAACTAGCTACAAGTACCAATTTCAATGGCATAAGAAGTGTATTTTCTTAAATTGATCACACCGCTATCTAAAATTAAATACTGGCCTTTGATTCCCTTCAAAACACCACTGATTCTGGGTGTTTTATCCAGGTTGTGTGAACTGATTTTGCTCGGGTATTCAATCACGGGATAACTCAAACTTTGCACTGCGATTCCAGTGATCGGCACTATGCTCTGCAAACCGTGTTCAGCCGTTAGCTCAGCCAATTCGACCTTGCAAGTTTCCATCAATTGATCGCGCATGCCGGGCAGATCAATCTGGGTAATTTCGCCTTTTAGCATCTTGCGCCAATTGGTTTTATCGCTGATATGCTCAGAGAAAATTTTCTCCACTAAGCCAGACTGCTGCCGGGTCTTAACCCTAAAAATAGGCAGCGCTTCCACGGCCCCTTGATCTATCCAGCGAGTAGGCACTTGGGTCGCTCTGGTGATGCCAACTTTGACCCCTGAAGAATTAGCCAGATAGACAATATGTTCATTAAAACATACTGACTTGCCCCATTCTTCGTCACGACAAGTACCTAAGTGAAAGTGGCATCTGTCCGGACTCATCATGCATAAATCACATTGCGGCAATTTTTTAAAGCAGGGAAAACAGTAACCTTGGCTAAAGCTTTTTTTAGTCAGGCGACCACAGTGACTACAGTGAATTTCACCCAAATTTTCCAGGTATATTTCCTGACCAATAAGCTCATTCATCAACAGTGGTTGATCATCTAACTCTAAGTAATAATGTATTGAATCGCTTAATTCGGTACGCATTTTCTGCATCGCACCTGTTCTAAGTATCGGCATAGGTTCTTGTCACACCTGTATTTATGCTCTCAATAACTGAGATTTTATTGTCCCGGCAATATATCGCATTAACGGCTCAAGTTAACTTAACTACTGCTCTTGGAATTTTGTTTAACAACTGGCTGTAAAATTGTTATCAATGGAATTTAAGCACTTGCTCTTGCAGTGGATCGACTCCCTTCATAGTGCCGTCTTCACGACTGCGATCGATGAAACCAATCCTGTCCTCTGCCGGTAAGTTTTGATCGTAGTGGATTACCGCACGCATACAAATTTGCAACTGCTGGGCAGACATTTTTTTTCCATCTGGCCACTTACCCAATTCAATGGCAGTCTTTATTGCCTGATGCATTTGCGGGGTCATCTGCGCTATTAATTCTTCGTAATTCATATTTTAGGCTCAATATTTTATCTAAAAGTATTCTTAAATCGGGTTTCAGCAAGCAATTAGCATTGTTACAAATGCCCTAAGAAAATTACTTAGCACTGGCACAACAAAGTACAAATTCCTATCCTGCACTGCTGTTTCACTAATCTACTCTAGGTTCTTTTGTCACTGTGCGAGCGTTCTGCCTAGTCTTTATTTAGCTTCAATCTACCAGGGCTAAATGCGGCGAGGGCAACTGCGGCAATCAGCCCAGACACTAACCCGCTTAAATGGGCGGTGTTAGCGATATCTCCCAAACCCAGCTGGGTTAACAACCCGGAGTAGCCAAGCCCTAAAAAGACCACCATAAAACCCATCAGGGCATTGGAAACGACCAATAGTTTTTTCTCAGTTAGCTTATCCCATAGCCAGGCGTACGATATCAGGGCATATACAACGCCCGATAAGCCGCCAAAATAGGGCCCCGACACTAAGTACTGGACCACGTTTGAGCTGATAGCCGAAAATATTACGATGCCCAGTAACACTAAACTTTTCTGTTGCTGTTCAATCACAGTGCCTATCACCCAAATCCATAACCCGTTAAAAATCAGATGGATAATACTGAAATGCATAAAAATGGGAGAAATAAACCGCCAAAGCTGTAGAGACTCGAATGACTGATTCAGGGTATTATACCTACCGACATAGTCAAAGTCGGTGATACTTAGCAATCTGCGCAACTCTATATTTTGCCCAAAATCTATACCTAAAGTCAGTAGCAGACTGGCCACTAACAGCAACAGAACCAGTGGAATTTTTTTAAAATTCACCGCTCTTGAATTTGTTGTCGTCGAGTTGCCGCCAACCTCTGCGACCTGGCGAACCAGTTCAGGATCAAAATCACCACCTTGTTGCCAGTGTTGATATAACTGCGTCACCAACTTCGCGTTATGCTCATCTTCCACTATCAGAACCTGGCTTTGCTCAATAACCACCCTGTGGACAATTTTCATCTTCCACAGCTGCTTAGTGAAACCACTTAGGTCCGTATTTAAAGGGGCACTGAATACAACAATCATTTTATAAACTCACAACTCTTCACTTAAACT
>MAAC01012168.1_pt1 | contig 40322 bp, 29 predicted proteins | sample 1115981 | NCBI WGS metagenome assembly MAAC01 (sample SAMN04961126, study PRJNA320927) | seawater metagenome | isolation source: sample BD02T64 sea water enriched with oil for 64 days | place: USA:Gulf of Mexico | collected 2013-07-27 | reverse complement strand
ACAAGCTCCCAAGGGCGAGTACCTAATAAAAAGTAAAGGCTTATATACTGCGTTATTGATTTTGACAAGGGCGCTACATGGATGTAGCTTATTAGAGAATGCAGGAGCATATTCTCCTGAATAACCATTCTCTTCAATCAATGCCTTGCCTCTAAGCCTTTTAATTCTCGCTGAGTGGGAAATAACTTAATGGACTTGGTATAAATATATCTTGAACAAAAAAAATTGCAGGAAACAGGAGAAACACAAAGAACTAAAGTGGTTTTTTGTAATGGTTGTTGGTGACAATGACAGTTGGCGTTGGCGGAAGTTTCTTTAGTCATGTGAAATGGAGTAGGGCTATCGCACTGGATTATGTTGCTAGCATATATGCACACTTTTTGATTCTTGACTAACTTTCCAAATCATTTGGTAAGAAAGCGATTGTAGGTGAATAAATTAACAACCAACTATTCCATTTTATGTTTGGCATATATTTTTTCCATCGTCCCGCTGAGCTTTAATTTACGAATGACTTCATCAACAACGTTTTTTAGAAGCGGGTCTTTAAAAGCCATATGTGAATAAACAGTAGGCCATAAATAATGCACGGTAAAGTCGCTATGGGCGACGCTTGCATCGTTATCGTAATGTTTGTTGTTTAAATCATATCTGAAAATGTTGATATCACCGATCCTAATATCCTTCCTTCCAGAGATCATAAGAAGAGTTGTTTCTTTAGGGTGTGCGTGCTCTGAATATTCTAAATTTGTTTTAGCCATTTGCTTAAATTTATCACCGAGTAGTTCAGTTGCTCCTTGGTAGGCAGCAATAGATTTTCCTTGTAAATCAGCGATAGTGTTGATTTTTATTTGATCTGTTTTTTTTGAAATTGCAACGTCTCTAAAACGAAATACTGGCTCTGATAAAGAGGCCTTTATCTTTGATTTAGGGAAAATATTACAGGCAACATCAATTGACTCTCCATGGTTAATTTCATGTAGTATTCGATGATTGCTCATAAAAACATATTCAACTTTGTATTGAGGAAGTTGTTTGAAAATTTCATCAATGATTTCAATAAATATGCCTTTGGTCCCATTTTCAATAAAAAAAGGGGGAAAGTTGCCTACGGCTACTTTTAACACTTGTTGCGCTATTGAGGTGCTAGAGCAGACTAATAGCGAAATAAAAAGAAGGTAAGTTAAGGTTCTTGGCATAAACATATAACTGCTAATAGATGATTGATATTAGTATAGTTAAAAACAGGAAATAAGAAAACCAATGACATATTTGTTTCATTTGGCTCATCATACTGTCCAGTCCTAAAAGCCCTAACGGGCTTTTTACTGTTTTAAGACTTAGGTTAACATTTATATATGTTTGTAATGAAACCTACTTACCAACCATTGTTCGGCTTGTTTTATCCACGAGAGACCATAAAGTCCAATTAAATGTTTAGGTTTTAATTTACAGCGTGGGTCTGATAGTAATACTCTTGCATGCGTATAATGACCATCGCCAATATTTAATTTTGCCAGGTGGCATAAATGGGCCGCGCTATATTTCAGCATATATACAGTACTTTGCTTTGTTGTGTTCTTTTGGGCTTCTTTGGTGAGTCGAACGCTAAAACCGCATTCAGTTGATGGAATATTATTTTTACTTGCCTGGTTTTGTGCATCTTTATGATAAAGCGAATGAATATTTGGTGAATAGGCAATGGGAGTATTTAATGCAACACGACAGAATAAATCTTGATCCTCGCCAATAGGCTCATTAAGCGGAAACCCCCCAATAGACTTAAATAATGACTGTTGAATTACCATTGAAGACATTGTAAAGGGCAAGTCACCTTGTGACGCTATATTGAAGAAATCCTCTAGTATCACGCCCTCAGGATTTATATTTTCTAGTTTAATTTTCGCATCCACATAAGTATTTTCGGATGCCACTATTTGATAGCGCGTTCCAAAAAATTGTGCTTGTGGAAACTTAACAATTAAGCGGGCAACTTCATCTAAAAACAAGGGTAACCATTGATCATCGGCGTCTAAAAAGGCAATGTATTCATTTTTAGCTAATGCAGCGCCGTTGTTACGTGCGGCTGACACACCTTGATTGGTTTGCTGTATAAGTTTGACATTCTTTATGTTTGCCTTGTTAACTATTGATGGGCCCTCATCTGTAGAACCATCGTCAATAACAATAATCTCACTCGCTGGGTACTGTTGTCGATTCACGCTTTCTAATGCTCTTAATATATGTTCCGCTTTATTAAATAGTGGAATAACGACTGTAAAATTTATATTTTTCATTTTGAATACTCCAGTTAGATAACGAATTTTCTAAGGCAACACCTACAGATAGCGAAGGGCGTTTAAAGTGTGTTGATATGCCTATTGCTATTTGATTAGCGATTTTTTTAATATTCAGGTTATTTAGTTCAGTTTGATAGTCTGTTGGCATACCAATTTCATCACACCAACTTTTACATTTACTGTGATAATTAATCGAGAAAACAGGCGTGTCAGCTAAGTAACCTAAAATTGCACCGTGTAATCTCATACTTACAATCGCTTTATAGCTGGCAAGTTTTCCAAGTAACGCGATAGGGTTCGGCTCATATTTTTTTATTGTTACGGGAATATACTTATTTAACAGAGCAACAATATCATTATTAATTTTCCAATCGCCTAATGTGCTATGCCCGTTAAACTCTATTAAGATAATAGGCTCTCCAGTTTTGTAATGTAATAGCGTAATTAGTTCCGCTAATTGTTCGCTCCTTTTTTGCTCAGCATATTCATCTGTTTTTCCCATAGCATCAATTGCGACTGAGCATAAAGTAAGTGCAATACCTTTACGTTCGATTTTTTGAGCTTTAAAATGGTTTGAACACAATAATAACGGTGCTAAATCGAAGGTTTTTTTTACGTGTGCTTTGGGGGCAATGTTTTGTGCTATTGCTAAACTTTCGTTATCTCTAACACCAACATAACCACATTCATTTAAAAACTTAGCACAAGCCTTTTCAGCTCCAACAGAATTAAATGGACCAATACCAACACCAACGGCTAAGCTCTTTTTGGGATTAGATAGCGACATTAACTGTCGTTTAAGGTTGATATCAGTTTCGCTATGTAAAACAGAGCCACCACCAAATATAATGCGCTTACTTTGTAGTGCTGTTTTATAATGCAATAGTCTGTTTTGTCCGGGAAATTTTTGATTAAACTTTAATGACAGGTGTTTGTCACTTGGCGTTTCTCTATCATAATCGCCAAACAAACCCACTTTAGTATTCTCGCATCCCAGAATATGTTTAGCGGCCCAAGCAGTAGCAAACATCAACGCATCATCACCGCTATTTTTCATGCCATAGTAGCCTACTAAATAAGCATCATATTTCTTAAACATGTTTTTCTCCTGATCTAAGGGGGTTAAGGGAAATGCCTATCCATAAAAGTGCAGGCCATAAAATAAAACTTAATATTTCTAAATTCTCGTAAAATGAATAACAAATAATAACTACAATCATTAACGCCGCCGTATAACATATTTGACTTTTTATACTATTCCAGAACAAATAAAGACAGGTAAATACTAACGGGATTGCTAACGCTAATAACCCAACAATACCTTTCACAAATAACAATCCGTACCAGCTGTGGTGTGAACCAATTGGCATACCTTCAACAATCTTAGGGCCTTTCTCCACAGTGCCATGACCCCATATGGGGGCTTCTGATTCCCACCGTTGTAATGCCAATGTTTCCAAAGTATTACGTACTCTGGTTGAATTAGGGCGTGAAGCTTTAAGATCTAAATAGTTGCTGTTTAGCCAATTAAATAAAGGCTCACCTAATAAAGCGATAACAGGCACTGCAATACCAAAAAAGATTAACCATAATGGGTTATTAAAATATTTTCTCAGTAAACATAATGGTGTTAGGGCGATGTAGATTACCCATCCCACCCGTGACTGAGACAGCAAGCACATAACAAAACTTCCTAATAAACCTGCACTTTTCCATAAACGATCTTTTTCTTGGCAACTAAATATTAAAAACAAACAAGCCATAAAACCGGCAGCAGGTGCCCAAGGGGTAAAAAAACGCCAGCGCCCAGCACCAGTTTCTGGGTTTAAACCAAACAAACTAACAGTGAAAAAACTTTCACCAGGGCCTCCAATAATCTGTAATGGAGAAATAAACAAATCGCCATTCATGCCGGTCATATAAAGCATTACGGTTAACACGGCAAAAATTAAAGAGTGGAATGAAATAATGCATATGGCTCTAATAATTAGTCTTGGTTGTATATCAGCAAATGCGCCGATAAACAAAAACAGTGGTATAAGCGCCCAACCTTTTGCCCAACCTATCGATGATTTAATCGTTTTTGCAATGCCTAAGTCCCAATTTAAATGTGCAATAAATAACGCTAACAACATCACTAGGCCACTAACTATCCATAACCAAACAATTGTCGGTATGACAGCTAGACTATCTTTGCCATTTATATACCAGCGTAATAAAACAATGGTGAATATCATCCAGCCGATAACAGAGCCCGTAACATATAGGCTTCCGAAAGCAAAAAATGGATAGGTTAACGTTAACCCGTACCAGATCAGCTTTTCTTCAGTAGAAGTTGGATTAAATTGTTGCGTTGCCATAAAATAATTAGTCCAAAAGTAATGAATAAAAAGCCAGAAATTGCTGCAATTAATGCAATAATTTTTTTCGGGCTACTTTGCTTTGTTGGGTAAGACGGTGTTGTTAACATTTGCAGTACCGGGTATGAAGCAAAAATATCTGCTTTACTCGCTTCGAGCCTTGCTGCAGCAGAAGTAAATATGGCTTCGGCCATATTAAACTCTCTTTGTAATCGCTCTAACTCAACAATTTCTCGTGAGTAAATTTTTAATTGGTCACTTAAATGATCAATTGAACGTCCTAAATTATTGAGCATTGATTTTTGACCTTTATGGTTTGCGTACGCGTCTATTAAATCAGCAAACATTTCCGAACGTTTTGGGTTTAAATCTAAATTGAGTGAGTTAAATATTTCATTTGAATGTACGCCGAACATTTCGCTGCTTCTTACGTTAAGCGCAACGCGGGTATAGGCCAATCGCTTCTGTTGAGTTTTGACTTTTGGGTGGTTATTACCCCAACGAGAACTGTATTCAGTTAATTGTGTAATGCTATCTTTTAACTCATCAATATAAGCCCTAAATTCAACATCTGATTGCAGAACAAATGCTTGTCCCGCTAGTTTTGGTGAAACACCAAGCTCTTCACTTAACTGACTGATGTATTCTTGTGAGTGTTTAGCTTCGGCTTTTACATACAGCTGTTTTTCTTTTATACCTGAAAGGGTAGAAACTAATTGCTCCATTTGCTCTGTTGAAACCACAATTGAACGCTGTTGGAAATCGACAATGGCATTGCGGGTGGTATTCATTCTTACCCGATATTGATCTAGTACTTGTTGAATACCTTTATCACGACGTAACACTTCATCAGCTCTTAAGTTGTTCAATTCATCTTGTAGCGATTCATACAAAGCAAATGCTTTTTCTTGGGCTAATGCTTTACTTGATGCACTAATTGCAAGAGAAATAATGGAGGTTTGTTCAGTCAGCTTTATTCGTGGCTTGCCAAGCTCTTTAAACGAAATATGTAGTTTTTTAGCAGCACGAGTTCTAACCCCGCGACTTGATAGCATTTCTTTGTAATTTACTCGTGGGTTAAAGCTCCCTCCGGTAAAAGGTATATTTGTTTGAGACACGACCTGGCCAATATCATCAAGTGTTACACTATTACTACTTCCCGAACCAGGTAGAACCATTTCCATATCACTGGTAAATGAAGGTGCTTTACTTAAATAAAGCAGAATAAGTAAAGCAACAAACAAGTATAAAACTAAGCCAACTACTAAATAGGGACGTTTTAAAACAGCATAAATTTGCGCTCTAAAAAGGCCATATTTGGTTAACGCTACAATAGGATATTTCATAACTCACCTATAACAATTTAAAAGGAAGCAGAATATCAGCAACCGTTCTTGCAACATCACGGAAGTTGGTTACGTCTGAGTCGTAGCAAGCAATAGCATCATTAGGCATAAGATAAGGGTTGATATTCCCCTTATTAGGCATAGTCATTAATTCTTCAATAGAACGCTCTATAACCTGGGTTTCACCTGTAATAGGGTTTTTACTTGAAAGTACTACACGTCGAGGTGCGTTCGTCCAATCTTTACCGCCAACACAATTAGCAGAAACAGCCGCTTGCAGTAAACGTGTGCCATAGGGCAGGCTTGTTGAGAATCGTCCAATGGCGGCACTAGAATTATCACCCGAAGAATCAATCAAATTAGACATAAATACACGAAAACCTTTAGGTGTAATTTGGCTTGGTCTTACTAAATGAGCTTGAAAACAGCCTGTACTGGGTACTATTACGCGGTCACCTGCAACTAATGGATAATCTTTGACTAAATTACCCGTTAACATGCCGGTCATATCTATTTGTACTTGCCATCCTTTACGTAGCAAAATAATTTGATCTAATTTCGCATCAGGTCTAATACCAGATGCGGCTCTAATCGCTTCAGACAATAAACGCGTAGTAGAGTAGTCACCGTAAGCTTCTAAGTGCTCTGAATTTTGAATTCCAGTAGGTTTTTTATTAATTAATACGGTTCCGGGTTGAAAAACAGCACCTGCAACCGCGACTTCAATTGATGACAAATTTAATACATGAATCGTTACACTGGCACTGGTTGGTTGAAATATTTCGGCTCTTACCAGTGCTAGCTCAATTTTAGTTTCTAATTTGTTGGTAGTTGCGCCACCTGCTTCAACAACGCCTATTAATGGTAGTTTCACATACCCAGCGTTATCAATGATGTAACGACCATTAAATCCTTCACCATCTTCAATCAGTACTTCAACTAAATCGCCAGGGCTTAATAACAAGCCTTGAGCAAGAATAGGATCGTTCTCACCAGTAGCAGCAATATTGGGGGTGTACAAGTTAAATGGTTTATCTGTTCTGTAATTAAGAGCAGCTCCCATTTGTTGAAATTTCTTGCAATCTAAGCCATTTGAAAAGGTATTATTTGGGGCTTGTTCATGAATAAAGTCATCACCGTTATCAGCAGGAGTTCCGTAAAAACGAAGCGCTGATTTATCCATTGTTTCTGAAGAGTGTTTTGCACAACCTTGGGTGAGTAGAGTAGTAAGCAAAGCAACCAACATAGGAATAAGTTTGTAATTCGATAATGTGTGAAACAACATAAAACTCCCCACGACAACTTGTATATTCAAACTAAGCATACAGTAACTGCACTTTGCATACCAAGTAGGTTTGTTTTTATAACTAATTGTATTACAACGGATTTAATTTTATTTTAATCTTTGTTATTGTTTTTTTTGTTTTGCAATTTGCAATTTGCAATACACTTTCTGCATTTTGAAAAGTGTGATTTGCAGTAGAAAACAGAAATGAATTAATAAATATATGAAACAGGCGGTAAGAAATATAAAATGAAAAGTGAATTGATCATTATCATGATCAATTCACTCCGATGAGATGTTGCTTAGTTTAATCACATGAAAACTAGCTTTTGTTAATAGGCTCCTTTTGCGCTTAGAACCGCCGGTATGGTTAGAGCAATTATTTTACAGTCCATGAAAATGCTTTGTTGCTTGATATAAAGTTTATCTAAATGTAATTGTTCATCAAAATCTGTATCTGCCCGGCCTGATATTTGCCATAAGCCAGTCAGTCCAGGTCTAGCAAATAATCTAGGTAGTACAAAATTTTTATACTCGTAGGTTTCAGCCGCTAATGCCGGTCTAGGTCCTACCAAGCACATATCACCAATAACAACATTAAATAATTGTGGGATTTCATCGATTGAATATTTTCTTATAAATAGTCCCGTCTTGGTAATTCTAGGGTCGTTAAAGTATTTTTTACAAACACCTTCACGAGAACTTTCTGCTGGATCTGGTTCTTGATATTGAGGGTCTGATTTTAAATACATAGAGCGGAATTTATACATTTTAAAGTGTCGGCCATTTTCACCAACCCTTGTTTGAGAAAACAAGGCACTGCCAATACTCTCTGTTCTTATTAAAATTATAACTAATAAAAGCAACGGGCTAACTAATAGCAGGGCAACTAAAGCAACTGCTTTTTGTAATAGCACAGGTATGCCCTTATGTTTATAATTTTTAGTTATTGTATTATTGGTACGTGTCGAGAAAGAATAATTTTTTACTTGTTTCATCGTTTGAATAGCCATTATTTAACTCCTGTATTTACTAACCCAAGAAAAAAGGTTCTGTATAAAAAAAGCGGGGTTCCAATAACATAACGGCTGAACTTATTACGAGGCTCTTGGATTAAGCGCCAAACCCATTCCATACCGATTTCTCTTAACCACATAGGTGCGCGTGAAATTTCACCCGCGTAAAAGTCAAAAAGTCCTCCAACGGCTAATGCAGTTTTACACTGCAACTGTTTTCTATGTTCAAGTAGCCATTTTTCTTGTACAGGAGAGCCCATGGCAACGAGTAATACATCACAGCCGCTATTATTGATTGCCGTGATAATTGTTTCAGAATTACTAATGTCGGTGTAACCATGTTCTGTGCCTGCAATGTTAAGTCCAGGAAATTGAATTACTAATTTATTTGCTGCTTTATTCGCAACACCAGGTAAAGCACCTAATAGATAAATTGACTGATGGCTTTTAATACAACGTTTGCATAGGTGAGGCAGCATGTCCGTGCCGTTATTGTTGTCTTTAAGTAGGAAGCCTGCTTTTTTTGCCGCTAACCTCATACCGGAGCCATCGGCAAATAGCGCATCCGCTTTTCTTAATTGCTCAAAGAAGTGTATATCGCTGATCGATAAATTTATTGAATGTACATTAATAAAAAAACCTATTCTAGTGCTATTATTTTTTGTTTGTTTGTTGGTAATCCAGTTAATAGTCTCTGTCATTGAGGTATTGTTCACTTTTAACCCGAACAAAGGTAAATATTTTACATTTTTTGCTATATTTTTGGTATAACCATAAAGGAGGCTACAGAGAAAACTTTTTATTATCAGTGCTAGGTAATCGGTAAAAGTACCATTGAGTTGTTGTTCAAGTAACTGCTCTTTACGCGTAATATTTAGTCCAGTTTTAAGATGTAAATCATATAAACTAAAAATTCCTGCTTTTACTTTTATTTGGTTCATAATGGAGAATTGTATATCTGGAGAAATACTATGGGTGAAGGGGATACCACAAAAACCAATTGTGCCTAAACAAATATCAAATAGCACAGCAGACTTGTGCCAAAAACCACAATTAAAAAAGTGTAGTTTCAATTTTCTTCCTAAAGCATCGGTTCTATAATGCAATGAAAATATATTTTTGTTGGTTAACAATGCGATAATCGCATTTAATACAAAGCAGGGTAGCAGCACTAGAATAAGTACAATTGCTAGCGGTCGATCGATAAATGAGCCACTGTAATGATGTTTAATTGAATTATAATGCTTAAAGGTTTGAGTACTATTTTTAAGTGAAATTTTAATTTGTTTCATTTTAGTTAACCTAATCATTGTAAGTTAACTTGTTGATTGCTTAAGCTGTGCCAATCTGGTTTGTTATTGTTAAGTTTTTGATAAATGGTTGTTTTATGGCAATCCTGAAGGTTAGGGAGGATATAGAATGAGTTGCTGAATTGCAAAATAAAAATAAAATTATCATTTTGCAATCCATCTTGAAATTTTACTTACAGGCTAATTTTAGGATAAATGGAAATTATTTTTTTAGTTTCACGCAACAAAATACATTCACTCTGTTGATAATCAGATAGGACCTGATAACGTTTGACTAATGCTAATAAATTGGCTGAAAGATAAAAAACAACTTTATGGAAATAATTATTTAAAGTGCTAGTACGCAAAGGGCCACAATTGCGATGACGAATGTAGTCTATAAGGTGATAGTCGGCAGTGTTATTCCACTTTTTATCCAGCTCAACAATAAAAGGGACACCCTTACTTAATTCAATTACATGACCATTTTCACCCCAGCCAACATCATTTTCTTTTTCTACCTTGTTGCAACGGGCATCAATCACGTTAGTAAGCCACTCTATAGTTTGTGTATTGTTCCTCGCGATAAGTACACCTGAATTAAATCGTTCAGAATATCCTTTTGCCATATAAATAAATTTGCCGGTTTCGAATACGTCAGTGACCGCTGGGCAATTGGGATTTACCATTGTATCTGCATCCAAAAATAATACAGTGTCATACCCAGACAGTAAAGCTGTACGCATTAATGTTAATTTAAGCCAACAACATTCTACACCCAATGCTGACACATAAGGCCGAGTAACAGCTTGGTGAACATAGCGATATTTTTTTGCGTATTGCAGATGTGATTGCAGTTCTCTTCGGTACATCCATTGATAACCATTTAAAGCAATACTCAGTATTAATGTTTTATTTTTCATAAACTCACCTTTATGTTAATTCATCAATATGCTTTTCTCTCGATTTGAACAATAAGCAATAACCACTCCATTTTTAATTACTTAAGTATTTACAGGTACTTACATCTATTGCTATTCGATTTTTACACTTCACAAATTGAAATTGTATTCTTGCATTGCAGAATGCGAAGTATGGGCAGATGCAATAACAATAATTATTAAATCTATAGATATTACAGAGAGTTAACTTATTGGCATATTATTCGCTTTAAATACAAATATGCGTTTGTTTTTATCATTACTTCGAGGTGACAGTATGACTATTATTCGTATCCTAATTACCATCTATTTACTCTTTGGTGTTTCACCTTTTGCTAAAGCGACTAATATACTCGATGGTCAATATCAATGGACATTCCTAACAGGACAGGTTTGGCCCTCTGGTTATCAACAAGACATTGGTAAACCTGATGATGTAGCCTGGCATTACAATGATTACACTGCTGATTTTTTCGCTCGAATTAACAATGCGTTACCAGAGGCATCAATAAATGAAGCATTTTTAACCGATGATAGTGGCTCTACCATCAGTTTGACGGAAGAAGCTGAGGTGTTTGTTACCTTTATACATGAAGGTGCGGGATATAAAAATTCATTTGGCTATTTTTTGTTTGACCCTGAAAACCCACCTCAAACTGCTGCCGAGGTGAGTGAAGTTATTGTTTTTCCAAACCTATCATATCCACATTTATCCAACGGTCACCGTTTAAGTTTAGGTGTTTTCCCGGCTAATACGCATATTGGTTTTTTTATCGCCGCAAATGGTTTTTGGTACGATACTGGCGTTAAACCAACACAAGTGCCTTATTATTATTCGTTACAAAATTTAAACCCTGAAGCGGATCCTTCATTACGTCAACATCTGGTATTGTTGTATGATGAGGAAGTCTCTGAAGTTATTCTTGGCTTTGAAGATTTACCAAGAACCTGGGGAGATAATGATTTTAATGATGCGGTATTTAGTATCAAATCTAACCCTGAATCTGCTATTAATAGTGACGATCTAGTTGTTGTACCACAAGTAAATGATAGCGACGCTGATGGTATAGTTGATGACAGTGATGAATTTCCTAATGATTATAAACGTGCATACAGTAGCTATTACCCAAATCAGAATGATTTAGTTACCTTAGCTTTTGAAGATAATTGGCCAAATGTTGGGGATTATGATTTAAATGATTTAGTCATATCTGAGCAATTACGTGTTATCTATAATGCTGAAGGGGCCATTAGTGGTTTTACCATCTCAGGCTTTATCAATGCTAGGGGTGCTGCTAGACATAACGGTTTTGCTATGCGTTTGATGGGGATTCCCCCAGCTGCTATTGGTGAATCAACGATTACTATTGATGGTCAATTATTTAACAAAGAAACAGAAAACGACCAAACTGATGCTGTTATTGTTTTTTGGCAAGACAGCCATGAATTTACGCAAACTAATCAATCAGGCAAATGTGCTCACTTTAATACCGTTAAAGAGTGCAGCCAACTCCAACCCGTGCCTTTTCTGTTAGATGTTGAGCTGAACTCAGCATTAGCTTCGTTAAATCATTCATTGTTGGATTTCTTTATTTTTAGAACTAATGATCGCAGTCTTGAAATTCATTTTGCAAATTATCCCCCCACTGATCTTTTTGATTTAACCCGTTTCGGCAAATTCGATGATACATCAGAGCCAAGCACTGGCCGATATTTCAAAAGTGCTCTTAATTTGCCATGGGCGTTAAAGTTGACCACTAATTGGCGATATCCGCAGGAATATATTGATGTGATTTGGGCATACCCTGAATATGAAATTTGGGTTGAATCTTCGGGGGGGGAATCTCAAGATTGGCATGTTTTTAATGATCGCATTCATCATATATATTAATAAATATTAAGGAGTCACATTATGAACTCTCATAAAAATATTGTAAAAATTTTTAAAACAGAGATTTTACTTGGTTTATTGGTATTGAGTCTGGTTGGTTGTGGAGGAGGTGATAGCAGTGCAGAGGCACCCGTTGCTGAGGCTCCAACTCCGATTGCTACAAGTACAGAGGCACCCGTTGCGGTGGCTCCAACTCCGATTACTACAGGCACAGAGGCTGAAGTGGTAACCACTGGATTAGTTGAAGAAACGCCCGTTGATTACAGTCCTGATAGTGACAAGTTAGTTGATAAAGCTGAAACATCAACAGAACTTTATGTAGAGCCTGAGTTTAATTTTGATAGCTATAAAAGTGTAAGCTTTGATATCAGTGTTACAGATCACTTAAACCAGCCGGTAGCGGATGTGATGTTATCAATTTCTGTCATCGATGCAGAAATAACAAGCTTTGACGACCCTCTATTACAAGATAAATCGTTATTAACAAAAGTGTTTACAGATGCCAATGGGCAAATTTATGTTACGTTAGAAATGCCCCGTAGTGTCAGTAAAGTGTTACTAGAACTGCATACATTAGGTGTAGAAAATGACGTTATCAAGCCAGTAGAGGACTCAGGTTTAGTTATACACCACTTTCAATAAAGCTTCGTTATATTCTTAAACCACGTCAAAAGGCTTGTTCAGGTTCACTGAGCAAGCCTTTAACTAGGTAATAGGACTAAGTTATACGGTAGTTTCGTCATTAGAATTTAGTGGAATATAGACAGAAAAACAACTTCCTTGACCAAGTTCTGACTTAATTGTTATTTTTCCATTATGTTGCTCAACAATTCTATGACTAATTGATAAACCCAGCCCTGTTCCTTGGCCTACAGGTTTTGATGTGAAAAAAGGGGTGAAAATATTTGGCAAGATTTCATCAGATATACCTGTTCCGGTGTCTTTAATTTCTATCACTAAATTGTAACCTTCTTGATAAGTGCGAATGTAAATATCACCTTTATCAGTTATTGATTGCCCAGCATTAATTAATAAATTCATAAACACTTGATTTAATTTCCCCGGAAATGCATAGATATTGGGTAAAGGCGCTAAATCAATATGCAATTTACAATTATACTTAAGTTCATTTGATACCATATTAATAGTGGCAGTAAGTCCTTCGTTGATATCGGTTAAAGTTTTAAGCTCTTGCTCTGCTCTAGCAAAAACTTTTAAATTACGGACTATTTCAGTAATTCGTTTAACTCCGTCAATACTGTTCTCTAAAAGAGGCTTACTATCGTCTAAAATAAATTGAATATCGTGTTTTTTGGCAATTGATTGCTGAATGTGTTGTTGTACTTGGGAAGTAAATTGAGTTTCAATCTCTTGGCAATAAGCATCCATGCTATTTAGGTAATCTTGCAATATCTCTAAGTTACTTTTAACGAAACATATCGGGTTATTAATTTCATGAGCCACCCCCGCAGATAGCACACCAATACTGGCCATTTTTTCAGATTGTATTAACTGGGATTCACTCAGTATTAACTCCTCATTAGCTTTAGATAATTTGTCATAGCTTTTATGTAGTGCTTGTTCTCTTAAATGAACTTTCTCTGTCATTTGATTAAATTTAACAAATAATTCGTCTAATTCTTTAATTGTTAAATTTTCTTGTAGCTTGGTGTATTCACTCCCTTTATCAAGCTCCCCAGTGGCTTGAGATAGGAGTAATAGTGGTTTGACGAAATAACGATAGCCATAAAAGTAGGCTAATGTGCTGATTAGAATAAGTGCTAAAATAATTAAAGAGCTAAACTTTAATGAAGCACTATACAGTGCTTGATTCATTACTGAATTATCAAATGTGAAATTAAAAGCAACTGATATATGTTGCCAGTAAATCATATGGCTCTGACCGCTGACTTGTTTGCCAAAACGGATGATTGGGTTTTCTTTATGATGAATTTCAATCATTAAGCCATTTAATTGTTCTGTTAATTGTCCTCCTTCATTTATCTCTTCTACAGGAATTAACGTGACCAAAACCCCTTCAATAGTGTTGTTATAGCGAACAGTAACAGCTATAGCCCAAAAATATTGCTCATTTAATTGTTCAACACCTAAATAGTTGTCTTCGTCCTGTAATAATAGATTATTCAGCCAAGGCTTTGTTTTATAATTAGGAACATCACTATTTGTACTGGAATAAAGGTGGTTTCCTTCAAAATCTAACAGTGTTTGTTGGTAACGTTCACCTAACAGGGTCATATCGGCGATAAAATCCTTTAATCTACCTATATTAGCCTCAGGCTGCATAGCTGTTTGCACCATAATGGGAAAGTTAGATTGCTCAGTGAGTAGTGTTAATCTATGCTGCAAAAATAAGTGATAACTATTGATGATTGTATTGGTTTCTCTTTTGATCAGCTGTGCTTGCTGCTTTGTTTCTGTATCTACAATATGATTAATAACTAAGGCGGTGGAAAACACCGCAAGCGCAAAGCTGCTTAAAAAAACAAAACGGGCAAGGGCGAATGAGAAAGTAGTTTTTTTCATAATGTTATCAGGGCCTGTTGATCTTTCGCGGTTAAATTTTGTTCGAGATAAAAGCACTTTAATCGCGGCGAGTAGTGTGTAGCCTAGCCACTCTAAGCAAATACTACTCAACAATGAGTAAAACGCTTTTAGCCGAATCCTTCGGACAGCGTTTGTTGGTCACTTTTACTACGTTATCGACTTTTTATGTGGAATAACCACATGGCAAAGGCTCTGCCTTGTATGAATATCCAACAAATCGCTGCAAAAACAATCTCGAAAGATCAACAGCCCCAAAGTGTTGCCATATAATAGGTATTATTCTTTTAATAATACGATGTTATTGTTGTCGTTATAATATGCCATTACATAATCGGTAATAGAAAGAGCTTCATGAGCGTTAGGATTATTTACTGAGTATCGAGAAAAAGGCTTTTTATAGTTTTTAATTAAACCTACAACGGGTTTTTGTAAATTTTCTAGTGCTACTTTTATCGCTTGATTATCGAGCACTCTATTCCCATTCAAACCAGCTTGCTTAATTGCTGCAATCAATATTTTGGTTAAGTCATACGCATGGACAAAACCGGTTTGTGCTTTGATATCTGAGGTTTTTTTTATCATTGAATATCGAGAGGAGGCTTGTTTGAAAACTTGTTGTGCTAACATTGTTGTCGGCTGAGTCAAAAATGAAAAACGTGTTTGAATAAATTTCAAATCTATATTTTTTCTTTGTTTAGCGGTAATTATTTCAGCAAAATTTCCTCCTGTTATTCCCCAATGACTTCTAATAGGTAATTGTTTATTGCTTTCCAATTCAGTCATTGCGTTTAAGAATACTTTTCCTTCATTGGCATTACCAACAAAAAAAATCACATCGGCATTTGCTAGTTTTGCTTCTCGTAACAGCAGTTTTGCATGATTAAGACCTAAGCCCCAATTAAACCATTTTACACCGCTAGGCTTAATGTTTTTTTGTTGTAGCGCTTGAGTCATAGTGCGTTCATTCGAACGCCCCCAACCTGTATCTTCTAATAAAAGTAAAGGTCTTTTAAATCCTTCCTTCAAAGCCTGCTTGGTAATAAAAGTGCCGGCGTTGCTGTCATCAATTGATAATCTAAATATCCAATTTTCATCTTCACCACTGCGGGTAATTGGACCAGCGGCAGCCCAAGGGTCAAGCATTAATATATTATTGTGATTAATAAACTTTTTATTAGCAAGTAATGGCGGCGAATGTAAGCCAGAAAAAACGACTAAGCCTTGCTGATCTGCAATAAAGGCTTCTAAATTACGCTTGCTTCGTAAAGAATTGCCATGATGATTTTTAGTAACCAACTCAAAAACAAAATTATCTATTTGAAAGTTTTCTTCAGCTAGTGCTACTTCAATACCTTGTTTAATTGAGTTACTAGAGGCTTGCGTGCTGGAAAAATCAGCGTCGAGGTAAATTTTATATCGTTGCTGGGCAGATATAGGCCAAGAAAAAATAAAGAGTGCAACCATACAAAAGACAAGTTTACTTTTATTGAAAAGGTTTAATAATATCATTTGTGTGAATATCCATAATTAATAAAAAGTTTATACTCGTTCAAATTGATATGACGAGTGCTATAACGGCTAACAGACTTTGCTTATCAGGATTATGCATGCTTAAATAGCTAATCACTTTTAGTCAAAGCCAAGAATAATTTTTTTTCAATTGGAAGCTTAATGATGAAACAAGTGCCTTCATTCTTATTGCTTTGTACTGTGATTTTTCTATTATCTTGTTTTAAAACGGCGGATGCACTTTCTAGGGGGGCATTCGAGTTTGGTAACATGTGGTCTAAACTAAAAAAGTTAGTTAGGTAATCAGCTAAGCATGAAAGGTTGTTATAATAGTAGACAAAAGAGTTATTGATTTTATGGGCGATATCCGCAGTAAGTTGGCCTAAAGACGCCATTATTTCTGAGTCGTCATACTGCATGCCATTAGTGTACATCCCTTGAGAACAAGGAGGGGCTTTTTCTAATAATTCATTCCATACGGTCATTCCCCATTTTTCGATAACCATCTCTGAAAACGAGGTGTATATAGAGCCTTGCATATTATTCTCCTTAATTTGAATTATTTATGAACATTGTTCAATGACAATTACAAATTGTTGTTTTTGATTCCTTTCGTATTCAATCAGTTTGTTAATGGAGTGTTCGGTAAATTCATGACCTTCAGCTAAAATCAGTAAATGATTAGTAGAAAATAAGCTATGCTTTAAGATCATTTCTGGCATAACTTGAAGTGTACTTAGGCCTTTTTCATTAATGTTATCATCAATTAACTCGGGTTTAGCTATTAGTATATCTAGAATATCCTCTGCATACTTACTACCTCTCGCTTTATTCAATTCGATAATAATTTGTTTATATTCCATTGTATTGACTTCTATTTTTCCATAGGAAAAGCGCCAATAATCTCTTGCGATGTTAATTATCTTACAAGCTAATAATGTTTTACTATTTGCTGTTTCAGTAATAACATCTAGAGAGGAAAACTGGTGAGTTAAAATAGCTTTTACGCTATTTAAACGTTGTGCGGGAGAGAGTATTTGTTGAGCAACTAATCCCTGAGTCATAAATTGTTTCTTTTGTTCAAAATTAAGTGAATTATAAGGAGTATTAGCAAGCACGGGGTCCATACCTAATAAACCAATTTCATTAAGAAAACCCGCTAAGTGAACATCATGCAATGCTTCTTTATCAAGGCCAAGCTGTTCTCCTAATCGCCCAGCAAGTTGCCCAACACTTTTTGCAAAACCACCACTAAGGTTGGGGTTTATGGCAATAAAGTTAAACAACATTTTTTCACAGGATTTATTGTTTCGATCGTTTCTTAACAATGAAGCTCGAATTTGTTTTGTACGTAAATTAACTTTGTCTTCTAAATCATTGTTTAAGCTTTTAAGTAACTTATTTTGATTTTCAATTTCACGTTTTAAATTATGGTTTTCTTTTTTTAATCGACTCCGTTCAAAGCCTTCTTCGACGGCATTAATAAGTCCGTCATTGTCCCAAGGTTTGTTGATGAATCTATGGATTTTTCCTAGATTTATTGCCGCTACTGTTGACTCGAAATCAGCGTAGCCACTTAGTACTATTCGGTAGGTGTCAGGATGTGACTTAGCAACTTTTGCTAATAAAGTAGCTCCGTCCATTTCTGGCATTCTCATATCAGAAACAATGACATCGATTGGTGTGTTTTCTATTATTTTTAATGCGTTCAATGCACTGTCGGCAATCATTATCTTATAAGGTTTACGATGAAATAATCGTTGTAAAGTCCGTAAAACATTACTTTCATCGTCAACACATAGAAGGGTCATGTCTGAGTATAAACAATTGCCGTTACTGTTCTCTGACATAGTTATTCCTTGTAAATTATGTTGTTAAATTTCAATAAGTTTTTCTATTGCGTGGTGTTAACGACTATACTTTCATTATGCACTGTGTTTTATCTACATAAAGGAGATAAAGTCAGACTATAGTTATAACTGTTATTTAGATAAAAATCATTGATATTATTAAAAAATAAATTATTTGATTAAAGATAGCTATATTTGTAATCGTTGACGTTATACATTAAGTATTAACTGATGGATAAATAAATGAAAACAGCGAATAAACATTCCGTTTGTCAATTACCAATATCAAAGTACTCTATTTGTAGTAGTAATAGTTTAAGGAAAACATGGATAGTATGAATAAATCTAGAATTTTATTTGTTGACGATGAACCCGCTATTTTGCGAACTCTTGAACGTGTTGCCAGCAAAATAGATGCCGTTATTTTAACAGCCGCAAGTGGTAAAGATGCGCTTGACATTATTAATAAATGTTCTGTTGATGTAATAGTGTCTGATCTAAAAATGCCCAATATGGATGGTAATCAATTGCTTGAGCAGGTTGCTAAAATATCACCAGAAACTGTCCGTATAGTGTTAACTGGCTGTGACAATATGGACATGGTGCTTAATTCAATTAACGATGGCCATATATGGGGATACCTTCATAAACCCTGGGATAACTACGAACTTATCGTCAAGTTAAAACAAGCATTACAATTGCAGCAGGTTTTAGCAGAACGAACCTTGATGAGAAGAACAATTGATCAATATCAGAAATATCATAAAGTAAGCTTCGAAGGCTTTATTGGCGATTCTGTACCAATGCAATTTGTATATTCGTGTATCGAACAGAGCGCACCGAGTAATGCTTCTGTTTTTATCACAGGCCCTAGTGGCTCAGGCAAAGAAGTCGCTGCACAAGCTATTCATCGATTAAGTAAAAGGAAAAATGGACCTTTTATTGCTCTTAACTGCGCAGCTATCCCGTCAGAATTAATGGAATCAGAAATTTTTGGCCATATTAAAGGCGCATTCTCAGGTGCTGTTTCTAATCGAGATGGTGCCGCTTCATTAGCAAACGGCGGTAGTTTATTTCTTGATGAAATAGGCGAAATGGATATTAGTTTACAAGCTAAGCTATTACGCTTTATTCAAACGGGATGTTTTCAAAAAGTTGGTAGTGGTAAAGAAGAGAAAGTTGATATTCGTTTTATTAGTGCAACTAATAGAGAGCCACAAATTGCTATCGCTGATAATAAATTACGGGAAGATCTCTTTTATCGCCTAAATGTCATTTCAATTGCTTTACCGCCTTTAAATGAACGCGATAATGATATTGTTCAGTTGGCTGAGTATTTTCTAAGTTATTTTAGTGAAATTGAAGATAAGGTTTTTGCCGGGTTTTCATCGGGGGCGCAAGAGCTAATTAAAAGCTATCCATGGCCCGGAAATGTTCGTCAATTACAAAATGTTATTCACAGCTCAACGGTAATGTCTGAAGGCCCTCTTATTTCAGAACAGGTTATTATTCAACAGCTCGGTCAACAATATAAACAAATTAATTCCATGGTGTATTTTCAAAAAGAAGCCTTTAAACCTGGAGTCATTGAGAAAAAAGACATTACGCAATTTCAGCATACAGCTACATCCCCTTCATCTATTATGACTCTGGCGGAAGTGGAAAAACAAGCGATTGAGCAAGCCATAGACTTGTGTCAGGATAATATCGTCAAAGCAGCGAGCGAATTAGGAGTCAGCCCTTCAACGCTCTATCGTAAAATTCAACAATGGCAAACATCGCCAATAGAATAGTACCATTTCTAATTTGCAAATAGCCCCTGTAATTGTTTTCATACTGCAAAAAATTATGGGGAGGCTATTTACCAATACAAAGAAACACCGACTAATCAGTTAGTTAAAAAACACTACATCTTGGAATGAATCTTGAAGTTATCTTGTTAATTATTTAATAACGATAATTTAGGTATATTCTAATGCAGTTGATTCAATCTCTTAGAATGCAATTAAATTCAGTGATTGGGCTCTTATCAAACACCGTTTGGTTACTCAGCACCGAGTTTGTTGCAAAAATTTCCCGAATTTTTACTATTGTTGTACTTGCCGCTCAATTGTCAGCCGTATCATACGGTACAGCTATGTTAGCGTTAGCTTTTCACGATACTTTTGGCTTGCTACTACGCGCAGGTGTAGGCAGTCAACTTATCAATTGTAAAGCAGAACAATTAGAAAGTTTTGCTAAAAATGGCATTATAATCCAGTGGGCTATTTGCTTAACAATAGTAATAGTGCAATGGAGCTCAGCAGATTACCTTTCATCTCTATATGATAACGATAATATTGCTGTTTTACTTAAAATAATGGCCATGATTTACCTTTTATATCCATGGGTAAGCATAAAAATATTTATATTACAGCGTGAAAATCAAATGCGTTGGTTTAGTCTTCGAAATGGTCTGTGTGTGACAATTGAAAATTGTACTATCGCGGTTACTGCCTTACTAGGAGCTGATATATTCGCAGTTGCTTTAGGGAAAATAGCTTTTTCAATCTTTTGGTTATTGTTATTTCTTTACTCGCCAGTTAAATCTTATGGTGTTGATTGTAAACTTTCTATCATAAAACAAATGCTGCAAATTTCAGGAAAGCTATTTAACATTGAATTTTTACGCGGTATTCGAAATCACGCGGATATTTTTATTGCCGGTAAGTTATTATCACCGGAACTTTTGGGTTTTTACAGCTTTGCAAAAAATGCCGGTGTTGGCTTAAGTCAGTCGATTAGCCTAGTATACATCGGTGCTTTATATCCATATTTATGCAAACTAGAACGTAAAGGTCAATTATTAGTACAACAAAAAACCGTATGTTTTATATCTCTGCTGATTGGCTTTCTGTTTGTTATTCAGGCGCTTTTAGTGCCTATTTATGTGCCTATACTCTTTGAAGACAGGTGGTCTTTTGCCATTCCTATCATCACCATATTATGTTTAGCCGCCGTACCAAATTTGATTATAGATATAGTGTGCTGTTTCCAACGGGTAACAGAGCACTACCATCGTGAAACTATTACTCGATTAGTTTGCCTTTTTATCAGTCTTGTAACTCTTTTTATGTTCACCCCTGATGAACCAATGGAATTTGCCATGGTGATCTTTGGTAGTAGCTTACTTTGTTTGATTCCCATTTATTTCATTAATGCTATAAGACCTTTAAATAGCGATTTACGTACTATATTTGCTAGGAGAAAATCACATGGAAACTAATTCAATCCCGGTTGTTACTGTCGTTATTCCAATGTATAACGTTGAAAAATATATAGAGCAAAGTATTAACAGCGTGCTTCAACAAAGTTATCGTCATTTTGAACTTATTCTCGTTGATGATGGTTGTGTTGATAACACTTTAAATATAGTCAACAGATTTTCAGATCAACGTATACGGGTTATCCGTCAAGTTAATAGAGGATTGTCGGGTGCTCGAAATACCGGTATAGATGCCGCAAGAGGAATATACATTGCTTTACTAGATGCAGATGATTATTGGGCAACAAATAAATTAGCCCAACATATTAGGCATTTAAGTGCTAATCCTAAGGTCGGTGTCAGCTATTCGCCATCATTATTCATTAATGAAGAAGGGGGGCTGTTAGGGGTTGGTCAATTTCCCAAGTTAAATAACATCACTAAGCAACATATTTTTTGCCGTAATCCCGTGGGTAATGGGTCTGCACCCGTTATTAGAAGAGCATTATTGTCTGAAGTTGGATATTTTGGCGTTAACAGAGATAAGTATAGAAAAATGTATTTTAATGAAAGTTTAAGGCAATCAGAAGATATTGAGTTTTGGACACGCATAGCACTAACCACACAATGGCAGTTTGCCGGGATAGCAGCGCCATTAACTTATTATCGTGTTAACGACTCAGGTTTATCTGCAGATCTAGATAAACAGTTCGCAAGTTGGCAACACGCCGTGACGCTAAACAAAAACTTAGATCCAGATTTTTTTAAGAAATTTTACAGTTTAGCAAAAGCGTACCAACTCAGGTATTTGGCAAGAAGAGCTATACAGTCAAAGAATAAACTCACCGCATTTAAGCTCGTTCATCAAGCTATTTATTGTAACTATAGAATAATTTTACAGGAGCCTAGTCGCACCATAATGACTTTGTGTTGTGCTTGGTTGAAATTTTTACCAAGCAAGCTTTATAGTCGTATAGAAAAATTTGCTATGTTGAACTTTGGTAATAGTTCGATTAAGCAGTAATTAATCAACGCTTTCAAAGAACAGTTAATTCTCTAATTATCTGTTCTTATCGTTAGTCTCAATGCTTTGTTAAAACCGCAAAAAATTCTTCTTTTCAAACCCAATAATCTTACTCAAATGTCACACTCAATTAATGTTGAATTTATGTTTTAGATCAAACTGTTTAACTATGTCTCATGATAAAAAATAACTAACTAACTTGAGCTTTGTTTAAGAGATAGTTTCACTATTGAAACATATGGATTAAATTTATTTGATATCCCTAGCTTGATAGTTTTACTTATTTCAAGGCAAATTTGCGCGTCAATAGCTAGCCTATTGCAAACGAATTTAACGTAGAAGTTAGTAAAAATAGCTGCTAGAGAAACATTTATTAAGCAGAGTTTAGGTTAACTAATTAAAGGAGAATATTATGAGTTCAACGTTTTATATGCCATCTTTAAATGTTATGGGTAGTGGTAGCTTAGCTGAAGCGATTAACTATATAAAAGAACAAGGATTCAAACAGGGGTTAATTGTTAGTGATAATGTTTTAAATAAAATTGGCGTGGTAAAAAACTTTACTGATTTACTTGATCAGCAGCAAATTGCCAGTATCGTTTTTGATAAAGCACAACCTAATCCAACAGTAAGTAATGTTAATGACGGTTTAGAAATACTCAGACAAAATGATTGTGATTTTGTTGTGTCTTTAGGTGGTGGTTCTCCACATGATTGCGCCAAAGGTATTGCATTAGTTGCTAGCAACGGCGGGGTAATAGCCGATTATGAAGGGGTAGACCAATCTAAAAAACCGCAACTGCCTTTAATTGCCATTAATACTACCGCGGGCACCGCATCAGAAATGACACGTTTTGCTATTATTACCGATGAAAAACGGCATGTGAAAATGGCCATTGTAGATAAGCATACTACGCCAGTATTATCAGTTAATGATCCTTCTTTAATGGTTGGTATGCCAGCTGCATTAACTGCTGCAACAGGTATGGACGCCTTAACTCATGCAATTGAAGCTTATGTTTCTACGGGTGCTACGCCTATTACCGATGCTGTGGCACTAAAAGCGATTGAACTTATTCAGGTCTACTTACCAACAGCGGTTGAAGATGGTGATAATCTCGAAGCCAGAGAGCAAATGGCTTATGCACAATTTATGGCTGGTATGGCTTTTAACAATGCCTCGTTGGGTTATGTGCACGCCATGGCGCATCAATTAGGTGGTTTTTACGACTTACCTCATGGCGTTTGTAATGCAGTATTACTGCCACATGTACAACGTTATAACGCGCAAGTATGCCCTGAACGTTTAACAGATATTGCTAATAGTATGGGGGTTGATGTACTGTCCTTGTCGTCAGAGCAGGGGGCAAATGCGGCCATCGGTGCGATAGAAGAATTAGCGAAAAAAGTGGGTATTCCTGCGGGATTAGCATCGTTAGGTGTTAAAGCGGATGATATTTCATTATTAGCTGACAATGCTTTAAAAGATGTATGCGGTTTAACCAACCCTAAACAAGCAAGTCACGAAGAAATTTGTCATATCTTTCGCGCTGCTATGTAAATAGAATGGACCGAACACCAATGTCATTGTTGTTCGGTTACTTCAACTTTGGTAGATATACAGCGGTTTAGATTACAGCACCTTATAGTCAAAATGATAGATGACGCCAATTGATAATGCTGAGGGATCATCACCTAATACAGGCACGACTTTGTCGCCATGTCCTTTGCCGTTAACACTAAATTTTACATTTCTGTCATTGTCCATAAATGCATAAGCAATGTAAATAATGGTATGCTGTGCAAGCTTATAATCATATCCAATAGCAAATTGAGTCGCATCTGATTGTTCTAAGTCGCTGGTACTGTTTGCCACTTGAAGCTTTAATTTACCTTTTTTACCCATTGTTAGGCTAGCGCCTAGACTAACACTAGTACGATCATTATTTCTTATTCCGTTAACTTTGCTTTCTTGTTGAAAACCACCTCCTAGGCTATAAGCATCATCATAATAACCTATGGTTAATGCGTATCCAGTTTGTTCATTGTTAGATAGGCCTGTTTTACCTATGTTGGTATAAGCTAAGCCTAATTTTAATTTGTCGTTAGTGTAATTCCCTTTAAGAAGGTAGTAATCAGCATCCTTTACGCCTTCTTCGGGCACATAAGAAGCGGTTATGCTCATGCCTGAATAAATAGGGGATTTATAATGAATAACGTTATCAGAGCGGCCGGGTATACCTGAGGCTTCCCATAAATTCCCTAAATCGCCCACTTGATCGGCAAAAAGATTATAGTCATTTACCCATTGATCTAAAAAGGGCATATGTCCGATTAAGGCTTTACCAAATTCTCCTTGAAAGCCAATGTATGATGGCCGAGTTTTGGTGAATAGTTGCCCCGATGATTCTGCGCCACCGTTACCGTCATTACCGCCTTGCCCAGTAAAGTCAATGCCTGATTCATACTGAAAGATAACCTTTACGTTATCGTCTAGGGTAAATTCTCCATTAAAACCTAAACGAGAAGAATTACTGGTAACATAAATATTCGACGTTAAGCCATCATCAATATTATCAGCTGATAAATGTCCTAAACCATATATGTTGATTTCATTTGCTTGCAGGTAAGGGCAGCATAAAATACAAATGCCTGATGTAATTACATTTATTTTTTTCATTGTGTTAACTCACATATAAAATTTTCAATTGAAAGTAACTATGCCTGTAACTTAAATCTCGTTAGCATTTCTTGTAATTGTACTGCTTGGTGAGACAACTGTTCAGCTGCTGCGGCGCTACCTTGAGCAGCATCATTGTTTTGTTGAGTAACGGTATCAATCTCTGCTACCCCTTCATTAATAACATTTGCACCAATGGCTTGTTCACTACTCGCTCCAGCAATTAATTCAACTAATTCAGATGCCTGACTAATACTCTCTGAAACATTTCTTAAGCTTTCAGCTGTTTGAGACGCTATTTCGCTACCAATTTTAGTTTTGTCTACAGCACCAGATATCAACTGTGCTGTTTCAGCCGCGGCTTCGGTGCTTCTAGCAGCCAAGTTACGTACTTCATCAGCTACTACGGCAAAACCACGGCCTTGCTCACCGGCTCTGGCAGCTTCAATCGCGGCATTTAATGCAAGTAAATTAGTCTGTGCGGCAATTTCATCAATGGTATTAATGAATTGTGAAATACTTTGACTAGAAGAAGAAATATCGTCCATAGCAACAATCATTTCTGCCATCTTATCACTGCCTAAATTAGTTTCTGTTTGTGCCTTTAAAGTGAGATCTTTTGCTTGTGTGGCATTTTCTGCATTAAGATTTATTTGAGTTGATAATTGATTTAAAGATGATGAAATATTTTCAAGGCTGCCAGCTTGACTTGACGCACCAGCAGACAACGCGTTGCTGCTTGATGAAACACTCCCACTGGCATCCGCTATTTCTATGCTCGCCTGCTGTGTTTGCCCTAACACATCATTTAAGTTGCTAATCATTTCTTGAAAGGCAATACCTAAAGAGTCTTCTTCTGAGCTTAGAGTTACCTTAAGGGCAAGGTTACCGGACGCGATTTGTTGCGCTAAATGGGTTTTCTCTTGTAGAGTTGAAACCATGCTTTTCATTGCGGCATATATACCTTGTTCTGCTTCGTTCTCTTCAAAATCAATGGATAAATCACCGGAGGCAACTTTTTTTGCCATTTGGGCAATATAACGAGGTTCACCCCCTAATAATTTCATTACATGGCGTGTTAACCAAAGCGCAACAAAAACACCTAAAGAAATAGCAATAAGTGTACCTAGAATGGTTGAATTAATGACGGCAACCTCAGTGCTGGCTAGTTCATCATTTCTTATTTTCATTAGGCTGCTTTCTCGGTCTTTAAAGGTTTTTATTTGCGCCCTAAATTTATCGAAATAGACTTTTCCTTTTGCTTCCCCAACTAAATCAGCCATATCATCCATGGTTTTTGAATTGCCAATTTCGCGACGTAAGTCAATTTGGCTATTTACCACTAAGTTTATCCAGTCATCAATAGTTGCTTTGCTGTCTGCAAGTAGCGCAACCTGCGCTGAGTTATCTGACACGGTTTGAGATAGCTCTTCAACTAACTGATAAAAGCTGGCTTTACCTTGAGTATAGGGTTCTAAAAAGTCATCTTGTCCAGCGAGAAGAAAACCACGCATACCTGTTTCCATGTCTACGGCTGAGGCAACAATTGCTTGCGCCGTCGCAATCACTTGGTAAGTATGGTCAACCCAGGCGGTCAGTTTTTTTAATTCTTTTATATTATTACTATTTTTAGCTTGGCGTTTACGTTTATCCATTAATACTTTTTCTTTTTGAATAAAAGTAGCCAGTTGCTGTCTAAATTTGTCGAAATACTGTTTACCTTTTGCTTCAGCGACTAAAGCAGACATATCATTCATAGTTTTTGCATGACCAATTTCGCGTCTTAACTCAATAACCGGCTCAGTTACATTTTCATGCCATGACTTAATTGTGTTTGAAATTTCACCTAGTAGCTTAACTTGAGCAGGGTTATCAGCAACGGTTTTACTGAGTGAGGACGTTAAACTTTTGAAAGTTTTGTTACCATTATTGTACGGTTCAAGAAATCCTTCCTTACCAGCGAGTAAATATCCGCGCATTCCCGTTTCCATATCAACTGCAGCAGCTTCAATATTGGCTGCTTTTGATAAAACCTTATAGGTATGATCAACCCAGCCGAAATTACTTGTTAATGACTTAACACTTATAAATACCACAACAGCAATGATAGACATTAAAGATAAAATCACCCCGTAACCAGAGAGTAATTTGGTTTTAAATCTTAAATTCTCAAACATGTTATTAACCTCATTAAATCAAGAGCTTGAAGGGGATGCTAATTGAATCATCGCGGCAAGTTCATTAATAAATAATTATAGAAAAAATATCGTTTAGATCAAGAATTAATAACTTTGGTAATCTAAATTGAGCACTACCTGTCTGAAATACGTTAATTTAATCACTTATCCTTGCTTAGAGCTTTGTAAAAGCATAACTCAATCGATATTTACGTATTTACGTCTATATCGAGTATAGGCTAATTTTAAGGTTTTTTTGAATTGACGATATCAAAATAAAAAAGTTAGAAAAGTTCATTAAAATAACCTCACTGATAGTATTTTAAGGTAACATCACACCAATAAAGCCTAATGCTTTCACATTGCTCAATTTAAATAATTTTTAGTTACTTGGAAAATTTATATCATGCGCGTAGCCGTTACTCAGTTTGCCACCTCCATAAATGTTCAAGAAAACTTAGCAACCTGCCTTCGTATGATAAATGAGGCTGCATCTTGTAAGCCATCTATGATCGTTTTACCAGAGTTCTCTAATACTCTTTTTTGTCATGCCAAGCCTTGGTACGTTGATCATAATCAGGCATGGGATGGCGCGGTAGCTATTGATGGCGCTTTTTTACATGCTATAGCAGAGCAAGCGAAAACACATGACTGTTACATTGTGGTTAGCGTAACTTTACGACGAGATCTTTTACGCGATCATCAAGATGGCTCAATTAAATCAAATATTAGTGTCACCTCATGCCTATTTTCACCGCTTGGCACGCTCATTAACCAAGAGGATAAACAAACGTTGATGGGGCATGAAAAGGATTTTTTTATTAGCGCAAGTAATGTTTCCCAAGTGGTAACAACATCTTTTGGTAAGCTGGGGATGTTAACGGGTAGTGATAGCCTTACCTTTGAAGTTTCGCGCGGATTAGCCTTAAGTGGAGCACAATTATTATGTAATTCAATGAATACCTTCGCTATCGACCAAAGCAGTTTACATGATCCCGCTAGAGCCTGTGAAAATAAGGTGTTTTTAGCGGCGGCAAATAAGGTTGGTGCATTATACTCATCAGAATACTCACCAGAAAAGCCACAAGAACGACGACAAGGCAAAGGGGGAACTTTTTCATCACAAAATTTTATTCCTCAAGAGTCTCTTGCCGGCGTTGGTCAAAGCCAAATTATTTCTCCTGATGGCAAGGTGCTAGCAAAGCTATCGAACAATGAAGAAGGTTTTGTTTTTGCTGATATAGACATGACTGGGGCAGGGCTTGGGTTTAATAACAAACTCCGCCCTGATGGCACCCAACTTATTAAACAACAACGTCCTGAACTTTATCAAAAGCTAACTGCACAGATAAAGAAAATACAGTCGATAAAAAAATCACTCCTGAGCGAACAGTTATTAAGTAATAATAATGTTCCAAATACAGCTAATGTTGCGATATTTGCAACATACAAATCTAACGAACAAGCGATTGAAGATGTTTGTCATTACATTGAAAACAACCTCAGTGATATTATTCAATTACCCGAATTATTTTTTGTCTCAGATAAAACCATCACTAATGATGAACAACAATTAACGCAGATTGCATGCTTGAGTAAACAGATCATTAATCAAGTCAGTTCAGTGCTGAGACCTTTTCAATACCTTTGCACTAGTTTAGTTATTGATGGCATGCATCAAGCAGTGCTAATCAATGAGCATGGTTTACTGGCAACACAAAAGCAATTGCATTTTTGTCAACGATATCAATGGACTGCGCTGGGTAATGATTTGAATGTTATTGAGTTGCCCTTAGAGCAAGGAAATATTAACCTTGCTATGTTAACAGCCGATGACGCTAATATAGCTGAAATAGTTAATATTGCGGCTTTAAGTGGCATTCATACTTTACTGGTGCCTTTTGATATTCAAGAGCCGTGCGAAGTTGAGTATAGTTTGTTATCTAGGGCCGCTGAAAATCGAATTTGCATTGTTGCCGCCAGTCGCGAGAAAAGTTTTGATTATGATATATCTATCGATAACAGTAATGTCTTTAATAAGAATAAAACCAAACTTAAGAAATCTACAGGATTAATTGCTAATTTAACCACAGATCTTGCTTTATTACCGCAATGGAAATCGCGAAAGTTTAATGGCTATATCAATCAACCCCTGGTCAAATATCAGTATGGTAAAATTACCAAAGCAGTGATTCATCCTATTGCAGCTTGTAATAAACTTATACCAGTTTCATTAAGTTTGTGATCAAATATTTCAGGGCAAGGCGCTCAATTGAGTAATAGCTGGCTATTAGGATTGAGAGCAACGCCGACATGGACTATTTTAACCAGTACAAGTGAGCAATAATTTAATCAAATTGGTATTATACCAATTTCATTAATTGAGTAACCTATTTTATACATAGGAAAAACTGCCAAATACAAGGCATTTATTTTAATAACTAGTTGTTCTAATTATTAAATAAATAACGAAGTAGTTGGTAGTTTTAACAAGTAGAAATTGTCACATAGTTAGTGAGATTGGTATTATAGTGAGCCAAATATTTTAGAACAAAACTGTAAAAAGACTTTTGAGAACTTGTATAGCAATTTGTGGAGCGGGTATATGTGCCTAACTAATCAATATCAAATGAGTAATAAAAATCAGTTGATTGCTCAATACCGCTGACAATTTCTAACCAAAACCGGTTAAATAAAAACATTCTCACTGTGAGTTCATTAATTGGTTCGTAAACGCCAATACCGTATTTTAAATAAACTCTGTTTCCTACATACCCACTAACGGTTGCCTGAGTTTTATCACCTTCACCTTCGGTATCAACAGCAATATTATTAATGAGTGGTATTTTTTCTAATTGCTCAAACAAGCCAAAACTATTGGTTACCCCAAAGCCAACTAATAGACTGGCCGCTGCGGTACTATTCCCAGTACCAGCGTCTAAGCTTCGTCCTCTTACTAGGTAGGATAACATTTCAGGCATTTGCATTGTAGGTGATGAGAAAAGCTGCATGTCTAATGCATCAGCAAAACCGGTGATCTTAATACCTACGTCAATGTCGTTAGCTTTAATGTGTCTACTGGCTTGAAGATTGAAGTAAGGATTATCAATAGGGCCGTTAAAGGTAAATTCACCTTTTTCTATTTGAAGCTTTTGTCCATATGCTTGAAAAATTCCGTCAGTTGATTGGATTCGACCAAACAACTGTAAGGGGTGTTTTTCTTTCTGACTTATTTGTAATTGACCAAACAAGTTAGTTTGTAATCCTTGGCCTGCTACTTTAAAAGCGTCAGTGATATTGACGCTAATGTCTGTTCTTATGTCAAAAACGGAAGGTTTTTTAATGACGATTTGGCCATCCTGGTCAAGAATAATAACATCATCACTGAGTGAAACGCTGCTTTCAGGTAGCTTTTCAATATTATAGCTGCCATCTAATACGTCAATATTTCCACTAATAGTTAATGATTTTTCTATAAGGGAAAAATTTAAATTGGGAGAAATACTCATTACTAATTGCGGAGGGAAAACTAGCGGTAAAGCATCAGCAGTTAAATCTATATCCATGGATAAGCTATTTTTCCAAGACATCTTACCCGCTAAGCTAGCTTCTTTATCTTCGACAAAAAACTTTCCATTCAGTGTTGCTTGATTACTTTTAATAGTGATTAAAGTATAAATATTATCAAAGCTGTTAGCATTCTGCCTTAGCTGCAACTTACCTTTATCTAATCTTATGTCACCATTTATAACAGGAGAGTTAAGTGTTCCATCAACTGAAATATCTGTTGTTAGCTTTCCTTGTAAATCGACAACATCCGTTAGAACAGCTTGAAAAGGTTGTAAGTTGAATTGATTGAGAACTATGTGAGCATTAATAGATGATTTATCTGAAGATAAGTCATCAACAGAGAATTCATTAACAGCAGAGCCATCAATAAAATCAACCGTTGAAACAATATGCAGTAAGGGGGTATCGTTCAGACTAGTAAGTAGCATTTTGTTAGATAATTGATGCTCTTCAATAGTAAAACTAAACATCCCTTGAGACCATTGTGAAAGTTGGTGTTCATTGAAGTCATCTCTGACCTTGAGATAACCAGACGACAAGGCAAAATGTGCCTTGGCTTTAATGGGGTGTTGTGTAGACCATTTTACATTGAGATCCCCCACAACTTGACTGATTAACTCAATGTCTTTTGATAAAAACAATTCGTCAACGACAGAGAGGTCGATGTCTAATTTAATTGCCACATCACCAGCGTTACCTATGATGACTTGATTCGGTAAGCAGATATTCAACCCTTTACCTTGCCAACAATGACTTTCGATTACACTTTCTTGTTTTGCTAAATCAATACTGAAGCCAAATACAACGTCATTTTTTATGGCAACATTTAGATAGGTAAATTCGCTCTTTTCGACAGCGCTTTTCCAATGAGTAAACGCATCATTCCAATGACCAGTTAAGGCCAGTTGCCCAGTAGAACTTCCTAGCCAAGTCGCTTTTATTTGGTGCTGATTAGCGTTGCCATTCACAGTAAAGTCGAAATTATCAATATTAAAAGTCTTATTTTCGTTGATCCACGTCAATCGGTCATTTTTTATTGTGAATTGAATTTGGTGATCTTTCATTGGCTGATAGCGAGTCTCAACCGCTAAAAATGTACTATACATGTGCTGCCAATTGAGCTCCGTAAACTGGCTATTTAGGTGAATAACTGGGTTGTTTCGCTCTCCGGTAATTGAAAACTGACTAGTAAAAGAACCATTTATATCGTGATTCCAGTGTTTAATATAATCTACTGTTAAATGGCCATTAATATCCCAAAATGAACTGTTTTTTGCTTCTAATGTTAATTCACTATTATTGAAGTCGATAAACAGTTTACCTTGTTGCTGCTGACCCGACTGACTTAAGGCAATATCGGCCTTAACTTTTAGATCAATATTATTAATTTTTCCTGAAATATTAGTATCACTAAGTGATAGAGACCAATTGTTATCTGACCAAGAACCTGTGGTGGCGATTTTCCCTTGCAATCGACCGGTAATGGTATCAGGAATATTTTTTGCTAAAATGTCTGCTTGTTCTTGGTTTTCTACTAATTTAGTTAAGCTAGGTAGGCTTATTTCCGGTAAATAGAATCCTGTAGAATTAGCAAATAACTCCCAAGTAATGTCAGCAGGTAACAACGTTATATTGCCGTGTAAGTCTAATTGACTTGTTGAATCACTATCATTAAAGGCTAATTGATTAATGTTGAGTTGATCTTGTTGGTGAGTGGCGATGATTTTGACTTGTGCATTGTTATAGCCGTAACCTTTGACCAGACTTGATAATTCAAGGGCCTGTTCTTTTAAATCACCTGATAGCATTAAAGATAGAGAAGAGTAGTCTCCATAATGAGATAAGGATAAAGGCGTTGGAATTTTCTGCGCGTTCAAAGCGACGTTGAACGGCATGTCCTGATGAACAAGGTTAACTTTTCCTTGGCTAGTCAGGCTTAAGCTTCCTTGGCTAGTTACATCAAAGTTTAAGTCATCAAATGAACCTTGCAGCGAAATTGTTTGAGTGGAATTCGTTATTTCTGGCCACCACGGCACATCGTTAAGTTGGCTAACTAAGTAGCTATTTACCTTATATGGCGGCGTTAATTTGACTTGTGTTGTAAATTGGTTAATAGAAAATGTGGGTGTTATGATTTTAAATTGACTGATAGTGACATCAGTATGAACCCAAGTTCCGCTTAATTTGTTGTTAGATGACTGCCACTGTGTGCAGTTATTCAGGCAGTTATCTTTAGGATGATTTTTTGTCTCTATGACAATATCATTAACGTGCAGTTGCTCAATAATTAATGCGATTGGTAAATCAATTTCAGGTAATTGGGCTAAGGTATTATTGAACGTGGGCGCTATGTGTTGATTCGTTGCTGGTGCTTTGGCTTCACTATTTTTAAGCGTCAACATTAATTGTTTTGCTGCGGGCTGAAAGAAGTTAAATTCACTTTTGTTAATTGACAGCTGAGTAACCAATTGCTTAATTGATACCTCATATTTATTAATAAGAAGGTAGCTTTCTTTTAGCGCAATTAAATCAGCTTCAATGGCGAAGGGCATTTCAAACAGTTGATGATTATCTCTTACATTTGCTGTACTTTTATTTATTGAAACGTTCTCATTATCATTATCGGTATAGCGTAAAGCAAAATAGTCAGCCTTTGCTGATTTAATACATAGTGTGTTTTTTAATACACAAGTAAAATCAAATTCTGTAGATAATCCCTTTACGGTTATATCAAGCGTATCTAACTGCAAATGAAATGAGTTTAATTTAACGTCACGAACTATTACGCCGCTATGATAATCAAAAGTTACTCCGTCAATATTATTAAATAGTAAAAAGGTGAGTTTCGACCCCCAAGGGGTGGCTATTAATAAGGTGATAACACACAGTGAAATTGCTATGTACTTGGAAACTATTAAGTAGATTTTACGTAAAATCATAACTCAGCGCCTAAGTTAATATGAATACGCCAATTTTTGTCGTCATCATCAATACCGTAGGCAAAATAAAATTTTACTGCGCCGACAGGTGATAGGTAATGCAACCCTGACCCAATAGAATATACGGGATCAAATTCACCTTTATTTGCAACACTGCCGCCATCAGAAAATAACGCAAGGCGCCATTTATCATTCAGATAATATTGATATTCAATACTTGCCACCATTAAACGAGTTCCACCGACGGTAACAAGCGCGGTTTTATCAGGATCTGATGAAGAAGGAATTGTAGAGCCAATGGATTGATAAGCAAATCCACGAATACTTTGGTCTCCCCCGGCATAAAAGCGGAGGGAAGGGGCTAATTGTGCACCTCGGTCAATATAAATTGCGCCTAATTCAGCACGAGTTACTAAGCGATTGTTTGTTTTTAACGTAGTAATGTAATTCCATCGTCCATGTACTCTAAAAAAGCTATTGTCAGATCCTGCTTTTAAATGTGCTCCTTCTATATTATACGTTTGCCGAAAACCAGCGCTGGGATCTAAAGCGGAACCAGAACGAATGGTTTTAGACCATGTAGCACCTGGAATAACGTATCGAACATTATCCTTCTCAGACCAATCAATATTAGGCTCTACTTCATCAAGTTCGTATTGCCATGCTTCCTGATGAAGTCTGGCATATACTTGCCTGTTCCAGTTATTTTTACTGACGACTTGACCAATTTTAACCGTGTGAAATTTTGTTGTTAAGTCCGCGTAATCATCATTTTCGACGGTTACTTTAATTTGTAAAAGATCATCAGTGGGATGGCTTAAAGGAATACTGTAAATAAAATTTCCTGTGGGATTTAAAGTTGAGTATTCAAACTTAGTTTCTTGAAAGTGCCCATATTTATTGATGAGGGGAGTGCGCCAGCCTGCAGAAAGACGAAATTGAGTATCGGTGGCATAACCTATCCCTAAATCTAATTGGTGACTTTTTGCCGGCGTTAGTGAAACATTAATAGGAACCGTATAGGGATTATTTTTTTTATCTGCATGGACGACATGTACATTGCTAAAATATTGTGTGGATTGTAGCTGTTGCTGTAATTTATGAAAGTCTTTGGTGTTATAAGCTGTCCCTTGTTTAAAGGGAATTAAGCTTGATAACAATGCAGCATCAAGATCAAAATCATTAAAACTAACATCACCAAAGTTATATCTAGGACCGCTTTTATAGGTTATTTTGATGTCAGCATAATGGTAACCTTCCTTAATGGTTACGCTACTGTCAGTTAAGCTACCGTTAAAATAACCTCGTTGCAGAGCTAACGACAGTAAATCAGATTTTAGTGCTTCATATTTACCATGATGAAGTTTATCTCCTTGTTGAATATCATTACGATTCAACAGGGCAATAAAAGCAGGATCATCTATTGCTTCCCCTGTTATTTTGACCTTGATATCACCGATTAAGGTTGGTTCATTTAATATTATGGTTAGCATTAGCTGCCAGGGATCTTTTTCAACGATAATATTGATGTCAGCTTGGTAATAACCTAGAGATTGTAATGCGTTGTATGCATTGTCTTTGGCAGAATAGATAAATGCAGATCTTTCTAACTCAGTATCGGGCAGTTTACCTAAATAGGAGAGAACATTGTTTTTAACTTCCTTGGGTAACTTACCATCAAGCTTAACGGATAAATTACTTGCACTAGTTAAAAAAGAAAATACAAAAAGAATAAAAACTATGGCAAATATTTTGATCTGTTTATAAAAAAGAGCCATGTTAGGGTTAAGGTAGCCTGAAATTATCAAAACCATTAATTAAACAATATTCCTGAATATTTTTATCACGGATAGAATGTTAAATATTACGCTATAAATGCGATTCTGACTATGAGAATGAATAGTCGTAAATGCTTCGAGAGGATTCAAGTGAATAATTTGATTAAAACCACTGGTACTTCATCTCATGTACTTTACTAGAAAGTTAGTTGTAAATCTGTTGTTCTAATAATAAATGGCTTTTGTATTTACCGCTAATGCTATTGATTATTGGATTTCACTAGACAGTTGAGTAAAACATAATAATTCAATCGAAAGTTGCATTGAAATCAATAATTAATAATGAGAAGTTACTATGAACTTTTAGCACTTAATGCAAAATACAATATGTTCTACTTATTCAACCTAGGAGGTGAAGTATGCCATTAAGCACTTCATCTTTTCCTCACAAAGCTATGATACGCTTCTTTAAAAAAAAACGTTGCTTTTCTTCACTTTATAACGCTGAAAATAGGTGGGCAATTTTATTAGGAACTTTAGTACTTATTCCCTTTTTAAGTGTTGCAACGTTAGGCTTATACAACTATAAAATAATGGAGTCTGCACGTGATATTGATCGTTTCGAAAGGGCTCAAATTGACATTGAGATATTTCAACGACAACTAACTCAGCAAGTAAATAAACTCACTCTGTATTTTAATAATGTTGTGTTAACAACCCATTCTAATAATGGTTTTGATGGTATTCGTCGCTTAGCGAATAATGAACCATTATTTGCGTCTATAGCACCATTTTCAGATGATGGGCTACAGCTTGCCAACAGTGAACAAACAATCACCCATGTTGAACAAGCTATATTTACCGATACAATTGCCGAGAGAACATGGGCACAAAATTATTTACTTGAACATAAAATAAATAGTGTTTGGTCGCCAGTTCGCTCGATCATAGGTAATGCTTATTTATATTGTTGGTTACAAAAAGGTAATAGTGGTTTTTGCATATTATTACCCGTGGAAGAGGTATATAAAATATTGTGGAAAAGCCAGCAGCTACAACAAGCCAATAAAAATATTCATATCCAAGACAGTTTTATGCAAACTATTGGTGTTAATCAAGCACCTAAACGACAGCAGACAAGTACCATGATTAACATTGATGGTTTGATTCTCAATATATCGGCATCAATAGAAAAAGATGAAAGTGAATTGATTTCAGAATTTTGGTTGATATTGGCGATGATATTACCTTTATTAGGTTTAGCCATTACTATAGCCTGGATGATTTTTCTAGGCCATAGCAAGCAAAAAAAGATGGCTAAAAAGTTGCTCTATGGCACACAAGAAATTGCTCACGAATTAAGAACGCCATTGAGCAATATAAATCTATACATAGGGTTGATTTTGCATAAAAATTCAACTCAAGAGCAACTGGAACATGGTGAGATAATTACCAATGAAATGCAGCGAATTACCCGAATAATAGACAACGCCACCGCATTAATGAGAGGCAACCAACCTGAGCAGTATGAATATGGTAATCCATCAAATTTATTGCATGAACTGGCGGACCAATATCGCTTGTCACTATTAGAGTCAGGCTGTTTATTAACGGTTGACTGCCCAATTAGCTTGAACTGTTTTTATCCTAAACATGCAATAGAGCATGTGTTATTAAACTTACTGAATAACTCAAAGAAGTACGCGCCAGGACAGCAAGTGGTACTAGGCTTAAACTGTCAAAGTGACATATTGTCAGTTTGGGTTAATAATTTCGAGGTGAACCACTCAGCTTTAGACTCGGATAAAACTCATTTAAAACAATCTCATGGCTTAGGTTTAGGGTTAATGAGTTGTAAGCGGCTAGTCAACAGTTTAGATGGTAGGTTTGAGTGTGTAATCAATAAAAATGGTCGGTGTTACACCGCTTATTTTCCACTAAGGGGGGAAAATAGTTAATGCTTAAGTTAATGATTGTCGAGGATGACAGATATGCAAGGCAGGGTTTACAGCAATTATTTACTCAAGAAGGTTATCATTCGCAAAGCTACCCAAATGCTGAGATAGCCTGGGAAGCTTGTCAGCAACTAAAACCTGATATTTGTATATTAGATCGCGCTTTACCTCAAATGTCAGGCGAACAATTATGCACTTTACTACGAGATAAATGGCCAAGCTTACCTATTCTATTTTTATCTGGCAAAGGCGCAGAGTCTGAACAGATTGAAGGCTTAGAGCTTGGCGCAGATGATTACATCACTAAACCGTTTAGTGTAAAAGAATTACTCGCACGAGTAAGCGTTATGTGTAGGCGCATTCCTTTGTTTTCAAATTATTCAACGAATAAAGACTTTGAAATGGATGATTTGATTATCAACACCAAGCAGATGACTGCCACCCGCAAAAATAATCGTATTGAGCTTACTGCACGCGAAATAAGTATTCTAACCCTGCTCCATAACATGGCAGGGAAAATGGTAAGCCGAGATGAATTGTTTAATGAATGCTGGGGCAGGGATTATTTTGCGAATAGTCGCTCACTTGATCAATACATCTCCTGTTTGCGCGCAAAAATAGAACGGGATCCGAAAAAACCACGCATTGTAAAAACAGCACGTGGCGTTGGTTATTGGTACCAATCCAGGTAATTGTCATAAGCTTTACTCATTTCTTACATTAATCTGACACAAGGCTAATTTATTCAAGCTATTGTAAATAAAACAATAAGGAGAAAAAAATGTCAGATTCAAATATTAATATCAGTCGCCGTAAAGCTATGGGTGCAATGGCGGGTTTAGCAGCCTGTGTCCCATGTGCCGCAGCATTTACCAACAAAACCACTCAAGCGAGTATTCAAAAAATAGATGACTTCCATCAGCGCATTGATGACTTAGTTAAAAGTTCATCTGCAGCTATAGTACGCTCTGTTAATTTTTCAATCACGCCAAGTGATCTGCCTTGGTCTCAACAGGTAGGCAATATAGAGGTTGGTCAATCGGTAACCTTTTTACTATCAGGACGATGGTGGATTTTAAAAGAACACAATTATTGGGTTGATCCTGGGGTGGCATTTTATGCGCGCATATCAGGTGGCACTATGTATAATCCGGCAAGTAACACAGGCACTATGTTAGCAGAGCGCAAGGGTACCCTAGAAATTGCGCGTACAGTAGGACAATTTAAAAATGCCAAAGGAGCTTTTTCCATCGGAAGAGCAATACAAGGCAGCGGAAGGTCTCATTGAAGGTATTGCTATTATATGGGAAGGAGAAGCATTAGACGGGTTAGTTCAATTATCTACAGCAGGCGATGTTGACGGTTTAGTTTTAGCTGAGCTTAACCGAATTAATTATCAAAAACTATTACCCGCCGGTTGGAGCTACATGTACATGTTTGGTGATAGCGGTATTTTTAGTGAAGGTAGTGATGGCGAGCTACAATGCAATACTCATAAAAATGTTGGTATTTTACAATATGCTATCGATGCACCGTTAACAGCCGACATTAAACTAGATTGGCAATGGATAGTAGATAAGCTACCTTCTCCAGTAGCTGAAGATCAAATTTTAACCCATGACTATTTGTCGATTGCTGTAGAATTTGATGATGGCAAAGACATTACCTATATGTGGAGTGCAGAGCTTGAAGAAGGAAAAGTTTTTCAATGCCCATTACCACGTTGGGCGGAACAAGAAACGCATATAGTGCAACGTAGTGGCAATAAACTCATGGGTCAAAAAGTTAAAGAATCCCGTAACGTGTATAGTGATTATCATCAACACATTGGTGGCTCAGCCAGTAAAATTACCCGCATTTGGTTAATTGCAAATACTGTATTTATGCGTGGCGCTGGGCGCTGTTCATATAGCGATTTATTATTAAGCCAAAATGGTCAGAAAACAAAGATCATCTAGCATTCCTGATTAATGAATATCATTACTAAATATAATAAGGAGAATAAGGGATGAAAAACATTATTAGCTTTTACCTATATACTGTTTTGTTGCTACCTATGGCACTAAGCGCCAATGAACTTAGTTATATTGCCTATATCGACTCTACCAAACGTATTAAGTGTTTGTATGGTTATGCTGCTGATAAAACCGGTGATCACCAAGCCGCGATCCAAATATTTGAAGATTGTATAGAACGGTGGAATGATGTCTATTCGATGATTTGGCTTGCGCAAATTTATGAATCGGGTGTAGGGGTACCACAAGATTATGTCTATGCCACGAGTTTAATGAAAAGAGGAGCTTTACTTAACGATGAAGCTGGATATTCTAGTTTGGCTCGATATCATTATGGCGTTGCACTTTACGAAGGAAAGGGGACTAAAGTTGACTTCAACGCTGCGAAAAAGTGGTTACAAAAAGCAGATGCAGAGGGAATTAAAGAAGCAGGTGACTACCTAACCTTAATTAATACTAAGTAACCTGAACTCTGCTTAATAAATGTTTCTCTAGCCACTACTTTTACTAACTTCTACGTTAAATTCGTTTGCAATAGGCTAGCTATTGACGCGCAAATTTGCCTTGAATTAAGTAAAACTATCAAGC